>Ga0068863_100004492_pt1 | contig 13762 bp, 9 predicted proteins | sample KBSSwiS62_FD_66596 | JGI IMG/M metagenome (GOLD analysis project Ga0068863, IMG submission 66596) | Switchgrass rhizosphere microbial communities from Kellogg Biological Station, Michigan, USA - KBS Switchgrass S6-2 | ecosystem: Host-associated > Plants > Roots > Rhizosphere > Soil ...
TCTTCACGGCGTCGATGTAGAGGGCGTCGTCTTCGCCGCGGAATGTCTTCGGCGTCTTGGCGGCGATCTCGCTCGGCGAGTGCGTGTGCATCCATTGCAACGTACGGAGAATCGCGCGGGCCAGCTTCGACGTCGTCTCGCGGTTGTCGCGGATCCATTCGGCCTTCGCGTACAGAACGGAGCTGGGATAGGTGTCGGCGCCGACTGCCGCCTTGACGCCGGCCGCGGTGCGCAGATCCGCCAGCACGCGCACGCCGGGATTGCGCGTCGTGATGATCGTAAATGCCGGGTCCGCCACCATCGCCGCGTCCACCTTGCCGTGCTCGATCGCCGCGATGGCGGTGGCAGCGCTCCCCACGGGCGTGATGCTGACGTCTTCGAGCGTGAGGCCGCTGCGCTGAAGCATGTACGTCAGCAGCATCTGTGAAGACGAGCCGGCCGCGGTCACGCCGGCGATGCGCCCCTTCAGATCGCCGATCGCAGTGACGGCGCCGGCGCTTTGCGGCGACGTGACGAGTACCAAGCCGGGATAGCGAAGCATGTTCACGAACGCGACGAACGCGCGGCCTTCGGCCGCCATCTGAATCGTGTGATCGTAAAACCCCGACACGACGTCCGAGCTGCCGCCGACCAGCGACTGCAGCGCCTTCGCGCCGCCGGCGTGGTCCTGGAGCTCGACGTCGAGCCCTTCTTCTTTGTAGTACCCGAGCTCCTGCGCGAGCGTCGTCGGCAGGTACACGAGTTGATTCTGGCCGCCCACGGCCAGCCGCACCCGCTGACCCGTAGAAGAACCGCGCGACGAACACGCGGCCGTGGGCGGCACAAAGGACACAAAGGTGACAAAGGACACAAAGGAGAAGGAGGAGAGAGAGCAGAGAGAGGCAAAGCCGCGTCGCAGGGCGCTGCGGCGTGGCAGCGTGCCGACCTCTGTGTCCTTGGTCATCCTCTGTGTCCTTGTCTCGGTCACGCCTTCCATCTCAGGAGCCAGCGCTCCAGGCGTGACACACCCCCGCTGACTATCACGACCACCACGCCGAGGACGGTCATGCCGGCAAAGACGCCCGTCGTGTCGAAGGTTCCCTCGGCCTGAGCGATGACGTAGCCCAGACCGCGCGTCGCGCCCAGATACTCTCCCACAACCGCGCCTACCATCGCGAATCCGAGACTCGTCTGAAGGCTGGAGAAAATCCAGGTCAGCGCGCTCGGGATGAGCACATGCCGCACCAACTGCCGTTCCGAGGCCCCCAGCATTCGCACGTTGTCGATCAGCACTTGGTCCGCGTCTCGAACGCCCTGATAGGTGTTGAAGAACATCACGAAGAACACCAACGTGACGGCGAGCGCGACCTTCGACCAGATACCGAGGCCGAACCACAGCAGAAACAGCGGCGCGAGCACGACTCGCGGCACCGCGTTCAGCATCTTGATGTACGGATCGAACACGCGCGCGACCATCGGCGATCGCGCGAAGCCGAAGCCCAGCGAGATCCCGAGCGCTGCGCCCGCCGTCAGGCCAAGCAGCGATTCTTCGAGCGTCGTCGCCAGATGTCCCCACAACGTGCCTGATACCACCCACGTCGACAGCCGCTGTGCGATGTCCGACGGGCGGCTGACGAAAAACGCGTCAAGCATTCCCAGCGTGACGAGCGTCTGCCACGCGGCGATCACGATCGCGCCGACGGCAAGCTGCCACGCCAACACGGCTCCGTTATGCGTCGCGCTGGCTCTTGATGACTTCATCGCGAAGGACGGCCCACAGTGATCGATACAGGTCGATGAATGACGCCGACGTCCTGAGCTCGAACAGGTCGCGCGGGCGATCCAGCGCCACCGGGTGACGAGCGACGACGTGGCTCGCCGGCCCGGCGGAAAGCACGACGACTTCGTCGCCCAGCGCAATCGCCTCCTCGAGATCGTGGGTGACGAAGACAACGGTTTTCTTTAACCGCAGAGGCCGCTGGGCACGCGGAGAACTATTCTTCTCGGCGACCTCCGCGTTCTCTGCGGTTGCTTCCCACAGGTTCAGGAGCTCCGTTTCCATCCGCTGCCGCGTGTGGACGTCGAGCGCGCTGAACGGCTCGTCCATCAGCAGCATCCCGCGATCGAGAATCCAGTTCTGCGCCATCGTCACGCGCTTGCGCATCCCGCCGCTCAGCTGCGACGGATAATGCGCGGCGAACGCCGAGAGCCCCACGCGCGCAAGCCACTCGTTCGCGCGTGCGTTCGCCTCGGCGCTGGAAACGCCGGCGAGCACCAGTCCCAGCGCCACGTTCTCGCGCACGTTCTTCCACGGCAACAGCGCGTCCTGCTGAAACATGTAGGTGGCGCTCCGGTTCAGGCCCGAGAGCCCTTCCCCGTTCACCCGGACGGATCCCGACGATGGCGGGACCAGTCCGGCCGCGATGTTGAGCAGTGTCGACTTCCCGCAACCGCTCGGACCGACGATAGCCACGAAGGCGCCGGCGGGAATCGCCAGCGACACGTTGTCGAGCGCGCGGTAGCTGCCGCCATCCGGTGTGACGAATTCTCTGGCGACGGATTCCAGCTCGAGGGCGGTCATCTCGATGGTGGACCAGTCACGTGCATGACACCCGGCGACTCGCGGTGACGCACCTCTTCGACGAAGCTCACGGCGGCGGCCGTCACCCGCGCTGCGGTGGCGGGCTCGCTATGAGGGCTGTGTCCGCCCTCCGACAGCAGAAGCGTCCGTGCCGGAACGGTCTGAAGAGCGGCGCTCAGCGCCTCACACTCGCCGGGCTCTGTCCGCGGATCGCGGCCACCGTGGACCAATAGCACGGGAACGCGCAACTCTGACAGTCGCCCGCCGTAGAAGTCTTCGCCGGGAGCCGACTCGTCGACGATGCGGATCCACGTGCGTGAATGGACGTCGAGGAACGGCGCGCGCGGTTTCGCGACGATCGCCTCGAAGAACGGGCGTGAGGCCGGCTTGTGTCTGAAGTAGTGAGTCGCTTCGACGATGACGCCGGCGATCCGATCGGACGTCTGGAGTCCAATCAGCAGCGCGACGATCGCGCCATCGCTGTGTCCCCAGAGGATGGGCCGATCGAGATGAAGGGCCTCGATCACCGCGAGCGTCTCCTCGGCGGCCGATTGGTGAAAGTCGGCCGCCAGCGTGTCGATCGGCTCGGAGCGCCCATAACCCGTGCGGTCGGGAATCACAATCCGATGGCGGGACGCGAGCGCGGCGATTTGATGGTCGAACGGATACGCGTCGTAGCCCCAGCCGCCGTGCAGGATGACGACTGGCGGCCCGTCGCCGGTGTCGCGGTAGTGAATCCGCACCGGCGACCGACCTGGAGCAAGCGGCGACGAATCAAGGAGCAGGTCAGCCATGCACGGACCCTATGCTAAGGTACGGCGCGCCCTTCGACGAGGCTCAAGGCAGGCCAGGACATGAAGAACGCTTCGTGACATCTTCCGGACCAATCGCCCGCCTCGCGCTGGCGCTCACCGCATGGTCCGAGCGCTGGATTCCCGACGCGTTCATCTTCGCCCTGCTCGCCACCTTCATCGTCCTCGGCGGCGCGCTCGTCGCGACGCCGGCATCGCTGGCTCAGACAGTCGACGCATGGGGGCGCGGCTTCTGGGAGCTGATTCCCTTCACGCTCCAGATGTCGCTCATCATCATCACCGGACACGTGCTGGCCACCTCGAAGCCGATGGGCCGCGTGATCCGCGCCATCGCTGGCTGGCCGTCGACGCCGCGGGCAGCCGTGGCGCTGGTGACGTTCTTCACGCTGGTTGCGTCATGGTTCAACTGGGGATTCAGCCTGGTCTTCGGCGCGGTGCTGGCGAAAGAGGTCGCGCGGCGCGTGGAAGGCGTGGACTACCGGGCGCTCGCCGCGGCGAGCGTCCTGGGTCTCGGCAGCATCTGGGCACAAGGGCTCAGCGGATCCGCGGCGCTGCAGATGGCCACCCCCGGCGCCCTGCAGCCACAGATCCGCGACATCGTGTCGCAGGGCGGCATGGTGCCCGGCGGCATCATCGGCTTCACACACACGATCTTCCTGTGGCAGAGCCTGGTGTCGGTGCTCGTCGAGACGGTCGTCGTGACCGCCGTCATGTGGCTGGCGACACCGGCAATCGGCGAAGGAAAAACGGCGCGGGATCTTGGAATCGACCTCGGGAGTCGGGAGTCGGGAGTCGGGAGTCGGGCGAATCCCGAATCACGATCCACGAATCCCGGCCAGTGGCTGGAACATTCTCCGCTGCTGACGTGGCTCGTCGTCGCATTGGGTGTCGCGTATCTCGCGCGCTATTTCTCGGCGGCGGGCGATCCGCTGAACGCGCTGAATCTCAACATCCTCAACCTGGCGTTCCTGCTCGTGGGCTTCCTGCTGCACCAGACGCCGGCGCGGCTCATGCGCGCTTTTCAAGAAGCGACGCCTGCCGTCTGGGGCGTGATCCTTCAATTCCCGTTCTATGCCGGCATCGCCGGCATCATCACCGGCACGCACTTGAACGAGCGTCTCGCGGCCGTGTTCGTGCGCTTCTCGACGGCCGCTGCATTCCCGGCCCTCGTCGCCGTGTACTCGGCCGTCCTCGGCGTGTTCGTGCCGTCCGGCGGATCCAAATGGGTGATCGAAGCGCCTTACGTGATGGCGGCCGCACACACGCTGAAGGTCCACCTCGGTTGGGTGGTATCGGCGTACGACCTGGGGGAAGCGCTGGCAAACCTGGTCCAGCCGTTCTGGATGCTGCCGGTGCTGGGACTGTTCAAGCTCGGGGCCCGCGACGTGATGGGTTACACGATCGTTGTCTTCCTCGCGCTGACGCCAGTGGTGATCGTGCTGGTGACGCTGCTCGGTCTAACGCTGTCGTACCCACTGTGACGTGCTGTCGACCGGGCTGGAGTCGAGCCCCTAGCCCCAGCCCCGGCTGCGTGACAGCTAGCCCCGAGCCCCCAGCCCCGGCTCCTCGAAGCTCTTGACGCTCTCCTCGAGTCCACCCCACGTTTCCGGATCCTGACAGAGAAGCGTGTTGAGATAGATCAGCACGTCCCCCGCCGGGAACTCGGCCGATATCTTCTCGACGGCGCCCTTCATCCTGGCGGTGTCAGGCTTGACGTTCTCTTCCTGAATCAACCCATTCTCGTGGGCGATGCCGAGCGCGTCGAGGAACGCGCCCATCATCGGGCGCTGCTCGGCGAGATGGTAGGTGACGAGGGCGCGCGCCGCGATCTGGTCGGTGACGCCGGCAACCGTGGCCAGGTGCTTCGCCTTGCGATCGAGATCGAGGCCGATCACCGTCTTTGGCCTGAACTTCTTCTGTTGGGCGATGAGAAACGCGGCCTGCACCTGGTCGTCGGTCGCCTCCGGGTCCGCCCAGAATGCGAGCGCCGCGCGTTGCCGCTGGTCGGACGACATCCGTTTCCAGAGGCGCGAAGGAGTGAGCGTCGGCTCGGTCATTAGTTGATATTCTACTGACATGAAGCGGCTGACGTGGAGCGCCCCGATCGCGCTCCTGCTGGCGGTGGTAGTCGCGGCGCAGGCGCCGGGCGTCCACCCCATCAGCGGCCGCCGCTTCGCGCCGGTGATGGGGTATCAGGGCGCCGACTGGCTGGAACGATCAGAGCGGGACGAAGAAGAGGCGCCGGACGTGGCGCTCAACGTCCTGAAGATTCCCAAGGGCGCGTCAGTCGCCGACATCGGCGCCGGCTCGGGGTTCATCACCGAGCGCTTGTCGGCACGCGTCGGGCCGACGGGCCGCGTGTTCGCCAACGACCTGCAGCCGCAAATGCTGCAAATCCTCGGCCGGCGGCTGGCCCAGCGGAACATCATGAATGTCACGCTGGTGCAAGGGACGATCGACGATCCGAAGCTCGATCCCGCGTCGGTGGATCTCGAGATCATGGTCGACGTATATCACGAGCTCTCGCAGCCGCAGGCGATGCTCCGGCGCCTGCGCGCGGCGCTCAAGCCGGGCGGCCGCCTCGTGCTGCTCGAGTACCGCAAGGAGGATCCGACCATTCCGATCAAGTTCGAGCACAAGATGAGCGTCGCCGAGGCGAAGATGGAGCTCGAGGCCGAAGGCTTCACGCTTGCGAAGGTCGACGAGGCGCTGCCGCGCCAGCACATCCTGATCTTCACGCCACGGTTGTGAGTCAGCGGACGCTGGCCCCGAGCCCCTAGCCCCGTCCGAGAGCCCGCTTGCTGTTCACAGAGCCAACCTTCCTCTTTCTTTTTCTGCCCGTCCTCCTGGCGCTGTATTTCATCACCGGCTCGCGCGAGCACGGCGCCTACGGCAACTGGCTGCTGCTGATCGCGAGCGTCGTCTTCTACGCCACCGGCGGCGGCAGCTTCACCTGGCTGATGCTCGGTTCGATCGCCTTCAACTACTGGATGGCGATTCTCGTCGGCCGCGATCCGCGCTGGCTGCCGGTCGCGATCGCCGTCAACCTGACGGTGCTCGGCGTCTTCAAGTACGCGAACTTTTTCGCGGACAACCTCAACGCGCTGCTAAGAATGGCGGGCGGGCAACCGATGGCCGTGCCGCGTGTGCTGCTCCCGATCGGCATTTCCTTTTTCACGTTTCACGCCATCTCGTATGTCGTCGACGTGCACCGCCGCGACGCGACCGCGCAGAAGAGTCCCGTGCATGCGGCGCTCTATCTGCTGCTCTTTCCGCAGCTCATCGCCGGCCCGATCATTCGTTACCGTGACATCGCTGATCAGCTCGCACGCCGGCTGGTGACGGTGGACGACTTCGCATACGGCGTCAGGCGATTCATCATCGGCCTCGCGAAGAAAGTGCTGGTCGCCAACGTCGTCGCCGGACCGGCCGATCGCATCTTCGCCATGCCGTTCGCAGAGCTGTCAACCGGACACGCCTGGCTCGGGCTCACGTGCTACACGCTGCAGATCTATTTCGACTTCTCCGGATACTCCGACATGGCAATTGGACTCGGCCGGATGTTCGGATTCCGTTTTCCCGAGAACTTTCGCTGGCCCTACATCGCCAACAGCGTGCAGGAGTTCTGGCGCCGCTGGCACATCACGCTGTCGACCTGGTTCCGCGACTACTTGTACATCCCGCTTGGCGGCAACCGCGTCAGCCCGGCTCGGCGCTACCGTAATCTGGTGACGGTGTTCTTCCTGTGCGGCCTGTGGCACGGCGCCAGTTGGAATTTCGTGATCTGGGGGCTGTGGCACGGGACGTTCCTCGTGATCGAACGCTTGCTAGCCACGAACACACGAACACATGGTTCGACGGGCTCACCACAGGCGCCTGCCCTGAGCCGGTCGAAGGGTGATTTCGTCGCCATCCGATGGCTGTGGCGTCATGCGTACACCATGCTGGTCGTCATGATCGGCTGGGTGTTCTTCCGGGCCGACACGCTTCCGGGCGCCGTGGCATTTCTTCGCGCCCTGGCCGGACTGTCTGATCCGGCGCCGACGATCTACGCGTTGCGATGGTATTTGACGCCCGAGCTGTGGTTGACTCTCACGGCGGGCATAATCGGTTCGACACCGTGGGTGGCTGCGCTCGCGCGGCGGCTTGCGCGCGCCGAGCCACCGCCATTCGACTGGCGGGTGTCGCTCGTCAGCACCACGGCGCTTGCCGCACTGCTGGTCGCGTCGATCGTGTCGATCGCCGCGCGCACCTACAACCCGTTCATCTACTTCCGATTCTGATGAACCGCGCGCTCACCGCCATCTTCGTCGTCATCATCTCGCTGCCGCTGGCGGCGAACCTCGCCGGCATCGACGGCGCAGATCCAGGCGCCGAACATCGGGAGCTGGCGGCCTGGAAGGATGGTCCCACCGCCTGGTTCGACGATCATTTCGGGTTCAGGTCGGCGCTGGTGCGCTGGTACGGCGAAAGCCGCCTGTTCTGGCTTGGCGTCTCACCGTCGGCGGCCGTCATCGTCGGGCACGACGGCTGGTTCTTCTACGCGGACGACAAGGCGGTTGAAGACTACGCGAACGCGGAGCTGCTGGACGACGCGGCGATCGCGAACTGGCGCGAGGCGGTGCTCCGCGCACGGAACTGGCTGCAGGCCCGACGGATCGGCTACGTCTTCACCATCGCGCCAGACAAGCCTGCGCTGTACGGCGAAGACGTTCCTTCAACCATCGCCCGTATCCATGACACGTCCCGCGCCGATCAGCTGTACGTCGCCCTCCGGGACACCGGTCTCGCCATTGATACCCGGCCGGCGCTGTTCGAGGCCAAACAGCGGGAGCGCATCTATCAGAAGACCGACACGCACTGGAACGACCGCGGTGCGCTGATCGCGTATCAGCAGATCATCAACGCCGTCCGCGCGCGGGTTCCCTCGACGCCGGCGGCTTGGACGCGTCACGACTTCGAGGCCGTCGAGCGCACAACGGAAGGAATGGATCTCGCGGGGATGATGGGACTGACGCGCGTGCTGCGCGAGACCGACCTGACGCTGGTCCCGATTCGGCCGCGCCGTGCGCGCGTCGTCGAGCCGGCAGGCGGCCACGCAATGGACGAAGAAGGCCGGCTCGTCACCGAGATCGACGACCCGTCACTGCCTCGTGCCGTGATCTTCCGCGACTCGTTCGTGTCGCGGCTGGTGCCCTTCCTGTCGGAACACTTCAGCCGCGCGGTCTATCTCTGGCAAAACGACTTCGACGCCGCCGAAGTGCAGAAGGAACACCCGGACGTCGTCATCCAGGAAATCGTCGGGCGACATCTCTACAACTTCATCCCGTCGCCGGAGCTCGTACCAAAGTTCTAAGGTTCTAGAGTTCTAAGGTTCTAGAGTTCTAAGGTTCTAGAGTTCTTAGGTCCCAAAGTTCTAGGGTTCGCAGTCCCTCGCTGAACCTTAGAACCCTCGAACCCTCGAACCCTAGAACCCTAGAACCCTAGAACCTTTTACTGCCTGACCGTCGGGTATTTGATTCCGAGCTGCTCGAGATAGGTCTTGTACTTGGTCGGGTCGTAGTACAGCTTCTTCATCTCGGGGCCGTACTTCTGCATGATCTGCTCGTTCAGCCAGAGCGCCGGCTGGTCCTTGTCGCTGATGAACGGGATGTACTTCTGGTCTTTCGTCTGGACGTTCCTGAAGTAGTCCCAGGCCTGCTGCACCAGCTCGGGGCGCATCAACAGATCGATGACGGTCATCGCCTGGACCTTCGCCCCGGCGGTGACACCCTTGTGGGCGATCGGGGTCGCCATCGCGATGGCGTTGGCCCAATTGTGCCCGGGCAGGTTCGGAATATTCGCCGGATACCCGAGCGTCGCGGTCGGCACGTTCCACGACACGTCGCCGATGTCGTCCGACGGTCCGCCCATGTTCTGCTCGGGATCGAGCCCGCCGCGCAGCTGGCCGATCTGCGCCGCCAGCCCGACTTGCGGCTGCTTCAGCTCCCGCTGAATGCCCTTGGCGAGTGTGACGTCCGCGTCATCCCACTTCGGCAGCCCGATGGTCTGGATGTTCGTGTACATCGTCTCGGCGACCGTCTTGTTCATGTGCTGCGGCCACGCGGCGCCGAGAATCCGCGACGTCACCTCGGTGTTCGTCATCATCGCGGCCGCCTTGGCCATCGTGTCGCCGATCTCGCGCAGCTCCTTGATGTGCGGATAGTCGGTCTCGCGGAAGTAGTACCAGACGCTCGCGTTCGGCGGGACGACGTTCGGCTGATCGCCGCCGTTCACGATGACGCTGTGCGATCGCTGCTGCAGGCGCAGGTGCTCGCGCCGGAAGTTCCAGCCGACGTCCATCAGCTCGACGGCGTCGAGCGCCGACCGGCCGCGCCACGGCTGCGCCGCGGCGTGCGCGCTTTCACCCTTGAACGTGTACTCGACTGACTGGAGACCGGTGCCAAATCCGGCTCCCCAGCTGACGCCGAGATTCGAGCCGACGTGCGCGAACAGATTGACGTCGACATCGCGGAACATACCGGCGCGGATGTAGTACATCTTGGCGCCCACCAGCTCTTCGGCCACGCCCGGCCACAGTTTCAGCGTACCCGGCAGCTTTTCGCGCTCCATGATCTTTTTCACCGCGAGCGCGGCCGTCACATTCAGCGGGACGCCGGAGTTGTGTCCTTCGCCATGACCCGGCGCCCCTTCGATGATCGGATCGTGGTATCCGACGCCGGGCTTCTGCGAGGCCTGCGGGATGTCGTCGATGTCGGAGCCGAGGGCAATCACCGGCTTGCCATTGCCCCACGTGGCCACCCACGCGGTCGGAATGCCGGCAAACCCGCGTTCGATCCTGAAGCCGTTCTTTTCGAGGATGCCCGTGAGGTACTTCGACGTCTCGAACTCCTGGAACCCGAGCTCGCCAAAGCTGAACACCTGGTCGACCATCTGCTGCGTCGCGACCTTCATCGTCTCGATGTCGGCGGCGACTTCCTTCTTCAGCTCTTCGACGCGGGGCGGGCCCGGCGGCGTCGGCGTCCCTTGCTGCCCCGGCGCGCCACCGCGTCCGCCGCGCTGGGCTGAACCGACGATGGCCAGGACCGACGTGAGGATGGCAGTCAGGACGGTTGTACTGCTTTTCATGCCGGAATCGTATAGCAGTACCGTGGTTCGGCGTGCCTTCGAGTGCCGGCGTGGAGAGTAGAACTCCGGTTCTTAGTGAGTGACCTGCGGGGCGAGCTGCAAAGCGGCACGCCACGTCTGCGATCGAAGATGCGCGGCCGCGCGGAACGACAGCCTGTCCTGGTGCAGCACGCGCTCGCCGCGCATCACGCAGACCTCGTAGCGTGGTTCGTCCTCGCGCTCGACGATCACGCAGATGGTCCCGTCGGCAAACGCCCAGAGCCGTTCAACGCTCAGTGAAATGGCCACAGCCAGGCGGCGGCTGCAAACGGACCACCACCGGGCCGTGACGCTCGTGTCAGTCCGCTGCACACGATGACGCGGTAGGGCAGGGGGTGCGACCCCTCCACCACGTCAGTGTTACACGGTCACGATGCACACTTCTCCCTCGCCTTCGCTCGCCGGAACCAGGCGAGCTTCGGCGCGGCAGGCCTACTCGACCTACCCGGCCTACGGCTGGTCGGTCGTTCGCGAATTCGAACTCGCCGCCGTGGCCGACCCGTAGTAGATGCCGTTGAACAGCAGCTTGAACGTGCCGTGCGGCTGCCCGCGCCAGTTCACCTCGTTGCCAAACAGCACGACGTGACCTTTGCCGATCGGCGCTTCGATGATGGAGACCGCCTGATCGAGGTACTGCTGGCCCCACGCCCATCCGCTCCGCAGGGGCGTGGCGTTCTCGTACCACGCGACCGGCTTTACGCCTTTCAGCGTCGCCTCGGGCATCAGCCGAAACGCGGGGCTCTCGTCGTAGAAGACCATCGCGTGCTGGTTCATGCCGTAGGCCAGCGGGTTCATGTTGTCGATGCGCGCCTCGAGAATCGATCCCGGCACGTAATACTTCTCACGCGGCAGTGGTCGCTCCCTGCCGCTGACGACTTCGACCAGCGCGTTCTTGATCGGCAGCCCGAGGTGATAGCCAAGGGCCGTGGACGATCCGATCGTGATCACGGTGCCGCCGTTCTCGGCGAACTTCTTAACCTCCGCCACCGTCTTCGCGACGGTCGTGCGTCCAAGCCAGCCGCGGAACTCCGAGGGCACATTGTCAGCCGGCGGCTGACCGCCGAAGCCGCCGCCACCGCCACCGCCGCCGGCGGCGCCGTCGCGCTCCGGGATCGCGCCGTCCACGAACACGAGGACGTCGTACTTCGCGTTCAGATTTCCCGCGTCGAGTGTCTGCGGAAACACGACTTCGAACGGAAACTCGTACTGCTCGAACAGCCAGCGCGTCCAGCCCGACGGCATCGAGCCGCCGTACTGATCCCAGAGGCCGATCCGGACCGGCTTCAGCTTCATCGCGTCGCCCGCCGGCCTGGATGGAACGGCCTCAAACGTCAGGCCTTTGTCGGCCGCCAGTTTCTGCAGAATCGGCAGCGTCGTCGCCTTCGCCGCGACGTACATCGTGCCGATCGGGTAAGGCTTCCCGTTCGCGTTGACGGGCGATTTCAGCCAGAACACGTCTTCATTGGCTTTCAGCAGGCGGTTGACCGCGACGAACGCGTCGTTCACCTGGTGGCTGAGGAGGTAGCCGCCGGCGGCGGGAGCCTGCGTCACGCTTCCCTTCGGTACAGGGGCCATGTCCGGAATCTTCTCGAACGGCCCGTCGAAGCCGTCCAGGATGCGATCGAACACAATGCCCATCGAGTACGCAATGTTGTAGCCGGTCACGTCGTACGGCGGCCGCGGCGGGCCGCCCGGATACGGAATGTCGTCGGGGTGATCCTGCGGCTCGAACATGTCCATGAGATGGGCGCGGAACGGCTGCGCCGCCTTGACCACGTACGAGCCCGCGGGGTACTGCTTGCCCGCGACCGCGAACGGGGCGGTCGCGCGGTGGACGACAACGCCCCCCTTGATCAACGTGTTGACGAACTTGGTGGCGGTCAGAAAGTCCGGCTGATCGGCCGGCAGGATGAAGCCGCGCGGATCGCGCATCTGCGGATCGTGCAGCACGTTGTTGTAGATCGCGACTGGCGCGCCGCCGCGTCCGCCGCCGCCGCCACGTCCGCCCAGGGCGGCCCGGGGGCCAATAGTCTCGGCACTTTCCACACGTCCCTGTGCGGCTTCGATCGCCGCGCGAGCCGCAGCGATCCGCTGAGGATGGATCGTCCAGTTGTCCCGGTTACCCTTGTCGATGGCGTTCTTCGCCATCTTGTACATGTTGTAGAGGAAGTCCTCGTGCCGTTTGGAGGCGACGTCGAGGATGGCCATGTTGTTGGTCACCGAGTACTCGATCGCCTCCTTGAAATAGAAGGTCCGGGGCTGGATCGGATAGGGCACGTCGGCGCGCGGCAGCTGCATGTCGAGCACGAAGGGAATGTCGACCGGCGTCGGGTTGCCAATCGTTTCGGTGAGGATGCCGATCTGATTGTGGAAGTACGACGTCGTGCGGATGCCGCCGTTGAACCAGGTGGAGTAGTTGGTGGCCGAACGCATCACCGCGCCCGGCTTTCCTTCAGCCGCGAGGCGCGTGTGAATGGCGGCGCCCACGGTGTCGATGCCAAGGACGACCAGCGGGTCGAAGTGGTAGTTGAACGGATCGCGGAACGGCGGCGCGAACAGCACGGCACCCGCCGGGCCGGTCTGATGGTGGTTGTACATGATCGCCGGGAACCACTCGCGATACATCATCCGGTTCGCGTTGACGCTCTCCGACATGTTTGCCATGTAGAAGTCGCGATTGTCGTCGTGGCCGATGTACTTCTGGTAGAGCCGCGGGATGCCGCCGGTGGAGCGCCGCTTCTCGTCCGCCTCGCGCATATACCAGTTCGACACGAGTTCCATGCCGTCGGGATTCACCAGCGTGCACAGGATGACGACGTCGTTGAGGATCCGCAGCGTTTCCGGATCGGACTTCGTGTTGAGGCGATAGATGGTCTCGATCAGTTGCTGTGCGCCGAGCACTTCGGTGGCATGCAGGCCGCCGTCGATCCACACGATGATCTTGGCGTCCCGCGCCAGCGCCCGCGCCTGGTCGTCGGTGAGGTTCTCGGCCAGCGCGAGCTTCCGGTTCGCCTCCTTGATCAGCGGCAGCTTCCGCTGATTCTCGGGCGATGTGATGATGGCGGTGTACTCGGTCCTGCCCTCCTCCGTCTTGCCGATGTCGGCGACGATCATCCGTTCGGATTGCACGTCGAGCTTCTTCAGGTAGTCCTCGAACTGCGTGTAGTTGACGAGCCGGTAGTCATCCCCGATGGCGAATCCGAACTGATCCTTGGGCGGCGTC
>Ga0068863_100004501_pt1 | contig 13751 bp, 10 predicted proteins | sample KBSSwiS62_FD_66596 | JGI IMG/M metagenome (GOLD analysis project Ga0068863, IMG submission 66596) | Switchgrass rhizosphere microbial communities from Kellogg Biological Station, Michigan, USA - KBS Switchgrass S6-2 | ecosystem: Host-associated > Plants > Roots > Rhizosphere > Soil ...
GAGGAGCGCTGGCTCGATGAATTCACGCTGCAGGATGTCGCCCAGGGCGCGGGCGTCACCCAGCAGACCGTGATCCGCAAATTCGGCGGCAAGGAGGGGCTGCTCCAGGCCCTGGTCGAGCAGATCGCGCGTGAGGTGACGGGCCGTCTCGGCGCGCCGGTCGGCGATCCCGATCTGGCGCTCGATCATCTTCTGAAGGATTACGATCAGGTCGGCGATTTCGTCATGCGGCTGCTCTCGCAAGAGCAGCGCTTTCCCGTCCTCAAGACCTTTCTCGATAGTGGGCGGCGCTATCATCGCGCCTGGGTCGCCGAGGTTTTCGCGCCCGTCCTGCAGCCGCTCAAACCGGCGCCGCGCGAAGAGGCGCTCGATGCGCTGGTCGCGGCGACCGATCTCTATATTTGGCAATTGCTGCGCCGGGATCTCGGCTATGAGCGCGCCCGCATGCTGGGCGTGATGCGGCGCCTGGTGACCGGAATTCTGAGCGGCTTGAAAAGCGAAATCAGGGGGCGATCATGACACGCAAATCCTTTCTCTTCACTGTCTGGGAAGGTGGCGGCAATATTCCGCCCGTGCTGAGCGTCACGGTGAAGCTGAAACGCGCGGGCCATCACATCCGCATCATGAGCGATGCCTGCAACAGGCCCGAGGTCGAGGCGGCAGGCGCGGCGTTCATCGCCTGGACGCGGGCGCCCTCGCGTCCCGATAAATTGCCGCAAAGCGACATCATCCGCGATTGGGACGCGGCGAATCCGGTCGAAGGCCTCGGCCGTGTCTTCGAGCGCATCATGTTCGGGCCCGCCGCCGCCTATGCCGCGGATGTGCTGGAGGAGATCGCGCGCCAGCGGCCGGACGCCATCATTCCGAACGACATGCATTTCGGCGTGATGGCGGCCGCCGAGGCCAGCCGCATTCCGTTTGCGCTCTTTTGTCCGAATGTCTCGCTCTATCCGATGGAGGATGTACCGCCCCTCGGCCCAGGCCTCGTTCCGCCGTGCAATGAGGACGAAAGAAGGCTCCATGCCGAGATCGCCGCGGGCAACAGCGCCTTGTTCAATCAGGGCCTGCCCGCGCTCAATGCGGCCCGTGCGGGGCTCGGCCTTGCGCCGCTCGGGCATGTCTTCGATCAGATCGAAGGGGCCGCCGGGATTCTGCTCGGCACGGCGCGGGCCTTCGATTTCGCGCCCGCTGCTCTGCCGCCGCGCTTCCATTATGTCGGCCCGCAATTCCATGATCCGTCACCGGACGAGGCCTGGCGCTCACCCTTCCGCGCGGAGGATGGCGCCGACCCGCTCGTGCTGCTGTCGTTCAGCACGACCTTCCAGAATCAGGCGGCCGCGCTTCAGCGTGTCATCACGGCGCTCGGCGCTTTGCCCGTGCGGCTGCTCGTGACGCTCGGCCCGGCCCTCACCGCCGATCGCTTCCAAGTGCCGGTGAACACAAGGCTGGTCGCCCATGCGCCGCATGGCAAGGCCATGGCGGAGGCGGCGGCCGTCATCGCCCATGGCGGCCATGGCACGGTGATCCGCGCGCTTGCGCAGGATTGCCCGCTTCTGGTGATGCCGCATGGCCGCGATCAGAACGACAACGCCGCGCGCGTCGCATCGCGCGGCGCCGGTCTCATGCTCGATCCGGCGACGGCCAGCGCCGCCGAGATCGGCGCGGCGGTGATGGGGCTCATCACCCAGCCCGCTTTCGCCAAATCCGCGGCCGCGCTCGGCGCCCAGATCCGCGCCGAGGCGGAGGCTTCGCAGATCGTGGATCTGCTCGAAGCTGTCGCGCAGCCGAGCGGCTCGGCGCAAGCGGCAGCTTGACAAGCCAGGTAGGGTGGACGAAACCGTCCCTCGCCCACAGGCAGCAGGATGCGTTTTGCTTTCCCGTGCTACGAAATGGAGGCTCCCATGCGCAACGACGACGTCAGCTTTCGAGCGCATGAGCAAGCGCCGGAGGGGATTTCAACAGCGAAGCACGCGTCAAGCGCGGCGATCGCATGGTCCATGGCGACAAGGAGCTGATCGAGAAGCTCGGCCGCAACGACCCATGCCCGTGCCGATCCGGCCGGCGCTTCAAGAATTGCTGCATGCATAAGAGGAGCTTTCACGGACCGGGGCTATTACCGCCGTGACTGAGAGGCGGGAGAGGTTCGCTATACCGCCTGCCAGATTTTGATGCGGGCGCCCTTACCGCACCTTCTTCATGACGATCTCTTCGCCGCTGGCCATGCCGGCATACTCATAGCCCTGCTTGGCGAGCTTGTTGATGAGCGCGGTCATGATGTAGGCGCGCTGATGCACATCGCCACTCGGAAGTGAAACATTGGGCATGAGGGTCGCCATGAAATCGACATGGCCATCCGGCCAGAGCACCTGCGTATCGTGGTCGTTTTTCCATTGAATGATCGCGTATTCGGATGAGCCTGCCGCCGGTGCAGCCTCGGTCATGCGCGGAGCAGCGAAGAGAAGCGTGCAACCGAGCACAGCGGCAGTACCCAATGCCAGATAGATTTGTTTCATGGATGTCCCCTTGAGTGAGAGCCCGCTACAGCGGTGTCGACTCGGGGATTATACCCGCTTTGCGCGCATTATTCTGCGGCGTCGCGGTCCGGTGTGGGCGCGGGGATGCGGGCGCGCTCGGGCAGATGGCAGGTCACACATGTGCCTTTGCCGGGCTCGGATTCGAGCTCGACCCAGCCGCCATGAAGCTGCACGAAGCTCTTGACCAGCGATAGGCCGAGGCCGGCGCCGCGGCGACCGTCCGAGCCCTTGGCCTCGAAGCGGTCGAAGACCGTGGCCTGCGCGCGCGGCGCGATGCCCTGGCCCGTATCGGTGACGGAGAGGCGCAGCTCGCTGCCCGACCGGCTCGCGGAGACTGTGATGCGCCCGCCGGGCGGGGTGAAGGCGATGGCGTTCTGCAGCAGATTGAAGACGACCTGCTTGATGCGGCGCTCATCGGCCTCGATGCGGCCGAGGCCTTCCTCCAATTTCAGCTCGAGCGAGAGCTTGCCTTCCTGTGCGCGCTTGGTCGCCACCGCGATGGCCCATTCGAGCGCGCGGGCGACATCCATCTGCGTCAACTCGAGCGTCATGCGGCCCGCCTCGATGGTGGCGAGGTCCAGAATGTCGTCGATGAGCCTCAGAAGCTGGTTCGAAGCCGAGAGCACATTGCCGACATAGTCTTTCTGCTTCGGCTTCAGGGGCTCGGACAGCATGGCCTGATCGAGCATGGTCGAGAAGCCGATGATGGTGTTGAGCGGCGTCCTCAGCTGATAAGAGACGTGGCTCACGAAATCCGACTTCATGCGGTCGGCGGCCTCGAGCGCGTCGTTGCGCTCGGTGAGGCCCCGCGCGAGCTGCTCGCTCGCCGTGACGTCGAGCATGGTCAGAAGACTCGCGCCGTCCGGCAGCGGAATGACCATGTAGTCGATGATCGTGCCGTCGCGCCGCTCGAAGCGGCCCTTATCGGTACGCCGCTCCGCATCGAGCGAGGTGACGCGCGCGGAGACCTGATCCCAGGCCCTGGCATCGTCGAGCTGCACGCGGCACCATTCGGCGACATCGGCGAAATGCGGCGTGCCGGCGAGCCGCTCGGGATCGATGGACCAGATGCGCGCGAAGGCGGGGTTGTGCAGCTTCAAGAGCCCATCGCTGCCGAACAGCGCCACGCCTTCATAAAGCTTGTCGAGGGTGGCGCGCTGCACGCCGATGAGCATCCGGTGCGAGCTCTCGAGCGCGAGCTGGTCGGAGACATCGTCATAGAGATAGACGAGCCCGCCATGGGGATGTGGGCGGACGACGACACGCAGCGTGCGGCCGTCGGGCAGATGCCAGAGCTCTTCGGGCTCGGACACGACCTTGGTGTAGAGCGCCATGCGCTTGCGCTTCCATTGCGGGAAGTTCGCCTGCTCGGGCAGGCGGCGCGCCTCGCGCAGCGCCTCCAGGATCTCGCCATCCTTGGGATGGGTGGCGAGCCACTCCGGATCGATGCGCCAGAGGTCGGTGTACGCCTTGTTGAAAAAGCGCAAGGCGCGGTCCGGGCCGAAAATGGCGACCGCGCTGCGGATGTGGTCCAGCACATCGCGATTGGCCGCGCCGTCGCGCTCCAGCTCCCGTCGCGCATCATCGAGCGCGGTGACATCGATGGCGAAGCCGATGCTACCGCCCAGGGCCGGAATCTCGGTGGTCTCGATGATGCGCCGCTCGCCCGCGACGACGAGCGCGCGCGCCTCGCTGACGGCCTCGCCATCGCGGCGGGCGCGCTGGGCGAGCTGGCGGCCCATCGTGTCGAGCTCAGCCTGGTCCTGAATGGCCGCGTCGGGGGCGTGGCGCTCGACGGCGTCGGCATAGCGGTTGTTGACCCAGATGAGCTCGAGCGCTTCGTTGCGGCGCCAGACCGGGATGGGCAGGGCGTCCAGAAGCTCGGTCTCGCCGGCGCGCTCGGCTTCGCTCGAGGCCAGAAGCGTGGCGAGGCGGTCGATCTCATGGCGCTCGGCCGAGCCGTCGCGGATCCACACCACCGCGACTCCGGCCGTGGGGCGGCCCTCGGCCTCGAGGCTGCGCCCATCCTTTGCCTTGAGCGCCAGGGAAAAGGAGAGCCCCTCTTCGCGCAGGCCGGCGACGGCGGAGGCCAGCCGCTCGCCATCCGTCTGGGCGAGGCTCGCGAGCAGCGCACCATAGCCGCCTTCGGCAGAAGACGCCTCGAAGCCCGCGAGCCGTCCGAACAGCTTGGGCTCGGCGCCGGCCTCGGCAAAGGCGGGCCAGAGCATGACAGCGCCGGGCTCGGTCGCCAGAATAGCTTCGAGCTGGCCGATGCGGGTAAGGGGCTTGGCAAGGCGCGCCTCGGCGATCTGCGCGCGCCGGTTTGCAAGCTGGACGTCCCGACGGGATTTGAGCGCCACGGCGGCGGCGAGCGCGAAAGCGCCGGCGATGGAAACGAGGGCGGGCAGGTTCGGCAGGAGGTCCGATGGCGTGGCGGCGCAGGCGGGGGTGGCGGCCAGGGTCACGAGGGCCGTGCTGCAGCACAGGGCCAAGCGCTTTTTTGCCTGCCTTCGCGCTGCCATCATGGCCGTTCGATAGGCTGCCATCTCACTCCCTCACGCAGGCGCGGGGGCGAATCACCTGCGGCCAAGCCACAGGGTAACCCCGAATCAGGCGGACGCACCGCCCGGGCGCACAGACCTTCCGGGATTTTATAGTCGAGCCCGCCCGGAATGGCCACGGGCGGGAGGGGCTTGGGCTCGTCGATCCACAGGGATCGACGAGCCATCGCCTAGCTTTAGTTTGACGCGCAATCTTCCGGCGAACCGGTTTCCACTTCGCCGGATTGCGCTTTAGTACCGGTAGTGATCGGCCTTGAAGGGGCCGTTCTGACCGACGCCGATATAGGTGGCCTGGGCGTCGGAGAGCTTGGTCAGCTTCACGCCGATCTTGTCGAGATGGAGAGCCGCGACCTTCTCATCCAGATGCTTCGGCAGGGTGTAGACCTTCTTCTGATAATGGCCGGGCTTGGTCCAGATCTCGATCTGCGCCAGCGTCTGGTTGGTGAAGCTGGCCGACATCACGAAGGAAGGATGGCCGGTGGCGTTGCCGAGATTGACGAGGCGTCCCTCGGACAGAAGGATGATGCGCCGCCCGCCCGGGAACTCGATCTCGTCCACCTGCGGCTTCACATTGTGCCATTTGAAATTCTTGAGCGCGGCGACCTGAATCTCGCTGTCGAAATGGCCGATATTGCAGACGATGGCGCGGTCTTTCATGGCCCGCATGTGATCGACGGTGATGACATCGATATTGCCGGTGGAGGTCACGAAGATATCCGCGCGCGTGGCGGCATCCTCCATCGTCGTGACCTCATAGCCTTCCATCGCGGCCTGGAGCGCGCAGATGGGATCGACCTCGGAGACCATGACGCGGCAGCCGGCATTGCGCAGCGACGCGGCCGAGCCCTTGCCGACATCGCCGAAGCCCGCGACCATGGCGACCTTGCCGGCCATCATGACGTCCGTGCCGCGGCGGATGCCGTCGACCAGGCTCTCGCGGCAGCCATAGAGATTGTCGAATTTCGACTTGGTCACGCTGTCATTGACGTTGATGGCGGGCCAGAGCAGCGTGCCCTTCTTCTGCATCTCATAGAGGCGATGCACGCCCGTGGTCGTCTCTTCGGTGACGCCTTTGATCGACTTGGCGCATTTCTCGTAGAAGCCCGGCTTCGTCTTCAGGCGCGTCTTGATCGACGCGAAGAGGACTTCCTCCTCCTCATTCGTCGCCTTATCGAGGAAGGCGGTGTCGCCGCCTTCGGCCTTGAGGCCGAGATGGATGAGCAGCGTGGCATCGCCGCCATCGTCGAGGATCATGTTCGGCACGCCGCCATCGCCCCATTCGAAGATTTTGTGGGTGTATTCCCAATAGTCGACGAGGCTCTCGCCCTTGACGGCGAAGACCGGGGTGCCGGCGGCCGCGATGGCGGCGGCGGCGTGATCCTGGGTCGAGTAGATGTTGCAGGAGGCCCAGCGCACATCGGCGCCCAGCGCCTTCAGGGTCTCGATCAGCACGGCGGTCTGGATCGTCATATGGAGCGAGCCGGCGATCCGCGCGCCCTTGAGCGGCTGGCTCTTGCCGAATTCGGCGCGGGTGGCCATCAGCCCCGGCATTTCGGTCTCAGCGATGGCGATCTCTTTGCGACCCCAGTCGGAGAGGCCTATGTCCTTGATCGCGTAGTCTTTTGCCGTGCTCATTCTGGCTCCTTAAAAAACGGGTCGCACCGTCGGAAGAGGGCTTATACCAAGCCCTCGGCCGCCAATCAATAAGGATATAAGAAAATCTTTATATGGTGGTTACTCAGGGACCGCCTGGAGCGAGAAAATCCGGCCGAGATCCTCGCTGGGCTTAGCGCCCAGCGCCCCGATCCAGCGATCGTAAATCTCCCAGATCTCGCCCGAGCGGAAGAGATCGGCGAGGGCCTGATCGGCGACGAGCCGGAAGGCCGCGTCATTGCGCCGGACGGGAAAGGCATAGGGCTCATAGGAATAAAGGAAGGGCGGCAGGGCGACCTTGTCCTTGAGGCCCCTGGTCTGGGCGAGGCCGAGCAGGACCAGCCGGTCCTCGGCCACGGCATCGGCCTTGCGGTCCGTCAGCGCGGACAGCGCCTCGTCCATAGATTTCACGGAGATAAAATCGGGCTTGATCTCGGCCTTGGCGAGCCGATCGACCAGCGCGCCTTCGATGGTCGTGCCGCGGATGACGGCGATGCGCTTGTGCTTCAGATCCTTCAGGCTCTCCACATCATCGCCTTTGCGCAGCATGACGCCGCCGCCGGTGATGAAGACGATGTTGGTGAAATCGACCTCGGCGCGGCGCGACAGCGTCACGGTCGTGACGCCGCATTCGATATCGATGCGGCCCTTCTGCACTGCCTTGAGCCGCTCATCGGCCGTCACGGCGATGAATTTGCGGTTGAGCTCGGGCTTTTTCAGCGTGACGGCGATGCGCGCGGCGATCGCGTTGCACAGATCAATCGAATAGCCGATGGGCTCCTTCTTGTCGTTCTGGAAGGAGAAGGGCGGGGCATCGATCCGGTAACCCATCAGGATCGTACCGCGCGACGCAATTTGCTTGAGGGTGCCCTCGGGCTTCGCCTCGGCAGCGGTAACGATCAGCGATGACAACGCAACAAACGCACAGAAAAGCACGGCGGGCCGAAGCATGAGCAGCCTCCCTGGCGTGGCGTCCTGCCAAGCAAGGTAGTGCGGCGCCACGCCGCTGTCGACGGGGAGACGCTTGCTACGGTTTCTGGTTCCTCAGGAACTCGATGATCCCCGAGAAATCCTTGCCGGCCGCGCCCGCATCCGCAAAGGCGGTGTAAAGCGCTTCGGCATGCTGGCCAAGCGGCGTCGCGGCGCCCGCTGTTTTCGCGGAATCTTTCGCCAGGCGCAGATCCTTCAGCATCATCGCGACCGCGAAGCCCGGTACATAACCTTTGTTGGCGGGGGTCGTCGGGATGGGGCCGGGCACCGGGCAATAGCTGGTCAGCGACCAGGTCTGGCCCGAGGATTTGGACGCGATATCGAAGAATTTCTGCGCGTCGAGGCCGAGCTTCTCGGCGAGAACGAAGGCCTCGCAGGTGCCGATCATCGAGATACCGAGCAGCATGTTGTTGCAGATCTTGGCGGCCTGCCCCGTGCCGGGACCGCCGGCATGGACGATATTCTTGCCCATCTTGGCGAGGATCGGCTCGGCCTTGGCGAAGGCCGCCTCGCTGCCGCCCACCATGAAGGTAAGCGTGCCGCTTTGGGCGGCGGCCGTACCGCCGGAGACCGGCGCGTCGACCATCAGGAAGCCCTTCTTGGTCGCGGATTCGACGACCGCGCGCGCGCTCGCCACGTCGATGGTCGAGCAATCGAGGAAGAGCGTGCCGGGCTTCGCGGCGGGGAAGACATGCGCCTCATAGGCCTCGCGCACCTCCTTGCCGGCTGGCAGCATGGAGACGACCGCGGCCGCGCCGCTGACGGCGCTCTCGACCGAGGTGACGGGCTTGATGCCCGACTGGGCGGCCTTCTCGCGTGCGGCCTCGAAAGGATCGAAGCCCCTCACGATGTGGCCCGCCTTCACCAGATTGGCGGCCATGCCCGAGCCCATATTGCCGAGCCCCAGAAATGCGATCTCCGTCATGGGCGTTTCTCCCCTTTGTCGGTCGTTAAAGCGTGAAGTCCTGATCGGGCGGCAGAGGCGCGAAAAGCGCGTCGACAAGCGCGTCGTCGACCTGATCGAGCCGCGCCGGATTCCATTTCGGCGCATTGTCCTTGTCGATGATGATGGCGCGCACGCCCTCGCGGAAATCGGGCCGCATCACGGTCCGGCTCGCCAGGCGATACTCCATTTTCATATTGTCGACAAAGCGTGTGAGCTTTGCGCCTTCGCGCAGCTGGCGCAGCGTGACCTTCAAGGTCTGCGGCGATTTGGTGGCAAGAGTCTCGAGCTGCTTCTTGGCCCAATCCGAGCCGTCCGTCTCGAGCGCGGCCAGAATCTGCTCGACGCTGTCGCCCGCAAAGAGATTGTCGATCTTCTCGCGCACCGCATCGATGGGCGCGGCACCCGGATCGACATGGGCCGCATCGAGCGCGGCCTTCACGCCCGCCGCGCCGCGGCTTGCGGCTTTTTGCAAGAGATCCTTCAGCGCGGGCAAATTCGCGCTCGGCACGTAATGCGTGGCGACGCCGGCATGGAGGCAGTCCGCCGCCTTGAGCCTTGCGCCCGTGAGCGCGAGCCAGAGGCCGATGCCGCCCGGCAGGCGCGGCAGGAACCAGCCGCCGCCGACGTCGGGGAAGAGGCCGAGCCCCGTCTCCGGCATGGCGAAGGTGGTGTTCTCGGTCGCGACACGAAATGCGCCATGCACCGAGATGCCGACCCCGCCGCCCATGGTGATGCCGTCGATGAAGGCGATATAGGGCTTGGGATAATCGTGAATGGTGGTGTTGAGGCGGTATTCGGTGCGGAAGAAATTGCGTGCGGCGCTGCCGTCGCCGGCTGCGCTCTCCGCCAGAAGCCGGATGTCGCCGCCCGCGCAGAAGCCGCGCGTGCCCTCCTTGTGGTCGATGATCACGGCGCCGACCTTGGGATCTTTCTCCCACGCCTTCAGCGCGGCCAGAATGCCCTCGCACATCGGCAGGTCGAGCGCATGAAGCGCCTTGGGCTTATCAAGCGTGATGTGTCCCAGCGAGGCTTCGCTGCGGATCTCCAGACCGGGATATGTCATGAGCGTGCAAGTTCCCGGGCGATGATCACGCGCATGATCTCGTTGGTTCCTTCGAGGATCTGATGAACACGCAGATCGCGCACGATGCGCTCGATCTCGTATTCGGAGAGATAGCCATAGCCGCCATGGATCTGCAGCGCGTCATTGGCGACCTTGAAGCAGATATCGGTGACGAAGCGCTTGGCCATGGCGCAGAATTTCGTGGCATCGGGCGCCTTGGCGTCGAGATGCGCGGCGGCTTCGCGTAAGAAAACGCGCGAGGCTTCGAGCTCGATCGCCATATCGGCGAGCTTGAACTGCGTCGCCTGGAAATCGAAGATCGCCTTGCCGAATTGCTTGCGGTCGCGCGAATACAGAAGCGCGCGCTCGAACGCCTCGGTGGCGCCGCCGAGCGAGCAGGCGGAGATGTTCAGCCGTCCGCCGTCGAGCCCCATCATCGCGATGCGGAAGCCCTGACCCTCTTTGCCGACGAGATTCTCGGCCGGCACTTCGCAATCTTCCATGATGACTTGCGCGGTCGGCTGCGCGCGCCAGCCCATCTTGTGCTCGAGCTTGCCGAAGGAGAGGCCCGGTGCGTTCTTCTCAACGAGGAAGCAGGAGACGCCGCCCGGGCCGTCATCGCCGGTGCGCGCCATGACGACATAGGCGTCCGAGAAGGTGGCGCCGGAGATAAAGGTCTTGGTGCCGTTCAGAATGTAGCGGCTGTTGCCGTCCTTGCGCGCAGAGCTGCGCAAGCTTCCGGCATCGGAGCCTGCGCCCGGCTCGGTCAGGCAATAGCTCGCGACGAGCTCCATGCTCGCGAGCTTCGGCACGTAACGCGCGCGCAGCTCGGGCGAGGCGAAGCTGTCCACCATCCAGGCGCTCATATTGTGGATGGAGAGGAAGCTGGCGGTGGAGATGCAGCCGCGCGAAAGCTGCTCGAAGATGAGCGTGGCATCGAGCCGGGTGAGCCCGGAGCCGCCATGCTCCTCCTTGCAATAGATTCCGCCGAAGCCGAGGCTTGCGAGCTCTTCGAGAGTCGGGCGATCGAGCCGGCCTTCGTCTTCCCAGCGCGCGGCATTCGGCGCCAGCTTTTCCTTGGCGAAGCTGAGCGCCGTCTCGGCGATCAGATTTTGGTCTTCGGTCAGCCCATAGCTCATCAGATCAACTCAGCGGCAGGTCATCCAGAAACGATACGCTCCGGACCCCTCCTGTAAAAGGAGAGACCGGAGCGCCGTTTATAGATGAGACTTTTGGCGTTGTCCGCACCGAAAACGCCGCTGGGACGCTTCGCCTAGGCCGACCAGATCTTTGCCTTTTCGAGCTTCTGGATCGTCGCGGTGCCGAACAGTTCCTCATCCGGAGGCAGGACCTTGGTCTTGGCCAGGGGCTTGGAGACCCAGGTCTCGTTGATCAGGTCGCGCCAGGAGATGTTGTTGTTCGTGCCGTTGCCGCCCCAGGAGCCGCAGCCCAGCGAGAAGGTCTGGCGCATGCCGTTCCACAGATTGCCGCTGTTGGAGGCGGCCTGGGGCTGGTTGACCATGACCCGCGAGGTGCGGGTGGCGTTGGCCAGCTTCATGATGTTGACGTCGCTGCGCGAATAGATGCCGCAGGAATGGCCCTGGCCCTGATAGGCCTGGATGCCGTTGGTGAGGCGGATCGCGTCGTCGATGTCCTTGGCGCGGTAGAGCGTCATGGTCACCGACATCTTCTCGCCCGAGAAGGGGAAGTCGGGGCCGAAGCCGGTTTCCGGCACGATGAAGAACTGTGTCTCCTTCGGCACATCGAAACCCGCCATCCCAGCGATCACCGGAGCCGGCTGCGCCACGATCTTGGAGTTGATGTGGCCGTCTTCCCAGATCACCGCCTGCAGCTTCTTCTTCTCCTCGGCATTGACGAGATAGCCGCCCTTGGCCTTCAGCTTGCCGAGCATCTCGTCATAGATCTTGTCGACCAGCAGGACCGAGTTGTCGGAGGAGCAGGAGGCCGCCAGATCCAGCGTCTTGGAGATGCGGATCTTCTCGGCGGCATCGTCGAGATCGGCCGTGTCGTCCACGGTGATGACCGCATTGCCGACGCCGACGCCGAGGGCCGGCGTGCCGCTCGAATAGGCGGCGGTGACCATGGCGCTGCCGCCGGTGGCCAGAATGCGGTCGCATTGCTTCATCAGCTCATTGGTCTTCTCGAGCGTCGGCACGTCGATGCCGATGACGAGATCGGCCGGCGCGCCGCAGGCCACGATGGCCTTGCGCATCAGATCGCAGATCATCTTGTTGGTGAGCTTGGCGCGCGGATGCGGCGCGATGATGATCGAGTTGCGGCCCTTCACCGAATGGATCGCCTTGATCACGGGCGTGGCTTCCGGATTGGTCGTGGGCGCGAGCGCGCCGATCACGCCGACCGGCTTTGCGATCTTCACGATGTTGCGGACCGGATCCTCTTCCAGGATGCCGACCGACTTGTCGTCGATGATGTCCATCAGGGTGGCGCGCGTCTTGCGGAAGATCTTGAGGTACTTGCCCTCGTAATTGCCGAGCTGCGTCTCTTCGACCGTGAAGCGCGCGATCTTCTCGGCGACGTCAGGCTTGGCGACAGCCCAGACCATAGCGCGGATCAGATTGTCGACCTGCTCCTGGGTGTAGTTCTCGATCTGCGCCTGCGCCTTGCGCGAGCGCTCTATGAGCCCCTTGATTTCGAGAGCGGCCGCCTCTTGCACGTCCGCTTTGTTGAGGGTCTGTTGCAACTGAATCCTCCTTAAATCTTATGAGCCGCTGACGCTGTTCACCCGCCTTGGGGCATGGCGCCGGTCGCTTAGCGCGATCACGGGTGAATATGGGGCCGGATGGGCGGGGAGTGTAGCACCGTGGGGGCGGGGCAAAGCTGCAATTATTCAGTTTAAGCCCTGCAAATTTGCAGGTATTATGCCCCATGTTCAACTGGGATGATCTGCGCATCTTTCTCGCGGCCGCAAGGTGGCGGTCTTATCAGGAAGCGGGGGTCCATGCGGGCCTCGACCCCACCACGGTCGGCCGCCGGATCGCCCGGCTCGAAACCGCGCTTCGCTGCACCCTGTTCGTCCGCGGCTCGGACGGGCTGACGCTCACCGCGGCGGGCCAGCGCCTGTTCGAGACGGCCTCCGGCATCGAGGGGGCGGCCGAGGGCATCGGCGAGGCCTTGGGGGGCGATGGCGGCTTCGGGGTGGTGCGCATCAGCGCCTCGGAGGGCTTCGGCACGAGCCTGCTCGCGCCCGCGCTGCCCGAGCTTGCGAAGAAGCGCCCGCATCTGGCCATCGAGATGGTGGCCAATCCCGGATTCTATTCGCCCGCGACGCGCGAGGTGGATCTCGCGATCACCTTGGGTCCGCCCAATGACGCGCGGCTGGTCGTGGAGCGTCTCACCGAATACCGCCTCGCGCTCTATGCGTCGCCCGCCTATCTGAAGGCGGAGGGCACCCCCGAGACGCCCGCCGATCTCACACGGCATCGCCTCGTCGGCTATATCGACGATCTACTCTACGCGCCCGAGCTGCGCTATCTCGACGAGGTGCATCCGGGTCTGCGCGCCGGGCTGACCAGCTCGTCCATCCGCGCGCAGCTCGAGATCATCGCGGCCGGCGGCGGCATCGGGATTCTGCCCTCCTTCCTCGTCGCGAAATCCGCTTTGCCGCTGAAGCCGGTTCTGAGGGACGCCGTGCGCATCACGCGCAGCTTCTGGATCTCCGCGCGGCGCGATGTGCAGGAGACGCAGCGCGTGCGCGCCGTCCGCAGCTGGATTCGCGATATCGTGAAGACAGAGCAGGGGTTGTTGTTGCCGTAGTGTCTGTCGGGCGTCCGCCTGGATTGCCGGGACAAGCCCGGCAATGACACCGAGAGTTTTGCGGGATCTAACCACACTGTCATGCCCGGGCTTGTCCCGGGCATCCAGGCTATTGCGCGTCAGTCTTCATAGCTGTGCTGATCCCCACGCTCATCCGTGACGAGATAAGACGTACACTGACAATCCGACAGATAGCGCGGACCCACCGG
>Ga0068863_100004504_pt1 | contig 13747 bp, 12 predicted proteins | sample KBSSwiS62_FD_66596 | JGI IMG/M metagenome (GOLD analysis project Ga0068863, IMG submission 66596) | Switchgrass rhizosphere microbial communities from Kellogg Biological Station, Michigan, USA - KBS Switchgrass S6-2 | ecosystem: Host-associated > Plants > Roots > Rhizosphere > Soil ...
TCCCAGGGCGTAAGCGATCGGTCGGACAGTGACTTCGTTCATCCGTGACTCCTGGATCGTCGCCCGACACCGGTGGGTCTCGCGCGGTTTCTCTACCTGTCGTGTCGGCACGGTCAGCGGCTCGCGAGCGTGCCGGCCGCGGACTCCGTGGGGCGGCGGTCGAACCGGCGGACCATCTCGATCGTCTGTGCCAGCCCGGCCCGCAGCCCGATCTCCGCCCGGTACCCGATCTGCTCGGCGGCCGCCGCCGAGTCGTAGTGGAGGCTGTCGCCCCACCGACCGTCCTCGACGGTGAGGCCGCATCCGGGGACGAGCTCGCGGACGAGGGCTGCCACCTCCTTCACCGTGTGCCGCGTCCCGCACACGTTGAGGCCCGTCGAGTGGACCGAAGGCGCCTCGGCGGCCAACCGGGTGGCGCGTGCGGCGTCCTCCACGTGGACCCAGTCGAACACGGTGTCGCCGCCGGTCACCGTGGCGGGCAGCCCCAGCGCGGGCCGATCGATGAGGTCGGTCATGAACCCGACGCGGGTCCCGCGCGCCACGGTCTGGGCCTTCCCGTAGCCGTAGGTGAAGGCGTAGCGCAGGCCGACGGCGTCGAGCCCGCGCGCGCGCCGGTAGTTGGCCGCGAGCCGTTCGTTGAAGGACTTGCATGCGCCGTAGATCCCGGTCGGGTGGTGCGGGCCGTCGTTCGGGATCGGGATGAGCGGCGCCGCCGGGTCCTCGTGGGCGGTGCCCGGGGTGCCGAACACTCCGATGGTGCTGGCCCAGACGACCCGCGTGACGTCGCAGGCCAGGGCGGCCTCGAACACGTTGACGGTGCCCTCGCAGTTGACCCGCAGCGCCCGGAGGGGGTTGCGGTCGCTGAGCCCGCTGAGGGTGGCCGCGAGATGGACGATCCGCTCCGCTCCGCTGTCCCGCACGGCGCGGAGCACGGCGAACGGATCGGAGACGTCCCCACCCACCAGGTGGACCTGCTCGGGGTCGCGGCAGACCGCGCGGAGCAGCTCGGTGTTCGGCGAGACGTCGAACGAGGTGACGGTGTGGCCTGCCTCGAGCAACTGGGCGACGACGTAGGCGCCGACGAACCCGGTGCCGCCGGTGACGAGGTATCTCACGACGCGCCGCGGATCGCCCGCGGGTGCGGCGTCACGCGGACCGCCTCAGCGCCGCGCCGATCCGCCGGGTCGGGCTCGCCCCGGCTCGCCGCTTGGCCGCCGCCAATGACTTGCGCAGCTCGACGAAGTACGTTCCGTGCTCCTCCTCGAGGGCGTGGCGGGAGGACTCGACGTACTTGCCCTCGACGTAGCGGCGCTTGGCCTCGATGTCGGCGTGCATCTCCGCAGTGTCCGGCAGCTCCGCCCGCCCCGTCACGAACTCGGTGATCCACCGGGCCTGCCGCTCGAAGATCGCGTTCTGCGCGGTCGTCGAGTTGAGCATTCCGATGAACCAGAGACCTGGCCAGCCGGGGGACACCATCTTCTTGTAGAGGTCGAGCTTGTTCGTGGCGTCGACCCGCAGCACGTTCTCCCCGATGTAGGGCAGATCGACGACGTAGCCGGTGGCGCCGACCACGGTGTCGAACTCCTCCGAGGTGCCGTCCACGAAGAAGATCCGCTTGCCCTCGATCCGGTCGATGCCCTGCTTCACGGTGACCCGGTCGTACTTGATGTGGGTGATCAGGGTGGCGCTGGTGGTGCCGTGCGTCGCCTTGGTGACCGGCTTGAACCCGTACTGCTCCATCTTGCCGTGAGCCAGCCACGTGACGAACCCGCCGACCCACTTGCGCACCCGCGCCGGCACCCACGGGTCGTAGAGGTGGACCAGGTAGTCGGTCACGCACACGCCCATCAGGAGCTTGGGCACGACCACCACACCGGTCCGCGCCACGATCACGGTGCGCTCCGCGACCACGCAGACGTCGCTCGCGATGTCCATCGCGCTGTTGCCGACCCCCACGACGCAGACCCGCTTGCGGGCGAAGTCCGCCGGGTCGCGGTAGGCGAAGGAGTGCAGGTACTCGCCGGCGAACTCGTCGCGGAGCTCGGGGACGTGCTTGGGAGTGGTCAGGTGCCCGGTGGCGCACACGACCGCGTCGTAGGTGTCGGTGTGCCCGTCCGCCAGCGTGACGCGCCAGAGCGGGGGTTCACGGGTCGGGTCGAACTCCGGGGTGACGGACTCGACGTCGCTCTGGAAGCGGATCAGGTCACGGACGCCGAAGTGCTTCGCATACGACTCGAGGTACTGGTGCATGTCGACGTGCGACGGGAAGGTCTGGCACTCGTCCGGGAACGGGTAGTCCGAGAACCGGGTGAGACTCTTCGGGCTGTTGATGTGGAGGGTCTTGTAGGCGGGTGACTTCCCGCTGTCGTTGTCGTAGACCCACTGTCCACCGACCTGTGAGCCGAGCTCGTAGATCGTGACGTCGACCCCCTCGGCGACGAGGTGCTTCGCCATGCAGAGGCCCGATGCTCCCGCGCCGATGATCGCCACGCGCCTGCGCGCCCATGTCGGACGCGCTGGCGCGGGGGGATCGGAGGGCACTGGGTCGCCGGTGACTCCATGCGTCGAGCTCAAGACGCCTCCTCAGAACGTTCGCTCGTCGATCGCCTTTGTCTGTGTTCTATTGTCAGACCACGAGTAGGTCAGTCAACCCGCTTGCTCTCGGCGACGTCAAGGCTCGGTGGTCTGGTTGCGGCTCGGAGGAGAGTCTCAGGCGAGAGCTCACTTGGCAGAGGGTATTCGGTCTGACAGTATTCAGTCCGACGTGAACCTGACATTCGTGCGTCATGGAGGCCGATGATGAGCTCCGCACACCGGGGTGCGCCCAGGGGCGGCTATGTCTACGTCGTGACGGCGCGGTTCCCGGTCGACGGGCCCGTGGCCGAGTGGCAGCGATGGTACGACGAGGTGCACGTCCCGCAGATGCTGAGCGTGCCCGGGGTCCACGGGGTGCGCCGCTACCGGGACCTGCAGGAGGCGGACACGTTCGCCGCCGTCTACGACATCGAGTCGCCCGCCGTCTTCGCCGAACCGCGCTACCAGGAGGTCCGCGGGTGGGGCCCGTGGGCGGAGACGATCCTCGAGTGGCGCCGGGACCTGCTGCGGCGGGAGCCGATCGACGCTGGTGCCTCGTGAGCGGGTGCGCCGAGCTCTGGGACCTGACCGGGCGGGTGGCCGTGGTGACCGGGGCCGGGAGCGGCTTCGGCGCGCGGACGGCGGTGCTGCTCGCCGCCGCGGGCGCCCACGTCGTGGCCCTCGGCCGCCGACCGGCGGCGATCCGCCGCACGGCCGAGGAGATCTCGGCGGCGGGCGGGGCGGCGACGACCCACGTCCTCGACGTGCGGGACGCCGCGGCGGTCCACCTCCTGTTCGGTGAGCTGGTGGAGCGGCACGGTGCGCTCGACGTGCTGGTGAACAACGCTGCCGTCGCGCACGAGGGCTCCGCCCTCGAGGTGTCGCCCGAGGAATGGGACACCGTGCTCGACACCAACCTCACCGGGGCCTTCACCTGCACCCAGGCGTTCGCCCGGCAGGAGCCGGACCGGGACCGAGTGGTGGTGAACGTGTCGTCGATCGTGGGCACGTCGGGGGTGAGCGGCCAGGTCGCGTACTCGGCGAGCAAGGGCGCGATGGAGGCGATGACCAGGTCGCTGTCGCTCGAGCTCGCCCGGCGCCGGGTGCGGGTCAACGCGGTGGCCCCCGGGTACATGCTCACGGAGATCCCGGCACAGCTCCTCGCGGACCCGACGCTCTCGGCCCGCCTGCTGACGAAGATCCCCATGCGGCGCCTCGCCGAGCCCGCCGAGGTCGCCCCGGCCGTGCTGTTCCTGGCCTCCGCCGCCTCGAGCTACATGACCGGCGCCGTCCTGGCCGTGGACGGCGGCTATGGCGCGCGCTGAGCGGCCGCCCCGACGACGACACGGAGGACCGATGGACACGGACCGCACCCCCGGTGCCCGACGCGCGCAGCCACGGGCATGACGCGCTGGTGGTCGGGCTCGCTCTCCACCGAACACCGCGCGATGGTGGCCTCGATCGACGGCCTCGCCGGCGCGCACATCACGCCCGAGGCCTGTGCCGGGTGGGACCGGGAGAAGCGCTACCCGCACGAGGCGATGAAGGCTCTGGCCGACAACTCCTGGGCCCGGCTCACCGTGCCGGAGGAGTACGGCGGCGTGGCGGCGAGCGCCCTGGACCTCGCTGTGCTGCACCAGGCCTTGGCACGGCACAGCCTGGCCGTCGCGCAGGCGTTCTACTCGCTGTGGCTGCTCGGCGCCGAGGCGTTCCACCGCCTGGGGACCCCCACCCAGCGCGAGGCGTGGCTGCCCCGGCTCGCCGAGGGCGACGCCAGGATCGCGTTCGCACTGACCGAGCCGGACTCCGGGTCGGATGCGTCCGCCCTGCGCTCGCGGGCCGTACGCACGTCCGACGGGTTCCGGATCACCGGCCAGAAGGTGTTCATCACCGGGGCGGCCGTCGCCGACCGGATCGTCACCGCCGTGCGGACGGCGGACGGCGACCGCCCACACGACGGGATCAGCCTGCTCGTCGTCGACCCGTCGGCGCCCGGGGTGACGGTCCGCCCGCTGGACAAGATCGGGCTGCGGGCCATCGACCTGTGCGAGGTGTTCCTCTCCGACGTCGAGGTGTCGGACGGAGACGTTCTCGGCACTCCGGGCGGGGCCTGGCGCGACCTGCGACCGGGCCTGGCGAAGGAGCGCCTGTTCCTCGCGGCGATCTGTTCGGGGGCGCTGTTCGACCTGGTCGGGCGGGTCGTCGAACAGGCGACGGCGCGCTCGGCGTTCGGCAGGCCGATCGGCGGCCACCAGATGATCGCCGAGAGGATCGTGCGGATGCGTCTCGCCGCGGACACGGCGGCCGGGCTCGTGCGCGAGGCCGCAGTCGCGGTGGACGCCGGTGACCGCGACGCCGCCGCGAAGGCCGCGGCGGCGAAGCTGCACGCGAGCGAGGCGTACGTCGGAGCCGCGCGCGAGGCCACCCAGATCTTCGGCGGCTACGGGTTCACGGAGGACTACCCGGTGGCGCGTCACTATCGCGACTGCAAGTACCTCGAGATCGGGGGCGGGACGTCCCAGATCCAGGTGATCGTCGTCGCGAGATCCATGGGCCTGCCCGTCTGAACGGCGCGCCCGGACCCAGCCGAGTTGAGGAGAGGCAGATGGACGATTCCCATGTGACCAGCATGTTCGTCGCGGGAGCGAGGCGACCCGCACACAGCACCGCCCGCCTGGCGGTGATCAGCCCGTCGACCGAGGAGACGATCGGGTCGATCGTCGACGGCGACGAGCACGATGTCGACGTGGCGGTGACGGCCGCGCGCGCGGCCCTGCGGTCGCCGGAGTGGGCGAAGCTGACGGTGGAGGACCGGGCCGAGCTGCTCGAGCGCCTCGCCACCCTCCTCGAGGAGCGCGCCGAGGACATCGGCCGGCTGATCACCCACGAGAACGGGATGCCGGTGGCCACCCTCGGGTCGCTGAGTGGCCACGCGGTGGGCGCGGCCATGGCCTACCGCTACTTCGCGAACCTCGTGCGCGGCGTGGTGTTCGAGGAGGTCCGCCCCTCGGGGACGCTGGTCCGTCGTGAGCCGGTCGGCGTCGTCGGCGTCATCGCCCCGTGGAACGGACCGCAGTCGCTCGTCGCCTGGAAGCTCGCGCCCGCGCTGGCGGCCGGCTGCACCGCGGTGATCAAACCGGCCCCGGAGACCACGCTCGACGCGTTCCTGCTGCTCGACGCCATCACCGACGCGGGGTTCCCGCCCGGTGTGGTCAACCTGGTCACCGGAGGGCGGGAGACGGGCGCGGCCCTGGTCGAGCATCCCGGTGTCGACAAGATCGGGTTCACGGGATCCAGCGCGGCGGGCCGTGCCATCGCGGCCGCGTGCGGCGCCGCGCTCAAGCCGGTCAGCCTCGAGCTCGGCGGCAAGTCCGCCGCGGTGTTGCTGGAGGACGCCGACGTCGCCACATTCGCGGCGCTCGTGCCGTCGCTCTCGGCGCGCAACTCGGGCCAGGTCTGTTTCTCCTGCACCCGGATCCTCGCTCCGCGCGGGCGCTACGCCGAGGTGGTCGACGCCGTCGTCGCATCGCTGACCGCGGGTCGGGTGGGGGACCCGTTCGACCAGTCCACGGTGTACGGCCCGCTCGTCGCGGACCGGCAGCGCAAGCGGGTGGAAGGCTACATCGAGGCGGGGATCGCGGGCGGCGCCCGGATCGCGACGGGCGGCGGCCGGCCCGCGGACCTCGACCGGGGCTTCTACGTGGAGCCGACGGTGTTCGACAACGTGTCCAACGACATGCGGATCGCGCGTGAGGAGATCTTCGGTCCCGTGCTGGCGGTGATCCCCTACACCACGGAGTCCGAGGCAGTCGAGCTCGCGAACGACTCCGAGTACGGGCTGGGGGGCAGCGTCTTCACCGCCGATCCCCAGCGCGGTCTGGACGTGGCTCGACGGATCGAGACCGGCACGGTCGGGATCAACGGCTACGGGATCACCCTCGACGCCCCGTTCGGCGGGGTGAAGGCGAGCGGCATGGGGCGGGAGCTGGGCCCCGAGGGATTCGCCGAGTACCTCGAATACAAGTCGATCTATAACGCGCCGAGCACCCGGTGACTGGTCCGCCGTTCCCCCGGGTGGCCATCGCGGCGGCCGCCAACAGCAGGCAGGCGAGGCGGTTGGAGGGCCACACATCCGCCTCGGTTGCGGTGGACGCGGCACTGCTGGCCCTGGCCGCGGCCGGACTGGAGGTCGACGAGGTCGACGGCGTCTTCGGTGACGACTGCGGCGAGGTCGTCTACCGGCTCGGTCTGCCCGCGGTGACCACGTCGGCCCTGGACAACGTCGGCATCAGCGCCGTGGTCGAGGCGGCGGCCGCGGTGCAGGCGGGGATGTGCCGGGTCGCCGTCGTGGCGTCGGGGGGTGCGGGGACCTATCTGGACCGGGACTCCACCGCGCCCTGGACGCGGCCGGAGAACGAGTGGGTGTTGCCCTTCGGCCTGTACACGGCGGCGGAGTTCGCCCTCATCGCCCGGCGCCACATGCACCTCTACGGCACCAAGCCCGAGCAACTCGCCACCGTGGCCGCGGTCATCCGCAACAACGGCCACGCGAACCCGGAGGCGGTGTACTTCGCGCGCGGGCCCTACACCGTCGCGGACGTCCTCGAGTCGCGGATGGTCGCGGACCCCTTCCACCTGCTCGACTGCGCGATGACGTCCGAGGGCGGCTGCGCAGTCGTGCTCACGACACTCGACCGCGCCCGCGACCGGGTGGCGCGCCCCGTGCAGGTCCTCGGGGTCGGGATGGACCGGATCGGGCCCGTCTACCGGTACCCGCCTGCGTGGGACCTCACGGGCGGCCGGGTGGGCGACGAGTCCAACGGGGTGATCGGCCGCCGGGCGGCCCGCCAGTCCTTCGCGATGGCGGGGCTCCGGCCTGCGGACGCGGACGTCTGCGAGCTGTACGACCCGTTCTCCTTCGAGATCATCCGCCAGTTCGAGGCGTTCGGTTTCTGCGGGCCGGGGGAGGGTGGTGACTTCGTGTCCGACGGTCGGATCGGTCCGGGCGGTGAGGTGCCGACGACGACCGACGGTGGGCTGATGTCCTTCAGCCACGCCGGACGGGCCCAGATGCTCCAGCGCGTCGCCCGCGCGGTGCACCAGGTCCAGGGTGTCTGCGCGAGCAACCAGGTTCCGGGTGCCGAGGTCGCGCTCTGCAGCAACGGTGGCGCGGGGGCCTTGTTCACCGATGTCATGCTGGTCGGGGCGAGCACATGAGACGTCCTCTCGGCGGACCGGGAAGGCGCCTCGACGAACCGGCCAACGAAGCGCTCCCTTCGGGGCACCGCCGTGCGAAAGGAAGGTAGAGCCATCAGCGGACTGTTGCGCCCCCAGGCCGGTCCGGTTCCCCGGACCCCGCGGACCGCGCTGTCTGCGGTGTTCTGGGACGGGTGCCGGGAAGGGGAGCTCCGCTACCAGTACTTCCCTGCGAGCGGGCAGGCACAGTTCAGCCCGGCACCTCGCGAGCGCTCCTCCCTCGCCACCGAGTTCGAGTGGCGGGTGAGCAGCGGGCGTGGGGAGGTCTACAGCTGGTCTGTGGTGCACCGCCCACCCGCCCCGGTCTTCGAGACGCCCTACGTCGTTGCGATAGTGACCCTGGAGGAGGGCTTCCGGATGCTGTCGAACATCGTCGGGTGCCGGGTCGCGGACGTCGAGGTGGGACTGGCGGTCGAGGTGCGTTTCCACCGGGTGGACGAGGACCTGACCCTGCCCTACTTCGCGCCGGTGGGGTCCGCGGACTGACCCGGGTCCACCGCGGGGTCGACCCGGCCGAAGGCTGCGACCGCGGCTCGTGCCTCCGGTGCGGCGAACTGCCGGACCGACATGCCCCGCACCCTCTCGAACCCGTCGTCGACAGTCAGGTCACCGAGTTCGCGCAGCAGCGCCTTGGCGCGGCCCACCGCGCCACGTTCGCAGCGGCGCAGCGCGTCTGCCACGCGGTCCACCTCCTCGTCCATGGCCGCGGCGGGCACGACGCGGGTGACGAGCCCGGCGGCGAACGCTTCGGCGGCGTCGAACGTGCGGCCGGACAGAATCAGCTCCTGAAGCGGCCGGCGGGCCATCGACCGCAGGGCCAGGACGGCGACGAACGCGGGTACGACGCCGAACCGGACCTCGCTGAAGGCGAGTGTGGCCTCCGGGACGGCCAGGACGACGTCACACGCGGCGACCAGCCCGATCCCGCCCGCCCGGACCGGGCCCTCGAGGCGGCACAGCACGGGCACGGGTACTTGCTGAAGGGCGTCGAGTACGGCGGCCATCGCGTCGGGGAAGTCGCTTCCCAGGGGGTTTCGCAGGTCGGCGCCCGCGGAGAACGCGGACCCCGACGCGGCGAGGACGACAAGTCGGGTGCGTGGTCGCGCCGCCGCGCGGTGCAGTGCCGTGGCCAGTCCGCGCAGGAGCGGGACGTTGAGCGCGTTCCGCGTCGCGGGCCGGTCCAGTACGACGGTGACGACCTCGCCGTCGAGGTCGCTCTCGGTCTTGATCACCTGGTTGCTCCCGTCCGTCCGGCCACCTGGCTCAGCGGTTCTCCGTCGGTTGGGCCGATCGGCCGTCGACCATCACGACGTTGAATGTCAGAGTTTTGGCGCCACTGAGACCATGGACACTACCGGGTCACTAGGCTACTGTCTGACTGATCTCACCTGGACTGTCGACCACCGGGGCGCGACCCGCCCCGAGCGCTCCGCGAGGTGGCGCGCGTCCCGTCGTTTCGGCGTCCCGGACCGTCGTCCGGGACCGGCCCCTACATTCGAGAAGTGGTGCCATGCGTGCAGTCGTCATGACTGATCCGGCTCGACCGCCGGAGCTGGTCGAGGTCGAGCCTCGCCCGGTCGGCCGGGGAGAGGTGCGTCTGCGGGTCGAGGCCAGCGGGGTGTGCCATTCGGACCTCACCACGTCTCGCCAGCCCACACCCGGCCCGGCGATCATGGGTCATGAGGGCGCGGGCACGGTGCTCGCCGTCGGCCCCGGAGTCACCCGCGTCCAGGTCGGCCAGCGGGTCATCCTCTCCTACGTCCCGGGGTGTGGGCAATGCTTCCACTGCGTGCGCGGCGAGTCCACGCAGTGCGAGGAGATCCGACCGCTGATGGCGACCACCCGCGCCGAGCTCGGGGGAGCCCCGGTCATCGCCAAGGGTGGCCTCGGCACCTGGGCCGAGGAGATGACCGTCGCGGAGCGTCAGGTCGTGCCCGTCGAGACCACCATCCCCTCCGAGCAGCTCGCGCTCATCGGCTGCGGTGTGACCACCGGTGCGGGCGCGGTCTTATGGAGCGCGAAGGTGCCGCCGGGTGCCTCGGTGGCGGTGTTCGGCTGCGGCGGGGTCGGCATGTTCGCCGTCCAGGCGGCGCGGATCGTGGGGGCCACCACGATCATCGTCGTCGACCCGACCGCCGCCAAGCGGGACACCGCGGAGAAGGTCGGGGCCACCGACGTGGTCGATCCGGCCGCGGGGGACCCGGTGGAGCAGGTGCGTGCACTGACGAACGGGCGTGGCGTCGACTTCGCTTTCGAGGTCGTGGGCAAGCCGGAGACCATGCTGCAGGCGTACTCGTCGGTGCGGGCACGCGGCACCGCCGTCATCGTCGGCATGCCTGCGCCCGACGCAGTGCTCCCGCTCCCGGTGGGGGCGTTCTTCCACTCGGAGCGGCGGCTGATGGGCAGCTTCTGTGGTTCGGCCAACCCCCTTCGGGACATGCCCACCCTCGTGCGCATGGCCGAGCTCGGCATGCTCGACATCGGTGCCGCCGTGTCCCGGCGCATCTCGATCGACCAGACGACCTCCGCGTTGGCCGCGCTCGAGCGAGGCGAGGTCCTCCGCTCGGTGATCGTGCCGAACTGACGCGACCGGACCGCGCCCACCCGGTCGCGTGCGCCGAGCAAGCTGCAATCCTGCCACGACGAGGTGGAGTAGATGGCGACGACGCAGGTCGACGAGATGGACTTCCTGGACCCGTACTCCTACGGTGACGGGCGCGCCGAGGACTGGCTGGCACAGCTGCGCCGGACGGAGCCGGTATGGCGATTCCCAGACCCGGACGGCAGTCCGGGCGTGTGGTTCGTGACTAAGCACGCGGACGTGGTGTCGGTCAGCCGAGACCCGGAGACCTTCAGCTCGAGCCGGGACAACGGTGGGATCGACGGCCTGACCGAGTCCGAGAAGCAGCAGACGGTCAAGGCCCTGGCCGGCGTCGGGCACATGTTCATCATGATGGATCCACCACAGCACGGTCTCAACCGGCGCAACCTGCAGCCGGGCTTCTCCAGCGGGATCGTGGGTGGCTATGCGGACCGGATCAGAGCGATTGCGCGCCGCAACCTCGACGCCGCGATGGAGAAGGGCGAGTTCGACTTCATCCGTGACATCGCGGTGGAGATCCCGCTGACGATGGTCGCGGACCTGCTCCGCATTCCCGAGTCCGACAGGGAGTGGCTGTTCGCGAAGGTCGAGGGGACCGAACGTCCGTCCTCACCCGAGGCCTACCGCGACCCCGAGCGCATGAAGAGCATGATCGACTCGATCGAGACCGTCCGTTCCTATGGGCGCGACCTCATCACCGACCGCCTGAAGAACCCGCAGGGTGATGACCTCGGGACGCTCCTCGCCCAGAGCACCGTGAACGGCGAGCCGACCCCTCTCGAGGACCAGGTCTCCAACTTCTACATGCTGTGGGCGGCGGGCGCCGAGACCACCCGCACGGCGATCGCCTGGGGGATGCACGCCTTCCTGCACAACCCCGACCAGTACCGGCTGCTGCGCGAGCAGCCCGAGCTCCTCGGCGGCCCCGCGGTCGAGGAGATCCTGCGCTGGTCCTCGCCGGTCCATCAGTTTCGCCGCAACGTCATGCGGGACACCCAGATCCGCGGTGTTCCGATCAAGGCGGGCGAAGGTGTCGTGATCTGGTACACCTCGGCGAACCGGGACGAGGAGGTCTTCGAGAACCCCTACCGGTTCGACATCACCCGCCGGCCGAACCCCCACCTCGTGTTCGGTGGTGGCGGCCCACACTTCTGCATGGGCGCGCACCTCGGCCGGCTCGAGGTCCGGATCGTCTTCGAGGAGATCGCGCGGCGCGTCGCCGACCCGCAGCTCCTCGTCGAGCCGACCCGGTTCAACAGCCATCGGTTCCGTGGTCTGCGGGACATGCGCGTCGCCTTCTCCTAGCCAACCCGTCCTTCACTCACCTCCCTTCCCACCCCGTCACCGACGAAGAGGTCCCCGATGAGTTACCACCAGCGCCGACCACGCGGCGCCATGAAGCTCGCGGCGGGTTCGCTCGCCATCGCCGCCCTCGTGCTGGCGGGCTGTTCCGGGGCGCCACGGACCGCGGCCGCACAGGCCTCGTCCGACGATCCCGGCATCATCGAGACGGCCGGGCCCACTCCGGACAAGTCCGAGATCAAGATCGGCATCGGCACGGCCATGACCGGCCCGCCCTCGTCCGCCTACGTCGGCGTGGCGCCTGCTGCGGAGGCATGGGCCACCTGGGTCAACCGTACCCAGGGCGGAATCAACGGACACCCGGTCACGATCGTCGCCAAGGACACCAAGTCCGAGGGCGCGACGACGCGGGCGGTGGGCACCGAGATGGTCGCCGACCCCGCCGTCCTGGCGATGATCATCGCTGACTCGCAGGCGGAGGCCTCGATGGCCCCCGTGCTGGGCCCGGCGAACATGCCGGTCGTCGGTGGTTCCACCGCCATCTCGTCGGTCCAGGGGGTGCAGCCGAACTACTTCACCCTCGGGCCCATGGTTGCCTACTACCTGCCCGGTGTCATGCAGACCGCCAAGGCGGTCGACGCGAAGGAGTTCGCCGCCTTCGTCTGTGCGGAGAGCCCGGCGTGCCAGGAGGTCAGCGACGTCTACACCAAGGCCTCGTCGTCGATCGGGGTCGACTACACCGGGACGTACGCGGTGGCGGCGTCCTCGCCCGACTTCACGGCCCCGTGCCTGAGCGCGATCGAGAAGAAGACCGACTTCATGACGCTGGTCCTCGGCCCCGCGACGGCGGTCCGGGTGGTCAACGACTGCCAGGCCCAGGGGTACTCCGGCACGTTCGGCGCCGCGTCGCAGGCGGTCGTCGCGCCACTGTTCGAGAAGATCCCGGGCCTCAAGCTGGCGGGCGCGATCAACGGGTTCCCGTGGTGGGCCGACGCAGAGCCGGTGCAGCAGTTCCGGAACGTGATGAAGACCTACCTCCCGGGCACCGGCTACGCGGACGGGGTCTGGCGCAACCCATCGGCCACGAACGTCTGGGCCTCTCTGGAGCTGTTCCGCAAGACGATGGGCTCGATGTCCGACGCGCCGACGCGCGACGAGGTCACGGCCGCCTACCACCGTCTGAACGGTGAGACCCTCGGCGGGCTGCTGTCGCAGCCGGTCAGCTTCCCGGCGGGGAGCCCTGCACCGCATGTCAAGTGCTACTGGGCCTACAAGCTGGAGAACGGTCAGTTCTCGACCGTCGCACCGTCCGGGGCGCCGGGGAACCGGGTCTCCGGCGACCTCGCGTCCACCTGTCGCGACTAGACGCGTGCCGTCCGGCCGGACCGGTCTCCGGTCCGGCCGGACACCCGCCACGTCCGACTCGACACGAGCGGGGAGCTGACTCGTGAACCCATACCTGCCGTTCATCATCAGCGGTGCGGCGACCGGATCGGTGTTCGGCCTCGCCGGCGCCGGCCTCGTTCTCACCTACAAGACCACCGGGATCTTCAACTTCGGCTACGGTGCGCTCGCCACCGCCGCGGCCTATCTCTTCTACTGGCTCTACGTCGACAACGGCATGGAGTGGTGGGCCGCCGCGGCGATCGTGGTGCTGGGCGCCGGCGTGGTCATGGGTCTGCTCATGGAGAAGCTCACCCAGCGCCTCGCCCACCAGGGGACGGCGTGGAAGGTCGTCGGGACGGTCGGCCTGATCCTGCTCGTGCAGGGCCTCGGGACGATCCTCTACGGCGTCGAGTCCATCCCGGTTCCGAAGTTCCTTCCAGCCGACCGCTTCCAGGTCGGCGGTGCCTTCGTCGGGCTCGACCAGATCATCGTGGTACTGGTCTCGGTGGCGTGCGTGGGCGGGCTGTACGCCTTCTTCCGGCGCAGCCGCAGCGGCGTCGCGATGCGGGCGCTCGTCGACGACCCGGGGCTGCTGGACCTCCAGGGAACCAGCCCGGTCCGGATCCG
>Ga0068863_100004505_pt1 | contig 13745 bp, 10 predicted proteins | sample KBSSwiS62_FD_66596 | JGI IMG/M metagenome (GOLD analysis project Ga0068863, IMG submission 66596) | Switchgrass rhizosphere microbial communities from Kellogg Biological Station, Michigan, USA - KBS Switchgrass S6-2 | ecosystem: Host-associated > Plants > Roots > Rhizosphere > Soil ...
ACGAGGAGGCGGAGCGGCGGAATGTCGTCATCCACCGACAGAACGTGAATGCCGGCGGAGACATTCATCGCGTAGCGGGTTGTCGACGGCGAGTTGCGCGGGCTGTCGACACGCTCTTCGTAGCCCCGGAAGTGCACCGCGGGCACGAGCTCGAGGCGGACGGACTCCGGTCCGTCGAGCAGGCGATACGTTACGTACACCGTGTTCTGCCGGTGCGGCATCATGACGCGTTTCTCCACGCGCACGCCGTCGGCTTCGTACTCCCACACGGGAAGCCCGGCCTCGAGCCGCGCGCTGTGAATCTGCCGCCCGGTGTTCTCATCGAGCGCGCCGCCCATCAAATCCTCGTCGTTCAACCAAACCCGCTGACCGTTGGTGACAAGCCGCTCGCCGACATGATTGAGCATGACGATGCGACCCAACGGGTTGGGCAGCGCCGCGACGAGCACGCCGTGATAGCGCCGGGTGACGACGTTCGCCATGCTCGACGAGGCGTAGCCACCGAGGCCGTTCGTGACGATCCATTCCGTCTCGATCAGCCGGCGAGAACGCTCGGCGGGATTCGAGGGGAGCTCGAGCGAGCGCGCAATCCTGTCGACGAGTCGTCGCGTCGTCATGCTGGTCGAAGCAGGACGGCACTTTCAGCCGGTATCCACCAGCCGTGTCTCTCCGTTTCCACGTGCGGCGTCCCCCATCCTCCGTATTCGGGTGATTCGGTGGAAAAGCACATCGTCCAGCAGCGGTTCGCCGGCGGAGCGAGCAGCGGTTCCGGAATCGTCTCAGGGCGCAAGCGTGGGCCCAGGTTCACGATGAGGAGCCGGTCGTCGCCGCCAACGCCAAAAAAGCGGAGCGCGAACGCGTGATCGGCGAGGACCGCGCCGTCCAGCTGGCCGGCGGTACGCCGCGAGAGCGTCGCGTCCTCGCGGCGCAGTCGGATGAGGTCCCGGTGCAGCGCGACCGCCTCGCGATGCGACGATCGCTCGCTCCAATCAAGCTTGCAGCGACGAAACGTCTCGATGTCAGACGGATCGGGTACACGCGCCTCGGCCGGCTCCGACCCGATGCTCGCGAACTGCGACACGAATTCGGCACGGCCTTGCCGGACGAGGCGCGCCAGCTCGGGCTTGTGATCGGCGAAGTACAGGAACGGACTCGATGCGGCAAATTCCTGTCCTTGAAAGAGCATCGGCGTTTGCGGCGGCAGGAGAAGCAGGGCCGCCAGCGCGCGACACCGGGCGGGACTCGTCTCGCGATGCACGCGATGTCCGCGCGCCGTGTTCGCGACCTGATCGTGATTCTGAGTGAACACGATCAACCGTTCGGGAGAGACGTCGAGCGCGGGCGTGCCACGGCGATCGTGTTGCCACGCGTACCACTCTCCCTGGAACAGGAATCCGTACTTCGCCGCCGAGATGAATTCCTGTGGCGAACCGTGATAGCCGCAGTAGTACGCCTCGGCTCGTCCAGTCGCCGCCACCCACGCGCTGTGATGGAAGTCGTCGTTCCAGAGACCGTCGAGCGCGCATCCCCCCTCCTCGCGCGGGCGCAGCAGCATGACGTCTTGCGGCTCGTTTTCGCCGACGACGATCGTGGCCTTGTCGCCGGCGGCCGCGCGCACCGCCGCCGCGACGTCGGCGATGATGTGCGGAGACGACTGGTCGAAGATCTGCTGTGTCGCGTCGAGTCGCAGGCCGTCGAGATGAAACTCCTCGATCCAATAGCGCGCGTTCGTCGTGAAGAACTCCCGAACCGGCGCGGAATCCTCGCCGTCGAAGTTCAACGCGTCGCCCCACTCGGTCCGCTTGCCGCTCAGGTATCGCGAAGAAAAACGAGGAAGGTAGTTTCCATCCGGCCCGAGATGGTTATAAACGACATCGAGGATGACGCCGAGGCCCGTTTGGTGCGCGGCATCCACGAACGCGCGAAAATCGTCCGGGGTACCGTACAGATGCGACGGCGCGAACAGGTTGACGCCGTCATAGCCCCATCCGAAGCGTCCAGGGAACTCGCCGACGGGCATGACCTCGATCGTCGTGACGCCGACGTCGGAGAGGTCGCCCAGCCGGTCGATCGCCGCGGCGAAGGTTCCTTCGCGCGTGAAGGTGCCGACGTGCAGCTCGTAAAGAACCTGGTCTGCCAAATGAATGCCTTGCCAGCCATCGTCGTGCCAAACGAAGGTCGTCGGGTCGATCATTACCGAAGGGCCGTGTGGTCCCTCCGGCTGAAAACGCGATGCCGGATCGGGAAAGGCATCCCCTTTGTCGAGACGGAAGCGGTATTTCGTTCCGGGTAGTACATTTTGGATGAAGCCGGAGAAATATCCGTTTCCTTCCGAGTCGAGTGGCGAATCAATCGCGGCTCCCGAATCGTCCTTGGTGACGAGCTCGACTAGTCTGCACTCGGGCGCCCAAACGCGGGCGTGACCTTGGGGCGGACCGTTGCTACGATGAAGGAACTCAACGCCGATTGGATATCGTCGTATTGAAAGCGGTAGACCGGTCGGTTTGGACGTGCTCGAGGGCATAACGCCCCCGCTCCGGCGCAGGATCGGGACCACACGGCAGGGTTGAATTTGATTAGGATGCGCCGAGCATTCCTGGCGGGCATCTTTCCTCCACCATGCGCAGCGACGATCGCGACTCCGCAGCTCCCTCCCCCGTGACGGCCAGTGACGCCGAGCATCGAGACGATGCTCCGGCGTCGATGGACGAGACGGAGGAGCTTGCGACTCCGCTGCTCCAGAGTCACATCGACTCGGGGCGGATCGCTGCCCAGCCGACGCCGACCAGCCAAGGTGGCGTCGCGGTCGCCAAGGTGTGCCCGCAATGCGGCAGCGAGTACGAGACGACGGACCGTTTCTGTCCGAGGGACGGCTCGCCGCTGCGTCCCAAGTCGGGAGATGATCCGCTCGTCGGCCGCGTGATCGCCGATCGCTACCTCATCCTCGCCCCGCTTGGCGAGGGTGGCATGGGACGCGTCTATCTCGGCGAGCACGTGAAGATGAATCGCCAGTGCGCGATCAAGGTGATGAATCCGTCGTTGGTAAACGACACCGAGTCGCTCCAGCGTTTCGCGCGCGAAGCCTCGAACGCCGCGCGGATTCTGCACCCGAACGTCGCGGCCGTGTTCGACTACGGCGAGATGGACAAGATCGTGTATCTCGTGATGGAGTACGTGGACGGCGAATCACTGGCCACGATCCTCGCGCGGGAAGGCCCACTCGAGGCGCGACGGGCGATCGAGATCGGACGTCAGATTGCCGACGGCCTGCACGCCGCTCACGAGCTCGGGATCGTGCACCGCGACCTCAAGCCGGACAACGTCATCGTCGCGCGGACGCGGTCGGGGAAAGAGGTTCCGAAAGTCGTCGACTTCGGCATCGCCAAGGCGCTGTCGGAGACGCCGCAGGATGCGCTCACGCGCAGCGGGCTCGTGATCGGGACGCCGGAGTACATGAGCCCGGAGCAGCTCCTCGGCGATCCAGTGGACGCGCGCGCCGACATTTACAGCCTCGGCTGCATCGTTTATCAAATGCTCACGGGCACGGCGGCGTTCGCCGGCGACACGCGCGAGCAGATGATCCGGCGTCGATTGCACGAGGCTCCGCCACATGTGCGCGACATCGATCCGAACCTGCCTGGCCGGCTCGACACGTTGATCGTGCACATGCTGGCGCGCTCGCCGGACGACCGGTTGGCGAGTGCGGCCGAGGTGCGCGATCAGATGGACCCGGCGCTGGCGCTCGGCGGTTGGGATCCGCGGGTCATCACCGCGCCGTCGGCGTCGCGAACGCCCGCCAACGGGATCGACGAATCGACGCAGCCGACGCAGCCGATTCCTCGGCAGCGAATGGGGACGCGAAGCATCGTCACGGGTGCGAGCATGGTCGTGGCGCTGGCGATCGCCGGCGTCGTGTTGTACAACTCGCAGCAGAAGCGTCAGCAGGAAGCGACGACGGCGCCGAAGACCACGGCTGATACCACGCACACGGCCGCGCCGCCGGCTACCGCGGCTCCAGTCGAGTCGTTGCCCGCGGCGGGACGCGGCATTCTCGTGAAGCCGGACACCACGCCGAAGGCGCCGGTGGTCGCTGCCGCATACGATACGGTGCCACTCGTACGGATTGCCCGGTCGATTCGAACGACGAACATGGACAGCGTGGAGCGGGCTTTCCCGAACCCCATCCCGCAGCAAACGCGCGCCACCCTGGATCAGATCTTCAAGGGGTACGACGTGATCAGCTCCGGAGTGCTGGTGCACTCAGCGACGCAAACGGGCTCCAAGTCGGAGATGCCCTTCGAAATTCGCGTGAACTATGGTCAGCGAAATACGGGCGTTGGGACGACGGTCTTGCTGAAGCTCAAGGCCGTGTTCGAGCTCCGGGACACGAAGTGGGTGCTGACGTCCGTAACCCGTCGGCCTGACTAGGACCGCTTTCCAATTCGCGTTCTGAGCTCGACGACCACGTCCTCGAGCATTTGCGTGTCGTAGCCGATATCCCACTCATCGTCGCGCTGCCAATTGGCTTCGGCGCGCACGGAGACCTGCTTCCAGTCGTCGCCAATGAACCGGATGACGATTCGCGTGCGATAGTGCAGGTCGGGGGCGCCGCCGCGGTTGAAGCTCGCCTGCCAAGGCGTCATCAGGTAGCCGGCGCGTGAGTCGCTCACGTCCACCGAATACTTGGCGGTGAGAAAGTCGCTCGCCGCGCGGAAGAGAGCGGTCTTGTTCATCCCGTCGCGAACGTCGATGAGCCGCGTGATTCGCGCGTCGGACGTCGTCTTGACGAACGTGGGCGGAGCAGTGTTCGACGGAGGAGGCACCGGCGACGGGGCAGGCACGGTAGTCCCCTGAGCCGGCGTCGCGCGCGGTCCTGAGCAACCTGCCAGCCCGACGGAGAACGCCGTGGCCGTCAGCGCGGCCAGCCACACGCGACCCACGAGAATCTTCGAATTCAATCGACGCAAGGGAAAGAGAGGAAGAGACCTGAGGATCACGCGGGTCGGGAAGCTCTGGATCGGCTGTTAGTACGGAACTTCGGAACTGACCGCAAGATACAGCGCTTGGGGCTTCGGCGAATCACTGTCGGGGACTCGCCCGCCCGCTCGTGGCGTATCCCTGATTTGCGCTCGCGCCCGGCCCGGATAGGTTCAAGCCGTCAGCAGAACCCCGACGGCGTGCGTAAGGCCTCGACTGCCGCCGCGCCGACAACCGCAACTTCATGAAAATCAGCGTCCCAACCGAGACCGCTCCACACGAGCAGCGAGTCGCGCTCGCGCCTGAGAGCGTCGTCAGACTTATCAAGCAGCTCAAGGTCGAGATCCTCGTACAACGTGGCGCCGGCCTCGCCGCCGGTTTCCGCGATGAGGCGTTCGAGGCGGCCGGAGCGAGGATCGTCCCGGACGCCGCCGCGGCGTTGAGCGGTGGCGAAGTCGTCGCCAAGGTGCAGCCGCCGAACGGTACCGAGATCGAGATGATCCCGGCCGGCACGACGGTCCTCTCCTTGATGAATCCCGGGCGCTCTGCCGCCCTCGCCGAAGCGTTGGCGAGCCGTCGGATCAACAGCCTCGCGCTCGAGCTGGTCCCGCGCATCACCCGCGCACAATCGATGGACGTGCTGTCGTCGCAAAGCACGGTCACGGGCTACAAGGGTGTGCTGATCGGCTCCGCCGCGCTGCCAAAGTTCCTGCCCATGCTCACGACGGCGGCCGGCAACATCTCGCCGGCGAAGGCGTTCGTGATCGGGGCGGGCGTGGCCGGTCTCCAGGCGATCGCCACAGCACGCCGGCTCGGCGCCGTCGTTTCCGCGTTCGACGTCCGGCCCGCCGCGCGCGAGCAAGTGCTCAGCCTCGGCGCGACGTTCGTCGCGAACGATCTGGTGAGCGACTCGGCGCAAGCCGCCGGCGGCTATGCGCGCGCCCAGACGGACGACGAGCAGTCGAAGACGCTCGCCGCGATCGCCGCGCACATCAAGGATCAGGATCTCGTCGTGAGCACCGCGCAGATCCCCGGCCGCAAAGCGCCGACGCTCATCACCGGGGCGATGGTCGCCACCATGAAACCCGGTTCTGTCATTGTTGATCTGGCGGCGGAAACGGGGGGCAACTGTGAGCTGTCGAAGCCCGGTGAGACGGTTTCGTCGAACGAGGTCTCGATCATCGCGCCGCTGAACGTGCCGAGCACCGTTCCGTTCCATGCCAGCCAGATGTTCGGCCGCAACATCTTCGAGCTGTTGAAGCACCTCGTGAAAGACGGAGCGCTCGTGCTCGACCCGAGCGACGAGATCACCGGCGCGATGCTGGTGACGCACGACGGAAAGGCCCTGCGATAGCCAACCGAATCCATATGCAAATCCTCGAGCTCTACGTCTTCGTCCTCGCCGCGTTCGTCGGCTACATGGTGATCTCGCGGGTGCCGCCGCTGCTGCACACGCCGCTCATGGCGGCGACGAACGCGATCTCCGGCATCTCGCTGGTCGGGTCGCTGATCGCGGCCGGCGCGGCGGCGAATCGCGTCGCCACCATCCTCGGATTCGTCGCCGTGATCTGCGCGACGAGCAACATCGTCGGCGGGTTTTTGATCACCGACCGGATGTTGAGGATGTTCAAACGCGAAGCGCCTCCCCCAGCGGGGGCTAAACAGCCTGCCGGACGGCAGGGCTGAGCATGCGCGACTCACTGATCCAAGGCAGTTACCTCATCGCGTCCGTCTTGTTCATTCTCGGCCTGCGCAGTCTGACGCGGCCGGACAAGGCGCGTCGAGGAATGCAGCAGGCGGCGGTGGGGATGGGTTTCGCCATCGCCGGGACGCTGCTGAATCACACGATCATCGACTACCGCTGGATCATCGCGGGGCTCGTGATCGGCACGGTGATCGGCTACCCCATGGGCATGTGGGTGCCGATGACGGCGATGCCGCAACGTATTGCCCTGTCACTCACCTTCAGCGCGCTCGCCGCGACGCTCGTCGGCATCGCCGAGTATCACACCGAGATCGCCGCTGGCATGCTGCCGCCGCACACGAAGATGGCGGCGCTGGGCTTCGAGATCATGCTCGGCGCGATCACCGTCGGGGGAACGATCGTCGCCGCGGGAAAGCTGCAAGAGTGGCTGACGTCGAAGCCAGTCACTTACAAGGGCCAAAACTTCATCAACGGGCTCGTCTTCCTCGGCATCATCGCGCTGCTGGTGTACATCATCGTCGATCCGAGCCAGCACTGGGCGTTCTACACGATGATCGGCGCGTCGCTCCTCTTCGGCGTCATGCTCGTCATGCCGATCGGCGGCGCGGACATGCCGGTGGTCGTCGCGCTCCTCAACTCGTATTCGGGCCTGGCGTCGTGCGCGACCGGCTTCGCGATCGGCAACGTCATCCTGATCATCAGCGGATCGCTCGACGGCGCTTCGGGCTTCATCCTATCGATTTTGATGAGCAAGGCGATGAACCGCTCGTTCACGAACGTGCTGTTCGGCGCCTTCGGCAGCGAGACGACGACGACGGCCGCGAAGTCGTCGGCGGGGATGACGGTCCGCTCGATCGGCGTCGAGGACGCGGCGATCCAGCTGGCGTACGCGCAGCTCGTGATCGTGATCCCGGGCTACGGCATGGCGGTCGCGCAGGCACAGCACGCGGTGCGAGAGCTGTCGGAGCTCATCGAGAAGCGCGGTGGTGAAGTGAAGTTCGCCGTGCATCCCGTGGCCGGTCGAATGCCCGGCCACATGAACGTGCTTCTCGCCGAGGCCAACGTCCCGTACGACAAGCTGTACGACATGGACGAGGTCAACGGCGAGTTCGACCGCGCCGATGTCGCGCTCGTCATCGGCGCGAACGACGTCGTGAACCCGGCGGCGCGCACCGACAAGGCCTCGCCGATCTATGGAATGCCGATCCTCAACGCCGATCACGCGAAGTCGGTGATCGTGCTCAAGCGTGGCATGAGCGCCGGATTCGCCGGCATCGAGAACGAGTTGTTCTACGACCGCCGCACGAGCATGTTGTTCGGTGACGCCAAGGCGTCGTTGACGGGTTTGATCGGGGAGATCAAAAACGTCTAGGAGCCGCTCGGGAGGAGGTGCAATGAAGTTTTTGGTTCTGGTCTACAACGACCCACGGATGCTCGGCGAGATGCCCGCGCCCGAGTTCAATTCGCAGATGCGCGACTGCCTGTCAAAGGCGGATCGCATGACGGCGAATGGAACCCTCATCGAGTCGCAGATGCTCGAGGATGTTTCCACCGCCAAGTCGATCCGCGTTCGCAACGGCCGCATGGTGACGACTGACGGTCCCTTCGCCGAGACGAAGGAAGTGCTCGGCGGATTCAATTTGATCGAAGCGCGCGACATGGACGAAGCGGTCGAGATCGCGAAGCAGTTCCCCTGGTCGGCATCGGGTTGCCTCGAGGTGCGGCCAGTCCGTGACATCGAAGGCGTTCGCCAGCGCGTCTGGGCGGACGCTGCAGCTGACTGACGCCTGGCGTCAGACCGTCCAGATCTCCGAGAGCACGCGCCGAAAGTTGCCGCCGAGGATTCCTTCGATCTGCGGGTCGGTGTACTTCCGCCGAATGAGCCCCTCCGTGAGGTCGAACATCCGCTTCGGGTGGTCGAGCCCTTCGATGTCGATCTTCTCGCGGAAGCCATAGCTCCCTTTGTAGCCGGCACGGAGCTGCTTGTTCAACTCCGGTGGCATCGCGTCGTAGCCGTTCAGATCCATGTCGCTGCCGACGCCGAGATGCTCCGGGCCGATGAGCTTCGCGACGTGGTCGAAATGATCGAGGGCGTTCTCGATCGTCGTAGGCTCCTTGTCGCTCACGAACATTCGCACGCCGGTAATTCCCATCACGCCACCCGACTTGCCCACCGCGCGGATGGCCTCGTCGCTCTTGTCGCGCGGATGGCCGTTCGCGAGAACGCGGCAGTTGGAATGCGTGATGAGCACCGGGCGCTTCGACAACTCGAACGCGTCGAGCGTGGTGCGGTCGCCGCAGTGTGAGACGTCGACGGCCATGCCGACTTTGTTCATGCGCTCGATGATCGCGACGCCGAAATCGCTTATTCCCTCATCGCGGCGCTCGGTCGATCCGTTGCCGATGCGATTGCGAGAATTGTAGGTGAGTTGCGCCACCCGTTGGCCATAACCGTAGAACGCGTCGACGTCGGCAGGCCGCCGGAAATGCTCGGCGTTCTGCAGGCCGAGGATCACGGCCACTTTGCCGGAGCGCTTCACGCGCGCGAAGTCGCCCGCGGTGTCGATGCGCATCAATCTCTCGTCGTTGCCGGCGAGGAATGAGTTCCAGCCGGCGAAGAACGTCATCGCCTGCTCGTACGCATCCGGCCCGCCGAGGCCGACCGCCGGATGGAATACGTTGATGCCGGATCCGCGGAACTTGTCGAAGTCCGCCGCCGTGAAGCTCTCCGGCGCAGCCTCCCACTTATCCTGCAGCGGAAAGTTCAGCGTGAAGGGGCTGAGCATGTCGATGACGAGCGACCGCTGCATCAGCGCGATCGCGCGCGCGGAATACTCCGGCGCCGACGCGGCGAAGAGGCGATACCTGCCGCGGTTCAACATCGGGGCGGCAACGGCTGCAGCGGCCGCACCGAGCGCGCCTTTGAGTAGTGTGCGCCGATCCAGGTCAGTCATCGAAGCTCCTTAAGACATGGTGTCATTGACAGTAGCTTGCCGGTGCGTGCGCCGCGTCCTACCTTGGCTCTCCCCCTCCTCGACTCCCGCTTTCTGACGGAACAACAATGACGCGTCGATACCTTCGCCAGCTTAGCCTGCTGGTGCTCGTCGTTCTTCCCGCGTCCGCGGCGCTCGCGCAGAACGGACGGTTCGATCTCCAGAAGACAAAAACGGTGCTGACCGGCGTGATCGAAAAGACGCTCGCCGATAACGGCATTCCGTCGATGTCGATCGCGCTGGTCCGCGGCGACTCGATCGTCTGGAAGGCGGCGTTCGGCTATACCAATATGCGCAGCCGCACGCCCGCTACCACCGAGACGCTCTACAGCACTGGCTCGTCGTTCAAGTCGGTCACCGCGACCGCCGTGATGCAGCTCGTCGAGCAAGGCAAGCTCAAACTGGACGATCCGATCAACCGCTATCTGGGCGAGAGCCAGGTGAAGGATCAGAGCGACAAGCCGGTGACCTTCACGCACATCCTGTCGCACTGGTCCGGGCTCAAGAACGGCGCGGAGACGCAACCGATCTGGGGTCGGAAGCTGCCGGCGACTCTCGAGGCGATGACCGCCGGGCTCTCGTCGGTTCGACCGCCTGAGACGAAGTGGGAATACAACAACTTTGCGTACGGGACGGCGGGACTTCTGGTGCAGAAGATCTCCGGCGTCGAGTACGAGAAGTACATGGTCGACAACATCCTCAAGCCGCTCGGGGTGACGACGCCACATCCGGTCTATCCCTCACCTGAGATGGTCGAGCGGATGGCGCTTCCGTACAAGGCCGGCGGGTCGTTCGGCAAGCCGGAGCCGGAGGTCCAGGTGCACTTCGACGTCTATCCGGCCGGCGACATCTATCTCACCGCTGAAGACATGGCCCGCTATCTCGCTGCGCAGCTGAACGGCGGCGTCTTCCAGGGCAAGCGGATCCTGTCGGAGGAGTCGGTGCGTGAGATGCACAAGGAGCGCTTTGGCGGGGACTATGGGTTCGGCTTCTGGATGGTTCATGACAGCGCTACCGGCCACACCCTGATCCACCATGGCGGCGCCATTGGCGGCCAGCGCGCGTTCCTGATCGGCGACCTCGACGCGCGCGTCGGCGTCTATTACATGACCAATTCCGACTACCTGCCCGACGCGACGCCGCCCGCGCAATCGGAGGTCGTGTATGCAGCGCTCAAGCTGTTGCGCGGAGAGAACTACGTCCCGCGGCCGCAACCGAAGGGCATCGCAGTAGACGAGAAGCTGCTCAACAGCTACGTCGGCACCTACGAGGTAGGTCGGGGAACTCTCGTCGTGAGCCGTGTCGGCAAAGCCCTCGCGCTTAAGCAGAACGGCCAGACGGCAATTAACGAGTTGCTGGCAGAGACGCCCACCCGGTTCATGCTGCGGGGCAGCACCATCAAGATCACCTTCGAAGGTGACGACGGCAGCATCGACCGACTCGTCGTGGAGGCCGGCGGCCGACGCCAAACAGCGACCCGCCGCAAATAGCGCGAGGTGCCGAGTTGTTCTATCGCATCGCCTCGACGGGATCGACCTTCGCGGCGCGCCGCGTCGGGCCGAAGCTCGCGACGATTGTCGTCAGCAGAAGCACGACGCACGTTCCGGCGAGAACCGCCGGGTCGGAGGGGCTCACGTCGAACAGCAGTGAGCGAAGCAGACGTGTGACGCTGAGCGCGACGAGTACGCCGACGAGCACGCCGGCCGTCGCGAGGCCCATCGACTGCCCGACGATCATACGCGACACCTGCGACGCCTGCGCGCCGAGCGCCATGCGAATGCCGATCTCGGCGCGCCGCTGACCGACGACGTAGGAGATGACGCCGTAGATCCCGACGGCGCTGAGCACCAGCGCGATGCCCGCCGCGATCAATAACAGCAGCATCGTAAACGACGTCTGCGCCACCGACTTCGCGACCACGGCTTCCATCGGCTGGATATCCGCGATCGGGATCTGCGGATCCATTTGCTGTAACACCTGACGCACGCGCGCCACGACCGCCGCGTGCCCGATCGACGGAGCCCGCACGACGAAGTGCATGAATCGATAGGGTGACCATACCGGCAACGACCCCGGAGGTCCGATCATCGGAAAGAAGACCTCCTGCACCGGAGGCTCCTGAAGTCCGAGCCCGCGTATGTCTTCCGCGACGCCGACGATCGTGAAATAGGGGATCTTGTCGTTGAACATCTTCACGCGGCGGCCGATGACGTTCTCGTCGCCCCAGAACCTTCGCGCGAACGACGCTGTCACGACGGTTGGGCCGCTGCCGTCCTGAATGCTCGACCATGTGGGCAGTGTTCCTTTGACCTTGATGCCCATCGCCTCGAAGTAGCCCGGCGTCACCATCGTCATCGGCATGCAGTTGCCGCGTTCCTTTCCCGTCTCGACGACGTCGGTGAGAATTCCGCTGCATCCGCCCTCGTCGGCGAGCGGCAGACTGCCCGACGCACCCGCGCGGACGACGCCCGGGATCTGCTCGACACGCTGGGTCAGCGTGAGCCAGAACGATGCGACGTCGTTCGAGCTCTGGTAGCGGTTCCGCGGCACCGAGATCGACATCGACGTCACGCCGACGGGGTCAAAGCCGGGACGAACCTGACGAAGATGGGCGAAGCTCTTCGCCATCAGCGCCGCGCTGCTGAGCAGCACCACCGCCAACGCGACCTGCGACAGCACGAGCCCGCGACGCGCCAGGTCGCGCGCCGAAGATCCGATGTGCCCGCGTCCACCTTCACGAAGCAAGTTTACGTCGACACGGCTCGTGCCGAGCGGCAGCAGTCCAAACACGATGCCGAACGCCGCGGCCGTCGCGACGCAGAACAGGCCGCCGCGCCAGTCGAGTGAGACTTCGTCGAGCCGCGGGAGCGTTTGCGGTGCCATGGCGAGCACGACGTGCAGCAGCCCGACGGCGACGACGACCGCGAGCACCGCGGCGAGCAGCGCGACGAGCATGCTCTCCGTCAGATAGTGGGCCGCTAGATGCGAGCGGTCTGCTCCGAGCGCGGCGCGCACGGCGGCTTCGCGTCGCCGGGCATCGATGCGCACGAGGAACAAGTTTGCGACGTTCGCCGCGGCGATCAGAAGCACGAATCCAACCGCGGCGAACAGCAACCACAGAGCGCGCACGATCGTACCGCCGACGATGGCATCGCGGAGCAGCGTGACGTTCATCGCGAACCCGGTGCGTTGGAGAAATCCCTCGCTATAGACGTCCGGATATTCCGCTTGCATCTGGCGCTGGAGCTTGCGCAGGTCGGCCGACGCCGCGGCGACCGTGACGCCGGGATTGAGCAGCGCGATTCCGCGATGCGTGTGATTGTTCTGCGGCTTCTCCATGCCGTCGAGGTGATTGCGAATCCAGATATCCGCCTTCGCATCCGGCAGGCTCGCGTTCGGCGGCAGCACGCCGATGATCTGGACCGAGCGATCGCCGTAGGGGATTCGTTTGCCGACGACGTTTGGATCCGCCCCGAAGCGGCGGCGCCAATAGCCGTCGGACAACAGGGCGACGCGAGGGTCGCCGTCGGGGTTCAGCTCGTCGTCCGCCGTGAACACTCGTCCGATCTGCGGCCGGATCCCGAGTATCGAGAACGTGCTCACGCTCACGTCGAGCTCAGACACTCGCTCGGCTGGATGCCCATCGTCGCCCGGGACGACCATCACGTCGGCATCGTAAAAGAGGATGTCGCTCAGCGCCCGGCTGTGGCGCTTGAAGTAGAAGTACTGCCCTCGCGAGATGCCGTACTCTTCGCCCGCCTTCACTTTCGGCCACAGAGTGCCGATGTGAATCAGGCGGTCGGCGTTGGGATAGGGAAGCGGACGGAGGACGACGCGGTCGAGCAGCGTGAAGATCGTCGTGGCCGCGCCCAGTCCGATGCCGAGCGTGAGGATGGCGATCAGCGAGAAGCTCGGCGAGCGGCGGAGCGTCCTGGCGGCGTGGCGGGATTCGCGAACGACAGTTTCGATGATGTCCATGCGTCGGCTCCGCTCGAGGATGTTGCCGGCCGTGTGAATAACCTGAGGTTCTTAGGCTGGGACACGGAAGCCCCGAAAAGGGTTTGGCGAGC
>Ga0068863_100004507_pt1 | contig 13738 bp, 13 predicted proteins | sample KBSSwiS62_FD_66596 | JGI IMG/M metagenome (GOLD analysis project Ga0068863, IMG submission 66596) | Switchgrass rhizosphere microbial communities from Kellogg Biological Station, Michigan, USA - KBS Switchgrass S6-2 | ecosystem: Host-associated > Plants > Roots > Rhizosphere > Soil ...
GCGCAATTTTGGATGGCGACAAAAGTGCCGATTTTGTTGCGGCGCGCGATTTGGTCGTCATAAACGCTGGCGCCGCACTGTATCTCGCTGACCAGGCGAATGATTTCCAAAACGCGACAGCAATGGCGCGTGAAAGCATCGATAGTGGAAAGGCGGCATCGAAGCTGGAGGCGCTGATTCGCGAGACCAATCGAAGCTGATGATGGCCAATATTCTTTCCGAGATTGTTGATCGAAAACGGGAAATCGTCGCGCGACTTCGAGCCGATCCGGCTACGCGAGATTTTCGGGATCGCGGGTTGGCGGCCCGAGCAAACGCGACGCCACATGCATTATTGCGAGCACTGGTAGGGATGCCCCGGTGCCCCGAAAGCTTTCGGGAGTCGGCGCAGCGCGCCGACCCTACCTTCAAGATCATCGCAGAATTTAAGCGCCGCTCGCCATCCGCAGGAACAATCCGCAGTAATCTGTCTGCGACCGATGTAGCTACTCGTTACGAGCGAGGTGGCGCCTGTGCTATCTCGGTGCTGACGGACGAACAGTACTTCGGCGGTTCGATTCTGGATCTCGCTGCGATTCGCGCGATTACGGCCCTTCCGCTTTTGCGCAAAGATTTTATTATTGATGAAATCCAGATCTACGAAGCGGCTGCTGCCGGTGCGGATGCTGTGTTGTTAATCGCAGCGGCTCTCAACGACGATGCGTTAGCAAAGCTACGCGCAACTACAGAGGAGGAGCTCGGTCTCGACGCTCTAGTCGAAGTGCACACGTCAGAAGAATTACGTCGCGCTGTGAGTGCGGGCGCGAAGCTCATCGGCGTGAACAATCGTGATCTGCGGACGTTTCGAACTTCCCTGGAAACGAGCGAGCGTTTGATTGCCGAAGCTCCTCGCGATCAAATCATGATCTCCGAGAGTGGATTACAAAACCCGAAGTCTCTGTGCCATCTGCGAACGCTTGGTTTCCGCGGTTTTCTTATCGGCGAAGCACTGATTCGCGCGCGCGATCCCGAAACGGCTCTTCGTGATTTCATCGCCGGTGCGACAACCGATCCTTCCAATCAAATACAAATCAAAATTTGCGGTGTTACGAATGCAGATGATGCACGCGCGTGCGTCGACCTAGGTGCGGATATGATTGGGTTCAACTTTTATCCGGCGAGCCCACGTTATGTTGAGCCGACAATCGTTCGCGGAATTGTGGACACGCTGTCAGCGGGAACTTCCGCAGTGGGGGTTTTCGTCGATGCGGAACCAGCAGAAATTCGCAAGGTCGCCCAAATTGCGGGCGTTCGGTGTGTTCAATTGCATGGACATGTAACGCCCGAATCGTGCAGCGAACTGGGTCGAGAATTTCGCGTGATTCGCGCGCTCTCAACCGATGAGCGATTCCAGGCAGAACAGACAGCAGCCTTCTCACATTGCGATGTACTGATCGATTCGTACCATCCCGAGCTACGTGGCGGAACGGGTCGAACGTGCGATTGGTCAGCGGCGCGAGCTGCGCTCGGCTACACTCGATTTCTGATTCTTTCCGGTGGATTAGACGCCGACAATGTTAGTAGAGCGATCGCGGCAGTGATGCCCCACGCGGTAGATGTTTGTAGCGGAGTAGAAAGCGCGCCCGGCGTGAAAGATCATCTTGCTCTCGAGCAATTCATCAGCGCTGTACGAACAGCGAGCCCGACAGCGAACGCATCCTTGTCCAGGATCTAGCAATGCAAAAAGTGCGAATCACATCGAGCGAACCGGACTCGAATGGGCATTGGGGCAAGTTCGGTGGCCGCTACATTCCGGAAACATTGGTCGCGCCGCTGGAGGAACTAACGAGTGAGTTCATGCGGGCTCGAGGCGATCAGAGTTTTTGGCGCGAACTCAACCTGCTGCTGCGCGATTATGCTGGCCGACCGACCCCGTTGTTTCACGCGCAGCGGCTGACTACGCATGCCGGTGGGGCACAGATTTACCTAAAGCGCGAAGACCTTCTGCATACAGGCGCGCATAAGATCAACAACGCCGTTGGACAAGCGCTGCTTGCGCAGCGTATGGGCAAAGCGCGTGTTATCGCTGAGACTGGGGCAGGGCAGCATGGCGTGGCTACAGCGACCGTGTGCGCATTGCTGGGATTGCGTTGCGTGGTGTACATGGGCGCGGAGGATGTGCGCCGACAAGCGCTCAACGTGTTTCGCATGCGATTGCTGGGCGCTGATGTGATCACTGTAAACGCAGGCACACGCACGCTGAAAGATGCGATCAACGAGGCGCTACGCGATTGGGTCACTAACGTCCACGACACTTACTATCTGTTGGGCAGTGCGCTTGGACCGCATCCGTATCCGTTGCTGGTGCGCGAGTTTCAGAGCGTAATCGGTCGCGAAGCGCGCGAACAAATTTTGTCTGCGACAGGAGAATTGCCGCGCGCGCTGATCGCCTGCGTCGGCGGCGGCTCAAATGCGATCGGAATGTTTCATCCGTTCATCGGAGATGAAGGCGTGCGATTGATCGGTGTGGAGGCTGGAGGCTGTGGTGATTCGTTAGGCAAACACGCCGCGAGATTTCACTGCGGGAAACAAAGTGGTGGCGGGCGCGTGGGCGTTCTTCAGGGCACAATGTCGTATGTGCTTCAGGATGCGAACGGCCAGATCGCGACGACGCATTCCATTTCTGCCGGTCTCGACTACTCGGCAATCGGCCCCGAGCACGCGTTCCTTCACGATAGCGGACGAGCCGAATATACCCAGGCGAGCGATGCCGAAGGCCTCGAAGGGCTTCGACTCTGCGCAAAACTGGAAGGCATCATTCCTGCCCTGGAAACCGCACATGCCATTCTGCCCGCGGTTCGCCTAGCGCGCGAGCTGTCGCCAGATGATGCGATCATCATGAATGTCTCCGGGCGCGGCGACAAGGACGTTCAGCTTGTAGCGGAGTTGGAAGGCGAATGAGCCGAATTCGGGAAAAATTCGGCGAACTGAAACGCTCAGGACGCGGTGGTTTCATCCCGTTTATCACCGCAGGTGACCCCGATCTTACAACTACTGAGCGCTTGTTGCTCGAGCTCGCGAAAGCGGGAGCAGACATTATCGAGTTGGGAGTTCCATTCAGCGATCCGGTCGCGGATGGTGAAGTAATTCAGCGCGCGTCTGAACGGGCGCTACGAAACGGCGTGACTGTCCACGACGCGCTCACCTGCGTGAAAAACGTCAGGCGGAGTATCGATGTACCCATCGTTCTCTTCAGTTATTTCAATCCGCTCCTTCAATTCGGTCCGGAACCATTCGCGCTGGCAGCGAGAGAAGCGGGCATCGACGGTGTGCTCATAACAGATCTGATTCCCGAGGAAGCAGAGTCATGGACTCAAAACCTGCTTCAACACCAGCTCGATCCGATCTTTTTAGTCGCGCCAACAACATCGGACAAACGACTCGCGCAAATTGCGCGGCAAGCACACGGATTTATCTACGCGATTTCACGCGCGGGCGTAACAGGCGAGCGCGATGAAATGACACGTGACGCTGAAGCCCTGGTGAAACGTATTCGATCAGTCAGTGATTTGCCGATTGCAGTTGGATTTGGCATCTCAAATCCAGAGCAAGTGCGCTCCGTGTGGAGTTTTGCAGATGCAGCTGTTGTCGGCAGCGCTATCGTGAAGCAAATCGAGAACCTTTGGAATTCACCCGATCTCGTGAAGCACATCGGCAACTTTGCGCGATCGCTTGTTGCAGAGGCGTGATCATTTGTTTTTAGGAAGAGCGAGACTAATCGTCTTTCATCCTGGCGTAAGCGCGGTGGAGAAAATCCGAGGCGGTTACACTTACCAAAATCCCGGCGAAGAACCGTGTCACACGCGGAGCGAAAAGCAGACCCAAACTGAGAGCTGTAGCGCACCAGGGCGCCATGCAATATGGGCATGAAATCAAATGACCGATGCCGCGTTGGAATCCACGGCCGCGTGGCTCCTCCTCAACCTCGCCCGCGCCACAACCGCGGATGTAGCTCACAAACGGTGCGCGCAATATGCCGGTGATTCTGTCCTTGGCGACGATGCGGCTCAGCTTGTGCGTGGCCATGCCAAGCAGCGCGAGATCAAGCAAGCCAAATTTTCTAGGCAGCCGGTTCTGTTGAACGGCAATCCCTGTAAGAACGGCTGCGCTCGCCAGATAAAACCCGAGTAGTGTCGCGTATTCCGCGAGCAATTGTTCTTCGCACTCCTCCTTTTCCGCAGTCTTCGCGCCGTACTCCTCGATCGAAAAGTTGGCTTCAGTTTCGAGAGGTTGTGTTCGCTCCATAGTATTGAATCGAAAGATTCTGTGCGTTTGCGCGTGATAGACGCGCCTCGAGTCGCTTTAACTCGCAACTTGCTCGCGTAGCTTCCAGAATCGCTGCTACTGGAAGTCATGCCAGATGCTTGTGATGCGATTGTCGTCGGCTCGGGACCGAATGGTCTCGCGGCGGCGATCACACTGGCGCGCGCGGGATGTTCCGTTCTTGTTTACGAAGCAAACGCAGCAATCGGCGGCGGCGCGCGTTCGGCGGAACTCACTCTGCCTGGCTTTGTGCATGACGTTTGTTCGGCGGTTCACCCACTTGCAGCAGGTTCGCCCTTTTTCAAGACACTGCCGCTCGAACGCTTCGGTCTTGAATGGGTCGAACCCGAAATTCCTTTGGCGCATCCGCTTGATGACGGCTCTGCCGCTTGTCTCTGGAAGGACATCGATGTTACGGCGGAACAATTGCCCGAAGATTCGGGCGCATATCGGCGCTTGATGAAGCCGCTGGCGCGTAACTGGGAAAATCTGTCGACCGAGTTCCTGCAGCCAATGTTGCATTGGCCGCAGCACCCGATAACGCTCGCGCACTTCGGAATCCTGGGGCTTTGCCCGGCAACGTTGCTGGCGAAATTTGTCTTCAAAGGCGAAAGAGCACGCGCGCTTTTCGCCGGGATCGCCGCGCACTCATTTCTTCCACTGGATGCCCCGGTCTCATCAGCATTCGCATTGGTGCTGGGGCTTGCGGGGCACGCGGTGGGTTGGCCGATCCCGCGCGGCGGATCGCAACAGATTTCGAACGCGCTTGCCGGTTATCTGCGTGAGCTTGGCGGGAAGATCGAAGTGAATTGTCGGATCGAGAATCTTCGCGACCTGCCAAAATCGCGCGCGATTCTTCTGGACGTTTCGGTTTGGGAATTTTTGCGAATCGCCGGTCAAGAAATGCCATCGGGCTATCGCCGCAGACTGGAATCATTTCGACACGCGCCCGGAATTTTCAAAATCGATTATGCGCTAAGTGAGCCGATCCCATGGAAAGCCGAAGCTTGCAGTCGCGCAGGAACAATTCATCTCGGCGGCGGCATAGAAGAAATTGCGGCGGCCGAGCGCGAGGTTGCGCGCGGAAAAATTCCCGAGCGCCCGTTTGTGCTGGTCGCGCAACAAAGTTTGTTCGATGAAACGCGAGCGCCGCATGGTCAGCACACGCTCTGGGCGTATTGTCATGTTCCGTTCGGCTGCGGCACGGATATGTCGAACCAAATCGAATCGCAAATCGAGCGATTCGCGCCCGGTTTTCGCGATTGTGTTCTCGCCCGACATACAATGGCTGCGGCTGATCTTGCTAGATCAAATCCGAACTTGACGGGCGGCGATATCAGCGGCGGTGCAACCAACCTGGCCCAGCTAATTGCACGACCAATTCTTGCTGCAAATCCTTATCGTACGCCGTTGCCGGGGGTCTATTTGTGTTCGGCTTCCACGCCCCCAGGCGGTGGTGTCCACGGCATGTGCGGTTATCACGCTGCGCGATCGGCATTGCGCGAAATGTTCGGGAAACGCTAGAACGCGGGAAGCAAAATGGGGAGCAGCCATTACTGGCGACGATCCCATTCCGAGACCAAATTAGCGAAGTTGTTTCATGGAGATACGGCCGCCGGACGCTTGAAACCCGTCTATAGATTGATGGGAGATCCGCGAAACGTCGCCCACGCAAAGAAGGTCACTCAAGAAAAGCAGCATAAAGCCAAGGCTGCTCAAAAGATTCGTGCGCCCCAGCCAGCCAGGAAGGGGCAAAGTGAGCAAACAAGACCGGCTGCAACTGCCCAAAGCGCCGCACCGCAGCAGGCTCAAAAGCCGGCTCAACCATCAGATTCCGCGCAATCGGAGAAATCGCAGGCGGTTCTTTCCAAGCTTAAGGAGTTGGAGTTTCATTCGCGTGGTAACATCGAAAAACTCGCTGAACTGAGCCTGACGATTGAGGAAGAGCTCAAACAAAAGGAGTTCGCTGAGGCGATCGGAGCGGTATACGCGGCGCAGGATGCATTTCAGTCAAAGATCCTGGAATTGATTGGCGCTTACGAGGCGGAGTGCACTCGCTTGTCTGGTTCGGCCTGACACCCTGATCGCTGAGGCAGTCTTTTTTGCGCGTCGAACAGCAATGTCCTGCTTGTCATTAGAAACGGCTACGAACGATAGCCAACACCACGGCAACCAGGAGAACGATTCCTGTAATGACGATTTTTAAGGTACCAGCACTCTGTCCAACCACCACTACCCTGCCGCCGCCCTCGTTAGTCTGTCGATGCCCGGAGTACTTCCCAACTACCACTACCGTTCCGCCCCCATGAGCTTGTGGACGCTCGCCCTGTTTCGACTCTCCATTGATCGGTGCACGTGCTGGAATGGGTGTCGCTTGAACTGGCCGAAACTTTTCCTGAAGGTCTTTAGGCAGTTCGACGAAATAGACCTTAGAAATTCCAGTTTTGGTTCTAAGCACAATTCCGTCTCCTTCTATGCGGGTGATCGTGGCGTCTTTGTATTCCTTGCCGGTAACAGTTTTGAAATCCTCCGCCAGTGCTACCGATGTTGAGAGGACCACAAAGAAAGCAAACTGCCAGTGCTTCACGCGGCGGATTCTGCCTCTTTTGCTCTCCACACGGCAACCAAAAGAATTGCCGAATGCGTTACTCGCTGCAAGGACCGGAAGCACTCCGGACTACATTGCAAACGCGCGGATTCCCGCGTAAACGATTCCGCCGAGCATCCCTCCGATTGCTACCAAAGCAACGTCGCGCTTGAGAAACGCGATGAGAAGGAAAGCTACCACTGAGATCGCGACTGTCACCCAATCAACCAACGCTCCGGGAATCAGGTCCAGCGACACAACGGCAATTACGCCTACCACCGCGGCGCTAACGCCGGCCAGGAACGCCTGAAGTGCGCGGTTTTCACGAAGCTTCTCGACGTAGTGAACGCCGGCGATAACAAACACGAACGATGGCAGGAACACGAAAAAAGTGGCGAGCGCAGCCCCTGGAATACCACCGGCGACATAACCCACAAAAGTGGTGAATAACATGAACGGCCCCGGCGTCGCTACACTGAGCGCGACGCCGTCCAATAACTGTCCGTCGGACAACCAGTGATATTGCGCAACTGCGCCGCGTTGCACGAAAACAAGTGAAGCGTACGCGCCCCCGAAACTCAGCAAACCCGTCTTGAAAAACAGCCAGGCAATTTGGAATAAACGCGAGTCGCTGAATGGAATCAGTGCGCTAGTGCCGACAAGCATCACCGGCAAAGTCGTCGCAGTCTTTTTGAGTGTCCTTGAGCCACGCTCTACGATCAAGTTCAGTAACCCGGCGAGCAGAAGAATCAGCAGGAAATTGATTCCTGCGAAACGCATCCCCACAAACGCGCCGACGAGCAAAACCGCAAGGAACACGTTTCTAATCGAAGCGCGTCCGAGTTTGATAATCCCTGCCGCGATAATGCCAAGCACAGCCGGCTTGAGCACGTAGAGAGCGTCCGTTACCTGAGAAAGCTTGCCAAAACGAACGTACAGCCAGCTCAGAACAATCATGGCAATTGCGCCGGGAACAATGAAGGTGACACCGGCCAGCACGCCGCCCCACAATTTGCGTTTCAGGTAACCAACATAGATCGCTAACTGCAGCGCCTCCGGACCGGGAAGCATGTGGCAGAAAGCCATGATTTTGATGAAGCGATCTTTGGAGAGCCACCGGCGCTTCTCCACCATGTGATTGAACATCATCGTGATCTGCGCCACCGGCCCGCCGATGTTCACGAACCCCAGAAACAAAAAATACGAGAACACCTCACGCCATGAGGGCATCTGATGGTCTGCAGTGGAGTCCTCCATCAACGATCACCCCCGTTGTAGAAATGTGTAAAGGGCATCAAAGCATTCAAAACCCCGTCGGAGAATTTCTTTGTCGGTCAAGCCTTGCTTCACCGAACCTTTAAGAACGCGATCGATTCCAAAGCATTCGTTCCGCTGAAATTTGTCGTCATCGAGATCAGCATCGTGGACCATTTCTGAGATCTTCGCGGCGGCTTTGTCTTGAATCCCGAAGCGCCGGATCAAGGTTTCGAAGGTGCAATCGTCTCCATCATGCGAGAAATCGCCGTCCAGCATGTCGAACGTAAGCACACGACGATTCGGGGGACGTTTGACGGCGAAAACGAATTTCGCTTTCGGATCAATGAATTTCCGAATGAGCCATGCCGAACCGACACGATCGATCTCCGGACGCGGCCGGGTGAGCCACACTCTGTTACGAAAATCCCGGGGCTCCAGCTTCGGTTGGGTTTTTGATGTGGGCTGAGTCCCTTCCATTTTCCGCAAAACCATCTCGAGATCTCTCCCCTTCGGGCTGTCAAAGAAATCGGTTTCTCTGATTTCGCGAAACTGTTTTCGAATACGATCAAGTTTGGCGCCCAAGTTAGATCTTCGCCTGGCCCGTCCAATGAGGGGGCGAAGCGTTTCCCGAAGCGACGCGTATTCCTTTGCCCGAGCAGCGTTGAATGCCTCGATTAGCCTTTCATTCGACAGACCTTCGATCTCTCTCGCACGAACGAGCGTGGCGTCGCCTCCGGCGTCGCGGATGTGCTGCGTCAACCACTGAAATGTCTCATACCGTGGCGGATGGTCGGGAAGAACGTACGTGGAAGTTTGGATCTGGATGGCGCCGGATTTTTTGAGTTTACGCCAGATCGCGACGCGTTCGGCCGAATGAGTGGCGGGAAGCCGAACCAAAAGGAGGAGCCATGCCAGATTTTTCTTTGCCAACATGTTGAATATACCTATACTGTGTAGTTATACATGTAACAAATGAAATCCGGGTCACGAATCCTGTTAATCAGCAGCTCTGCGGTTTACGGGCACGGTTATCTCGACCACGTCGAACCGCAGATCAAAAGCTTTCTCGGAAGCGCTAAAAATGTTCTTTTCTTTCCGTTCGCACTTTTCGACCGCGATGCTTATGCCGCCGCGACGAAAGCGCGTTTTGCGGCCATGGGCTATTCGATCGAAGCAGCCCACGCGACGCCAGATCTACGCAAGGCCATTGAACAGACGGATGCAATTTTCATTGGTGGCGGCAATACGTTTCGTTTGTTGAAGGCGCTCCAGGATTTCGAACTTTTGGAGACGATTCGCTGGAAAGTGAAAGGCGGCGCGCCTTACATCGGCAGTAGCGCCGGATCCAACGTCGCAGGTCCGACGATCAAAACCACCAAGGACATGCCAATTGTTCAGCCGCGCTCGTTCGATTCGCTCGGACTGGTGCCGTTTCAAATCAGTCCGCATTTTCAGGACCCCGATCCCAATTCCAGACATATGGGCGAGACGCAGGAGGAAAGGATTGTTCAGTTTCTCGAAGAGAACGAAACACCGGTGGTCGGAATTCGTGAAGGCGCGTGGCTCCTGTGTGAAAACGGCGCCGTCACATTGAAAGGCGAAGCCGGCGCCAGAATCTTCCGCCGTGGCGAAGTTCCGGTAGAAGCAAAACCTGACGATAACATTATCGAGCTTGTTGGACGGCCGAATGCAAACTGAAAGCACGCTGCTGCTCAATCGCAGCGAAGTTCAAAAACTGCTGAGCTTGGCCGAATGCGTCGATGTGATCGAGAGAGTCTTTTTCCAGCAGGGCGAAGGAAAGATTCCGCCTTCGGGAATTCTTGGCGTGAGAGCGCGCAGCGGTGGTCTTCACGTGAAGACCGCATATCTGAGCAGCGCGAAAAATTACATCGCCGTCAAGCTGAACACCAACTTTCCGCAGAACCACGCCCTCTTTGGGCTGCCAACCATCCAAGGCGTGATCGTTCTCTGCGATGCCGACAACGGTCGAACGCTCGCGGTCCTCGACTCAATGGAAATCACACTGACGCGCACTGCTGCCGCGACAGCTGTGGCGACAAAATATCTCGCGCGAAAAGATTCGTCAGTCGCGACGATTTGTGGCTGTGGCAAGCAAGGCAATGCCCAGCTTCGCGCGCTTTCGTTGATGCTTCCGCTCAGAAAAGTTTACGCGTTTGATGTCGATCCAAATGCCTCGCTGCGTTTTGCTTCGGGACTTTCGCGCGAATTTCAGATCGACATTGAATCGGTCCGCCGTCTTCCCGATGCTATCCGCAGCAGCGACGTCGTGGTGACATGCACGCCCGCGACAGAATTTTTTGTTCGCAAAGAATACGTTGCTCCAGGAACTTTTATCGCCGCGGTCGGAGCGGACGATTCACACAAACAGGAAATCGATCCATCTCTGCTGGCGTCGGCCAAAGTCGTCGCAGACAGTCTCGAACAAGTTTGCTCGATCGGAGACACGCACCACTCAATCGCTGCTGATTTGATGCGCAAAGAAGATATTTACGCCGAACTGTCTGAAATCGTCGCAGGTCGAAAACCTGTCCGGACCAGCGATGATGAAACCATCATCTTCGACAGCACTGGCGTGGCGATCGAAGACGCGACCGCCGCAACGCTGGTTTATGAAAAAGCGTGCGCCGCAAGAATCACAAACAGTTTCGAGTTTGCCGCCTGAGTATAGTCCCTACAGCCGGGATTTTCTGCACCTAAACGGCTATTGCTTCGAACACGATTCTGAACCGATCGATCAAATAAGAGAGGGAAGACGACCAACATGAAAACATATCTGCTAATTATCCTAATCTTTTGCGCCACCATCACTGCCGCATTGGCCGCAGCACTCGATACAGCGAAAATCGACCAGCTGACCGGGCTCAAGGGCAAATTCAACGAGAAGGAGGGAGTCTACAAAGTCACCTTTCCTCGCAATGACGTGAAGGTGGTCGTCGATGGATGGACTTTGCCGCCGTTCATGGGGCTCGGAACGTGGGCTGCGTTCACTGCGACAAAAGATGGAGCAATGGTTATGGGCGATACGGTTCTTTTTGAAGATGAAGTCAACGCGGCAATGTCAGCTGCTCTCAACAACGGCCTTAACGTCACTGCGCTGCACAACCATTTCTTCTTCGATCATCCCAAGGTCTATTTCATGCACATCGAAGGAGAAGGCGCAGTCGATAGACTGGCCGGTGCTGTCAGAAAAGTTTACGACGCTACCAAACAAATTCGGGCCGTTAATTCGAACCCAAAAGACTCGTCCGGCGCAGCCCAGTTGCCGGAAAAAAGTTCAATTACTGCTGGGCCTCTGAACGAAATCTTTGGAGCGCAGGGAGAATCGAAAGACGGGATGGTAAAGTTTACGTTCGGCAGACCTGCAACGATGCACGGCGTCAAGATCGACAACACCATGGGCGTGAACACGTGGGTCGCCTTCGCCGGGAGCGATGACAACGCTGTTGTCGATGGCGACTTCGCTGTTACCGAAGATGAATTGCAACCAACGGCGAGATCGCTGCTCAAAGAGAAAATCAACATCGTCGCAATCCACCAGCACATGACCCACGAACAACCGCGCATTATGTTTTTCCATTACTGGGGCCGTGGCCACGCCAAGGATTTAGCCCAGGCAATCAAAGGCGCGTTTTTGGTTGCGGGTCTGCAAGAAGTTACAGCACCGATCCACAATTGAGGATAACATTCAGCTCGAAGGCAATTTGCAGCGTCGCGCTGCTTTGCTGCTGTGCAGCGGCGACAAGCAACGCCCAATCCGCGCCGCTCAACCTCAAACAAACGATTCCATTGCGTGGCGTCGAAGGACGGATCGATCACTTCGCTGCTGATCCATCAGGCCAGCGATTGTTCGTCTGCGCGTTGGGAAACAACAGCCTCGAAGTAATCGATTTGCGAAACGGCGAGCGCGTCCACTCGATCACGGGTCTCGGCTCACCTCAGGGAGTGGGATATGCGCCGGCAGTCAATCGTTTGCTTGTTGCCAATGACAAAGGCGGTGTTTGCAAAATCTACGACGGAAAATCATTCCAAACTGTCGGGGAACTGAACCTTGAAGATGACGCGGATAATGTTCGTTACGATGAAGCGAGAAAAAAATTCTATGTCGGATTCGGCAGCGGTGGCATTGCTGTAGTTAACGCGGCGGACGGAAAACAAGTCGGTTCCATCAAGGTCGGCGCGCATCCCGAAGCTTTTCAGCTGGAAAAAAACGGCAGCCGAATTTTCGTCAACGTTCCCAATTCGCGTCACGTCGCAGTAGTCGACCGTGATAAAGGCGAAATAGTTGCGAAGTGGAAAACAGATCTGGCCTTCGCGAATTTCCCCATGGCACTTGATGAAGCGAATCATCGATTGTTTGTCGGCTGCCGTCTTCCCTCCAAGCTGATCGTGCTTAACACAGATTGGGGCGATGTTGTTGCAAAACTTGATATCTCCGGCGATGCCGACGACGTCTTCTACGATGGTAAACGTAATCGCATTTATGTGATCTGTGGCGCTGGCAAGATCGATATTATCGAGCAGGTCGATCCAAACACTTACAAAACCTTGACGAAAGTGGATACAGCTGATGGCGCTCGCACCGGCTTCTTTTTTCCAGAACGCGACATGTTGTTCCTCGCAATTCCACATCATGGATCGCAGCAAGCGGAGGTTCGTGGCTATCACACGGAGTAATTATTTGGGCAATGTTCGCGCGGGGTTGGACTTGTTGTTGTGATGATGATCTCTAAGTAACTCAAATAATGTGTGCGATTTCTCGATGGATAAGTAGCTTGTTACTTGCTCTGGTTTGTGCGAGTGCGCTCGGCAGCGAACTGTACAAGTTCATGGGCCAAATCCCGATCGGCGGAGAAGGCGGTTGGGATATTTTGACAATCGATTCGACCGCGAATCGCCTTTATTTGTCTCACAGCACAAAAGTTGTTGTTGTCGATTTGAGTAAAAACGTTGTCGCCGGCGAAATTGCCGACACGCTCGGTGTTCACGCATTCATCGCAGTACCCGAATTGCAACGCGGGTTTTCATCGAATGGTAAAGAATCGAAATCGAGTGTCGTCGATCTGACAACATTGAGTACGGTTTCAAGAATCGATACTGGGTCAAATCCCGACGCTGTTGTCTACGAACCGCGCCATGGCGAAGTCTATGTTTTTAATCATACCGGAAATTCGGTCACGGTTATCGATGCCAAAAACGCGACCGTTTCGGCGACAATCCAGCTCCCAGGAAATCCCGAATTCGCTGCGGTGGATGAGAAAGGAGGGCGCATTTACTGCAATATCGAAGATAAGAGTGAGGTGGCGGTAGTCGATACCGATAAGCATGAAGTCGTTGCGCGCTGGTCGCTTGCTCCAGGAGAAGGTCCAAGCGGGATCGCCCTCGATGCGCGGCATCATCGATTGTTCTCGGGTTGTCACAACAAAATGATGACAATGCTCGATACCGAAAACGGCAAAGTGGTAGACACTGTTCCGATTGGCTTAGGCGTTGATGGCTGCGCATTCGATGATTCAACACAGGTCGCCTTCGCATCGTGCGGCGATGGCACCACTACGATTGCTAAGGAAGAAA
>Ga0068863_100004510_pt1 | contig 13734 bp, 10 predicted proteins | sample KBSSwiS62_FD_66596 | JGI IMG/M metagenome (GOLD analysis project Ga0068863, IMG submission 66596) | Switchgrass rhizosphere microbial communities from Kellogg Biological Station, Michigan, USA - KBS Switchgrass S6-2 | ecosystem: Host-associated > Plants > Roots > Rhizosphere > Soil ...
ATACGAGCGAAAATTGCCGTTTCAGCGGCGCGAATCTTTTCGTCTATTATTTGCGGGTCAGACTCGTGAATCGCCGCTTGAAGTACGTCTTGCCAATCCATGGAGAGACCTAAAAATCGGCTTCCGAGTCTTCTGGAAACTCCGCTCGCGGGGACGGGCGATCAGCGCCATTGGAGCCAAATGCAACGCCATATGCAATCAGGTGGAATCTGTATCGCGAACGGGAACCTTTGCTGAGAGGATAAGATTGGGCTACGACCAAAGTGGAGGAGTCCGGTGTCACCGCTATCAGAATTCAACACCGTTCTAAATCAAGTTTTGGCACTTACGGAAGCAACAACCACCGAATGCGGACTTTTGCCGCCCGACAGCGTCGACCGACATCGGTGTGAGGGTAAGCTAGTTGCGCTGCATCAAGTGATCGAGTTTTTCTTGGCCATTGATAGGCAAGAATTCGGCGCGAAGGCTCACAGACAGCAGTTTGACTACTGGAATCCGCAATGAAGGAAGACGATGAGAGTAGAGGAGAGTTGTGGCTAGTTGCCTTATTTTTAGTGCTCCTCGCCTTGGTTGTTCTCAGGTTCTTCCGCCATTGAGTTCCGTTTTCACCTAAACACCACATCCGGGGACATAATCTTAGGGGTGGAACACGGCTTCGCACATGCATTTGGACCTTCAGAAGTGGATGCTGACGCTCATCAAGGTGTAACGATTTCAGCGGCCGCCTATTATTGGGGAACGAACCAGCCAGCAGGGTCGAAGCTCTGGGTAATTTTCCGCAGGCCTTCCACCTCCGGTTTTATTCACAGAAGAAATTCGGGAGCACGCACAAGCACCAGCGCGCGCTCCCGAACAACCAATGGCGTCACCGAGCCACTGGGAGGTTCTTTTTCGTCGCGTCGAACTTGTTAATCGTATGTCTCCGGCTGCTTACTCCTGCTGTCTATACAGAGGTTCTCTTGGCATATTCGATCTGAAGCTCTTGTAGGGCGTAAAGGGTAGAGCAACCGTACGAATATGTTCCTATGTCGGAAAGTGGGTATAGCTTGCGACGCGATCCGCAATGTAACAATAAACCTCAAGCAGCGCGCAAAACCGGTGAAAGCCCGATGGCGCTGAGGGGTAGTGTGCGCTACGGTTTAACAGGGGTTGAGAAGGCCACTGCCCCGCGAGGCACGGTGAGTTTCAAAGGCAAGACCGCGAGTAGCTTGCTGGCGAGCGCGCTGATTTTTCCTGGTGTGCTCAGTGTGCTGGCAGGACAGCGGAAGCCGGAAGGCAAGGCATTCGGTAGGGCTAGCGAGTTAGAGATCCAGGTTCTGCTGGATCGCGCGGGATTTTCGCCGGGTGAAATTGACGGGGAAAACGGACAAAACAGCCGGAGGGCGCTGGCCGCCTTTGCGAAAGCGCACCGGATTGCGGGTGGTCCACGGGGGCGCGCAGCATTATTGAAAGAGCTGGGTGCCGGCGCGATCGAGCCGGTAGTGACTTATACGATCACCGCGGAAGATACCGCGGGCCCGTTTGCTGAGGCGATTCCAGAAGACATGACGGAGCGGGCAAAGCTACCCGGACTTTATTACACATCGGTGTTGGAGGAAGTGAGTGAGAAGTTTCATTCGTCACCTGCGCTGCTGCAGAGTTTGAATCCGGGCGCGAGCTTTGTAGCGGGAGAACAAGTGAAAGTGCCGAATGTGATGGATTCGGATGACAGAGCGTCGCGTTATGGCAAGACTGAACCGGTGCCGAAGGGTGCGACGCGAGTGGTGTTAACGAAAAAGACTTCGTCTCTGGTGGCGTTCGACAAGAGCGGGCGAATCTTGTTTTACGCTCCAGTGACAAGCGGTAGCGAGCACGACCCGTTGCCCTTGGGGAGCTGGGTGGTAACCTCGGTACTGCGAAATCCAACCTACAGCTACAACCCGGATTTGTTTTGGGATGCCGATCCTCAAAACGCCAAGGTGAAGATCGCGGCGGGGCCAAATAATCCAGTGGGCACGGTGTGGATTGACATCAACAAGCCGCACTATGGTATTCACGGCTCTCCGGAGCCAGGGAGAATTGGACGCGCGGAATCACACGGGTGCGTGAGACTGACGAATTGGGACGCGACAAAACTGGCCGACCTGGTTCGAAAAGGAACACGGATCGTGTTCAGGAAATAGGAAATTCTGAGATTTGGGACCTCAGATTCGGAGGCAGAAGGAAGAGCGCGGCTAACAACTCCGGAACGTTTCCTGAAGAAATGCGTTTTTGTCACTAAGGACTAAACTTTTCATGCTGTGCGGCCGAAACAGGGGTATATCACTACTATGAACCGTAGGAGCTTCCTCGTCACCACCGGCGCCGGAGTCCTGTCGATGTCCAATCTGACGCTACCAAGCGTCCCCCAAGACGGACGAGCGATGACAGTCCTCGGCCCGATCGCACCCAAACAACTAGGCCGAACTCTTATTCACGAGCACATCATGGTGGATTTCATCGGGGCCGATGCGATCCGGCCGGCCCGCTATGATCCCGAAGATGTCTTCCTGAAAGCTCTTCCGCATCTGCGACAGGTGAAGTCCGCAGGCTGCAACACGCTCGTAGACTGTACACCCGCTTACATCGGACGCGATCCAGGGCTACTGCGTCGGCTGTCACAAGCGAGTGGCTTGCAGATCGTGACTAACACCGGTTTGTATGGCGCGGCCCACGACAAGTATGTTCCGAAATTCGCCTATGCGGAAACCGCCCAGCAACTAGCCGCACGCTGGGTGAAGGAGTTCGAAGACGGTATCGAACCCTTGGGAGTGCGGCCAGGAATTATCAAGATCGGCGTTGATTCTGGGCCGCTCTCTGAAATCGATGCCAAGCTCGTTAAGGCTGCTGCAATTACTCATCAGCGGACGGGCTTGACCATCGCGTCCCATACGGGCGACGGAGTAGCCGCCATGGCCCAAATCTCGTCACTTAAGTCTCACGGTGTGGCGCCTGAGGGTTTCGTTTGGGTGCACGCACAAAACGAAACTGACACACGACTGCACCTACGCGCAGCCGATGCGGGTGCGTGGGTCGAATTTGATGGCATATCCTCTGCCACGGCGGAGAAGCACGTGGAACTGGTGCTTCGGATGAAGCAAGCAGGGTATCTGAGCCGTGTACTGCTTTCGCAGGACTCCGGGTGGTATCACGTCGGTGAGCCCGGCGGGGGAGACTTTCACCCTTACAACTTTCTATTTACGGAGTTTCTCCCTTTGCTCGGGCGGCAGGGCGTTTCGGAAGCGGAAACCGCTGCGCTTATAGTTCACAATCCGCGCACTGTTCTGACGCGACTCAAGCAAAGGCCGGACTGAAGCAGGGTTGGGGTCAGATTTGAACTGACAGCCTTCGGGTTATGAGCCGAAAACTCGAGACGCCCGTCTTTGCTTTTCAACAATCTACAACAGATTTGGAACAAACACCAAGAAACACCCATGATTGAAAGTGAAGTCGCGACTTTTTGCCTCGTCAACATTCCTTACGTATAAAATTTAGTTTCACGCCCGCTTGATGCGCCCAAAGGTCCATCGCCTTGCCCGTAAACTCGCTACCGTTGTCCGAGGTGATCGATTCCGGTGCACCGCGCAGTGTGATCAGCCGGTCCAGTTGTTCGCTGACCTTCTCGCCGTCCGCGAGCGGTCGGCATACGTGCACAAACATTCCCTGGTGTACTGGTCCAAGATCGTCAGGATTCGGAACCATCGTCCGTCTGCCAACCGCTCACTCACAAAGTCCATGCTCCAGCGCGGGTTCGCAAAAGTGGCTTCTGCAAGCGTGATTCGCACTTGTGCGGCACTCTTGACCCGCTTCTTCGTCCGCACCTGCAGTGCTTCTTCCCGATACAGCCGGTAAACGCGTTTTGTATTTACCCGCCAACCTTCTCGCCGCAGCATCACCGTCAGTCTTCGATATCCGTACCGAATCCGCACGGCGGCCAGATCCCGCAACCGCATACGTAGTTCTGTCTGCCGATCGCGACGGCTTTGGTAACGATTCGACCAACGCGTGATGCGCATCAGCCCGCAAGCGCGCTTTTCGCTCAGCCGATACGCCTGTCGTACTTGGCGCACCAGCTCGCGACGCTTGGCGGGCTTCAGGCCTTTTTTGAGAGCACTTCCTGCAAAATGTGCTTGTCTAACGTGAGGGTCCGCTACGATCCCTTTCAGCTTGCGGTTTTCTTCGCGCAGTTGTCGGAGCTCCCGCAGTTCGTGCAATCCCAGTCCCGCATATCGCCGCTTCCTGCTGTAAACTGCCTGCTGCGACACCCCCATCTCCCGACAAACTTCGCTGACCTTCTTGCCCCCTTCGATCAGCCGCAAGGCATACAGGATCTGCTCCTCGCTGTGTCGTTTCCCTGGCATTCCTCCTCCTTCGCTTCCGCCCAGAGAACCACATCCAGCTTGCCTTTCTCAACTTCAAAACTGTCTCGTTTTCGGGTTTTGGGTCAACCCAGCAAAGTGTGCCCATCACGACTGTCTCATTTCAAGGGTGCAGTCCAGTTCAGGACCAAGATGGACGGAGGGAGAACCGACGGGGCACAGTCCCGGGAAGCCCCGAGTTGTCCGGCCCCGAGACCGAGGGATCGCGGGGACGCACCGGAGCGAGCGGACGTGTTCCGCACTAAATCAACTTCTGCGCAATTAACCAGTTTGACCGGGGCTGTGAATTTCCGAGCGCGTGGCGACAGGACAGCAACCGCCAGGCTGGTATCCGTCTCGGTTTACCGCGCTGACAAGAAGCTGTGATAGGCCAGCAATGCTCCTACGGCGAAAAATGCCAAAATCAGGAAGGAAATCCCGAACATTAATTCCCAGTTGAACACGCGGACCCGTTTCCAGACACCCATACTGACCTCCCTTCCTGGCTCACGTAGTGTTTTTTTGCAGTTCCTGCACGTTACGTGGAGGGTACGAGGCCATTCCAGTAGCAGGCAATGGACCAGTCGTATCAATCGAAGGTGGTACTCCAGTTCCAGGACCGCGTTCGGGTTTCTATGTCTTGATGAGCGTCAGCGTCAAGTGCTCCAAGTTCAATTTCATCTGCGCTGTCGTATCCACTCCTGCAGGCTGCGTACAGTGCTTCTTGAACTCCGAGTAGCCACAGCTTCAGTTGTTCATCGCTCAGTTCTGAGAATCGATGGACCCAATCGCAGTCAGGTGTGCCGGATCTAATCACCAGAGTGATTGACGCGGATGATACGCTCCCGCAGTTCGTTTCCAGCAGGAAAAATACGGTCTTTCTGTGGAATGGAGCGACTTATATTAAGGGGCTTTTGGATGGCCGCCGCCTATACTCTCCCCTGCAAATCTTAGTTCTCGCGTGAGTCACGTTCGATTTGGTCTTCTCATATGGCGAGCTAAAACCTTTTGCGGTATTTACCGTCGACCGCGAACCCTCCATTTTCATCCCGCGTCGCGCTAGCGGACCAGCGCTTATTGAACTGGTATTCGCCCTGGATGAGCTCGCGTTGCGTGGAAGTAACGTCGGTCGCAAAAGTGAACAAGAAGTTGTTGGTAACCCGCTTTTGCATTGCGATACGAGCGCCAGGATCGGAGTTGTTTCCGCCCAACGTCGGGTCGATCGACAAGCTCGAGAGACCGGCGAGCTTCTGGACTCCACCGCTCACTTGACTTGCCGCACCCTGCGCCAGGAGCGAACTGGCTCCGAAGTTGGACGGTGAGGCCGCGGCCTGTTGGGTGGTTTGTCCTCGGGCGATGAGGTTAATGACGTCGGCCGTCGGCAGGGGAGGATCGGAGATATAGCTGGTTTGCATTTTGTCGAGCGGTCCACGAAACGTTAGGCTGAGGTTGTATTGGTTGATCGTGGTCGTAAGCCGCAGGTTGAGCACGGGTTCCGTGCGGTTTGGATTTGAGAACTCGATGATGCCGCGCTCAATCTGATAGCGCTTGTTCATGAGGAATATATCGCCGGCCGTGAACTCTGTTCGCCCCACGATGACGGGATCGGCGGCCGTGCCGACCACTTGCAGATTGGCTTGTCCCTGGAGGCTTACGGCGCTGCTCGTGAGGTTAAGATCGCGAGCGGTTTGTACGGCGATATCCAGCTTGACTCTGTTGGCCATGCCCTCGCTGGGAGAGGACTCCGGTCCCGATTGGACCTGGCCCGCCAGCGTTGCCAAATCGAAATTCTGAGTAAAACTTAGGCTGTCGATGAGCACACGACCATTCAGACTCGCCCCCTGACTTGTACCGACCAGGCTGAGGTTGCCTCCCAGAACCGTCCGGATCGCATCCTGGTAGCGGACGCGAACATTCTTGGCTTGAAGAGCGAGATCCATCTGAAGCTGTGGACGATATTTGACTAGCCCTCGCACGGAAACCTGTCCGCCTCCCGACTCACCCGCAAGTTGCGCGATCGTTATTTGGTCATTGCTCATGTCGAGGACTCCATTCAAGTTTTGGAGGCCCACCGGTGCATCGGAGGACATCACCGAAACATTTTCTAAACGCAGCTGCCCTTGGACAGTTGGATTGTCCGTTGGGCCGGTGGCGCGAGCATCGACTTGCAGTTTCCCTGAACTTTGTAGGTCAGGCTGGAAGAGAGCCACGATCCGCATATCCACCGTACCAGTAGCGGACAGCGTTACCGGGGCAGTACCTAGCAACGGGAGCTGACCTTGCAGCCGTAAGTCTGTACCCGTGCCAGAAATTTCCGTTGGATCAAGCGCGATGATGGAATTGGCGTAATGGATGCGAATTGGGTTCGCATTCGCGATCTGAAAGGCTTGGTACTCGGCTTTCAAAGTTGGAATCACGACCTGTCCTTGCATCCGGTTCTTGTCGGCCAATGGGCCTTCGGCGGTGGCATGCACTTCCACGACGCCACGCGGACCATTGTTTTTGCGCGAACCGCTCAGGGCAAGCAGGCCTTCAATCGGCATGTTGTTCGAATCCAGGGTTGCGCGTACGTAGTATCCGTCGTTGAGATTCACGGTCGCGCGGGCCTGGACAGAGGTCTGCGCAACTTCTGAATCCAGCAGCAAGTTCGCTTGGCGATTAGCGATGTTCATGTCCGTCTTGATGTTAGAAATGCTCGCGTCGCGCGCCTTTAGCTGGGGAATTTGCGCACTAACTCTAAACTGCGGATCATTCGTCGTTCCGTGTCCGTTCGCGCTCAACTTTAAAACCCCTGCCACTCCGAGCTTTCTTTCTTTTACGGCCTGCAGTTGGGCTAGATTGATACCAGGAGCGTTGAGTTCAAGCTCGTAAGCCTTGCACTTCGGGTACAGGACGAGCTCCGCTTTAACGGCGCCGGCCGGTAAGTTCATGTCAAGGGAAGAAGTGAGCTCGTCGCCATTTCCTTCCCACCGAATCAACAATTGCTGTAGCGGCTCCCCGTATGCGATGGCTTTGGTTAGGCTGACTGTTCCTTTTCCCACTGGGTTGAGTTGAGAACCATGCATCGAGAGGTCAACTGAGAGATTGCCGGAAATGGGATAGTCAAGCCTGGCGAGTTGGAGCAGCTGCTTAATCGCAAGGTCTTTCGAACTCACCTCTAAGGTGATGGGACTCGACGGCGATGAATGCCAGTTCGAAAGACCAGAGCTGCCAGCGAACTCGATATAGCCTTGGCGGGCATTCCGGAGAGAGCCGTTCTGGATCGAGATGCCGGATTTGCTGGCGTGCAACTTAAGTTCCAAGCTCCGCCACTGGGTATTCTCCACCTCAAGATTACGCCCGGCTAATTGGCCTCGGATATGAGGATCCTTCATGTCGCCGTCGACGAGTAACTGCAGGTCAGCGCCGCCGCCGAGATGGACGGCGCGGGGTGGCGAAATACTTGCCGGACGTTCAGGCCGAGCTTCTTCGAATGCAGTAGCAAGAGCATCCAGCTCCGACAGGTCGGCCGCGCGCGCTTGTACCTTCAGATTGAGGGTTGTGCCGAGAACTCCGTCCATTTCGACGTGCGTTTGGGGGGTATGAAATGATGTGTTGCTGACTGTCATCGTCGCAGACCTGCCGTCGTAGTTTAGGTGCGCGGCACCGGCGACAGGGACGGATGCCGAGCGCGCCCTGGTGAGAGCACCTTTCAGGGTGATCTCCGAACGAGCTGCAATGTTCTTGATGCCACCAGTCCATGCCGCATCGGCGGTTCCACTAATCTGTCCATCTAGAGGCATCGGATCGAGACGCAAGGTTCGGAAGGCTGCATTAGCCGCTCTCATGGAAATCGACTGCGCGGACGCATGGACCTTGGCAATCGAATTGGTATCGAGATGTCGCAGCGTCGCCGCCGCCGTTAGGCGTCCACCTAAGAGGTCAGCCTGCAATCCGTGAACATCGAGGTTTCCATCGAGAAGTTGGAACTCACCATGGATATTGCGAACCGCCGCGATCAGATCGTTTGTGCTGACCGTTAACTCGTTCGCGCGCAGGACACCATCCAGAGCTAGTGCGCGGATCGGCGGCAAATTGTCCTGTTGTTGATATCTTACGGAACCGGTTAACGTGACGTCACCGGCAGGCAGCGAAGCATTCCGAAGAGCGGACGCAACATCTTGCGGATGGATTGTAATGTCGTAGGACCCGACGGCAGACGGTTGAGAGAAATTCCATACTCTACCCTTCAATTCGATCATGGAGGAGGCCACTCTGAGAAGTAGAGGCTTGAGTTCGATTTCAGAAGGTGTCGCGTTGAAGCTCGTTGTCAAGTCGTGAGGAAGGGGTTTCATATCTCCGTACAGAATCCTCCCGTTTCGATAGGAAAGCCGGCCGTCGTAACTCTTTCCAATTGGTGCGGCATTGATTTCGAACTGTAGGTCGTGCAAGTCGGCGTCCAGAGGAGTTTTGGCGTCGTTGTAATAGACCTCGCCACCTTCGAGCAGAACATGCTGTATCCCGAGATCGAACAGATTCGTAGAGGTGTTGCTATTTGATTTCGGAATTATCGGAAGATTCGTGCTCCCATCTTTTCTGACCTGGAGATTTACCACTGGGTGCCGAAGGACGATCTCGCGGAGGTCAACCTTTTTGCGCAGCAGCGAAACAATTTTCAGACGAATTTTGAGATGCTCCACCTGCACGAGCGGGGACGCGGGGGCCGGCTGGTTTCCACGCACTGTTATTCCGTAGGCTTCAGCGGTAAGCTGACGGAGCTGGAGCGCAAAATCCTGAACCCGGACTTCTGTTCCCATGGTCGCACTTGCCTGCTTCTCAATTTGGACAAGCAAGTATCCGCGAAATCTCGAGCTGCGGAGGACGAGGTAGCCGGTCACTCCGAGGAGCGCGATACTCGTCACGAGAGCCACTGCTATCCAACCGAGTTTTCGTTTCCACGCCATAGCGGCACCTTTTGTGGATCTCAAAAAGCTTGTCCCAACGTGATATAGAACTGGGTAGCTTTCAGTCCTGTAACAGGGTTCAGGTTGCGTCCGATATCAAACCGAATAGGGCCCACGGGGGTCTTATACCGAAGCCCCACGCCTATCGTGTTTGTGTAGTCTTGAAGGAAATGGCTAATGTTGATTGCACGGTAGACGTTGCCACCGTCGTAGAAAACCGCAGCGCCCAACCCCTCTTTGATGCCCAAAGGGAAACGCAATTCCGAATTGAAGATGAACAGCTGACGGCCTCCAGTCGGTACCAAGAGGGTTACGCAAGTGGCCGGGTCAGCGGGGTTACTGCACGCGGGTACCGTGCGTTGCGGCCCGGCCCCATTGATAGGAAAACCGCGAAGAGTGGTTTCCCCTCCGGAGAAGAAGCTTTCGCTGGTAGGTACGTCACTGTCGCCGAAAGCCTTGGCCAGACCCAAAGTAATTCTGTTTGCCCAGACTGTCGGGCCGAACGGCTTGTAGTAGGAACTCTGCCCCAGGAAACGTGCGAAGTTTACGCTCGAGCCCAGAGCTTTTGGGGTGATTCCGAGATCCAAAGTCTGGTAGAAACCGCGGCTCGCATCCAAGGGTTTGTCGCGGGTGTCGCGAATCCAGGTGGCGGAAAGTGTCGAAAGACGGACTCTCTGGTCCTGCGGCAACACCAATCCAGGAATTAACAAATCGGACAGAATCGTTTTGCCGAAGCGATAGCGGAGTTGAATTCTTCGTGTTTTATCTTTGTTGAGCGGTTTCTCGAGTTGCCATGAGCCTTCCGCCAGACGCGCCTCGAAGGTGGGATTCTCGGTCGTGCGCTCGACTGACGCGCTAACGAGCGAACTCCAGCTAGAGCCCCTGAAGGACGGTTGCGAATACGTGGCGAGAGCGCGTTGATCCAGCCGTGAGAGTAACAAGGAAACGGATGCGGATTCCGCGAGACCACGAAGGTTGTAGCGGGTAAATGTGATCGAGCCCCGAGGACTCACAAAGGTCTTTTCCTCGGCGGTGAAATTCGGTGCTCCGCTAGTAATCGGGGGCAGTCCCGGAAGGGCGATCGTTCCGGAGGGGATGTTTCCACCGCGGCGAGCGACTTGCAGCCCAAACCCATACGTAATCTCATTCCTCCCGGCTTCATGTAGCTTGATGAGCACTTCTTCATTCGTTTGCTGGGTGATCGGGCGGCGAAAGTCCACGCTCTCCCAATCGAATACACCCAGGTCGTGCAACGCGCTCTCGCCGGCCAGCAAAGCTCGTTGACTCAGAGGGGCTGCCGGCCTGATGATCGCGGTTTTCTTGACCAATGATGGTCTGGTGTTCTTGTTTCCGAGCAGAACCACTTGGTCTACGTGTACCCGCTGTCTCTCTGTAATCGTGTACGTCACAGCTACTAGGTGAGCATTTTCCGTCAAACGTGTGACTTTGGAGTCGAACTCCGTATTCAGAAAACCTTGGTCCAGATACACGGCCATGATGTGGCTGCGGTCGTCGGCCAGGGCTTTCGGGGAAAAAGGCTGGCCCGGCCTGAGCCGCAGGCCTTCTTTCGGCGACAGAGTAGATTGCGGTATATTCGTGTTCCCCTCAATCCTGAGCGTCTCCACCAGTGTTTGTGCGCCCTCGCCAATTCGAAAGGTGACGTAAACGTTGGGCTCGCGGTCGACAACATCGGCGTCGACTTTCACGTCCTCGTAGCCCTGATTCTTATAGAACGCTGTAATAGCGCTCACACTTTGACGGAGCAGCTTGTCGCTAAACTTCCCTCGGGAGAGCGGCAAAGGGCGGTGAGCTTTGACGCTGACTTGTGGGACAAGCTCGCCCTTACCGAAATGCTGGTTACCACGGAACTCCACGTTCGCCACCCTGTGGCGGGATCCGCGGTCGACGGTATAGATCAAGTCGACATGCGAATCGTTGTCTTGAAGATTCGCAGTCACTTTTGCGTCGAAGTAGCCCTTGCTTTGAAAGAAATCGACCAGATTCCGCCGGCCCTCTTCCACCAGGTCGGGATCGACGGCTGCCTCGGAAAATATCGGAATCAGTTTCTTCATCCGCGGATCGCGCAGGAAAGGAAACAGGGAAAGCTTTGCGCCCGTGATGTGTACTTTTACGATCGGACCGGGCCTGGCATCGATCACCAAGTCGGCGCGGTTGCTTTCTTGGTGATAGTCAGGGTGGTCCAGATAAATCTTGTTGGCGAGGTGATTTTGTTTGGCGAGAGTCCCTTTCATCCGTTTGAGGCCGGAGTCGATTCGTTTTGGCGTATATGGCTTGCCTGGCTTCAGAGCAGTACCTGTAGCGGTCGCCCATAGTGAACGTGTTGAGCGACCGAGACGCTCGACCTCACCGGGTTCTGGCCCGCGAATGTCTAGATTTCCCAGCTTCGCCCGTTTCCCCAAATCCACTGCGAAGACGACATTGGCCAGCATGTGGCCTTCATCGATCTGGACCTGCGCCTGAACCTGGGCTTGAAAGTAACCCTCAGACGCTAAGAATTGATGGAGATTGTCCTCAGCCTTCGATACGAGATCCTGTTTGAACTGTGTGCGGTTCGGAATATCGATGACTTGCAAAAGCCTGGTGTAAGAAAAGCGCTTCGTCGCACCGGGAAAGTCGAAAATCCCGAAGTAGAGGGCGGGCTCCACAATAAAAATCACCTGCAGCCCGCCGGGATCTGGCTTAACGCTGGCTTCTACCTTATTGAATCGCTTGGTCTCCTGGAGAGCGGAAATCGTGCCATCCACCTTTGAGCTGACATAGGGTGCACCCGCTCGCTGCTGGACTAGCGGTCGCAAGGACTCTACGGAAATTTTCGGATTCGCGACTATCTCCACAGATGCAACTCTTTGACCTTCATAAGTACCCTGGTCGCTGGTCTGCTGACACCGAGAGTGAGAAGGCCACCCGAACCCGGCGAGAATCAGAATGACCCAGCTGCGCATAGACTAACGCTCGCAGTACGCGCCGGCGGGAATGGATGCCATGAGCAATGCCACCGAAGCGAAAATTGCGTGCCGGTCGTTGAAAATTCATTTTGGCCCAACCTAGGCAACGCTGCCGGAAGCGACGTAGCGACCGGTGCCACCAAGTCTAGGTGGCGCTTCGGCGGCGGCAATCCCCTGAATAATGTAAACACCTGAGCAGGCTTGGTCTGTCGTTTCAGAGTCAGAATTAACACTACTTGCAAACCCGCTTTGGCATCCATTATCGCTGGTATGGTCAGCGCCACATCGGGTATCGCTGGTATGGTCAGCGCCACATCGGGCGAAGAGAATTTCCAGCTTAATTGTCGAGATGCAGAGATTGAGTGAAGATCTCGATTAATCCTTTCGGGCGATTTAACTCCGGCTAATGCCGGCGTCTAAACCGCTTATCGCGTGAGGAAGTACATGGTTTCGACGTCCGCGAGTCCCCGCAGCGTTGAGAGCCATTTCATTGAAACTGGCCTGGCAGGTAATTCTGCGTCAGAGAATGAACGGAGACCGCAAGTCGCAGCAGGATGTGGACTGCGTTTGTTCCTTAGGCCGAAGACGATTTCCGGACTTCTCAAAGCCGCCTTTTCGGAATGGAGCAAGGACAACGCTCCCCGGATGGGCGCAGCGCTCGCCTACTACACCATTTTTTCTCTGGCTCCCCTTCTGATTATCGCGGTTGCAATCGCCGGCCTAGCCTTTGGGATGGAAGCCGCGAGAGGTGAGATTGCCCGTGAAATCCAGGGGCTCGTAGGACGAGATGGTGCGAGGGCCATTCAGGACATGATTCAATCGGCTCGCGAGCCCGCCCACGGAGTCATCGGAAGCATGATCGGCATAGCTGTTTTGTTCTTGGGTGCTTCCGGAGTTTTCTGTGAGATTGAAGATGCCCTCAACAGCATCTGGCGCGTAAACCCCAACGGCGAAACTGGGATTCGAAACCTCATCAAAGCGCGCTTTCTCAGCTTTGGAATGGTGCTCGGCATTGGCTTCTTGCTTCTGGTATCGCTGTTGTTGAGCGCGCTTTTGGCTGCAGCAACGAAATACATTGGGGGCATGCTGCCGATTCCGGCGGTAGTTTTTGAATCCCTCGATTTTCTTCTTTCTCTGTTCTTTATCACCGTCCTATTTGCGATGATTTTTAAGCTTTTGCCCCACACCAAGATTGCCTGGAGTGACGTTTGGATTGGCGCTGCACTCACCTCCTTGTTGTTTACCGCCGGAAAATTTGTCATTGGGTTTTATATCGGGACGAGTGTGCCAGCTTCCGCCTATGGAGCTGCGGGCTCATTGGTCGTGGTGGTGGCATGGATCTATTACTCGGCGTTGATTCTTTATTTTGGAGCGGAGTTTACTCGCGTTTACACAAATAAATTAGGTTCGCGACGCGGGCAATATGCAACATGAGCCACGGGAGAACCG
>Ga0068863_100004518_pt1 | contig 13724 bp, 12 predicted proteins | sample KBSSwiS62_FD_66596 | JGI IMG/M metagenome (GOLD analysis project Ga0068863, IMG submission 66596) | Switchgrass rhizosphere microbial communities from Kellogg Biological Station, Michigan, USA - KBS Switchgrass S6-2 | ecosystem: Host-associated > Plants > Roots > Rhizosphere > Soil ...
GACCGGCTGTACATCATCGCCAGCGGCAAGGTGAAGATCGGTCGCAAGTCGCCGGATGGTCGCGAGAACCTGCTGATGGTGGCCGGTCCGTCCGACATGTTCGGCGAGCTGTCCATCTTCGACCCGGGGCCACGCACGTCGTCGGCCACCACGGTCACCGAGGTCCGCGCCTTCTCCATGGACCGCGCCGCGCTGCGCGAGTGGATCGGCAAGCGCCCCGAGATCGCGGAGCAGCTGCTGCGGGTGCTCGCGCGCAGGCTACGCCGGACCAACAACATGCTGGCGGACCTGATCTTCACCGACGTCCCCGGCCGCGTCGCGAAGTCGCTGCTGCAGCTCGCGCGCCAGTTCGGCTCCCAGGAGTCCGGCCTGCTGCGGGTCACGCACGATCTCACCCAGGAGGAGATCGCCCAGCTCGTCGGCGCCTCCCGGGAGACCGTGAACAAGGCGCTCGCCGACTTCGCGCACCGCGGCTGGCTGCGGTTGGAGGGCAAGAGCGTGCTGATCCTCGAGCCGGAGCGCCTCGCCCGCCGCGCCCGGTAGGGCGCGCGGTAAGCCAGGTCTCCACCGAAAGACTGGTACGGGCGTACCAGACTGTGCGATCCTCGAGGGCGTGTCCGTCTCGCTCACCGACTACCGCACCGCATTGTCCGTGCCCGGCGCCACGCTGCCCGTGGTCTTCTCCGCGATCGGCAGGCTGCCGGTCGCGATGTACAGCTTCGCCACGCTGCTCTACGTGCAGCGCGAGGCGGGGTCGTTCGCGGTCGCGGGCGCGGTGTCGGCGGGCTCGCTGGTCGGGATCGCGGTCGGATCGGTGGCGCAGGGCAGGCTGATGGACCGCCGCGGTCCCTCGCAGGTGCTGCTCGCGGTCTCGGTGCTGTTCACGCTCGGCGCGCTCGGCCTGGTCGCCGCGATCGAGACCGGGGCGCCGCGGGCCGTCGTCGCGGCGGTCGCGGCGTTCAGCGGGCTGGTGATGCCCGCGATGCCGGCGGCCACCCGGGCGCAGTGGGGACGGCTCGTCGAGCCCGGCCCGCGGCGTGCGGCGGCGCTGAGCTACGAGGCCATCAGCCTCGAGGTGTTCTTCGTGCTCGGCCCCGGCCTCGCCGGGCTGCTGGCGTCCACCCCCTGGCCGGGCACGGGCACGGCGGTGGCCGTGCTCGCGACGGTCGTCGGCGCCGTCGGGTTCGCGCTGACCGGCCCCGTGCGCGCGACGCCGCCCGCGCAGGCGACGTCGTCGTCCTTCCTGGGCGCGATCGGCAGCCCCGGGATGCGCACGGCCGCGCTGGCCGGGCTCGGGTTCGGGCTCGTCGTCGGTGCGGTCGAGCTCGGCGTGCCCGCGGTCGCGACGCAGCACGGCGAGCCCTGGCTCGGCGGGCTGCTGCTGTCGGCGTGGTCGGTGACGTCCGTGCTGGTCGGCGTGCTCTACGGCATGCGGCCGTGGCCGCGCGCGCTGCACCTGCGAATGCCGGTGCTGGTCGGCGGGTTCGCCGTGCTCGTGCTCGTCATGTGGGCGTCCGCGGGCTCATTGGCCCTGTTGATCGTCGCGATGCTGCTGGCGGGTGGCCTGATCACGCCGCAGACGACCGGGCAGTCACTCGTCGTCGAGGTCGTCGCGCCGCGCGGGACCACCACGGAGGCCTTCGGCTGGGTGGTCACGGCGATCACGGTCGGCGCCGCGATCGGGCAGTCCGGCGCCGGCTCGGTGGTCGAGACGTTCGGCCCCACGTCGGCGTTCGCCGTGGGCGGGCTCGCCGGGCTGGTCGTCGCCGTCGCGCTGTGGCTGCGCCGGCGGACCATCGAGGGCTCACCCGCGTAGGTAGTCCAGCTGGGCCTTCACCGAGAGCTCGGCGGCGTCCCAGAGCCGCTGGTCGACGTCCGCGTACACCACCTCGACGACCTGCCGCGGGGTCGCGTCCGCGGGCAGGGTCCGCACCGCCTCCCGCACCTGCTCCAGGCGCTGGCGGCGGTGGGTGCGGTAGTACCTCGCGGTCTCGGCGGCGTCCGGCAGCTCGGGGCCGTGCCCGGTGAGGCAGAGCGTGCCGGGGGGCAGGTCCGCGTACCAGTCCAGTGAGGACAGGTAGGGGGCGAGCGCGCCGTCGGGATGGGCGATCACGGTGGTGCCGTGGCCGAGGATCATGTCGCCGGCCAGCAGCGGCGGTGGACCCTCGGCCGGTCCCCGGACCAGGAAGGACGTCGAGTCGGTGGTGTGCCCGGGCGTCGCGACGACGTGGAGCTCGAGCCCCGCCGCCGCGACCACCTCGCCGTCTCGCAGCGTGTGCGAGCCGAGGCTCGGGTCCAGCGCGTGCACGGGGGCGCCGGTGAGCTCGGCCAGCCTCTTCGCGGAGCCGCAGTGGTCGTGGTGGCGGTGGGTCAGCAGGATCCGCGCGACCGGCCCCTGCGCGACCACGCGCTCGAGGTGCTCGGCGTCCCGCTCCTCACCCGGGTCCACGATCACGCACTCGTCGACACCCGGGGCGCGCAGCACCCAGGTGTTGGTGCCCTCCAGCGTCATCGGGCCGGGGTTGTTCTCCAGCAGCACGGAGACGACCGGGGTCACCTCGCGCAGCACCCCGTAGGCCGTCACGGCGACACCAGGTGTTCCGAGCCGTCCGGCAGGATCACGTAGGTGGAGCTCGCGTCCTTGCGGAAGGTGGGATGGATCGGGGTGAGGTCTCGCTCGCCGCAGGCCGCCAGGACCTCCGCGGTGGTGGCGAACCGGGTGAGGTCCCGCAGCGACAACAGGGTCGGCGGCATCAGCGCGGGGCCGCCCGCGAGCGCGTCCGCCGGGTGCCACCAGCTCGCCTCGACGGCCTCAGTGGTGTGCGCGTCCGCCTCCTGGCCCGCGGGGAGGGCGGCGGCGAAGAAGAGCGTGTCGTAGCGGCGACCCTCGTTCGGCGGCGTCACCCAGTGCGCCCACGGTGCGAGCAGGTCCGACCGCAGGACGTATCCCGAGTCGACGAGGATCTGCGTCAGGGACGTGGAGTGCGCGGTCAGCTGCCTGCGCCAGAGCGGGGCCCGAGCGGTGAGCGACCCGGGCTGGCCACCGGGCGGGCCCGCGAGCAGCACCCCGCACTCCTCGAAGACCTCGCGGACCGCCGCGGACACGGCCTGGCCCGCGACCTCGGGCGTGACGCCGAAGGCGGCCGCCCAGTCCGCCGGGTCCGGCCCGGCCCACCGCTCGGCGTCCGGCACGTCCGCCGGGTCCACGCCGCCACCGGGGAACACGGTCATGCCACCGGCGAACGCCATCCGCGTGACCCTGCGCTGCAGGAAGACCTGCAGCGGCGGGACGCCCGGCGGGGGTGCCGGGTGGTCCCGCAACAGCAGCACGGTCGCGGCCGGTCTGATCGGCTTGTCACCGTCGACACTCACGATCGGACCTTACGTCGTCCGAGGCCGGGTCGTGGGAGTGAAGAACGCCACCGGCAGGATGGGCCGGGTGGAGCGGCTGCGGATCGGACTGGTCGGAGCGGGGCCGTGGGCCCGCGGGGTGCACGCGCGCGGGCTGGCCGCACACCCCGGCGTGGAGTTCGCCGGGGTGTGGACGCGGCGGCCCGAACCGGGGCGCGCGCTGGCGGCCGAGCACGGGACCCGGGCCTACGAGACGTTCGACGCGCTGCTCGCCGAGGTGGACGCCGTCGCGTTCGCGGTGCCGCCGCAGGTCCAGGGCGAGCTCGCGGCGCGGGCGGCGAAGGCCGGTCGGCACCTCATCCTGGACAAGCCGCTCGCGGAGTCCCTGGCGGCGGCCGAGCGGGCCGCCGAGGCGATCGCGGCGGCGGGTGTCGTCTCGACGACGATGTTCACCCTGCGCTTCCACCCGCCCGTCGAGGAGTTCCTCGCCGGCTTCTCCGGCCCGGCCGACGCCTCGACCACCGGCAGCGCCCGCTGGCTCTCCGGGGCCCTGCTGGGCGGTCCCTACGCCGCCTCGCCCTGGCGGGCGGAGCGCGGCGCGCTGCTGGACATCGGGCCGCACCTGGTCGACCTGCTCGACGCCGCGCTCGGCACGGTCGTCGCCGTGGACTGGGCGCACCGCGAGGACCCCGATCTCTGGCGGGTCGGGCTGTCCCATGTCGGGGGCGCGACGAGCACCCTGGTCATGAGCCTCACGCTGCCCGTCGACCCCACCGAGATGGAGCTGACGGCCTACGGCTCCGTGGGCCGCCACCGGCTCACCGAGCGGCCCGCCGACCCGTGGGTGGGATACGGCAGGCTGCTCGACGCCCTGCTGGCCGACGTCGCCGCCGGGCGCACGGACGGCCCGCGGTCCGCCGCCCGGAGCCTGCACGTGCAGCGCGTGCTGGCGTGGGCGGAGGAGCTGGTGTAGTCCTACGCGCCGTTGCGGCGGGTGTCCGGCTGGTCCTCGCGGTCCGCGAGCTCGCGCTGCAGCCGGCGGAGCAGCTCCTGCTCGCGGTCCGAGAGGGACGCGTAGCCGCTCGGGCCGTCCTCCCCGGCGCGGTGGCCGTTGCGCCCGTCGGTCGGCTCCGGGGCGCCGGGGCGGGGGCCGGTGCCGAACGGGCCGTCGGGGCGGGCAGGCGGCACCTCTCCGGGGCCGAAGAGCCCGCCCGCGGAGCCGCCTTCCGGCTCCGTCCGCCGCACCCGCGGGATGCTGCGCGGGACCGGGCGGGGCGGGGGCAGGCCGTCGTCCCCGGCGTGGGGCTCGGCGGGGGCGAGGTCCCAGGAGGCGGGCTCGGCGTCCGCGGGGCGGTGCCGGGCCCGCCTGCGGCCGCCGGGGAGCGGACGGAAGGCGGGGACCCCGTTCCCGGCGGCGCGGCGGCCGGTCGGGTGGTCGTCGTCCGCGGCGAGGTCCTGGGTGGTCGGGACGTCGCGGTCCGACGTGGCGTCCGGCTCCGCCGACCCGGCGGACTCGACGGGCGCCTCGGCCGGGTCGTCGGCGCCCGCCGGTCGGTGGGGCTCGGCGCCGTACGGCTCGGCCGTCCCGTGGACGGTGGTCTCCGAGGGGACCGCCGCCTGCGAGTCGGCTCCAGCGCGGGAGCCGGTCCCATCGTGGGGTGCGGTCGCCTCCGGCGAACGGGCCGGCTCCCGGGGGTCCGCCCCACGGCGGGGCTCGGCGTCGGGGGAGCCGGGGTCGTCGGGGAGGTCGGCCGAGTCGGGCTCCACACGGGCGGCGGGCGGCTCGTATGAGTCGGGGCTCGCATCCACCTCGGGCCACCCGTCCGGGCCGGGCTCCTCGTCGGTGTCCGGCCGCGGGGGGGACCCCGGGATCGTCGGGACGTGCCGGTCGGATGCTCGGAGGGCGCCGGCCCGCTCGGGAGTGGTGTCCGCGTCGGTGGCGGGGCCGACGTCCGCCGCGTCCTCCTCGGGCGCGGTCTCCTCGCCCGCCGGGCGGAGGGGCGCGGGCATCGCCCAGGCGCCCGAGGCCCAGTCCTGGGTCCAGGATCGCTCGGGCGCCCGCGGCGCGGCCTCCGGGGTGCCGGGCTCGGCGCGTCCGTCCGCAGCCGCCGACTCCTCGACGCCGGCGGGCTCGGCGTCGAGGGTGGCCATCGCCGGGGTCGCTCCGGCGGACGGCGCCGAGTCCCGCTCGACGACCGTGAGCGGCCCCGTGACCGTGCGGTCCAGCTGGGCGTCCAGCAGAGGCTGGCGCAGCGGTCCGCTCAGCGGGTCGTGCATCGAGGCGAGCAGGGGCGGGTCCGCCTCGGCCGCGGGCCAGGCCTGCACGGGGGTGGGGTCGGCGTCCGGCGCCACGACGGGCGTCGGCCGGGTGACGGGCGCGGTTCGCGGCCCCCGCGACACCTCCTGCCCAGGCATCGGTGGCACCACGCTCAACGGCGGCCCAGACCGCCTGGTCCGCTCGCTGGTGAACGGCGTGGTCGGCGGCTCGTGCCATCCCGGCGCCGCGTGACCCGAGGTAGGCAGACCGGTGCTCTCGGAGCGGGCGACCGGCGAGGGCCGGCGTGGCGTCAGCGGCCGGACGGGCGCGGACGGCGCGTCGACGTCCACCGGGGAGCCCAGCAGCGGCACCACGGTCCCCAGCCTCGGCGACCCGGCGGGCTCGGTGGGAGGCGAGGGCTCGTCGAGGGCGTGCGTGCCGGGCTCGGCGAGCGTGGACTCCCCGCCGGGCGCGGCGCGGACGTCCGGTTCCGCGTCGGACGCCGCCGGCCCGGGCGAGGCGACCCCCGCCAGGTCCTCGGCGGGAGCGGTGGGTTCGGGCCGCGCCGGAGGATGTCCGACCGACTCGGCGCCGAGCGGGGCGGGCCCCGCGGGGGCGCCCGGCAGGCCGTCGACCGCGGCGGGTCCGACCGGCGCGGCACCGGCCGGGGGGTGCTCGGCGGGACCGTCCAGCGGGTGTCCGCCCCGGCCGTGCTCGGCCGAGGCGCTCAGCGGGCCGTCGACCGGAGCAGGGCCGACCGAGTCGGCGTCGGCCGATGTGTGGGTGGCGGAGCCGACGAGCGGGCCGAGTTCCGCCGACTCGACGCTGGTCGGGGCCTCGAGTGGGGCCTGCCCGCCCGGCTCGCTCCGCGGCGGGGTCTCGACGGAGGCGGCCGGCATCGGCGTGTCGACCGGGGCGGAGACCGGACCGGCCCCCGGCTGCCCGGGCCGCCCACCGGCTCCCGCGAGCTCAACGGCCGCGGCGACGGTGGGCTCGTTCGGGGGAGCACCGACCCCCGCCCGTGCACCCGTGGTGTCGAGCCGCGGGCCGGGGCTCGGCCGCACTCCCACCGCGGCCAGCGCGGCGCGGTGGTAGGCGGGCAGCGCGTCGGACGGGGCATAGGTCTCGACGGACGCGGGCAGCCCCGCCCGGGCCAGGTGCGCCCCGAGCCGGTAGGACACGACCTCGGGCGCGTAGGCGGGCTCGCCCAGCTCCACCAGCACCACGGGGTGCGGCACCGGCCCGGGCGCCCCGCCCGCGGGGGTGTGCCGCCAGGCCACCCGGGCCCTGGAGCCCGCGGGCGCGGCCGCCGTCACGACGTCGACGAGCCGGGCGGTCGCCTGCGCCGGGCCCGCGCCGAACGCGTGGGCGCGCCCCTCGCCCGCCGGGGCGAGCGCGTCCGTGGACACCTCGACGTGCCGGGCGGCGGCCAGCTCGACCACCTCGGCGCGCAGGTCGGCGGGCAGCGGGGTGCGGTCGGCGACCAGCGTCGCGACCAGGATCTCCAGCGCCTGGGGCTCCTCGCCCACGGCGACGAGCTCGCGCGCCGTGGCGAGCAGGTCGTCGTCGACCCGGCCCGCGAGGGCCAGCAGCAGGTGGTGGGTGTGGGCCATGGCGGCCCTCCTCAGCTCGTGACGGACAGCAGGCCGGGGCGCGCCCAGACCGGACGGGACCCGACGATGGCGGCCTGGTGGTAGGCGGGCGGCTCGAACCGGCGTCGAACGGACGACCCCGCGGGCTCCGTCTCCGCAGGCAGAACCTCGACGCACGGGGTGCGGTCGCCGTGCACTCGCAGCAGCCGCTGCAGGGTGCCGGTGAGCTCCCAGGGCCGGTCGCCGCCGGAGACGACGAGCACCCGCTGACGGCCGCGCCGGGCGTCCCGCAGCTCCTCGGTCCCCCGGTGCCCGGCGACGACGGCCATCGCCCCCAGCGTGGCGAGGTCCGCGGGCTCGGGCGCCGGGGCGAACGACGGGGCGGGGGGCTCCACGGACAGCGGCAGCACGGCGTCCACCAGGCGGGACCCCCCGGCGGTGGCGGCGAGCAGCTCGCGCTCGCCGTCCGTGACACCGACCCGGTTGCGCAGCAGGGCACGCGGCAGCAGCGTCTCGACGGGCCCGGCCGCGCCCGCGGCGAGCCAGTCCCGGAGCCGCCACAGGACGTCGTCCGGGAGCCTGCCGGCCAGCCTGACCAGCAGCTCGTGCGCCGCTGCCGCCTCCACTACGCGACCTCGACGATCAGCTCGACCTCGACGGGGGCGTCGATCGGCAGCTCCGCGACGCCGACCGCGGACCGGGCGTGCGTGCCCGCGTCCCCGAACACCTCGGCCAGCAGGTCGGAGGCCCCGTTGACGACACCGGGCTGCCCGCCGAACCCGGGTGCGGACGCCACGAACCCGACGACCTTGACCACACCCTTCACGTTGTCGATCCCGACCAGTCCGTCCACCGCGGCCAGCGCGTTCAGCGCGCACACCCGGGCCAGGTCGCGCGCCTCCTCGGGGGTGACCTCGGCGCCGACCTTGCCCGTCTTCGGCAGCTTCCCGTCGACGAACGGCACCTGCCCCGCCGTGAACACCAGCGATCCCGAGGCCTTGGCCGGGATGTACGAGCCGGCGGGCGCGGCCACCGCGGGGAGAGCCAGCCCAAGCTCGGCCAACCGCTCGGACGGGCTGGTCACGACCGCACCGGCCGCTTGAAGAACGCGATGAGGTTCTCCGGGGTCGCGCCGGGCAGGACCGTGACCAGCTCCCAGCCGTCCCGGCCGAAGTTGTCCAGGATCGCCTTGGTGTTGTGGATCAGCAGGGGTGCGTTCAGGTACTCCCACCTGACCAGCTCGCTCATGGTCGGGACTGTAACCACCGCGCCTCACCCGGTAGCGGGTCGGTGCGGGGGGTGTGCGGCGAATGGCCGCCCCTGCGCGACCGGCAGGGCGCCACCTACGCTGAACTCGTGACGTCTGATCCGTGGGCGGCGCGTCTGCACGTGGTCTCCGGCAAGGGCGGCACCGGCAAGACGACCGTGGCCGCCGCGCTCGCCCTCGCCCTGGCCTCCGGGGGCAGGCGCACGCTGCTCGTCGAGGTGGAGGGCCGCCAGGGCATCGCCCAGGTCTTCGACACCGCGCCGCTGCCCTACGAGGAGCGCCGGATCGCCGTCGCGCCCGGCGGCGGCGAGGTGCGCGCCCTGGCCGTGGACGCCGAGGCCGCGCTGCTCGAGTACTTCGAGATGTTCTACAAGCTCGGGGTCGCGGGCCGGACCCTCAAGCGGATGGGCGCGGTCGAGTTCGCCACCACGCTGGCGCCCGGCCTGCGGGACGTGCTGCTCACGGGCAAGGTCAAGGAGTGCGTGTCCCGCACGGAGAACGGCAGGCCGGTGTACGACGCCGTCGTGCTCGACGCCCCGCCCACCGGCCGCCTGGTCACGTTCCTGGACGTCACCAAGGCGATGGCCGAGCTCGCCCGCACCGGCCCGATCCACAGCCAGGCCGAGGGCGTGGTCGCGCTGCTGCACTCGCCGCGCACCGCGGTGCACCTGGTCACGCTGCTGGAGGACCTGCCCGTCACCGAGACCCTGGACGCGATCCGCGAGCTCGAGGCCGCGCACCTGCCCGTCGGGTCCGTGATCGTGAACCGGGTCCGGGAGCAGTGGCTGCCGGACCGCTCCGTCGCGTCGGCCGCGAGCGGGCGGGTGGACGCGGGCCGGGTCCGGTCCGGGCTGCTCGCCGCCGGTCTCGACCTCCCGCCGGAGGTGCTGGACGGGCTGGTGGCCGAGACGGTGGAGCACGCCGTGCGGGTGGCGGCGGAGACCGCCGCCGGGGAGCGGTTGGCCGCGGAATGGCACGGCCCCCGGCTCGAGCTGCCCCAGCTGCTCGACGGCGTGGACCTGGGCGGGCTGTACGAGCTGGCGGAGATGATCACTCATGATCGATGAGATGCTCGCGGACCCGCGGACCCGGATCGTCGTCTGTTGCGGCTCCGGCGGCGTCGGCAAGACCACGACGTCGGCGGCCCTGGCCCTGCGCGCCGCCGAGCGCGGCCGCCGCGTCGTGGTGCTGACCATCGACCCGGCGCGGCGGCTGGCCCAGGCGCTGGGTCTGGACGAGCTGTCCAACGAGCCCGCGCCGGTCGAGGGCGTGCCGCTGGACGCGATGATGCTGGACATGCGCCGCACCTTCGACGAGATGGTGTACGCGCACTCCACCCCCGAGCGCGCCGCGAAGATCATCGATAACCCGTTCTACAAGACCATCTCCAGCTCGTTCTCCGGCACGCAGGAGTACATGGCGATGGAGAAGCTCGGGCAGCTCTGCGCCCGCGGCGAGTGGGACCTGATCGTCGTCGACACCCCGCCGTCGCGCTCGGCGCTGGACTTCCTCGACGCTCCGCAGCGCATGTCCCGCTTCCTGGACGGCCGGATGATCCGGCTGCTCAGCTCGCCCGCGCGGGCGGGCGGGAAGGGCCTGCGCAAGCTCGTCGGGGCCGGGTTCGGGCTGTTCGCCAAGGGTGTCTCGACGATCATCGGCGGCCAGCTGCTCACCGATGCGTCGGCCTTCGTCTCGGCGTTCGACACCATGTTCGGCGGGTTCCGCGAGCGGGCCACCAGGACCTACGAGCTGCTGCGGTCTCCGGGGACGGCGTTCCTCGTCGTCGCGACACCGGAGCCGGACGCCCTGCGCGAGGCCGCCTACTTCGTGGACCGGCTGGCGGGCGAGGGGATGCCGCTCGCCGGGTTGGTGCTCAACCGGACCCATCCGGTGCTCGCCCCGCTGTCGGCGGCGAAGGCACGCAGCGCGGCGGAGAACGCGGGATCGTCACGGCTGGCCGCCGCGGTGCTGCGGCTGCACGCGGACCGGGTGGACCTGGCCGAGCGCGAGGATCGGCTTCTCGCACGCTTCTCCGGGGCCCATCCCTCCGTCCCGGTCGTCCGGGTCTCCGCGGTGGCGGGCGACATCAGTGACCTGGACGGGCTGCGTGCGGTGGGCGAGCGGCTGGCGGATCCGGACCCGCCCGCGCCGGTCGGCACCGTGCGGTCCCTGCGCGGACCACTCTCCTGATCACGCGGCCTCCTTCCTCCTGGCGGGGACTCGGACCAGGTCGTCGTCGCGCGCCGCGGTGACGTCGATGCCACAGCACGGGCAGTGGCGCCCGAGGGCTCCGAAGGTCGCGCTGAAGTCGGGGACGATGACGATCGCGGTGCAGCCGGGGCAGCAGATCGGGGTGAACATCGGGGGCCTCCTGTGTGGTGTGGGTCACTGATGAGGAGACCGGGGATCCGGCCCTGATTCATCGGTGCCCCAGAAGAGTCCCGCCCCGTGACCCGCGGCACATGGGCATCGACTACTCGTCCTTCCCCGAGGATCTACCTATCCCGCCACCTCGTTCTCGTAGAACGCCTGCCGGGCGGCGCCGAGCAGGTCCGCCCACGACTCGACGTCCGGGCGCGCGCGCAGCAGCGCCCGCCGCTCCCGTTCGGTCATCCCGCCCCAGACCCCGAACTCGACGCGCTCGTCGAGAGCGTGGGCGAGGCACTCGGTCCGCACGGGGCAGGCTCCGCAGAACCCGCGCACCTTGCGCTGCTCGGCGCCGCGGACGAACAGCTCGTCGGCGTCCGTGGCCCGGCACCGGGCCGCGATCCGCCAGTTCCAGCTGGTCAGCGCTGTGGTCACGCCTCGTCTCCTCCGCACCCGGCGGGCCGGTCCGCCCGCGTTCGGCAACTGAGACGAATTCTGCGAGCGTGCGGTTCCGCCCGACACCGCGCAGAACTACTCAATCTTCACTCCGGCGTCGGTACCCTCACCGCGTGGCTCCTCCCCGTCGTCTGGCGCGCCCGATCGGTCTGCTGCTGGGCCTGTGCGTGCTCGCCGGCGTCGTCACCGCGGGGATGGCGTTCCCGTTCGCGGCGGGGGTGGGCCTGGTCAGCAACGACGCGGGGGACAGCGTCAACTCGGCGTCGAGCAGCCTGGTCGAGGGCGGCCTGCCGCTCACCACCACGCTCACCGACAACGCGGGCCAGCCGATCGCGTGGATCTTCGACCAGAACCGGCAGCAGGTCGGTGCGGAGGCGATCTCCCCGGCGATGAAGGCGGCGATGGTCGCCATCGAGGACCGGCGCTTCTACGAGCACCAGGGCGTGGACTGGCAGGGCACGATCCGCGCGGTGATCGCCAACTCGGCGTCCGGGGACGTCGTGCAGGGCGCGTCGACGCTGACCCAGCAGTACGTCAAGAACTACACGCTCTACGTCGAGGCGCAGACCGAGGCGGAGCGGCTCAAGGCCACCGAGCAGACCCCCGCCCGCAAGCTGCGCGAGGCGCGGGTCGCGCTGCAGCTGGAGCGGCAGCTGCCGAAGGACGAGCTCCTCGCCCGCTACCTCAACATCGTCTTCTGGGGCAACGGCGCGTACGGCATCGAGAGCGCCGCGCGGACCTACTTCGGGGTGCAGGCGAAGGACCTCACGGTCGCGCAGGCCGCGCTGCTCGCGGGCATGGTCCGCAACATCTCGGCCACCGACCCGGTGAACAACCCGCAGGCCGCGCTGGACCGGCGCAACGTCGTCATCGCCCAGATGCGGGACCAGGGCATGATCGACGAGTCCCAGGCCAAGGCCGCCACCGCGCAGCCGCTCGGGTTGGCCACGCCGCTGAACACCCAGCCGAACGGCTGCATCGGGGCGGGGGACGCGGGCTTCTTCTGCAAGTACGTCAGCGCCTACCTCGCGGAGCACGGGTTCAGCCAGGAGCAGGTGGCACGCGGCGGGTACACGATCACGACCACGCTGGACCGCGCCAAGCTCGCCCAGATGAAGGCCTCGCTCGACGGCGAGGTCCCGCCCAGCCAGCCGAACGTCGCCAACGTGATGTCGCTCGTCGAGCCCGGGCAGGACAAGCACCGGGTGCTCGCGATGGCCTCCAGCCGCACCTTCGGCCTGGACGCCGAGGCCCTGCAGACCAGCTACGGCCTGCCGTACGAGCCGGTCAACCTGGGTGCGGGCTCGGTCTACAAGATCTTCACCGCGGCCACCGCGATGGAGAAGGGGCTCGGCATCAACTACCAGATGTCGGTGCCGCCCAGCGGCTACGCGTCGCCGATCTACGTCGACGGCGGCGGGCGCCCGATCCCGGTGCAGAACGCAGGCAACTACCCGGAGCGGATGAGCCTGCAGGACGCGCTCGCCACCTCGCCGAACACCGCGTTCATCAAGTTGGAGGAGTTCACCGGCGTCCCGGACGTCGTCGACATGGCGGTCAAGCTGGGGATGAAGTCCCTGGCCACGACCGCGTTCGTCGACCCGAACACCGGGCGGCGCACGGACAAGTCGATCGCCCAGGTGACCAAGGAGCAGAAGCAGGCCTCCTTCACCCTCGGCGTCACCCCGACGTCGGTGCTCGAGCTGGCCAACGTCGGCGCCACCATCGCGAGCTCGGGTAAGTGGTGCCCGCCGAGCCCCATCGAGTCGATCACCGACTCCGCCGGGCAACCGGTCGCGATCACGGACGCGCCGTGCGAGCAGGTCGTCGAGCCCGGGCTGGCGAACACCCTGTTCACCGGCCTGTCGAAGGACGACATCTCCGGGACGGCGGCCGGCGCCGCCCGCCAGGTGGGCTGGAACCGGCCGATGGCGGGCAAGACCGGCACCACCCAGCAGCACAAGTCGGCGGCGTTCGTCGGGTTCCTGCCGAACCTCGCCGGGTCGGTGATCACCTTCGACAACTCCAACTCGCCCAAGCCCCTGTGCGACGGCGCGGGTGCCCCGTTCGCCTGCCGCAGCGGCAACATCTTCGGCGGCAAGACGCCTGCAGAGACCTGGTTCGGTGCGGTCAAGCCGATGGTCGAGGGCACGCCCGTGCTGCCGCTCCCGCCGACCGAGGACCGGTACCTGACCGGCGGCGCCGAGACCCGTGTGCCGGACGTCGTGGGGCGCGGGGTGAACGACGCCCGCGCGGTCCTGCAGCGGGCGAACTGGCAGGTCAGTACCACCACGGTGGACAACCTGGCCGGGGCGGGGACCGTGGTCGGGCAGAGCCCGCGCGGCACGGCGCTGCCGGGCGAGCAGATCGTGTTGCAGGTCAGCAGTGGCACCGTGCCTGCCCCACCGGCTCCGCCGGGTGAGGGCGGAGAGGG
>Ga0068863_100004522_pt1 | contig 13717 bp, 13 predicted proteins | sample KBSSwiS62_FD_66596 | JGI IMG/M metagenome (GOLD analysis project Ga0068863, IMG submission 66596) | Switchgrass rhizosphere microbial communities from Kellogg Biological Station, Michigan, USA - KBS Switchgrass S6-2 | ecosystem: Host-associated > Plants > Roots > Rhizosphere > Soil ...
GCCGGACGTCGTCGTCAACAACGCCGGGATCGCCGTCTCCGGCCCGTTCCTCGCCCACTCCGCGCAGGACTGGCAGGACATCGTGGACGTGAACCTGCTCGGCGTGGCGCACGGCTGCCGGGTGTTCGGCGCCAGGATGAAGGAACGCGGGGAGGGCGGGCACATCGTGAACGTGGCCTCCGCCGCGGCCTTCACCCCGACGACGTTCCTGCCCGCCTACTGCACCACCAAGTCCGCGGTGCTGATGCTGTCCGAGTGCCTGCGTGCCGAGCTCGCGGCGGACGACATCGGCGTCACCGCGCTGTGCCCCGGCTTCCTCCCGACGAACATCGGCGCCTCCGCGCGGTTCGTCGGTGTCGAGGACCCCGCGGCCGAGCGGCGGCGCACCGACCGGCTGCTCAAGCGCCGCCGCTACCCGCTGGAGAAGGTCGCGAACGCCGTGGTCAAGGCCGTCGAACGGAACCGGCCCGTGCAACTGCTTACGGTCGAGAGCCGCGTCGCGCACGCCTTGCCGCAGCCGGTGCTGCGGCGGATCGCCCGGCTCGGCGCGCCGACCCGGTAGCGTCCGACGCGTGCAGGTCGACGATCTCGTGACGCCCGCGCTGCTCGTCGAGCGTGCGGTGCTGCGCCGCAACCTGGACACGATGAGCGCCGCGCTCCCGGGCCCGCGGCTGCGACCACAGGTCAAGGCGCACAAGTGCACCTCGCTCGCGCGCTGGCAGCGGGACAACGGCCATCCCGGCTTCACCTGCGCCACGATCCGCGAGTGCGAGGTGATGGCCGAGCACGGCCTCGGCGGGGACCTCCTGCTGGCGAACGAGGTGGTGGACGCGTCCCGGCTGGGCACGCTGGTGCGAGACGGCGCGCGGATCACGCTCGCCGTGGACTCCCGGGAGACGATCGCGGCGGCGTTGCGCGGCAACGTCCTCGAGGTCGTGATCGACGTCAACGTGGGCCTCCCGCGCTGTGGCTGCCCGCCGGAGAAGGCCGGTGACCTGGCGGATCTCGCCCGGCGGAACGGGCTCGAGGTGCGCGGCGTGATGGGCTACGAGGGTCACCTGATGACGGTCCGGCCGGAGCAGGACCAGCGGCGGATGGTCCGCGAGTCCATGGAGCGGCTCGTCGCGGCGGCGCGGGACGTGGGCGGGGAGATCGTGTCCGCGGGCGGCACCGGCACCTACCGGCTCAACGAGTGGGCCACCGAGATCCAGGCGGGCTCGTACGCGTTGATGGACACCGCCCACGGCGAGCTCGGGCTGCCGTTCGAGCAGGCACTGTTCGTGCTGGGCACGGTCATCTCGGTGTCGCCGGACCACGCCGTCGTCGACGTCGGGCTCAAGGCCCTGGGCATGGACCACGGCAACCCGAGCATCCCGGGCGCCGAGGTCTGGTTCTGCTCCGACGAGCACACCACGTTCGCCCCCGGGAACCTCAAGCTCCGTGTGGGGGACCGGATCCGGGTGGTGCCCGCGCACGGGGACCCGACGATCGCCTACCACGACGCGTTGTGGCTGGTGGACGGCGAGCACGTGGCCGAGCGCTGGGACGTCGACATGCGGGGCTGGTAGCCGTGCTGGTGAGACGGTTGCGCCCCTTCACCTCCACGATCTTCGCCGAGATCACCCAGCTCGCCGTGCGCACCGGCGCGATCAACCTCGGCCAGGGCTTCCCGGACACCGACGGGCCCGCGTCCCTGCTGCGGGACGCCGAGGCGGCCATCGCGGGCGGGGCGAACCAGTACCCGCCCGCGCCCGGCCTGCCCGCGCTGCGCGAGGCCGTTGCGGCACACCAGAAGCGCTGCTACGCGCTGGACGCCCAGGAGGTCCTGGTCACGACCGGGGCCACCGAGGCCATCGCGTCGGCGGTGATCGCGCTGTGCGAGCCCGGGGACGAGGTCGTGGTCTTCGAGCCCTACTACGACTCGTACCCGGCGGTGATCGCGATGGCCGGGGCGACCCGCCGCACGGTCCCGCTGCGCGCGCCTGACTTCCAGCCCGACCCCGCCGAGCTGCGGGCCGCCTTCGGGCCGCGGACCAGGGCGGTCCTGGTCAACAGCCCGCACAACCCGACGGGTGCGGTCTTCGGCCCGGACACCCTGCGCGCCATCGGGGACCTCGCGATCTCCCACGACGCGATCGTGATCACCGACGAGGTCTACGAGCACATGACCTTCGACGTCGAGCACGTCCCGATGGCCACCCTGCCCGGTCTGGCCGACCGCACCCTGACGATCTCCAGCGCGGGCAAGACCTTCTCCGTGACGGGCTGGAAGATCGGCTGGATCCACGGGCCCGCGGAGCTGGTGGCGGCGGTCCGGGCGGTGAAGCAGTTCCTCACGTTCGCGAGCGGCGCCCCGTTCCAGCCTGCCGTGGCGAAGGCGCTGGCCGACGCCGACTACCCGGCCATCGCGGCGGGCCTGCGCCCCAAGCGGGACCTGCTGGTGGCGGGCCTGCGCGAGATCGGGATGCGGGTCTTCGAGCCCCGGGGCACGTACTTCGTGGTCGCGGACCTCGCGCCGTTGGGCGTGACCGATGCGGCGGCGTACGCGCGGGCGATGCCGCAGCGGGTCGGGGTGGCGGCGGTGCCGGTCTCCGTGTTCTGCGACGACCCCGATCTCGCCCCGACCCTGCTCCGCTTCGCCTTCTGCAAGAGGGACGAGGTGCTGACCGAGGCCCTCGCCCGGCTCAGCGGATGAGCAGCAGGGCCACCACGAGCACGACCACGCACACCGCCGCGATGATCGCCACGACCAGCCCCGAGGACGGGCCGGTGCGGGCCGGGGACCAGCCCAGCTCGGCGGCCGTGGCGGCGAGGATCCGGTGCGCCTCGACGCCCGGGTCCAGCTGCGCGTCGGCGCGCTTGTCCAGCCGCAGCAGCGAGGCGCCCTTCTCGGTGGCCTCGCCGAGCGTCTCGCGGGTGTCCGTGACGAGGTAGGTCCCCGCGGCGGGGTCCAGGGTGACGAGGTGGGTCAGCCGCTCCCGGTGGCGTCTGCCGCGGGCCCGCGGCGGGCCGGTGATCTCGGCGCTCAGCACGAATCCCGCCTCGGTGGGCTCGACGGTGAACGGTCCCTCCGCGGTGGCCTTGCGGACCTTCGCGGCGAACCGCTGCGGATCGTGGCTCACGCCGCCGGGCTCGCGTTCGACCGCCGGCAGGCGGCCAGCGACTCCAGCGGGATCCCCAGCTCGGCGGCCAGGGCGGCGACGGTGAAGAACGCGGGCGTGGGGATCCGGCCGGTCTCGATCTTGCGCAGGGTCTCCGGCGAGATCGCGGCCGCCGCGGCGACCGCGCCGATGCTCCGCTCGCCGCGGGCCGCCCGCAGCAAGGCGCCGAGCCGCTCGCCGCGCTCGCGGTCCTCGGTGGTCAACGGGACGCGCACCATGGCCGTCATACTAATACCGGCACCGGTCATCCCCGGGCCGTGGCCGCGGACCGGCCGGGGTCGGTGACCCTCGCGTCGCCGGGATCACTCGGGCAGGATCGGCGTGTGTCCGACGTCTCGACCTTCACGCCCGAGACCGCCGCCGCGGTCGCCCGCACCGGCGGCACGCCCTCGGCGACCTGCTGCACCGCACGGCGAAGCGCCTCCCGGACAAGCTCGCCGTGGTCGCGGGCGAGCGCCGGGCCACGTTCGCGGAGCTCGACGAGGCGGTGAACCGCTGCGCGAGCTCGCTGGCGACCCGGGGGCTGGCGAAGGGCGACCGGCTGGCCCTGCTGTCCCACAACTCGTGGGAGTTCGTCGTGCTCGCCTTCGCCACCGCGCGGCTCGGCGTGGTGCTGGTACCGGTCAACTACATGCTCGGCGCGGAGGAGATCGCCTTCATCCTGGGGCACAGCGGCGCGAAGGGCCTGGTCGCCGAGGACGCGCTGGCCCCGACCGCGGAGAAGGCCCTCGCCGGCACCTCGATCGGGGTCCGCGGCTGGATCGGGCCCTCGCCGTCGGCCGGGTGGGAGCCCGTGTCCGGCTGGATCGCCGACGGCTCGCCCGCCGCCGTGGACGTCTGGATCGCCGACGACGACCCGCTCCGGTTGATGTACACCTCCGGCACCGAGTCCCGCCCCAAGGGCGTGATGCTGTCGTCGAGGTCGCTGGTCAGCCAGTACGTGTCCTGCATCGTGGACGGCGGCATGGCGACCGAGGACATCGAGGTGCACGCGCTGCCGATGTACCACTGCGCGCAGCTGGACTGCTTCTTCTCCGTGGACGTGTACCTGGGCGCGACGAGCGTGATCCTCCCGGGCGCCGACGCAGGAACGATCCTCGAGACGATCGAGCGCGAGCGGGTCACCAAGCTCTTCTGCCCGCCCACGGTCTGGATCTCGCTGCTCCGGCACCCGGACTTCGACACGCGCGACCTGTCGGCGTTGCGGAAGGGGTACTACGGCGCGGCCGCGATGCCGGTCGAGGTGCTGCGCGAGCTGCAGCGCAGGCTGCCGGACATCCGGCTCTGGAACTTCTACGGGCAGACCGAGATGTCGCCGCTGGCCACGATCCTGCGCCCGGAGGAGCAGCTTCCGAGGGCGGGCAGCGCGGGGCGGGCGTCGCTGAACGTGGAGACGCGCGTGGTGGACGACGAGGACGACCCCGTTCCGACGGGGGAGGTCGGCGAGATCGTGCACCGCTCCCCGCATGCCGCCCTCGGCTACTACAACGACGAGGAGAAGACCGCCGCCGCCTTCCGCAACGGCTGGTTCCACTCCGGTGACCTGGGCGTCATCGACGCCGAGGGCTACCTGGCGGTGGTCGACCGGAAGAAGGACATGATCAAGACCGGTGGCGAGAACGTGGCCAGCCGGGAGGTCGAGGAGGCCCTCTACCTGCTCGACGGCGTCGCGGAGGTCGCCGTCTTCGGGATCAGCCACCCGCACTGGATCGAGGCCGTCACCGCGGTGGTGGTCCCGAAGGAGGGCGTGACGCTGACCCGCGAGCAGGTGGACGCGCACGCCCGCGAGCGGCTCGCCGGGTACAAGCGGCCCAAGTACGTGGTGTTCGCGGACGCGCTGCCCAAGAACCCGAGCGGCAAGATCCTCAAGAAGGACCTGCGCGTCGCGCACGCCGGCCTCGCCGCCGAGCGCTGAGTCGGGGGAAGCTCGTCAACCGACGGATCGCCGAACGACGTCGGTGATCCCGTCGGCGGGGCGGCCGAGCAGGGCGGCGAGGTCGTCGCCGGGTTCGCTGAAGAAGCCGCTGCTGACGAGGGCGCCGACGAAGTCCGCGTCGGTCAGCGGGATCTCCTTGTGCGCCACCGGTTTCCCGGTCGCCGCCGAGATCGCCGCCGCCAGCTCGTCGTAGGTCCAGACGGGGCCGCGCAGCTCGTAGACCCTGCCCTCGTGACCCTCGCCGGTCAGCACCGCGGAGGCCGCGAGGCCGAGGTCGCTGATCGTCGCGGTGTTGAGCGCCCGGCCGTTCGTCGCGGCGGCGATCTCACCGGCGGCCGCGGCGGCCTGGACCACGCCCGGGTTCACGAAGATGTCGCTGTAGAAGCTGTTGCGCAGCACCGTGAACGGCACACCGGACTCGCGCAGCAGGGCCTCGGTCGTGGCATGGTCGGCGAGGAAGCCCGGGCCGGTGTCGGCGGAGATCGCGCTCGTGTAGACGACCCGGCCCACGCCCGCGGCCTTCGCGGCGGCGATGGCGTTGCCGTGCTGGCGGGGGCGCACGCCGGGCGTCACGTCCGGGCTGGACACGATGAGCACCGTGTCCGCGCCGGCGAACGCCTTCTCCAGGCTCGCCGGGTCCTCGTAGTCGCCCTGGCGGACCTCGACGGCGAGGCCGGCGAGCTTCTCCGGCGTGCGGGCGACGCCCACGACGTCCGCACCCCTGGCGAGCAGGTCGTCCAGGACGACGCGCCCCAGGTTCCCCGTCACTCCGGTCACCGCGATCATGTCTTCGCTCCTTCGGTCGCTGTGCCGCGAACCTACGGTGCTGTACTTTCTCTTCGTAAGTACGTACCTCGGGGTAAGGACAGGGCGGGAGCGTGAGCATGCAGGTCGAGACGGTGCCGTGGCCCGGCCCGGGTGACGCGTTCGACAGCGACTGCCCCGCCCGGGTGGTGCTGGACCACGTGATGTCGAAGTGGGCGGTGCTCGTGCTCGTCGCGCTGCGGGAGGACGGCGAGACCCGGTTCAGCGCGCTGCGCCGCCGGGTCTCCGGGGTCAGCGAGAAGATGCTGGCCCAGACCCTGCGCACGCTGGAGTCGGACGGGTTCGTGGTCCGGACCGTCCGGCCCAGCACCCCGCCGCAGGTGTCCTACGCGCTGACCGAGCTCGGGAGCGACCTCACCCGCCATCTGTCCGGGCTGATCGGCTGGATCAACGCCCGGGTGCCGGAGGTCGTGGCGGGGTCCACTCGCTGAGCAGGGCGGCGAGATCCCGCAGGCCGGTCAGCCGCAGGTCGCCGCGCAGGCCCTTCAGCGCCGCCGTCCGCATCCCGGCGCCGTGGCCCGCCGCGAGTCCGGGTTCGCTGTCCTCGACCACCAGGCAGGCAGCCGGCTCGACGCCCAGTGCCGCCGCGGCCTTGCGGTACCCCTCCGGGCTCGGCTTGCCCTCGCTGATGTCCTCGCAGGTCACGAGGGTGTCCGGGACGGGGAGCCCGGCCGCCCCGAGGCGGACCTCGGTGAGCAGGCGGTCGGCGCTGGTGACGATCGCCCAGGGCAGGCCCAGGACGTCGAGCAGGCGGAGCAGGTCTCGGGCGCCGGGAACCTCGCGGACGTCGCTCAGGTCGGTGTACTGGAGCTCGAGCTGGCGGGCGGCGGCCTGCGCGACGCCCGCGTCGTCGAGGTCGGGTCGGGCCTCGCGCACGGTGGGATCCGACGGTCGGCCGTGCGCGCCGGTGAGCACGGCCCCCGGGTCCACGCCGTACTCCTCCGCCCATGCGTGCCAGGCCCGTTCGACGGCCGCGTCGGAGTCGACCAGGGTGCCGTCCATGTCGAAGAGCACGGCGCGGAGATCGTCCAGGTCCACGGCGCCAGCCTAGGGCTCGGAATACCCCTGCCGGGTATCGGGTTCGGGCGGGTATGGACGACATGACCTACCGGATGGCGGAGGGCTGGCTCGACGGCGGACGGCCGCTGGAGGCCCTGTCGATGCTGACCCCGCGGGCCGCGGAGCTGCTGGAGACGGCCTCGGGTGCGGTGCTGCTCGGCCGGGCGTACTACCACTCGGCGCAGCTGCGTCGTGCGGAGGAGGCGCTGACCCGGGCGGTGGCCCTGTCGCCGGCGGACTCCTTCGCGAGGTACCTCCTGGGCCGGACGCTGCAGCGTCAGTCCCGCCACGCCGAGGCCCTCCCGCACCTGCGTCTGGCCGCGGCCCAGAACCCGGTCTACGCCGAGGACCGCGACGCCTGCGCCGCCCGCGTCGCCTGACGTCCGACTCGCGGCCGGACGTGTGGGACTCGCGGCCTGAGGTGTGGGACTCGCGGGATCCTCCGCGAGTCCCACACCAGCGGCCGCGAGTCCCACACCAGCGGCCGCGAGTCCCACGTCACCGGCCGCGAGTCGGACATCGCAGGCCGCGAGTCGGGGGTCAGCCGACGAGGGCCGGGGTGGGGTTCTCCGTGGTGCTCTCGGCGGCCGGGTCGGTGAGCAGGGGGCAGGTGAGCCAGGGCTCCGGGATGCCGAAGGCGTCGACCAGCAGGCGGGCGTGGGGGCGGAGCGCGGCGCAGAGGTCGTTGACCGCCGCCGTGACGGCGCGGGACTCGCCGGGGGTGAGGCGCCCGTGCTCCAGGTACCAGGCCCGGTCCCGCTCGATCGTCGCCAGCGCGTGCAGATCGGCGACCTGCTCCAGGAGCGGGCGGACCTCGGGGGCGGAGCGCCTGATGCCGGCCACGAACGCGTCCAGCACGACGGTGTCGACGTGCGCGCGGGCGGCGTCGAGCAGGTGGTCCTGTGCCGCGTTGACGATGCCGAACTGGTCGGCGCCCTTCCTCAGCGCGGGCCGCAGCCTGCGGGCGACTCCGGAGAGCAGGTGCTCGGCCCGATCCGCGATCAACGCCCGCTGGGCCGCGCGGGACGTCGGGTCCAGCCTCCGTCCCGGGATCCGGACGCGGTTGAGGCCGGATCCCTCCACGACGGCGTCGAGCGCCTGCTCGCCGACGAACCGCGCCAGGCCCAGCTTCGACAGCCGCGAGACGGACTTCCCGTAGTCCCCCAACAGGTTCTTCGCCAGCAGCTGCAGCAGGACGGTGTTGTCGCCCTCGAACGTGGTGAAGACGTCCGTGTCCGCCTTCAGCGTCGGCAGGTGGTTCTCGGAGAGGTAGCCCGCGCCACCGCAGGCCTCGCGGCAGGTCTGGATGGTGTGCGTGGCGTGCCAGGTCCCGACCGCCTTGAGCCCGGCCGCGCGGCTCTCGAGGTCCCGCTGGGCCTTCTCGTCCGGGATGGCGCCCGGCTTCTGCAGGCGGTGCATGTCGGCGACGAGATCGTCCTGAGCGAACGCCAGCGCATACGTGGTGGCCAGCAGGGGGAGCAGTTTGCGCTGGTGGGCGCGGTAGTCGAGGATCGCCGTCTCGCGGCCGGTGCCGGGATCGGCGAACTGGCGGCGGCGCTCGGCGTAGCGGATCGCGAGCGTCAACGCCTTCTGCGCCGCGCTGCCCGCGCCGCCCGCCACGGAGATCCGGCCGCGGACCAGCGTGCCGAGCATCGTGAAGAAGCGGCGGCTCTCGTTCTCGATGGAGCTGGAGTAGGTGCCGTCCTCGGCGACGTCCGCGAACCGGTTGAGCAGGGCCTCGCGCGGTACCCGCACACCGGTGAAGGTCAGCCGGCCGTTGTCCACGCCGTTGAGCCCGGCCTTGTGTCCGCAGTCGGAGATCTCGACGCCGGGTGCGGCCTCGCCGTCCACCCGGATCGGGACGAGGAAGGCGTGCACCCCGTGGGACTCGCCCCCGGTGACCAGCTGGGCGAACACGGCCGCCAGCTCGCCGTCTCGCGCCGCGTTGCCGATGTAGTCCTTGCGTGCCCCGGGCTCCGGGGTGTCGATCACGAACTCGCGCGATCCGACGTCGTACGTGGCGGTGGTGCGCAGGTGCTGGACGTCCGACCCGTGTCCGGTCTCGGTCATGGCGAAGCAGCCGAGCAGCTCCCCGTCCATGATCTTCCGCAGGTATTCGTCATGATGACGGGAGGTGCCGAGGACCTGGACCGCGCCCCCGAAGAGACCCCACTGCACACCGGCCTTGACCAGCAGCGACAGGTCGCCGTACCCCAACGTCTGGAATGCGGTGACCACGCCGCCGACGTCCCCTTCGCCGCCGTACTCCGGTGCGAAGCCGCGGCGCGGCTGCCCGGTCTCGGCGAGCGCGCCGACGAGCTCCCGGATGTGGGCGCGGTACTCCTCCCGGGAGAGGTCCGGGTCGGCCGGGCGGAACTCGGCCATCTGCTCGCGCACGGACGTGCGGACGTCCGCCCAGCGCCCGTCGAGGCTCTGGCGGAGCAGGTCGGGATTCATGCGTTTCCTCCAGTCGCGAGTCCGGCGAGCCCGGTCCAGGCGAGGTCGGTGAGGCGGGCGGCGAGCTCCGCGCGGGTGGTGCCGTCGGGTCGGGCGAGCCAGTCGTCCGCGGCGCCGCGCACCATCCCGACCACGGCGTGCCCCCAGATCCGGGGCGCGCTCGCCTCGGGGAGATAGGTGCGGATGACCGTGGCGACGTGGTCGCCGATCACGGTGACGAGGTCGGCGACGGGGTCCGAGTCCGCCCCCTCCAGGAGCGGGCGGTGTACCACGAACCGGTACACCTCGGGGTCCGACTCGATCAGCCGGAGATAGGCGTCTATCCCGGCGACGACGGCGGCGTGCGGTCCCGCGCCATCGGCGAGGGCCGAGTCCGTGGCACGGCGGATCTGGTCCGTCAACACCCGGGCGACGGACTCGCACACGGCGACGTAGAGCCCGGTCCGGTCGCGGAAGTGCCGGTAGACCGCGGTCTTGCTGGTGCCGGCCGCGAGCGCGACCTCCTCCATTCCGACACCCGCGCCGTGGGTGCGGATGGCCTGGATCGTGGTACCCACGAGTGCCGCGCGGCGCTGCTCCCGGTGGGCGTCCCACCGGGAGTCTCGCCGATCCCGCGTCACACTCATGGGACCGACAGTACCGTGTACCGTGGGTACTGGCTACCGAGCGGTAACCGAGTCGAGGAGGGCACCATGCGCAAGGCGGCGGTGATCGGGGGCAACCGGATCCCGTTCGCGCGGGCGAACGGCAGGTACGCCCGCGCGTCGAACCTGGACATGCTCACCACCACGCTCGACGGGCTGGTGGCCCGCTTCGGGCTGGCGGACGAACGGCTCGGCGAGGTGGTCGCCGGGGCGGTGCTCAAGCACTCCCGGGACTTCAACCTCACCCGCGAGGCGGTGCTCGGGTCCCGGCTCGCGCCGTCCACGCCCGCCTACGACGTCCAGCAGGCCTGCGGGACCGGCCTCGAGGCGACCATCGCCGTCGCCAACAAGATCGCGCTGGGGCAGATCGAGAGCGGTGTCGCGGGCGGGGTCGACACGGCGTCGGACGCGCCGATCGCCGTCAACGAGGACCTGCGGAAGGTGCTCGTCGCGCTGAACCGGGCCCGCTCGGTGCAGGCCCGGTTGCGGCTGCTGACGAAGCTGCGTCCGGGGCAGATCGTGCCCGAGATCCCGCAGAACTCCGAGCCCCGCACCGGGCTGTCGATGGGCGAGCACGCGGCGATCACCGCGAAGGAGTGGGGTGTCACCCGGGCGGCGCAGGACGAGCTCGCGGCCCTGTCGCACCAGCACCTGGCCGCCGCCTACGACCGCGGGTTCTTCGACGATCTCGTCACCCCCTACCTGGGCCTGACCCGGGATGACAATCTCCGTCCGGACTCGACGGTGGAGAAGCTGGCCCGGTTGAAGCCCGTGTTCGGCAAGGGCGAGGGCGCGACCATGACCGCGGGCAACTCGACTCCGCTCACCGACGGCGCCGCGCTCACCCTGCTCGGTTCCGACGAGTGGGCCGCGGCGCACAAGCTCCCCGTGCTCGCGCACTTCGTGGACGCCGAGACCGCGGCGGTGGACTACGTGCACGGAGGCGGGGCTCGCGGAGACGACCGTGGGTACGGGCGGGACGGACTGCTCACTGCGCCCGTCTACGCCGTGCCGCGGTTGCTCGCGCGCAACGGGCTCACGCTGCAGGACTTCGACTTCTACGAGATCCACGAGGCGTTCGCATCCACTGTGCTCGCCACCCTCGCGGCCTGGGAGGACCCGGGCTTCAGCAAGGAGCGGCTGGGTCTGGACGCCCCGCTGGGCTCGATCGACCGCTCCAGGCTCAACGTCGTGGGGTCCTCGCTCGCGGCCGGGCACCCGTTCGCCGCGACCGGCGGACGGATCGTGGCGACGCTGGCGAAGCTGTTGCACGAGAAGGGCTCCGGTCGTGGCCTGATCTCCATCTGCGCCGCGGGTGGGCAGGGTGTCGTGGCGATCCTGGAGGCGGCGTGAGCGACGACGACGCACTCGTTCCCGCGGAGGAGACATGAGCAACGACGACGCACTCGTTCCCGCGGAGGAGACATGAGCGACGACGACGCACTCGTCCCCGCGGAGGAGACATGAGCGACGACGACGCACTCGTTCCCGCGGAGGAGACATGAGCAACGACAGGGTGCGGGACCTCTCCAACGGCGCGCTGGGCAGGCGGCTCGGCCTGCCCCGCATCCCGGTGCTGCGCCGGTACTCGCCGGGGCAGCCGCTGCTGGACGGTCCGGCGCTGGTCAGCGGCACCGGGCGGTTCGCCAAGCCGATCTCCGCGCTGGTCACCGAGGAGGGTGCCGAGGTCGTCGACGAGGTGGGGGAGGAGAAGCTCGCCGCCGTCGTCGTCGACCTGACGGACGCGGTGTCGCTCGACGACCTCGCCGCGGCCCGCGCGGTGTTGGCGCCCGCGGTGCGGAAGCTGGCGCCGTCGGGGCGCTTGCTGCTGCTCGGGCCGTCGCCCGCGGAGGCTGTCTCGAGGGTCGGCTCCGCGAGCTCCGCCTCCGTGTCGAGGGTCGGCTCCGCGAGCTCCGCCTCCGTGTCGCGGGTCGGCTCCGCGAGCTCCGCCTCCGCCGGAGTGGAGGCCGCCGCGGTGGCGCAGGCCCTGGACGGTCTGGTCCGGACGATCGCCAAGGAGCTCCGCGACGGGGCCACCGCGAACCTGCTGGTGGTGGACGCCGAGGCCGCGCCCGCCGCCGTCGACAGCGCGGTGCGGTTCTTTCTCTCCGCACGATCGGCCTATGTGGACGGTCAGGCCGTGCGTGTCGGGGTGCCCGTGGGCTCGCCGCAGGACCCGCCCGCGATCGACTCGCCCACCGAGAGGCCCCTGGACGGGCGGATCGCGGTGGTCACCGGCGCGGCGCGGGGGATCGGCGCGGCCATCGCGGACACGCTCGCGCGGGACGGGGCGCGGCTCGTCGTCGTCGACATCCCGGCGGCGGGGGAGAACCTGGCGAAGGTCGCCAACCGCACCGGGGGCGTCGCATTGCAGCTGGACATCACCGCGGCGGACGCGCCGTCGCGGCTGGTCGCGTTCCTGCGGGAGCGGTTCGGGCGGCTGGACCTGTTGGTGCACAACGCGGGCATCACCCGGGACAAGCTGCTGGTCAACATGGACGCCGAGCGCTGGGACTCCGTGCTGAACGTGAACCTGCGTGCCCAGCTGCGGATCACCGAGGCGCTGCTGGGCTCCGACCTGCTCGGCGACGGCTCGCGCATCGTGAGCGTGTCCTCGCAGAGCGGGATCGCGGGCAACCGCGGGCAGGCGAACTACGTGGCGTCCAAGGCCGGGATCATCGGGATGGTGCGGGCGCTCGCACCGGTCGTGGGCGCGCGCGGGGTCACGATCAACGCCGTGGCGCCGGGGTTCATCGAGACCGAGATGACCGCGCGGATGCCGGTCACGACGCGCGAGGGCGGCCGTCGGGTCAACTCGCTGCGCCAGGGCGGGCTGCCGGTGGACGTCGCCGAGACGATCGCGTGGCTGGGCCAGGCGGCGTCGGGTGGGGTGAACGGCCAGATCGTGCGGGTGTGCGGCCAGTCGATGATCGGGGCGTGATGATCGGTCTCTACGCGAAGGCGGCCGCCGGTGCGGTCCTCCCGCGGGCGAAGTCGTTGCCGGACACCGTGCTCTCGCGATCGGTCACACCGTCGCTCGGGCAGCTGGCCGACTATTCCGCGGTGTGCGGGTTCGCCCTGACGGACACGCTCCCGGTGACGTTCCCGCACATCCTCGCCTTCGGCCTGCAGATGGAGCTGATGGCCGCGCGGTCCTTCCCGCTCGCGCTGCCCGGGCTCGTGCACGTGGCGAACACGATCACGGTGCACCGGGCGATCGGGCTCGACGAGCGGCTGGACCTGCGGGTGCACGCCGAGCGGTTCGCCGCGCACGCCCGTGGGGCGCAGGTGGACCTGGTGTCGGCGGTCTCGGCGGGCGGCGCGGTCGTCTGGGAGGGGCGCTCGACCTACCTCGCCCGCGGCGCCCAGGCCCCGACCGGGATCGCGGGCGAGCTGCCGGAGATCGCGGTCCCGCAGGGACCTGCCGCAGCACTGTGGACGGTCGGCGGCGATCTCGGCCGCCGGTACGCCGCGGTGAGCGGGGACGTCAACCCGATCCACCTGAACTCGTTGGCCGCCAAGGCGTTCGGGTTCCCGCGGACCATCGCCCACGGGATGTGGACCGCCGCCCACGCCCTCGCCTCGCTGCAGGGCCGCACTCCGGACGCCCTGACCTACACGGTGCTGTTCCGGAA
>Ga0068863_100004526_pt1 | contig 13709 bp, 8 predicted proteins | sample KBSSwiS62_FD_66596 | JGI IMG/M metagenome (GOLD analysis project Ga0068863, IMG submission 66596) | Switchgrass rhizosphere microbial communities from Kellogg Biological Station, Michigan, USA - KBS Switchgrass S6-2 | ecosystem: Host-associated > Plants > Roots > Rhizosphere > Soil ...
GCCGGCATCCGGTTTTTCGACACTGCGCCGCTGTACGGTCACGGGCTTGCCGAGATGCGGTTGGGCGAGGCGCTCGCGAACCGCCCGCGCGATGAGTACGTCGTCGCGACCAAAGTGGGCCGGCTGCTGCAGCCGGTAACGGGCAAAGCCACGGAAGACCGGCACTACAAGGGCACGCCGCCGGTCCAGCCCGTATTCGATTTCTCTTACGACGGCGTGTTGCGCTCGGTCGACGACAGTCTCGCCCGCCTGAAGCTCGATCGCATCGACGTGCTGCACATCCACGACCCGGACGATCATTACGACGCGGCGGTTGGCGGCGCGTATCGGGCGCTCGCTCGACTGCGCCAGGAGGGCACGGTCGGCGCGGTCGGCGCCGGGATGAACCAGTGGGAGATGCTGCAAGGCTTTGCCGTGCAGTGCAATTTCGACTGCTTCCTGCTGGCCGGCCGTTACACGCTGCTCGACCGCTCGGCGGGAGAGAGCCTCCTTCCGATGTGCGAAAGGAAGTCCATCTCGATCATCGCGGGCGGCGTCTACAACAGCGGCATCCTGGCGGATCCGCGTCCAGGGGCGAAGTTCGACTACGAACCTGCTGCCCCAGCGTTGGTCGCGGAGGCGCAGCGGCTCGACCGCATTTGCGTCGCGCACGGCGTCGCGCTCAAGGCGGCGGCGATCCAGTTCCCGCTCACGCATCCTGCCGTGGCCGCCGTGCTGACGGGCGCCCGATCCGCGGAGGAGTTACGGGACAACGTGGCGATGTTCGAGACGTCCCTGCCCGCTGCCCTCTGGGAAGCTTTGGGCGCTCCGTACCATGCATGACTACTCCGAATTCGACTTCATCGTCGTCGGCGCGGGATCCGCCGGATGCGTTCTCGCCAACCGCCTGACCGAGGACGCCGACACCAGCGTGCTGCTGGTCGAAGCGGGCCCGCCCGACAGCAGCATCCTCATCCACATGCCGTCGGCCTTCGCGTACCCGCTGCAGAGCACGACGTACAACTGGGGATACGAAACGGAGCCGGAGCCGCACATGGACGGACGGCGCGTGTCGTGCCCGCGCGGCCGCGTGATCGGAGGCTCGTCCTCGATCAACGGCATGGTCTACATCCGCGGGCATCCGAAGGATTACGACGGGTGGGCGTCCGTCCACGGCCTCGAAGCGTGGTCGTACGCGCACTGCCTCCCCTACTTCAAGCGTGCGGAGACCCGCCTAAAGGGCGCCGACGCGTACCACGGGGGCGGCGGTCCGCTGTACGTGACGACGGGCGAGATGAAGAACCCCCTGTATCGAGCCTTCATCGAGGCCGGGGTTGAGGCGGGCTACGCGGCGACCGAGGACATCAACGGCTATCGGCAGGAAGGCCTCGGCGCGATGGACCGGACGACGTTCCGCGGCCGCCGCTGGAGCGCGGCCATGGCCTATCTCAAGCCGGCGCGCGCGCGCTCCAACCTGCGGATCGAGCCGCGTTGCCTCGTCACGCGCGTCCTGTTCGAGGGCACGCGCGCGATCGGCGTCGAGTACGTGCACAACGGCAAGCGGGTGACGATGCGCGCGCGACGCGAGGTGCTGGTGTGCGGTGGCGCTATCAATTCGCCGCAGATCTTGATGCTTTCCGGCGTCGGCGACCCGGCAGCGCTCCGCGAGCTGCAAATTCCGGTGGTCGCGGAGGTGCCCGGCGTGGGGCAGAACCTGCAGGACCACCTCGAGACGTACGTCCAGCATGCGTGCACGCAGCCGATCACGCTCTATTCGACGCAGAACCTCGTCGCGAAGGGCGCGATCGGCATCGAATGGCTGCTGTTCCGCAGCGGCCTCGGCGCCACGAATCACTTCGAATCGGGCGGTTTCATCCGCAGTCGCGCCGGCGTCGAGCATCCGGACCTGCAGTATCACTTCCTGCCGATCGCGATCACCTACGACGGCAAGGAGAAGGTGAACGAGCACGGCTTCCAGGCGCACGTCGGGCCGATGCGCGCGACTTCCCGCGGAACGATCGAGTTGAGATCGGCCAACGCGGCGGACGCGCCGCGCATCCTCTTCAACTATCTCTCCACCGAGGGCGACCGTCGGGAATTTCGCGATGCGATCCGGCTGACGCGCGAAATCTTCGCGCAGAAGGCATTCGATCCCTATCGCGGGGCCGAGCTTTCGCCCGGCGCAGGCGTCGACAGCGATGCCGAGATCGACGCGCACATCCGGCGCAAGGCGGAGAGCGCCTACCATCCGTCGTGCTCGTGCAGGATGGGCGCCTCCGCCGATCCGTTCGCGGTCGTCGATGGGGAGCTTCGGGTCCGCGGAACCCAGGGACTGCGGGTGATCGACGCGTCGATCATGCCAAACGTCGTCAGCGGAAATCTCAACGCGCCGACCATCATGATTGCGGAGAAGGCCGCCGACATCGTCCGCGGCGCCGCGCCCCTTCCGCCGGAGACCGTTCCCGTCTTCGTTCATCCCGAGTGGCGGACGAAGCAGCGCTGAAGCGTCGACCTGATACGATTCGGGCGTGCTGTTCGACGCGCCCCCGGCGTCTCAATAGGTCAGGATTTGGTCGATGAATCTCGCTCGTTGCCTGTTCGTGATCGCTTGCGGTGCGCTCTGGTCGGGCGGCCTCGCCGCCGCACCAATCAAGCGCATCGACATCTATGTAACCCCGTACTACGAAGCCCCGAGGGACCCGACCGGCACGCCGACCGTGGCGGTCCACAAGAACTACGACACCCTGCTCGCCTCGAATCGCCGGGAGGACATCGTCTACGTCCGCGACACGATCAGCCGTGACAACGCGATGGTCACGCCGATGACGATGATGGTGCTCGCGATCAGGCTCTACGATGTCGGGCTGCGCGACGACGCCGTCTTGTGGTTCTATGCGGCGAAGGACCGCTTCATCACGCTCGCCAGTGTGGCCGACATGACGTCGCGCGAGCTCGAGAAGGTCGAGGAGGCGATCAGGAACTTCGCGGCACTCGCAGGACCGGTGTTGAACGGCTACGCATTTTGCAACGTCGAAAAGCAGCAGGAGATGCGGCAGAAGGCGATGAGGTGGGTCATCGCAAATCCCTACAAGGCCATGTTCCTCCCCCAGGTCCCTGCTCGTCCCGGTGATCGCCAGGAGAACTTGAAGAAGGGCGTGGCGGAGATAGAAGCTGCTGCGGAGAAGGAGCGCCAATACCTCGCCAATCCCGCGAACGTGGCCGATATCAGGGCAAAGCGTCAGCAGAATGGCGCAGATGCGACGTACTGCTGGCAATGAGTGCAATCGCGGGCGCGATGAGCAGCGTCGACCCCCTCGAGGCGAACCGGGCCGCGGAGGTGGAACCTCCTCCACCTGCCGACGCCGACAAACATCTTCCGCTGCGCGAAGACACGCGGCTGCTGGGTCGCCTGCTGGGCGACGTGCTGCGCGCGCAGACGGGCGATGCGGGATACGCCCGCATCGAGGCCATTCGCCAGACGGCGGTGCGCTTCCGGCGCGCGGTGGACGGCGCTGCGCCGGCGGTGCGGCAGGAGCTCGTCGCGCTGCTCAACGACCTGCCCATCGCGCAGACTCTCGACATCGTGCGCGCCTTCAGCTACTTCTCGCACCTCGTCAATATCGCCGAAGACGTCCACCAGAACCGGCGCCGCCGCATCCATGCGCTGGCGGGATCGCCGCCGCAGCGGGGAAGCATCGCCGACGCGCTCGACTGCATCGCGGACCATGGGATCGACGGCGCGCGACTCGCTTCGTGGCTCGAGGATGCGCTCGTGAGCCCGGTGCTGACCGCGCATCCGACCGAGGTGTCGCGCAAGAGCATTCTCGATTGCGAGCGCGAAGTCGCGCGTCTCCTGCATTGGCGGGACCGCGGCGAGCTCACTGCTGACGAGACGGTGGAGTTCGAAGGGGGCCTCTACCGGCAGGTGCTCGCCCTGTGGCAGACGGCGATGATCCGTCTCAGCAAGCTCAACGTGCAGGACGAGATCGAGAACGGCCTCGCCTACTACCGCTATACGTTCCTCGCGCAGGTGCCGAAGATCTACCTCGCGCTCGCCGCGCAGCTGCAGGCGAAGTTCAAGGTGAGCGACGTCGCGATACCGCCGTTCCTGCGGCTCGGATCGTGGATCGGCGGCGACCGGGACGGCAATCCGAACGTCAACAGCAGGACGCTCTCCTACGCGATCGACCGCCAGGCGACGGTCGCCTTCACGCATTATCTCGACGAGATCCACCGGCTCGGCGCGGAGCTGTCCCTTTCCACGCGGCTCGTGACGCCATCGAAGGAACTGCTTGGGCTCGCCGACGCGGCGCGCGATCCCAACCCGCACCGTAGCGACGAGCCCTATCGCCAGGCGCTGATCGGCGTCTATGGCCGCGTTGCCAGGACGGCCCAATCGCTCGCGGGCTACGTTCCGCCGCTCGCGCCGCACGCCGCGTTGCCGGCTTATGCAAGTCCCGACGATCTCCTCACGGATCTGCGGGTGATTGAAACCTCGCTTGCCGGCCACGGCGCGACGCCGCTCGCCGAAGGGCGTCTTTCGCCGCTGATTCGTGCCGTGGAAGTGTTCGGTTTCCACTTGGCCGTGCTCGACCTGCGCCAGAACTCGGACGTGCACGAGGCGGTGATCGCCGAGCTTCTTGCGCGCGCCGGCGCGGCCGTCGATTACAAGTCGCTCGCCGAGCCCGCGCGAGTCGCCCTGCTGTCCGCCGAGCTCGAAAGCCCGCGGCTTCTGCACTCGCCGCATCTCACGTACTCCGACGTCGCGCGCTCCGAGCGCGCCGTGCTGGAGATGGCCGCCGACATCCATCGCCGCTTCGGCGCGGCCGCGCTGCCGAACTACGTGATCTCGAAGTGCCAGTCGGTCTCGGACCTGCTCGAAGTCGCCGTGCTGCTGAAGGAAGTCGGGCTGCTGCGCGGCAATGCGCTCGCGGTGAACATCGTCCCGCTGTTCGAGACCATCGACGATCTCGCGCGCTCACCCGACATCATGCGCGCCGCGTTCGCGCTGCCGCTCTATCGCCGCTGGATCGACGGCCGCGACGGATGGCAGGAAGTGATGCTCGGCTACTCCGACAGCAACAAGGACGGCGGCTATCTCGCGGCCAACTGGTCGCTGTATCGCGCCGAGCTCGCGCTGGTCGACGTGTTTCGCGACCACGCCGTGAAGCTCCGCTTCTTTCACGGCCGCGGCGGCACGGTCGGACGAGGAGGAGGACCGAGCTTCGAGGCAATCCTCGCGCAGCCCCCCGGCAGCGTCAGCGGCGGCCTGCGGATCACCGAGCAGGGCGAGATCATCGCGAGCAAGTATTCGGATCCCGATCTCGGCCGGCGCAATCTGGAGACGCTCGTCGCGGCGACGCTCGAGGCCAGCATGATCGACGGCGAGCGGCTGGAGGATCGCGCGCCGGTCTTCTACGAAGCGATGGATGCGCTGTCACGACACGCGCTCGCGGCGTACCGCGACCTCGTCTACCGCACGCCAGGGTTCGTCGAGTACTTCCGCGCCGCGACGCCGATCACCGAGCTCGCGGGACTCAACATCGGCAGCCGGCCGGCGTCGCGCACGTCGTCCACCCGCATCGAGGACCTGCGCGCAATCCCGTGGGTGTTCAGCTGGGGCCAGTGCAGGCTCATGCTGCCCGGGTGGTACGGCTTCGGGCTCGCGATCGAGACGTGGCTCGACCAGCACGCCGGCGGCGCCGAGCAGGGTCGCGCTCTGCTGACGGAGATGCATGCCCGCTGGCCCTTCTTCCGCAGCATGCTGTCGAACATGGCGATGGTGCTTGCGAAGACCGACCTTGCGATCGCCTCGCGCTATGCGGAACTCGTTCCCGACGTGACGCTGCGCGAGCCGATCTTCCGCCGGATCGCCTCCGAGCATGCGCGCACGATCCGTCACGTGCTGGCGATCACCGGTCAGGCAACGCTGCTCGACGACAATCCGACGCTCGCGCGCAGCATCCGCAATCGCTTTCCCTACCTGGATCCGCTCAACCACCTGCAGGTCGAGCTGTTGCGCCGGCATCGCGGCGGCCAGACCGACGAGCGCACGCGCCGCGCGATCCATCTGACGATCAACGGACTCGCGGCGGGACTGCGCAACAGCGGGTAGCGGGACGCGCCGGCGGTCAGGATTCCCGCCCCGCGACGCGTCGGATCGCGATCACCGCGTCGGCGGGCAACAGGCGCTCGAGGTGCTTCTCCCACGCGCGCGCCTGCGCGTGCAACCTGAGCGTTCCATCCGCGGCCTCGTCGACGAGCCCGTTCTCGATCAGCGTGTCGATGTACGAGGCGAAGGTCGACCGCTCGTAGAAATCTGGCGGTGCGAACTCGAACAGCAGCGACAGCCGCTGCGTCAGGAGCTGCATCAGGTCTTCGAGGCGCTTGCGCGGCACGCCGTCCGGTGAGAACCGCGTGAGCAACGCGATCGTCAGGTAGTTGCGGCGCAAGAGGTGCCGCAGCGACCGGGCCAGGAGCTCGAGTCCCGCGTGCTCCGGGCTGTAGCGGTCCGCTGCCCGCACGGCACCATCGGCCGATTCGCGCGCCCACTTGAGCTCGACGAAGAGCTCGACGAGGCGCTGCGATTCCGCCGCCGCTTCCGCAGCCGTGTGGCGCAGCATCAGCTCCGCTCGGAGGAACGGCAGTCCGCCCTCGGCGAATTCCGCGGCGCGCTCCGCCGTGACTTCGCGCCTCGACACCACGAGGTTTGCAACGAGCGCGGGGAGCGCATAGGCATGGAGCGCGTTGTTGCGAATGTAATTGAGCGCCGCGACGTCCTTCTCCGGCACGGTGATCACGTCGCCGAGCGGATGCGGAACGCGCTTCGCGTACCCCAGCTTTTCGGCCTGCGCGATCACCTGCGCCGCATCGTCGGCGGCAAGCACTGCTTCGGGTGCGTAAGGGAACCGGGTCGCGATCGTTTTGAGCCACTCGATCTGCTGGGCGAGCGCGCGCTCGTCGAGCGCGTGACGGGGGCTCGGCACGATCGCGAGCGCGTACAGCTGGACCGGATTGATGACGACCGCGGAGTTGATTCGCTGCGCCATCTCGCGGCCGAGGATCGGCGTGAGCTCGCGCGCCTTGTCCCGCCGCTCGGCACCGGTGAGCGCGTGCCAGCCGGGCGCCACCCGGTCCAGGAATTCGTCGACGGACAGCGGCGTGCCGAAGTTGACGTGCACGGTGCCATAGATGTGTTTCAGGTTCCGCGCCGCGCTGATGAGCGCGCCCCACGATTCGCCCTTCTTCGGCTGCCCTTCGAGCTCGGCTGCGAGGGTGCGCCCCTCGAACAGCTTTTCGTAGCTGAAATGGACGGGGACCAGAAGCAGGGGGCGCGGATGCTCGCGCATGAAGCTTTCGACCGTCATGCCGAGGAGGCCTCCCTTTGGAGCGAGCGTGCGTCCGCTGCGGCTGCGTCCCCCCTCGATGAAGTACGCGATGGGAAAGCCCTTCGCGAGCATCGCGTGCAGGTATTCCCGAAACACCGCTGCATACAACGGCTCGCCCTTGAAGCTTCGGCGCAGGAAGAACGCGCCGCCGCGGCGAAGGATGGGCCCGACGATCGGGAAATTGAGGTTGGCGCCGGCGGCGGTGTGCGGCGGAGCGAGTCCTTGCGCGTGCACGAGGTACGACAGCAGCAGGTAGTCGAGGTGACTGCGATGGTTGGGGAGATACACGAGTCCCTTGCCCGGCGCGATCTTCGCGAGCGCGTCGGCGTGCAATACCTCGACGTCGTCGTACAACCGGCGCCACAGCTTGCGGAGCAGTAACTCGCCGGCGCGGACCACCGGATAGCTCCAGTCCGACGCGATCTCCCATGCGAACCGGCGCGCCTTGTCTTCCGCTGCGGCGATCGGAATGCCGAGCCGCTGCGCTTCCTCGGCAATCGCCTGCCGCAATTCGGCGGACGCGATCATCGATCGGATGAGGTTGCGCCGGTGCGAGAGATCGGGCCCGATCGCCGCTTCGCGCATCCGGCGAAAGTAGAAGCGCAGGAAGCGGTTGGCCTTGCGCACGGCCGTCGGCTCGTCGCCCTCGTCGCCGATCAGCCGCCGCAGTGAGATCGCTTCGCCGAACGTCACCCGTGTCTGGCGGCCGTGCAGCAGGATGATCGCCAGCTGGCGGATGGGACCGACGCTCGCCCAGGCGTCCGCGAACAGAGCCTTCAGCAGCGAATCCTGCTGGTGCGGGGAACGGCCCCACAGCACGGTGCCGGGCACGAGCTGTATGTCGAGCGTCGGATCGCGGAACAGCGCCGCCGTCATCTGGGCGAGCGCGGCCGAGGGCTCGGCCGTCCGCGTGCTCAGCGGATTCGGATTCAGGATCACCGAGAAGACCGCGCGCTTCGCGGCCGGAAACTCGAGTCCTATCGGGGCCAGGGGCGACGGCAGTCCAAGCCGCCTGGCCTCTTCCTCCAGCACGAGGACGCTCGACAGCAGCCGATCCTGCAGCACGTAGCAGAGCGGGCGGTCCCGGTCGACGCGCAATTCCGCCGGCGGAGGGGTCACGCGCGTGCGGACCACGACGTAGAGCAGGCGCCGCAGCGCCGCGAGGAAGAGGTTGGAGAGCCGGGCGAGGCCTTGCGCGCGAGCGTGCGGTCGCGGGGGTAATCGATCCGGTGATCCTTCCAGGGGCCCGGGGGTCATCGAGTCCGCTCCGTCGGCGTTGCTGTCATTTCAAGGCTCGATTCGCACGCTTCGTCACTTGAGCGTTGAGCGTGTCCCGGGCGCTCCCTACGATGCGCCCATACCCAGACGACGGCGACGAGAAAGAAGGATATCTGGGGAGTGAATCCGGAACGCCGTCCGACGCATCAAACCGAAGACAGCAGCCACTACCAAGGAGCCACCGCCATGAACCGCTACGAAGCCTCGATCCCACGCGCAGCCTGCGGCCTCGCCGCCATCGCCATCTCCGCCGCCGTGTTTGCGATTACTGTCATGCTGCCCTCGGGCCCCTCGGGCGACGAGCGCATTCTAGCGATTGCCAAGCCGGCAAGGATGGTTTACGTCGTGGAGGGCTCGGCGTCCGAAGCGAACGCCGCCGTGGCGAAGATCTGCGACGATGCGCCCGCGCATGAGACGGACAGCGCGGCGCCGCAGAGCGCGACCTAGGCCGGGGGCTGGTGAAATCCTCCGGTTTGCTACGGACGAATGTACGACCAGCCCTGCTGCTGCCGCTGCATGATCTCGACGACGCCGGCCTGCACGTAGCTGAGCTTGTTCAGCATGTCGGTCTGCGAGAGCTTCTGGCCCTTCATCGTGTTTTCGCAAGCAACGACCTTGACGCCCGCCGCGATCGCTTCGTCGACGCGGTTGCCGACGACCGAGTCGGCCTTCAGCATCCCGATTCCGGGACCGTAGGCCACGAGCTCGATGTCGACGTTCGCCGCGCCGAGATCGGTCTGGATGTTCTTCGCGTTGTTGAGCGCGAGGTTCCACTTGGCGGGATCCGCGTCGCTCATCTGCAGCACCACCCGTGGCCGCACTGCAGCCTGCGGCACCTGCGTCGCAGCCGGCGAAGCGACGACGATCAGCGAGGCCGCCAGAACGAGGGCGGCGAAGACGTCGCGCAAAGCTCGGGCGGCGTGGGCTTCCGGGCGTGAGGGCGACATTGCACGCTCCTTCATGGACGAGAATCCGGGCGGGGATCAGGCGAGAAGAATTTTTCGCGCCGGTCCGCTGGCGACTGGCCCCATGGCTAAACGGCTCTCGGGATGGCCGCGAACACGCGGTCCCGGCGTTGGCGATCGATCGCGTTGACCACACCAGGTTGCGCGCACCATTGCAGCAGGAGGTCGGCGGGCGTCTTCGCGCCGCCCGTCGAAGAGCTGCTGAATCGCTCCTTCAGTTGCTTCACCTGCAGCGCGAGCCGCATCGCCTGCATCTCTGGCGGGCTGTCGAGCTTCAACATCATCTCGAGCTCGAGCAGCGACTCGCGCCGCGGCGCGGCGCCTTCTTCGATGCGCTTCCCGTGTTTGGCTGCGGCCGCAGGATCGCCGAACGCGGCGAGTGCGGCATCGCGGCGCGCGACCATTTTCTGCTCGGACGAGGCAGGCAGCACCGGCAATGCAACCCAGCTCGCAAGCACCGGGTGCTCCGCGGCTTCGCTCACCGGCGCAGATCCGTCCGCTGCGACCGCATCGCCTGACGTTTGCGCGGTCACCGCGCCGTCGAGGACCGAGCGATCGAGCTCGTCGCAAAGACGTTCCTTCGCGGCGAGCGTCTGCCAGACCGCAGCCTCGCGCGAGCGCCCGCGGCCCGCAAGCATCGTCTCCACGGCCGACTTCGCGTTGCGAAAACGCGTTTCCATCGCCGGGCGCGGCGCATCGGCACGACCCGTGCGCTGCCGCCATTGATCCTGCGCATCGCGCAGCGCGCGACGAACTTCGGCGTCGTCCTTGTCGGTCGCGTCCTTCAGCCGCTCGAGCGCGACGACGATGTCCTCGAGCGCTCGGTCCTTGCCTTGGCGGCGATCGTCCTCTTCCTTGCGCTTGGCATTGCGGGCGGTAAACACGGCATCGCACGCCGCCCGAAACTCTTCCCACAGCGCGCGCTCGTCGCGCTGAGGAAGCGGGTTTGCCTTGGCTTCCGTCTGCCACTTCGCCTGGATCGCCTTCACTTGCGACGGCGCTTCACGGTCCAGCGCTTTCGCGCCGAGCGCCGTCACTTCCGCGATCAGCGCCTGTCGCCCGGCCTTCGCGGAGTCGCGCGCCGACGACAGCACCTCGCGCAACGGCAACAGCGCAGCCTTCATCCGCGCATCGAGCTTTTTCCATGCGCCGGGCTCCACGCTGCCGAGATCGCCTTCCCGCCAGGTCTTGTCCGTTTCGCGCAGCCAGCGCTCGATCGCGCGCATGTCGCGCGGCTCGGCGAGCAGCGTCGGCACGCGAGCAGTCGCGGCGGCAATGAACTCCTCGCGCTTCCTGCGCGCTTCCTTCCGCTGGGCCGCCATTTCGGCGAAGTGCCGCGCCGCCGGCGCGTAGGCTTTCTCGCAAGCGCCGTCGAAGCGCTCCCAGACGGACTTGGGAACGCCCGCGTGCTGCTGGTCGAGCGCCTTCCATTCGTTGCGCAGCTTCTGCACTTCGGCCGCGAGCCGCGGCGCATCCATTCCCGGAACGAGGAGCGCTTCCGCGCGTTCGCAAAGTTGCTCGCGCGCCTGGCGCTGCCCGAACGATTCCCAGCGCTCGAGCTCGGTGAGCTGCTGCACCAACCGGCTGATGCGCTGCACCGTCGGCTTGGGCAACACACCGGCGTTCGCTTTCGCCGTGCGTATTTCGTCCGCGGCCGCGCGCGCCGAGTGCAGCTGTCCCGCAGCGAGCGCCTGCTCGGCGGTGTGCAACAGCGTGTGCACGTGCGAGCGCGCCTGGGTCGCCACCTGCTGCGCCGCCTGCACCTGCGCGAGCCGGCGCTGCTCGATGACGATCAACGCGGCTTCGAACCGCTGCGTGAGCGCGGGCGTGCGCATCGAGCGGTCGAGCGCGCTCCAGCGCTCGGGCAATCCGCCGTTGTCGATGGAGGTATCCGCCGCCAGTTTCTCCGCCTCGACGACGAGCGCTTCCGCGCCCGCGGCGGCATCCCGATCGCGCGCCCAGCCGGCGAGGCGCGCCTCCGCCTCGTCCAGCATCGACAGCGCGTTCGCGTCGTCGTGGCTCTTCGCGATGTCGCGCAACGCCGCAAGCTCGCCGCGCTTCAACTCGAAGCCGTCGGCGTCCGCGGGTGGCTGCAGCGCATCGATCCATTCACGCAACCGGCGGTCGAACTGCGTCCGCGCGCGATGCTCGTCGCGCTCGCGGTCGAATCGCGCTTGCACGACGGCGCGGGCGGCATCCCAGCGCACCCGTCGCGTGTCGTCGCCTTCCAGGTGAAGCGCATCCCACCGGTGATCGACGTCGACGACGGCGCTCAGGATGGACCCAGGCTTCGCCGCGAGCGCGTCGAGCTGCGCGATGAGCTCATCGGCGGCCTTTTCCTTGCCGTCGCGCTCCTCGATCGCGTCGATGCGCTGGCGCGCCATGCGCGCGACGCCGCGATCCTTGTTCTTTGCGGCCTCGGCCATCCGGCGAAGCGCCTCGGGTGTCGTCACGCGACCCGCCGCCTCCTGGCGCGTCTCCGCCCGCTCGGCACCCACGGCGACGTCGACCAGCAAGCCTTCGTCGCGAATGTTCGACAGCGCGACCCGGCGCCGCTCCGGATCGGTCGTACGGCGGGCGACTTCGGCACGAACGGCATCGGTGCATGCGTCGTGCGCGAGGAAGGCCGTAGCGGCCGTAGCATCCGCCGTGTCGGACACCACGTTGCCCAAGGCCGCTGCGACCGTTGCGCGCACTGTGGGATCGGCCTCGGTGGAGAGCGCGTCGACGAGCGCCGGCAGCTCCGTGCACCGCCGTGCCGCGGCGCTGCGAACCTCGGGTGCGGGATCGGCCGCGAGAAGGCGCGTGAGCTCGCCGGAATCGGGCGGCAATGCTGCGACGCCCTGCACCCGCTGCGCCGGATCTTCGTGCTCGTGCAGCGCGGAACGGGAGAAGATCTTCATGCGAAACTACGAACCATTGAGCAAGTTCGATGGCGAATATTGATCGGTCAGAACGCGGGTGTTGCTTGGCCAGCCGGATTCGACGCCGAACATCGGCAGCAGCCACTCCTTCTCGGCTCCCAACGGTGCGAGCCGCGCTTGCAGCGCGTCCGCATTGCGGGTCAGTTCCTCGCGCTCGGGCAATCCGCTTCGGCGAACCAGGATGACGCGGTTGCCGCGTTTCAGCCGGTAGAACTGGCCGAACACGCTGAAATACGTCGCCGACTCGAAATCATACAGCTTGCTGGTCGCGAACGTGTTCGCGGCGAGAACGCCGTCGGGGGTAAGCAGCGCCTTGATCTCCTGCAGGAACTCGCGCGTCAGCATGTGCTCCGGAATGTACTCGTGATCGAACGCGTCGAGCATGATGAGATCGTACCGGATTCCCTGCTTTGCCATCCGCTTCGCAAAGACGCGCCCGTCTTCTTCGAACACGCTGGTGCGAGGCCCCGGCGCGAAGCCGAAATATTTACCGGCGACACGCACCACGGCAGGGTCGATCTCGGCCACGTCGATGTTCGCCGCCGGAAGGAGCTTCTGCAGCGCCCCGGGCAGCGTGCCGCCGCCGAGCCCGATCACAAGGATCCGCTGCGGCGACGGATTCAGATAAAGCGCCGCCATCATCATGCGCGTGTAGTCGAACACCATGCGATCGGGGTCGCTCCTCGATTGGCACGTCTGCCGGCCGCCGGTGTTGCGGCCGAACTTCATGCAGCGAATGTCGCCGTCCTCGACCACGAAGATGTTGCGATAGAGCGAACGCTCGGTGTGGAGCTCGACCGCCGCGGTCGGCGGCGAGGCGAAGAGCGCCAGCGCGACGATCAGCGCCTGCGCGACCGAGCACAGCACACCGTGCTTCATCGCGACGGCTCCCGCCACGCGACTGCGGCAATCCCCAGCACGACGGAGACGAGCATGAGACCGAGCAGAATCGTATTCACCTCGAACAGCAGCACGAGATAGAAGGAAGTCAGTATCGTGCCTGCGGCGCTGCCGAACGTCGAGACAAAGTACAGCAAGCCTGCCGATTTGCCGCTCGCGTGCAGGTCACTGACGAGCAAGCGTACCGCATAGGGCGACACCGCCCCCGATATCGCGGTGGGGACGAAGAACAGAAGCGTCGACGCCATGAGAGAGCCATATCGCGGATCCGACAC
>Ga0068863_100004528_pt1 | contig 13706 bp, 11 predicted proteins | sample KBSSwiS62_FD_66596 | JGI IMG/M metagenome (GOLD analysis project Ga0068863, IMG submission 66596) | Switchgrass rhizosphere microbial communities from Kellogg Biological Station, Michigan, USA - KBS Switchgrass S6-2 | ecosystem: Host-associated > Plants > Roots > Rhizosphere > Soil ...
TCTGTGGAATCGGGTCGAACTTGTGATCGTGGCAGCGGGCGCAACCCACGGTCAGACCGAGGAACGCGCTGCCGGTCGTGCTCACGACGTCATGTAGTTCGTCCGCGCGCTGGTTCGCAGTGAGAACGGGCTCGGGACTTTTCACCTGGTCCCACGGGCCGCCGGTGATGAACCCGGTCGCCTCATCCACGCCGAGCGCATCGCCGGCGAGTTGCTCGATGACGAACCTGTTGTAGGGCTTGTCGGCATTGAACGCGGCAATAACGTAGTCGCGATAAGGCCATGCGTTCGCGCGGGGTTGATTCATCTCGAAACCGTGGCTCTCGGCGAACCGGACCACATCCAGCCAATGCCGCGCCCAACGTTCGCCGTAGCGCGGCGACGCGAGAAGTTTCTCGACTAGGTTCTCATAGGCCAAAGGGCCGTTGTCCGCGACAAACGCGTTCACCTCCTCGGGCGTCGGCGGCAGGCCCAGCAAGTCGAAGCAAACACGCCGGATGAGCGTCCGCCGATGCGCCTCGTGTGACGGCCGGAGACTGTCCGCGCGAAGCCTGGCAGCGATAAAGTTGTCGATCGGGTTTTCGCTTTTCCCGCCGCGTTCCAGGTCGGCGGGGACGGAAGGCCGCGTCAGTGGTTTGAATGACCAATGAATGGACGCAAGCTTGTTCGAGACGCCAGCCGCTGCCATTGGATGGACGTCAGCGGCGAGCGCGAGCATGAGCAGCGCCGGAAAAATATTTCCCCTCTTCACGTGTCCAGCTCCTGGTAAATTATGAAAATTGATTTCTGTGACGATGGGACATTGGATTTGCCTGAAGACTGAGACATGCCTGACGATTGTTGGCAACGGCAACGGTCATTCAGTACCGTTGCTCGCGCCAGTCATCCACAGTCATCCGTCGGGCATTCTTCCAATCGGCGTGGCCATCGAAGAACATGAGGTTGGGCCCCTGCCCATGCCGTGCCGCGGCCACCCTGCGTTCGCCGCTTAAGATCCGGCCTCCCGACACGTAAGGCAGATGACTGGGACTCCAGACATCATTCAGATCGATCGAGCCGATAACGCTCGTAACGGTGAAAATCGGACGCCACGAAGCGCTCTCGTTGTCGGTGAAGTAGACCGTTTCGACCGGGACCTGGACTCGGCTCACGTTCGCAAGGCCGTTAAGCTCGGACCCGGTCATATCCTTAAGACTGCCGAATTGCCAGGCGTTGACGACGTAACAAATCACTTGCCTTTTGTCCGGGTAGCTTGGGCAGGTGTAAACCTTGATTCGTCCGTACTGGTCTTTGGCGGCGCCCCCACCGCCAAGGGCGGGAATGTACAACCGCCACCAATGCGGGTCGTTGCCGCGGGGAATATTCCCGTTGCTCTCCTCCGCGTACATAATCATGGCCAGACCCATTTGCTTCAGATTGTTGTAACAGTAGGCTTTCTTCGCCTTTTCCTTGGCTTTACTTAACGCGGGCAACAGTAACCCGGCCAGGATGGCAATGATTGCGATCACAACCAGGAGTTCGATCAAGGTGAACCCGCGGGACTGGCACTGTCTCGTTCGCATCAACATCGTTGCGATTTAGCTGCTGGATCGAGTGCGTATCCTGACGAAATCTTGGTCTAAAGCAATCCCATTCAAGAGCAGTTTTGCCGTAGCAGCCGAGGTGACGAGGCTCACTTTTCCGATTCGAGAGCCTCCTTACGTCGGCTGCTGCAATGCCAACCATCCATTCGCGCGTCTAACCTTTCCGCCGGCCGATCTGCTTGTTGACCTCCGCGTGCGCCAGGACCACATCCGCGTCGCGTTGCATCGCGTCGAAGTAATGGCGGGAAAATCCCTCCCCGCTTTCGGACGGCGCCAGCAGGACGCCAGCCGCCTTCACCGCCGCATCGACCGCCGCGGCGGTCAACGGCTCCTTCGCATCCAACGCCTCGTCCATCGAGACGAGGAGTTGTGAGAGCGGTTGCAACCAGGCGAACCAAGGGTCCGTGATCAGGAGCTGCAGAAATTGGTTGGGCGACCGGATGGCGCCGAAGGTTTTTTCATAGCTGATCCGTTCGGAATCCACCAACGCTTTGTGCAGAGTGAGCAGGGCGTGGCGGACTTCCTCCAATCGTTTGCGGAGCGGATCGGTCATGATCTGAAGCAAAGTCGTTCCTTTTCGCTTTGAGTCAATGCCTGTATCATGCGCGCCTGAAATGGCCTTTGATCGCGAAGCGATAAAACAACGGGCGTCGGAGCTTGCCACCCGGGGCGTTTTCATCGGCACGTCGTCATGGAAGTACGAAGGCTGGCTCGGTCAATTGTACAACCCGGCGCGATACGAATACCGCGGCAAGGTGGCCAAGACCCGCTTCCAGCGCGACTGCCTCAGCGAATACGCCGAGGTGTTCAAGACCGTCTGCGTGGACGCCGTGTATTACGATTTTCCGCGCCGCGAGTATCTGCATGGGCTGGCCGATCAAGTGCCGGAGGGATTCCGATTCGGGTTCAAGGTGACCGATGCGCTTACCATCAAGAAGTTTCCCAAGCTCGACCGGTTCGGCGCAAAAGCCGGAAAACCGAATCAGGATTACCTGAACGCCGACCTGTTCGCGACGGCGTTTCTGAAGCCGTGCGAAGCGATCCGGCAGAAGGTCGGCGTGCTGATGTTCGAGTTCTCGCGTTTCTGGCCCAGCGACTACGAGCACGGCCGGCATTTCGTTGCAGATCTCGATGGTTTCCTCGGCAAATTGCCGAAGGACTGGCCATACGCGATCGAGATGCGGAACAGACACTGGCTCCACGACGAGTATTTCGGATGCCTCGCCCGGCACGGTGTCACGCACGTGTTCAATTCATGGGATGCCATGCCGTCGGTCAGCGAGCAGATGGCGCTGCCGGGCAGTCGAACCAACCCGGAATTGGTCGCGGCGCGTTTCCTCCTCAAGCCCGGTAGGAAATACGAGGACGCCGTCAAGGCCTTCCAGCCTTACGACCAGACCAAGGAGGTGAACCTTGAAGCCCGTAAGGCCGGCGCCGGCTTGATTGTCGAGGGGAACGCAGAGCCGCGCCGCAAGACGTATATTTACGTGAACAACCGGCTTGAAGGGAACGCGTTGGAGACCATCACTGCCATGCTCGATGCCTGCCAATGAGGTGCCGAAACAATGGCGTCGCCAACCCGTCAATGTGTAAAGCGAGGTCTTCGACCTCAAACCGACCAGCAAACTGGCCCAAAGCTGCCTGAAAAACTCGGCACATTTGTTACAGATTTGGTTTCTACGAATGGTTAGCGTGCTCGGCGAATATCTCCCTCTCCCCGCGAGGGACGAGCGGGGGGAGGGTCGGGGAGGGGGGATTCCGAACCACATCCTGCAATGTAGCCTCCTCTCCCCGGCCCTCTCCTCCCTCAGGGGAGGAGAGGGGAGAAGACAACAGTGCAACGCTAAACACGTAGCCGCGATGTCCCTACCTCGCTGAACAGAGACACTTGCCGCAGGTCAATGCTCCGGAGTCTCCAATGAATCAAGCGGTTGCGTGCGCGAGGGCTTCCTTCTCACGTACCTCCGCCGCACAGCGCTCCGCCACGGGCCGGACTTCGACATCGATCCCGTAGTCCAGGCCCGGGCACTGATTGGCGATTTCCACCGCTTCATCGAGATCATCCACTTGCAGCAGGAAATAGCCTCCAATGGCTTCTTTGGACTCGGCAAACGGCCCGTCGGCCACCGTCCTTCCTTTCCGGCCCGAAACGATCTTACCCTCGCGCTCCAGCGGATGGCCGGCTTTGCATTTCCCTTCCTGCATCAGCCGTTCAAACCAGGCGTACCATCGGGTCACCATCGTTTGAATTTCCTCCGGGGAAAGGTCCTTGTCCCAGTGCGTGCCCCGGAATAACAGCATGTATTCGTTTTGCGGTTGTGTGTTCATAGTTTTTGGTTTTGTTGTGAATCGTCGCTACACCAATACGACGAATGCGCCGCCGAGTTCAGGACATCTACTTTTCTTTGATGATTGATGGCTTTCGTTCGTTCAATCCTAAATTCCACTCTTCATTTACCTCTGACCTCTGGTTAACCTTTCCCTTATGAACCCTTCAGGCCGTGCTATGGAACCCGATACTCTGAGCCGGCGCGATTTCATGCGCCTGGCGTCTGCGACAGGGGCGCTGGTCGCCGCCGACTTCCCGAATCTCGCCGCCGCGCCAGGAGCGAAACTCAAGGCCGCCGTGATCGGCCACACCGGTCGTGGCGATTACGGGCACGGACTGGAAAGCATTTTCAGTAACCGCCCGGACGTCGAAGTTATTGCGTTGGCCGATCCAGATGCTCAAGGCCGCGCCAAAGCCGCGGCGAAGATCGGCGCACCGCGCACCTACGCCGATTACCGCGAGTTGTTGGAGAAGGAACGTCCCAACCTTGTAAGCATCGCCATGCGGCAATCGGACCAGCACCACGCCATCGCATTGGATGCGCTAAAGGCGAGCTCTCACATTTACTGCGAGAAACCCTTCGTCACCGCGCCGGTTGAATCGGACGAATTGTTGGCCGAGGCGGACAAGCGGGGGTTGAAGATCGCGGTTGCGCACACGATGCGGATGACGCCCTTGATGGTTCACCTCAAACAGGCCATCGGCGAAGGGCAGATTGGAGATCTCGTCGAGGTCCGCTCGTTCGGCAAGCAAGACGCGCGCGCCGGCGGAGAGGACATGATGGTGTTGGGCTCGCATCTGTTCGATCTGCTCCGGCTGTTCCTCGGTGATCCGCTCTGGTGCACCGCCCGCGTCCTCTGGCAGGGACGCGACATCGCGCCGGCCGACCGCCGCCTCGTGACGGACAACGTCGGCTATGTCGCCGGCGATGAGGTCTTCGCTCAATTCGCTTTTCCGAAGGGCGTGAATGGCACCTTCACGAGCACTGGGAAGCTGAGGGAAACTGTTGGTCATTGGGGCATCGAGTTTTTCGGCAGCAAAGGCGCGGCGCGGATCAACTGCGACATTGCTCCCAACGTTTTCGTGCGTCGATCCACACCCTGGAATGCGGAAGGCAAAACCGACGCATGGCAGCCGTTGGAATCACCGCTTGCGCATAACCCCGGCCCGGTGGGCGACTGGCTCGATGCCATCGCTAAGAACCGCGAACCCGAGTGCGGCGGCCGCAACGGGGCTTGGGCTGTCGAAATGGTGATGGCTGTTTATCACGCCGCGTTGAGTGGAAAGAGAGTATCGTTCCCCCTTACGGTCCGAAGCCACGCCCTGAGCTGAATCGTGAGCCTGGCAAGGTGGATCGCGGACGACTTCCCAGTCAGGATAGGAGAACCCGTTGTCGATTGTGAATGCGCTTGGAACCTCCGCCAGATCCACCAGGTCGGTGCGCAGTTTCTTACCCTGTTCCACTTCTTCATTACTATTGATTGGCTCAGTGGGCCTGAGATCAAGCTGCGACTCACACGCGAGACACAGCTCCACATCATCGGCAACGGGTTGCCCGCAACAAGCACAAGTGTTTGGGTCGGTTTGCATCGGGTGCATCGCGCTGCTTACCAATCACCGATCGCCGCTCCCTCCCGCACCTGGCAAGGCTGCATCCGCCAAATCAAATTCGATGTGGCACACGCCTTCTGCGAAGGCTGATCGCCGCCGTGGCGCCACTTTCTCCAGGAGTCGTAACATTCTTACATTGGTCGCCAGAACGTCCGCCACAAAGGTTCGAATCCCATCCGAGCGCCCGATCTGGATCAAATGAGCTAGCATGAACCCTCCGATTCCCTGACCCTGGACGTCGTCGTGAACCGTGAGCGCGATCTCGGCGATCAACGGATCGGTCAGCCGGACATAACGGGCGCCGCACACAATCCGCCCCGTCGCCAATTCGCCGACGATACACGCCTCGCGCGCGGGGTCGATCGTCAGCATCCGCCGCAATTCTTCCGAGGCAAGTCCTCGCAGGGGCGTGAAGAACCGATGGAGCAAGGTTTCCCTGGACGCCGTGCGAATCGCTTCGGCAACCATGGGCTGGTCGTCGGCATTCACGGGCCTGAACCGGATCTGCTCTCCACTGGGGAGTTGGAACGTCACCACGCGATGCCGTAATCCTCGCCGTGGTTGCTGGCGCCGCCCCAAAACGTGCCGTGCTCCTGGTCGAAGTAAATCGCCGTGATCGGGCCGGAGTTCTTTTTGACGAAGGTCAAGGTGTAGCCCATCCGCGTTAGTTCTCTTCTCACCCAGGAAGGCACCTCGTCGGTGAGCGTCATCCGGCCCGGCTCCGATTTGTGCTCGCCGAACGAACTGCGCATTTGGTAGCTGGTCAGGTTGGCCGCTTCACAGGCCTCTTGCACGGTCATGCCGAACTCGACGACGTTGAGGAAAAATTGAAGAAGATTCTGATCCTGCGTATCGCCGCCCTGGACTGAGAAACAGAGGAACAGTTTCCCGTCTTTCAACGCCAGCGTGGGCGTGAGTGTGACTCGCGGACGTTTCCCGGGTGCCAGGACGTTGAACGGATTTTCGGCCGGATCGAGCACGAAGCTTTGCATGCGTTGGCTCATCCCGATGCCGGTATTGCCCGCGACGCACGCCGGCAACCAACCACCGCTCGGCGTGACGGAAACCGCCCAACCCTTGTCGTCCGCGGCTTGAATCGATGTGGTGCCCGCGTGGAAGTCAGCCTCGAACTGGGCCTGAGCCTCGAAGGATTGTTTGTCGGCGTCCAGGAACGCGCTCGATGGCGTGCCGGTGGCGTCGGCCTTGTTCGTCTTGAGATTCGACCAGTTGGTCAGAAGATTCAGAAACGGATTCCGCTTGCCTTCAAACGCATACGGGTCACCGGGGCGCGCGTCGGAATCGTTCCTGGTCCAGTCGATCAGCTTGAGCCGTTCCTTTGCGTAAGCCTTCGAGAGCAGCGTTTGGATAGGTTCTTCCGGAGGGAAATCCGGATCACCATAGTAAAAGTCGCGGTCGGCAAAGGCGAGGTTCATGGCCTGATAAAGCGCGTGAAGGTACCGGGCGCTGTTGTAGCCCATGCTTTGCAGGTCGAGATTTTCCAGTAGATTGAGAGTCTGCAGCATCGCCGCGCCCTGCGTCCAACACGTGAGCTTGTAAACCGTGATTCCCTTGTAGCTGGTGGTTACCGGCTCCTCGATCTTTGCCTTCCAACTCGCGAGATCGGCGACGGTGTGCAATCCGCCTTGTTCGCGCGAGCCGCGAGAAAATTCCTCGGCAATATCGCCTTTGTAAAAACGCTCATAAGCGGCGTAGATCGCCTGCTTGCGGTCCTTGCCGGTCTTAAGCGCCTGCGCCTCGGCATCCACGAGTTTCTGCAAAGTGGCGAGCAGGTCCGCCTGGCGCCAAATCTCACCGGCGCTCGGCGCTTCGTTGGTCTGGCCCGGGTGCGGGAAGAACAACTTCTTTGAATAAGGCCACTTCCTCAACTTGACCGCATTGGTGACGTTGTTGATCTTCCGGACCAGTTCGGCTTCGATGGGATAACCGTCTGCCATTTGCATGGCTGGTTCGAGGACGTCTTTGAGGGACATCGTTCCGTACTCGGCCAGCATGGTCATCAGCCCGCCTGGGTTGCCGGGTGTCAGGGCGGCGAGCGGACCATCCGCCGGCGGGTACTTGAGTTTCTTTTCCTTGAAAAATTCCGGCGTGGCTCCCGTGGGCGCGACCCCGAGCGCGTTGATGCCGACGACCTTTTTGGCGCGCGGGTCGTAGATCAACGCCTGCGCTTCGCCGCCCCAGCTCACATCATCATACATCGTGCAGACCACCGCGAGCATGGCGCACGCGGCATCCACCGCATTCCCGCCGCGCTCAAAGACGCGCGCGCCAGCCGTTGCGCCGAGCGGTTTGCCGGTAATGGCGACCCAATGTCGGCCGTGCAGGACGGGTTTGTGCGTGGCCGAGTGTGGCTCCGGTGTCGCCGCAAAACAGGAGCCCGCGATAAACAGCAGAACGATGCGGAACAAGGACGTATGCATGATGTGCCCGGACTTTACTGGATCTCCCTGGCCCTGCCAACCATGGTCTGGAGCACGAGCGCGACCCATAGTGGCAGCCCGGCGAGGCGCAGCAACTGCCGGGAGGGTGGGTTCAAGAATGGGGCGGGGACGGCTTCGTCCCGATCGTTCGCTCATACAACGATCCTGGTAAACAGAGAACTTCTTGGCTGCCGTACAGGACGGCTTCTTGCCGTCCGGAATGGCAACTCTAAACGCGGAATTGACGCGAAGCCCGCAGGACCAATCCGCCGGGCAGGATGTCCGGCCCTACGGCAGGCGGGACGCCCGCCGCTACTCTGAATCGGTAATCGGAGGTTCCGCATCCTGCGGGGCTGGGACAAGCTTGACGCGGAATTCTCCGCGTCCTCTCGCGCCTGCTTATTCAAAGAGATGGGATCTGGCAGTGAGGCCAGTTCTCGCTTGGCGGAGCGGAACAGTTTAGGCGACGCTGCGCGTATGCACGCACTCACGCCACCAGGGATTTGTGCCAGCACAATTCCGATCGTGTGCTACCTGTTCCTGACAGGCTGTTCCACTCCCAAGCCACCTCGCGCCGGAGGCCACGTCGATATCAGTTTCTGGCAGCCGTATCTGATGTATATCCTTGCCACGCCGCATTCCCGACTCTACGTGGAAGTGGATGCCGTGGAAGGATGCGCGCCAAGCGAGGTTACCCTGAATAAACTCCGGGACCTTCTCACCGCTCACTGCGACAAACCCGAAGGCATTCAAATCGTCCGCAGCGATGTGATCCCGATCAAAGCCGCGCGGGGAATTTCACGAACGTCCCTCAGTCGCAAGTTTCTCGATGGTCCAGCGGAGAATGTTGGCACGTCGCCACCAGCCTTTATGTATGTGCTCTTTTACGACGGTAAACTGTGCGACCAACCCGCAGTTGGCGAAGTCAATCAAGTGGGCGCAAGTGCGGCGTCACATCCGCCTGAACGGAACAAGAATCCACATGTTGATTTGCTGCCGTATCCGGCGGCTATATTTATGAACACTCGGGTTGGGGCAAAATCGATTCGCGACGAGATGCCGCTTCATGAAGCAGGACATCTATTGGGCCTGGCCGGCAGACCGATAGGCGCCACTAACTATCATTGCCTGGACGAGACTTGCCTGATGTATACGAGCCTTACCATTCACATAGGCCGTCTGCTCACTTTTCGAGATCCCATCACGCAAAAGAAATACTGCGAGCAGTGCGTCGCCCAGTTGACGGAGAGTTCCAGGCGAGCCGCGCCCTCCAACCTGCGCTTCGTCGGTCCAGTGCTGGCTCGATCGGAGGCTGGTTACCATGTCTTGAGCCTGCCGTCGCGTGTAAAACTCATTGTGGGAGACCTGACAGAGCAGGACTGCCAGGACTTCGCCGCCGCCGTGCGCGCCGAGACACCACTAGCGGACGTTGACAGCAATGCGTTGCGTTTGGATGCGTTCGTCAAAGTGGAGATGCGCAGCGAACCGGCCAAGGTGCGTGACATCATCAATCGAGCCAAGGCGGACCCATTCGACCATGTGCGAAGCGTGGCGTCCAGGCTGGATCAAATGCTCCCATCTGAATAAAATTACGCAACCTCGTCCTACGATGGCTTTGGTGGCTGTAACCGTAGCGCCCGGCTCGCGTCGTGAAGATAAACGGATTGCATTGCTCGCACGGCTGACCTTAAAGTTTCGCCGCATTTCCCGACAAATCATCGAGCGCGCATTATGTCGTTCAAACCAATAATCGGGAGCCGATGGGCTCCGGTTACTTTCATTTTTCTTGCACTGGCTGCGCGGGCTTTTGCGCAGATCATCATTTCCGGCAACGAAAACAAAATCGATCTCATCTCGGGAACGCCGAAGGTCATCACGCCGCTGGGGCCGGACTCGATTTCCATACTGAACTTCTCGAAGTTTCCCCCGTCGGTCCAACACCTCAGCGACATTCCAAACTCCGTGATCGGTCCGCCGTCCAACATCGCCATCACACCGGACCGCCGGATCGCGTTGATCTCGAACTCGCTCAAAGCGGATCCCCAGGATGCGACGAATTGGGTCCCGGAATCGTTCGTTCACGTGCTGGACCTGACCTCCAATCCGCCGAAGGTTGTTGGCAGAGCAAAAACCGGCCGCCAGCCATCCGGCCTGTCAATCACGCCCAATGGCAGGCTGGCGCTGGTCGCCAATCGCGCGGAAGGAACCGTCTCGGTTCTGTCCATACACGATAAGGAAGTCACTGCGACCGGGACCGTGAAGGTGTGCGAGCCGTTGGAAAGCGTTTCGGACGTGGCGATCAGTCCCGACGGCAGACTCGCCCTGGCCAGCGCGCAGAAAGGTGGTTACCTGAGCGTGCTCAAGATCGACGGCGACACGGTCGTTTTCACCGGGCGAAAAGTGTCGGCCTACGGACAGCCGTATCGAGTGGTGATCACTCCGGACGGCGGATTGGCGCTGACCGCCGGACAGGGCTACGGCAACGGCCTCGACCGCGACGCCATCAGTGTGATCGACCTGACCGCCAGGCCCATGCGCACGCTGGAATACATTCCGGTTGGAGCAGTGCCTGAATCCATCGAGACCAGTCCCGACGGCAAGCTGCTGGCCGCGGTCGTGATGAACGGGTCCAACCTTGGGCCTTCCGATCCGAACCGCAGCAACCATGGCGCGTTGGTATTGCTGGCGCGGCGTGACAAGTCGTTCCGCGTCGTGGAGGAACATGCCATCGGTCGGATTCCTGAAGGCGTGGCCTTCACGGCGGATGGGAAGTATCTCGTGGTTCAGTGTCATCCAGATCGCGAGCTTTGGATTTTTTCGATCAATCGAGGCCGTGCCAAGGATACCGGCCAACGCATTCGATTGCCTGGAATGCCATCGTCGTTGCGGGCAGCTCGCTAGCCACCCCATGTTCTTGCCGAACGACCAACCTCATTGCGCGAAACTGCTCATGAACAACCCGGCCACTGTAAACGGACTTCTCCCTGCGGAGAGGGTCAGGTGCAACCACGCGAATCGCCAACTCGCGTATCGGACCATTTCCGGACTGGGGAAACCGGGCGAGTACTACGGCGGGTACGTGTTTAGCGTAGCGCAGCCGTCTCAACTGCGAGTTAAGTGGGCGTCCTCGCCCAACTCGCAAGTCTGGCGACGAGACGTCGCCCGAACTCGCAGGCGAGGACGCCTGCGCTACGCTTGCCTCCGCTCCTCGCTAAACACATACTCCGGCGGAGCCGGAGGTGGCGGGCTGAAAGCCCGCGATATTACAGCCTGGGCTGGAGCGAGCAGCGCGAGCGGAGGCCCAGGTAACCGAATGCAAAAAAAATTCCGAGGCCTGAAAGGTCGAAACAAAACATCGGCAACAATTCAGGCAGATCTCCATTCCTTTCAGGGCGGACAGGATTTTTTTCGAACCTTGTCTTGGGGCTTCACCCCAGGCTGTCACATTACAGGCTTTCAGCCCGGATAATGTCCAAACTCCAGTCTTCCGGCAGAGCCGGAGGTTTCCGCAAATGCCTATGAATCGACGCGACCTGTTCAAAACCCTCACCCTCGGCACGGCCGCCGGTGCTGCCGGCTGGCTGGGCAAATTCGAAGCGATTTCGGCCGAACCCCCCGCCGTAACCGGTAAAACGCTGCCACCTTTGAAAATCACCAAGGTGCGCGCGATCCAGACCGCGCCTCAAAGGACCCGCCTGGTTGTCGTGAAAGTCGAGACCAGCGAGCCCGGCTTGTATGGTCTCGGCTGCGCCACGTTCAATCAACGCCCGCTCACCGTGGTGAATGCCGTCGAGGAGTATCTCGATCCGTTTGCACGCGGTCGGGACGCGGACAATATCGAGGACCTGTGGCAAAACGCCTACACCAGTTCCTATTGGCGCAATGGCCCGGTGCTGAACAACGCCCTGAGCGGGCTGGACATGGCGCTGTGGGACATCAAAGGCAAACGGGCCAGCCTACCGGTCTATCAACTCATCGGCGGGAAATGCCGCTTTGCCGTGGATTGCTATGCGCATTCGAGCGGGCGCGACGTGAAGGAGCTGGAGGACAGCGTGAAGAGTAACCTGGAACAAAACTTCCGTCACATTCGCATCCAACTCGGAGGCTACGGCTCGCCTCAGCTCTCAAAGGACGCCGACTTCAAAGACGCCGGGTTCGGCCTGCCCCGGGACACGCTCATGGACGCGCAACCTTACCTGAAAGGCACAGTCAAAATGTTCGAACACATCCGCGCCACCTGCGGGGACGACATCGAATTGTTGCACGACATGCACGAGCGAGTCGAACCGCGCGACGCCATCCGCCTGTTGAAGGAACTCGAACGGTATCGGCCGTTCTTCATCGAAGATCCCGTGGCGCCGGAAGCGAATGATTACTTCCGCCAGATCCGCGCGGCCACCACGGTGCCCATTGCGATGGGCGAGTTGTTCAACAGCCCGCACGAGTGGGTGGGCCTGATCAAAGACCGGCTCATCGACTTCATCCGCGTCCACCTCTCGCAGACCGGAGGATTTACCGTCGCGCGCAAAATCGCCACGCTGGCCGAATGGTTCAACGTGCGTTCCGCCTGGCACGGGCCGAGCGACCTTTCGCCCGTCGGCCACGCGGCGAACATCCACCTTGATCTGGCCATTCATAATTTCGGCATACAGGAAAGTCTCCGGTTCAACGAGGCCTCGCAGGAGGTGTTTCCCGGATGCCCCACGATCAAGAACGGCTACTTCCATGTCAATGAAGCGCCCGGATGGGGCGTGGACATCAACGAAGAAGCGGCGAAAAAATATCCGTATCCCGAACATCCCGGATACTGGGAGCCGGTGCGTCGCCGGGATGGCACCGCGGTGAGGCCATGAAAACACGCGCCCCAGGAATCGTGCAAAAAGAACTTCTCATTTTGAGGCACACTCACGCCGGCTTGGGCCCATCAGAGGGCCTGGCGGTGAGCGTGGTGGGGACATCGCGCTGCGATGTCCGCGACGCGTGCAGCGGTGGCCGAACGCGGGGCAGGCGTTGCCGCGGACAATGCGTTCCGCCCGCCGCACGCGGGCGGAGAGGCCGCAGTGCGGCGTCCCCTGGACTTTGGACATTTTACACCTGCGACAGCGTTGTCCATGCCTCGTCGCGGAGCGACGCGGGCCAAAGGCCCGACCCATATCAGCCTGGGGCAATGCCCCAGGTAGCCCACCAAAAGCAACCCCAAGCGCCAACGGCGCGGACCATTTTCCGAAATCGTTGCATGCATGATGTTCGTTTCACATCCTGCCAACAAACCCCTTTCCGATGCCCCAATCGCGGAGACAACGGAACGCGCTTTCAGCGCTTTGACATCGGCTGTTTGAGTGCCCAGCCCGCTGGGCTGGGCTGGTATGATTGGCGCCTTTGGCGCTCCGCGATGCAGAAGTGCCGCAGCGCCGCCCAAGCAACGACGCCCGGAATGTCCAATCTCCAAGCCCCCAACGTCCAGGAGAACACTCCTACGCCAGCCCGAGCGCCTTCAATCGCGCGTCCCACGGCTCGCGGTAAGGGCGCACCAGCATTTTCGCCGCTTCCGTATCACCGACGATCTCCTCCTTCTCGGCGTCCCAGCGAATCTTGCGGCCCGTCCTCAACGAAATGTTCGCCAGATGACACACGGCCGCCACTTGATGGCCGCTTTCCAAATCGGAGTTCGGGTCTTTCCTCGACTTCACGCAGTCGAGAAAATTGCGGACATGCTGGACGTATTGGTCCTTCCAATCGCCCGAC
>Ga0068863_100004530_pt1 | contig 13701 bp, 15 predicted proteins | sample KBSSwiS62_FD_66596 | JGI IMG/M metagenome (GOLD analysis project Ga0068863, IMG submission 66596) | Switchgrass rhizosphere microbial communities from Kellogg Biological Station, Michigan, USA - KBS Switchgrass S6-2 | ecosystem: Host-associated > Plants > Roots > Rhizosphere > Soil ...
GATTCGCACGTCGAACAGCGCGCGCGTCCCCCGTCGCAGGCTGTACGCGATGAATCCGGCCGTCGCCACGGTGCCGACGATCGCTGCGACGCGAATGTCCGACGCCGCGAACCAGTCCTGCGTATTGCCGCGGTCGAGGAAGTACTGGATGCCGGCGATGCCGAGCGCAAGCAGCACGAGGCCCGTCCAGTCCATGACGCGTTCCCGGCGCGCCGATTCGCGCACGAAGCGCATCGCGAGAAAGAGCGACAGCGCGCCGACCGGCAGGTTGACGTAGAACGTCCAGCGCCAGCTCGCGACGTCGGTGAGCCAGCCGCCGAGCGTCGGTCCGAGCACGGGTCCCACCATGACGCCGAGACCCCAGATGGCCATCGCCTTCCCGCGCTGCTCGGGCGGATACGCGTCACTCATGATCGCCTGCGAGAGCGGCACGAGCGCCGCGCCGAAGACGCCCTGCAGCAGGCGAAACCCGACGATCTGCACCAGGTTCTGCGCGATGCCGCACAGCGCCGAGGCGACGACGAAGCCGCCGATGCAGGTCAGGAGAAACCGCTTGCGGCCGAGGATGTCGGTGAAGTAGCCGGTGAGCGGCATCACGATCGCCGACGACACGAGATAGCTCGTGAGCACCCAGCTGATCTCTTCCGAGCTCGCGCCGAGCTCGCCCTGCATGTGGGGCAGCGCGACGTTGACGATCGTCGTGTCGAGCACCTGGATGAGCGTGGCCGACATCACCGCGAGCGTGACCCATAGCCGCTCGCTGCCCTCCAGCGGCTGCGCGGCGCCGGTGGCGGCCGCAGTGGACGCCGCCGCTGCCATCAGTCGAGGCTCGCCGCGGCGAGCACGCTGCACTCGACGCGCTCGAGCAGCGACTCCTCGTCCGACGTGGTCCACCACCGCTGGAGCGCAGAGCGCCTGCGGTAGCCCACCACGATGAGGTCGGCGCCGATGCGGCGCGCGGTGTCGGCGATCTCCACGATCGCGTCGCCTTCGACGAGCGCGCCTTCGGCGACGAGACCGTGGTCGCGCAGCCACGCGACCCCTTCGTCCAGGAGCCCCTGCGCACGCTCCTCGCAGTCGCTCACGAAGTGGGCCGTGACGCCCTCGGGCACCAGCGCCGTCGGCAACGAGCGGCAAATGGCCAGCAGGAACACCTGCGACTTCATCGCGATGGCGACGTCCGCTCCCTGCCGTAACGCGCGCCGGCCCTCGCGGCTTCCGTCATAGCAAAGGAGCACCTTGCGGAACATTCAATCGAGCGCGACGCGCACCGTCGCCGTCGTGCCGATGCGCAGCGGAAATTGCGGGTCGTTTTCGACGACGCGCACGCGCACCGGCACGCGCTGCGTCACCTTCACCCAATTGCCCGTCGCGTTCTGCGGCGGCAGGAGCGAGAACGCGGAACCGCTGCCCGCGCTCACGCTCTCGACCACACCGCGAAACGGGTGCTTGGGATACATGTCGACCTCGATCGTCACCGCCTCGCCGGGCCGGATGCGCGCGAGCTCGGTCTCCTTGAAGTTGGCGTCGACCCAGTATTCCGTGTTGCCGACGATGGAGAACAGCGGCGTGCCCGGCATCACCGTGTTGCCCGGGCGCAGGGAGAAATTGGCGACAGTCCCCGATGTCGGCGCGCGCACCTTCGTGTGCTCGAGGTCGAGTTTCGCCTGTTCCACCGCGGCCTCGGCGGCGCGCACGGAGGCGTTCGCCTCGCCCGTCTCGCCGAGCGCGCTTTGGGCCTGCACGACGGCCGCCTGCGCAGCCTGCACTGCCGCCGACGCCGTGAGCGCCGCCGTGCGCGCCGCCTCGCCGCCCTGCTTCGAATAGAAGCCGCTCGCAACGAGTTGCTGCGTGCGCGTCTCGTTGTGGCGCGCGTTGACTTCCTCGGCTTCGCGCTGGGCAAGCTGCGCCCGCGCCACCGACACCGCGGCCTGCTGCTGTTGCTCGCTCTGCCGGGCGAGCGCGAGCTGCGCCTCGGCTTTCGCGAGCGCCGCGTCGTAGTTGCGCGGATCGATGTCGAACAGCGGATCGCCCGCATCGACGGCCTGCTGGTCGCGCACGTAAACGGCCACGACCTGGCCGGTCACCTGCGCGGCGACGTCGACGGTATTCGCGTTGACGTAGGCGTTGTCCGTGCTCGCGTAGTGCCGCGAATGCAGCCACCACGCCACGCCTGCCACGATGGCAGCCACGACGACGACGCCGGCGATGCCGAGACGCACGATCTTGCGCCGCGACGCCCGCGGCTTCGCGGCGGCCGCGACCCGCGGCTCGGAGTGGGTGCGCTCGGCGACGTCGTCCATCCGCCGCAACCTACGGCGGATCGCCTCGCTTAGTCTGTGCGCCCCGTCACTCGGCGCAGGCCCGCCGGCTTCCGCGGGATCCGGGCCGGGCCGGTCGCGCGCGAGTCGTTGAAATTTCCGGAAACATTTTCGTGGGTGCCGTCGGCAAGCCGGCCCTTGTCGCCGTTGCGTCCCAGCATCCGGCACTCGGCCGCGAGTGCGAGCAGGTTCGGGTCGCGTTCGCGGCGGAATGGCACGAGCAGCGCAATCACCTGCTTGGCTGCGTACCGTTCGCTTAGCGGAATGAGCTGGATCCGCGGGCTGAACAACGCCACTCTCCCCGGCAGCAGGCTGTAGCCGACACCGCCGCTCACGAGATTGATGAGCGAGAAGATGTCGCCGACGCGCATCACGACGTTCGGCACGTAGCCCGCCCGTGCGAAGAGCTCGCCGAAGTCGGTCGCCGTGGCGAATTCGTCGTTCAAGGACACGAATTTCTCGTTGCGCGCATCGTCGAGGTGCACCCGCGCGGTCGTGGCGTATGGGCTGCCGATCGGCGCAGCGAAGAAGATGTCGTCCTCGAAGAGCGGCACCGACAAGAGCTCGGGATCCTGATGAGCCCTGTGCAGGGCGATGATGATCGCGTCGAGACGACCGCTCGCAATCTGCTCCAGCAGGACCTGGTTCGACCCGAGCGTCAAATCGATGTCGAGCGACGACTTGCGCAGCTTGAGGCGCATCACGAGCTCCGGGATGGTGCTGACCGTCAGCGAGTACAGCGCCCCGATCTTGAGGCGCGGTGACGCGAAGCCGGCTGCTTCCCGGGTCTTGCGCAGCCCGTCCTCGCAATCGTATACGACCTTTTCGGCGTACTCGGCGAAGGTATACGCGGCCTGGAGCGGAATGAGCTTGCGCCCATCGCGCTTGAACAGCGGGCAACGTGTGCTCTCCTCGAGCGAATGGAGCGCGCGGTGCACGCTGACGACGCTCTGGCCCATGGCTTCCGACACGCGCGCCATGCTGCCGACCTTCATGAACGCGAGGAATACCTCGAGCTTCTTGAGCGTGATGCCTTCGTCGATGGCCATGCGGTCCTCCGCCTCACCGGCAGGCTCGAATGCCCCTGATCGTTAACTTAAGAGTAACGCATTTCCGGCCGCCGTGATTGATTGCGGGTCGGCTGGGAGCCTACAGTGCATTCTCGAATCGCCTTTATTGAGCCGATCAAAAGGAGGAACCATGAACGTCACGCGCCGCAGGCTGGTTTCCGGGTCCGTCGCTTCGCTGTCCCTCGCGCTCGCCGGGTTCGGCGCCCGCGCGCAGAGTCCGACCACCCTCAAGATCTCGCACCAATTTCCCGGGGGCACGATCGACCAGGGAGACTTTCGCGATCGGCTGTGCCGACGTTTCGGGCAGGAGGTCGAGAAGCGCACCAACGGCGCGCTCAAGTTCGAGATCTACCCGAACTCGTCGCTCGTCAAGGTGAACACGCAGTTCAGCGCCATGCGCAGGGGCGCGCTCGACCTGTCGCTGGTGCCGCTTTCGTACTCCGGAGGCGAGGTCGCGGAAACCAACATCGGACTGTTGCCGGCACTGGTTCCTTCCTACGAGGTCGGCTCCAAGTGGAAGAACGCCGAGGTCGGCAAGCTCCTCTCCCAGATACTTGCGGAGAAAGGCATCGTCGTCGTGAGCTGGATCTGGCAGGCGGGCGGCGTCGCGAGCCGCGGCAAGCCGCTCGTGCAGCCGGAAGATGCCAAGGGCATGAAGGTCCGAGGCGGCAGCCGCGAGATGGACATGCTGTTCAAGGACGCCGGTTCTTCGGTGGTATCGCTGCCGTCGAACGAGATCTACGCGGCGATGCAGACCGGCGCGATGGATGCCGCGCTCACCTCTTCGACGAGCCTCATCTCGTTCCGGCTGGAGGAGGTTTCCAAATTCCTCACGAGCGGGCGCGGCAAATCGTACTGGTTCATGTTCGAGCCCCTGATGATGTCCAAGCAGATCTTCGACAAGCTGCCCAAAGCGCAGCAGGACGCCATCGTCGCCGTCGGCACGGATCTCGAGAAATTCGCCGTCGACAGCGCCAAGGCCGACGACATCCAGGTCGCCAACGTCTACACCAAGGCGGGCGCCAAGGTGTTCGACCTCGACGATGCGACCCTTGCGAAGTGGCAGACGCTGGCTCGGCCCATCTGGAAGGATTACAGCAGCAAGAACGAAAACTGCGCCAAGCTGCTTGCCGCCGCCGAGAAGCTGCTGTGACCACGCACGTCGACAGCGAGGGGTTGCCGGAAGTCGAACCCCAGCACCACCCCGGGCCGCTGGGAGCGCTCGAGACCGCGGTCGAGCTCATCCACAAGGTCGTCATCGCGTTCGGCTCGCTCGCGCTTCTGCTCGCTTCCGGCGTGCTCACGTACAGCGTCTTTTCGCGCTACCTGTTCCATGCGGCGACCGACTGGCAGGACGAGGTCGCCGTGTTCTCCATCGTGGGCGCCGTGTTCCTGGCCGGTGCGTGGGTGCAGGATCATCGCGGTCACGTCGGGATCGAGGCGCTTTCGAGCGTGCTGCCGCCCGGCGTCGAGCGCTTTCGTCTCGTGCTGGTCGACGTGATGACTTTCGCGTTCTGCGCGTTCTTCGCATGGAAGTCGTGGACGCTGTTCCACGAAGCCTGGGTCGACAAGATGACGACGTCGTCGACGTTTGCTCCGCCGCTGGCGATTCCCTACGGGCTGATGGCAGTCGGCATGACGCTGCTGGTCGCGCAGGTGGCTCTGCAGATCGCCGGTCACTTCACGGCCGGCATGCGCCGTGGACGGAGACAGCCGTGAGCATGCTCGCGCTCAGCCTCCTGTTCGGAGGCGTCACCCTCGTCGTCATGTCGACGGGCATGCCCATCTCGTTCGCGCTGGGTTTCGTCGCGGTGGCGTTCATGGCGGTCTTCATGCCTGCCTCTTCGCTCGACACCGTGACGCAGAGCGTCTACGAGGAGATGGCGTCGATCACCTTGCTGTCGATTCCGCTGTTCATTCTCAAAGGAGCAGCGATCGGGCGTTCCAATGCCGGTCGCGATCTTTATTCGGCGATGCATGCGTGGATGCAGCGCGTGCCCGGCGGCCTCGGCATCGCCAACGTGTTCACGTGTGCCCTTTTCGCCGCGATGGCCGGGTCGAGCCCCGCGACGTGCTCCGCGATCGGCAGCGCCGGCATCCCGGAGATGCGCAAGCGCGGCTACTCGCCCGGATTCGCGGCGGGCATCATCGCCGCGGGCGGCACCCTCGGCATCCTGCTGCCGCCGTCGATCACGATGATCCTTTACGCCGTTGCCGCCGAAGTGTCGCTGGGCCGGCTGTTCCTTGCAGGAATCGGCCCGGGCCTGCTGCTGGTCGCACTGTTCGCCCTTTACGCGATGTACCGGTACCGCAAGGAGTTCGCCGCCGCCAAGGTGGCCTACGCGCGCGACGGCACGCACTCGGCGTACCTGGAGCAAGTCACCTACACGATGCGCCAGAAGGTCGAGATGCTGCCGCGCGTGCTGCCGTTCGTGATTCTGCTGATCGGCGTGATGGTTGCGCTGTACGGCGGATACGCGACGCCTTCGGAAACGGCGGGCCTCGGCGCCGTCCTGGCACTCGGGCTGATCGCAATCGTGTACCACGTGTGGCGGCCGCGCGACGTGCAGCCGATCCTCGCGGCGACATTGAAGGAGTCGACGATGCTGATGTTCATCATCGGGATGTCGCTGCTCTTTTCGTACGTGATGAGCTATCTGCACATCAGCCAGTCGGCCGCCGAAGCGATCGTCGGCATGCATTTGTCCAAGTGGCTGCTGCTGGCCGCGATCCTGGTCATGGTCGTGGTGCTGGGATTCTTTCTGCCGCCCGTGTCCATCATTCTGATGACGGCCCCCATCGTCCTGCCGCCGCTCAAGGCGGCCGGTTTCGACCTCATCTGGTTCGGCGTCCTGATGACCATCGTGATGGAGATGGGGCTGATCCATCCGCCGGTGGGACTCAACATCTTCGTCATCAAGAACATCGCGCCCGACATTCCGCTGCGCGACGTGATCTTCGGCGTGCTGCCGTTCGTGGGACTCATGATCGTGGCGGTGGTGCTCATCTGCATCTTTCCGGCCATCGCGACCGGCTTTCCCAACCTCGTGATGGGGGCGCCCACCAAGTGAATGCGCCCGTCGTGCCGTCGCGCATCTGGAACAAGCGCGCGCAGGCACGCGAGCGCCGTCTGGCACGCGTGGCGGCGCGGCTCGGACCGAAGCTGCGCGGCCGGATCGCCCCTTCGGATGCGGTCGTCGCCCTGCTCGAGGAGGCGATCGAGGCAGGCGATCGTGTCTGCCTCGAAGGAAACAACCAGAAGCAGGCGGATTTCCTCGCGCTGGGCCTGACCCGGGTCGACCCCGCGCGCATCCACGATCTGCACATGGTGCAGTCGGTGCTGGCGCTGCCCGAGCATCTCGATCTGTACGAGCGCGGCATTGCGTCGCGTCTCGATTTCTCGTTTTCAGGGCCCCAGGCGGCGCGCCTTGCGCAGCTTGCAGGCGCCGGCAAGCTCAACATCGGCGCTATCCACACCTACCTCGAGCTCTTCGCGCGGTACTTCGTCGACCTGACGCCCAATGTGGCGCTGGTCGCGGCGCAAGCCGCCGATCGCCAGGGCAATCTCTACACCGGTCCCAACACGGAAGACACGCCGGTGATCGCCGAGGCAACGGCCTTTGCGAGCGGCATCGTCATCGCGCAGGTCAACGAGCTCGTCGAGTCGCTGCCGCGCATCGACATTCCGGCTGATTGGGTCAACTTCGTCGTCGAGAGCCCGAGGCCTCACTACATCGAGCCGCTGTTCACCCGCGACCCGGCGCAGATCTCCGAGATCCAGGTGCTGATGGCGATGATGGCGATCAAGGGCATCTACGCCGAGTACGGCGTCGATCGCCTCAATCATGGCATCGGCTTCGACACGGCGGCCATCGAGCTGCTGCTGCCCACGTACGCCGAGTCGCTCGGCCTGCGCGGCAGGATTTGCCGGCACTGGGCGTTGAATCCGCATCCGACGCTGATTCCCGCCATCGAGGCGGGCTTCGTGGAGTCGGTGCATTGCTTCGGCTCCGAGCTCGGCATGGAGGAATACATCCGCGCGCGGCCGGACGTGTTTTTCACGGGACCCGACGGCTCGATGCGCAGCAATCGCGCGTTCTGCCAGACCGCCGGGCACTACGCCTGCGACATGTTCATCGGCTCGACGCTGCAGATCGACCTCGCCGGAAACAGCTCGACGGCGACGCTCGGCCGCATCTCGGGTTTCGGCGGTGCGCCCAACATGGGTGCCGATGCGCGTGGCCGGCGCCATCCCACCGATGCCTGGCTGCGTGCGGGCCGCGAGGCAGCGAGCGACGCCACGTCGGCGCCGCGCGGACGCAAGCTCGTCGTGCAGATGGTCGAGACCTTCCGCGAGCACATGCAGCCGGCCTTCGTCGAGCGCCTCGACGCGTGGCAGCTCGCCGAATCCGCGGGCATGGCGCTGCCCCCGGTGATGATCTACGGTGACGACGTCACGCACATCGTCACCGAGGAGGGCATCGCCTACCTGCTGCTGTGCCGCACCGCCCAGGAGCGCGAGCAGGCAATCCGCGGAGTCGCAGGGTACACGCCGGTGGGACGCGCGCGCGACCGCAGGGCCGTCGCTGAGCTCCGTGCGCGCGGCGTCATCCGCCGGGCGGCGGACCTCGGCATCGATCATCGCAGCGCTTCGCGCGACCTGCTCGCCGCGCGCTCGATCAAGGACCTCGTTCGCGCATCGAACGGGCTCTACGACCCGCCAAGGCGCTTTCGCAACTGGTAAGCCGCGGGCATGGAACGACTTCATTTCAGTTTCGAAGGCGGCACGCGTCGCGCGGGGAAGGGGCCGCGCATCGTCGGAGTCGTCGCGTCCGGCAATCTCGAGGTGCTGATCGAGCCCAGGCCCGAGGTATCGGCATGCACCATCGACGTCAATACGGCCGCCGTCGGTTTCGGCACGACGTGGGAGGCCGTGCTGCGCGACTTCTTCGAGCGTCACCCGCTGTCGCATGTGCAAATTTCCATCAACGATGCGGGCGCCACACCCGCGATCGTCGCCTTGCGGCTCGATCAGGCCGTCGAAGCGCTCGAGTGATCGGAGGACGGGCCTGATGCACAGCTACTACGAAAAGTCCGCGCGCGGGCGAATCGATGCCGTCGTCGACGCGGCATCCTTTCGCGAGATCCTGCCCCCGCAGGCGAGGATGCTGTCGCCGCACCTGCAGGCGCTCGATCTTCCCGTCGCATTCGACGACGGCGTGATCACGGGCGCGGCCACGCTGGAGGGCCTGCCGATTCTGATCGCGGCGCAGGAAGGCGGCTTCATGGGAGGCGCCGTCGGCGAGGTCCACGGCGCAAAGCTCGTGGGCTTGCTGCAGCGCGCGGTGCACGGCCAGCTCGCGGGCGTCGTTCTGTTGCTCGAATCGGGCGGCGTTCGCCTGCAAGAAGCGAACGCGGGACTGATCGCGGTCTCCGAGGTGATCCGGGCCATTCTCGCGTCCCGCGCCGCCGGCGTCCCTGTCGTCGGCGCCATCGGCGGGCAGTACGGGTGCTTCGGCGGCATGGGCATCGCGGCCGCGTGCTGCACGGCGATCGTCATGTCGGAAGAAGGCCGGCTGGGCCTTTCGGGGCCGGAAGTGATCGAGACGGCGCGCGGGGTCGAGGAATTCGATTCGCGCGACCGTGCGCGCGTATGGCGCACCGTCGGCGGCAAGCATCGATACCTGCTCGGCGACGCGGCAGCGCTGGTGGACGATTCGGTCGACGCCTTCCGCAACGCGATTGCCCGTGCCATCCGGGCCGGCGATCGGCTGGACCTAGACGCGCTCGAGCGCGAGCAGGAATTGCTCGATGCGCGCTTGCAACGTTTCGGTCAGTGCACGGACGGCGAGGACATCTGGCGGCTCCTGGGGTGGCCGGAGCCCGACAGGGTGCCACTGCTCACGGCGACGGAGTTCGTGGCGCAGGCGCGCGAAAGGCGCGTGCGATGAACTGGCAGGCCGTGGCAAGCCGTTTGTTTCCGCAGGGCCACGACATCGTGGCCGACGACGCCTTGCTGGCGGGCACCGGACGCAACGGCGACGTCGTGTTCGAAGTGACGGGCTCGACCGAGCACACGGAAATCGGCGTCGATCTGGCGCTCGCGATGGCGAGGCGCGTGCTGGCGACGGTGCGCAATCATCCGGGGCGGCCGATCCTGTTCCTGATCGACACGGCCGGACAACGCCTGCGGCATCGGGACGAGCTGCTCGGCATCAATCGCTACATGGGTCATCTCGCGAAGTGCGTGGAGCTCGCGCGAATGCGCGGTCACCGGGTGATCGCGCTCGTTTACGATCAGGCGCTGTCCGGCGGATTCCTCGCGAGCGGGATGATGGCGGACGTTTGTGCGGCGCTTCCCGACGCGGAGATACGCGTCATGAACCTGCCGGCCATGGCGCGCGTGACACGACAGCCGGAGGAGCGCCTGCGCGCGCTTGCTACGAAGTCGCCCGTGTTCGCACCTGGCGCCATCAACTACGTGCAGATGGGCGGTATCGACAGCATCTGGGACGGGGATCTCGCCGCATGCTTGCGCGATGCGCTGGCGCGTGCCGACGGACACGACCGCCGCAGCGAAGAAGGTCTCGAGCGCGGCGGCCGCGTGCTGGCGAAGCCCGTTGCCGAGCGCGTGCTGAGCGAGTGATGCAACCGCAGCTCGCCGGGCGTCGCGATGCCGCGAGCATGCATGCGTCCCTCGATCGCCACACGCTGGTGTGGGTGAAGCCGCGCGAGCGCGAACGGATGTACGCGCTTGTCCGCGACGAGGTTCGCCGCGACGCGCTTCGACGCTGGTTCGCCAATGACTGGCCCCTCGTCGTGCGTCGTCCCGATCGCCCGATGCACGCCGACGCCGTCGCGGTCGGCCTGCCGCTTCCGCCGTCCGAGGGCAAGCGGCGTCTTTCCTTCGAGGTCGAGAACAAAGCGATCTCGCGATTCCTGCCGCCCCTGCGTCTGAAGGATGCCGCAACCCTGCTGCCGTCGCACTGGAGGATGCCGCTCGCCGAGCTGGCGCGGCACGCAGCGCAGGCCGCGACGACGCTGCACGTCGTCGGGTCGGTGGCCTGGCAGGCGCTGACCGGGCTCGACTATCTGACGGCCGAGTCCGACGTCGATCTGTGGTGGCAGCCTGCGAGCGTCGTTCAGCTCGAGCGGGTCATTGCGCTCATCACGCGCTGGGAGGCGCGCTGCGGCCTGCGCGCCGATGGAGAGGCCGTGTTTCCGGCGGGTGCGGCCGTTGCCTGGCGGGAATGGGACGAGGGGCGCAGCGAGCCGCGCATCCTCGCCAAGCGCATCGACTCCGTCGGGCTCATGTCCCGCGATGCGCTCGCGGCGACGCTCGCGTCACGAGGGGAGCCGTGCGGCCGATGAGCACAGTGGCCACGCTCGATTCCGAGCGGTCCGTCGAGGGCGCCCCCGGCCGCACCGAGGCGACAATCGCGCCGCACGCGATCGCGCGGCTTGCGACGCGAGCGCTGTGGGACGAGCTGGCGCTCTTTCCGAAACCGGGACTCGTTTCGCTGCGCGATGCGGGCGCGCATTGCGACATGGACGCGTCGACTTTCGTGCGCAGCCTCTTCGCATTGCGCGGGCATTTTCGCGCGATCGCCGCCGCCGGCGCGCGAGCTGCGCCGTTCGACCAACTGCGCATACTCGGGCAGCGGGCCGAGCAGGCGATGCTTCGCGCGACCGGCGGTGTCAACACCCATCGCGGTGCAATCTTTGCCCTCGGGCTCCTTGGAGCGGCGTCGGCGTTGACGAGCGCGCGTCGCGAGCGCCTGACGGACGGTACCCTTCGGGCCACGCTGATCGAGGCTTGGGGCGGTGCGCTCGCCTGCCGTCTGCCTCCGCATTCATCGCCATCGCACGGCACGCACGTGTCGGGGCGCTACGGTGCGACGGGCGCCCGAGGCGAAGCTCGCGCCGGATTTCCGAGCGTATTCGAGGTGGCCCTTCCCGCGCTGCGCGCGGCAAGGCGCGAGGGGCTGGATGCGCGCCGCTCCCGGCTCGCCGCGTTCTTCGCGTTGCTCGAGAACGTCGACGATACGAACATCCTGTACCGCGGCGGCATCGCAGGACTCGAGCACGTCCGGCGCTCGGCGCGGGCCTTTCGGGCAGCAGGCGGTGTCGGCGCTGCCGAGGGAATGGAGCGCGCCGAGCGGATTCACCGCGACTTCGCGGCGCGTCGTCTCTCGCCCGGCGGCTGCGCAGATCTCCTCGCGTCGGCTTTGCTGGTGGACGCCGTGCAAGCCGCGGCCGCATGAGCCTCGCCGTGCTCTGCCCGGGCCAGGGTGCGCAGCACCGCACCATGCTGAACATTGCCGACGATGACCGCGCGGCGGCCGAGGTCCTTGGCGCTGCAATCTCAGCGCTTGGTGCCGACCCTCGGTCGTGGCTTGGCGATTCGGAGACGCTCTTCCAGAACGCTCACGCGCAGCCGTTGATATGCGTGTCGCAGCTCGCGTGGTGGGCCGCGTTGCGCGGGGAGCTGCCCCATCCCGTCGCATTCGCCGGCTACAGCGTTGGGGAGCTCGCGGCCTATGGTGTCGCCGACGCGCTGGATGCGGCCACACTCGCGCGTCTGGCGCGCGATCGTGCCCGGCTTATGGATGCGGCTGCCGCCACCGAGCCGGGGGGGGTCATCGCCGTGCGCGGCATCTCGCGCGCAGCCGCGGCCGGGATGTGCGCGGGTAAAAAGGCATTCGTGGCCATCGTCATCGATGAAGACGCGAGCGTCATCGGCGGCACGGAACCCGCGCTTGCCGCGGTGAAGGACGCAGCGGGGCGGGCGGGAGCGCAGGTGACCTGCTTGCGAGTCGGCATCGCCTCGCACACACCCCTCCTTTCCACCGCCGCGACGGAATTCCGTGCGCTGCTCGAAGCGGCGCCGCTGCGCGCGCCCGTGCGGCCGGTCGCCTGCGGCATCGATGGCTCTTGGGTCACCACGCGTGAGCGCGCCGTCGAGGCGCTGTCCGAGCAGATCGCGCGCACGATCGAATGGTCGCGCTGCGTCGACGCCTTGTACGAGCGTGGCTGCCGCGTATTCCTCGAACTCGGTCCGGGCACTGCCCTTTCCAGGATGGCGCGCAACCGCCTCGGCCCCGTCGAGGCGCGGTCGGTCGACGAGTTTCGCAACTCCGGCGCGGTCGCAGCCTGGGTCTTGCGAAGCTGCGACCGTGTCGGATGATTGTTGACGACAGATAGGCGGAGCTCTGAATGCCCGGCATCGCATCTCGCATTTGGCTGCACGGTTCCGGTTAGAATCTGGCCGCATCCTGCTGATTCGAACCTCACCGGCCTCCGCGCATTCGATCCGCCATGTCCTGGGTTGACAAGGAACTCAAGCGACGGGCTGCATCCTCTAAGCGGCCCGCCACGCGTCCGCCATCCCCCAACGTCGCTTCGGACCGCTTGCAGGCAGTCTGGGGCACGCTCGAGCGGGCGAACGCGGCGTTGCCGAGCGAACTTCAGCTCGTGGTCGATGCGGGAAACTCCGTGGTGAGCGCAACCGAGCACGCGACGTTCGTTGCGTGGTTGCGAGCGCACAACGGCGCTGCGCTGGGGCTCGCGACCGACGGCATTCGCTATCTGTGGCCGGAGTCGGGCTCGCGCTGGAGCAACAACTTCTGGATCCGCTGGGACATCGACGGGGCCCGCTATCTGCTCACCCGCAGAATCGGCAATTCTGCGCCCGTCAGAATCGCCTCGTATACGTTCGACGACGGGCAGACCGACTACATGATCATGCGCATGGTCGTCGGCAAGCGGATCAAGGTGAGGGCGGTGCGAAAAAAGAGGCTGTGGTTGTTCTGAACAGCCGTGCTGCGGCGGCCACGCTGCGCAACGAAAGTTCCCCCCGGGTGTTCTTCCGCCTTGTTGACGCGGATCAAGCTCGCCCCCTTGCAAACATGAATGCGAACCATTATCATTTGCATTATCCGTTGCCCACCCACCGATGGAGTCATCCTTGACACGCACGCTTTCGTTGAACCTTGCCGTTGCGGCCGCCTGCCTGCTGCTCGTCCCCGCCCCCGCTCTGGCGGCTGAAGACGAGTTCAAGCTCGTCATCCAGGATCACAAGTTTCAGCCGACCGAGCTCGTCGTGCCGAGCGGAAAAAAGGTCAAGCTCGTCATCGAGAACCGCGACGCGACGCCCGAGGAGTTCGAGAGCCACGCCCTCAATCGCGAGAAAGTCATCGCCGGCAAGTCGACGGCCACGATTTTCATCGGGCCCCTCAAGCCCGGCCGCTACCCATTCGTCGGCGAATACAACGAGAAGACCGCGCAGGGCGTGATCGTCGTCCAGTAGA
>Ga0068863_100004531_pt1 | contig 13700 bp, 10 predicted proteins | sample KBSSwiS62_FD_66596 | JGI IMG/M metagenome (GOLD analysis project Ga0068863, IMG submission 66596) | Switchgrass rhizosphere microbial communities from Kellogg Biological Station, Michigan, USA - KBS Switchgrass S6-2 | ecosystem: Host-associated > Plants > Roots > Rhizosphere > Soil ...
CGCACGCTCTACCTGCTGCTGGTCGAGCGCGACAATCGCAATTTCACCGATGTGGAGCTAGCCATCTTCGAGCGGCGTATGAAAGCGGCTCTGGAACGCTTGTGGCGCACCGGTGAAATCCGCCAGGAGCGGCCCGACGTCGCGAGCGAAGTGACCGGCGTGCTGCACTACCTGCGAACCGTGTTTCCGGAAGCGGTCGAGTTGCTCGACTTGCGCTTCCAGCATTGCTGGCGCTCCGTATTTGGTACGGAACCTCCGCCGTTGCCGGGACTGGCCGTCGGAAGTTGGGTGGGAGGCGATCGCGATGGACACCCGTTCGTGACGCCCGCCGTCACCGCCGAGACGCTGGAGCTGCTGCGCAAAAACGCGCTGGTCGTGGTTCGCGAGCGTCTGCTTCAGTTAGGCGCGCGCTTGAGCATGGCGGAAGCGAACGCGCCGGTTCCTCAGCCTTTGCAGAACCGCATCGCGGAACTCGCCGCGCAGTTAGGGGACGCTCTGGCCGGCCCGGCGCTCGCCCGCAATGCAGGCGAACCATGGCGGCAACTCGTGAACCTCATGCTGGCCAGGCTCGCCGATGCCGAACAAGCCTCGCCGCAGGAATTGCTCGCCGATCTGGCGTTGCTCGAACACTCGCTGAATCAAACCGGCGCACGGCACGTGGCTGAGATCGACGTGCGCCCGGCCGCGGCCTTGGTGAGGACCTTCGGTTTCCATCTGGCGGCGCTCGATGTCCGGCAGAACAGCTCGTATCATGACCGCGCGATTAGCGGCCTCCTCGAAGCTGCGGGCTTGCCGCGCACGGACTACGCGAATTGGAGCGAAGCGGAAAAGCTGGAATTGCTGAATCGCGAGCTGACCACACTGCGCCCCTTCACCGCTCCGCACACGCGGCTCGAAGGCGAAGCCCTCCACATGACAGGTCTGTTTCGCGTTCTGCGCGAACACATCGACCGGCATGGCGCAGCCGGCCTCGGTCCCATCATCGTCAGCATGACGCGCAGCGTAGCGGACCTTCTGGGCGTGTACCTGATGGCGCGCGAAGCTGGATTGCTGGTGGCGACGTCTGGAGGACTCGCCTGCGAACTGCCGGTGGTGCCGTTGTTCGAGACGATTCGCGATCTGGAACATAGCGACGCGGTGATGGATGGATTTCTGAAACATCCGATCACGCGTCAGACGCTCGAGCGGATCCGCCGTGGAGAAGAGCCGCCAGAAGCGGTCATCATGCTGGGCTACAGCGACAGCAATAAGGACGGCGGCGTCCTCGCAAGCCAATGGGCCTTGTATGGCGCGGAGCGCAGGTTGTCGCAAGTCGCGCAGGCCAACCACGTGCGATTGGCGTTCTTTCATGGACGTGGCGGGACGGTGGGACGCGGCGCGGGTCCCACGCATTTCTTCCTGGAAGCGCTGCCGCCGGGATCACTCACGGGCCGGATGCGCATCACGGAACAGGGCGAAGTGATCTCGCAGAAATACGCCAACCGCTTGACGGCCACGTATCATTTGGAGCGACTGCTGGCGGGCGTGACGCGCACTTCGTTATTGCACCAGCGGCAACTTCGCGAAAGACAGCAATCGCCCGAGAGCGCGGACGACTTCGCGCCTCATCCGCTGGAAGAAATCTGGTCGAAGGTGGCCGAGCGCAGCTACACGGCCTATCGCGCGCTGGTCGAGGCCGAGGGATTCGTCGCGTTTTTCCGCGGGGCGACGCCTATCGATGCTGTGGAGCAAACGCAGCTTGGCTCACGGCCGTCACGCCGCACGGGGGCCGGATCGCTGGACGATCTGCGGGCCATCCCCTGGGTCTTCAGTTGGAGCGAGGCGCGCTTTCATCTGCCCGGCTGGTACGGAGCCGGCACCGCGCTCGATGAACTTCGGCGGGCGTCGCCGGAAGACTGGCGCTCGCTGTGCGGGCAAGCATCCAAGTGGCCTATGCTCCGGTATCTGCTGCACAATGTCGAAGCCAGTCTTTTGATGGCACGCCCGGATGTCATGAAGCTCTACGCATCGCTGGTGCCGGACGTCGAATTATGCGCGAAATTCATGGACCTCATTTTGCGCGAGTACGGATTAGCCGTGGAGCGGCTCGCCGACTTGTTCGGAGCGCCCGCGGCCAAGAGGCGGCCACGCCTGGCGCTGGCCATTGAGCTTCGTAAGGAAGCGCTGTGGCAACTGCATCAGGATCAAGTACGCCTGCTGGCAGAATGGCGCCGCGCACCCGGCGAAGAGACACTGCGGGCGCTCCTGCTGACCGTCAATGCGATCGGCATGGGCCAGAAAATGACGGGTTGAAGCGTCGCCTCAGAGAATGTTTACCGCGCGCGCGGCGAGAAGAGCGATCGTCGTAAGCGAGATAGTGGCCTGGATCATCATCAGAACTTTAGCCCAGCGCGAGAGCACCGAGGTATCGGTCGGCGAAAATGCGGTGCTGGTGTTGAAGGCCAGAAACAGGTAATCGACGAAACCCGGACTCCACTCATCCTCTCCCATCTCCTTGCGAAGAGCGGGGGGCAGCGCCATCTGCGGAAACAGGAACGCCCCGTCCGTGTGCGATCCGCGCAGATCCCGTTGGGCGGGGCCACCGGCATCCAGGCGCCAGTACCACGACGCGAATACCAGCACGTTGTCAATCCATAGGGCGGTGGCGGCGCGCAGTAGCTCGGCGGGCGTTTCCCTATGCTGGGGCAGCCGCGAAACCAGCAGGTACAGGGAGCCGATCATAGCCAGGGTCATGATGCCGACCGCGGTATAGCCCAAGAAGCGCATGAGCGGCAGGTGGCGGATGGATCGAACGCAGACGCCCGGCGCTGTGAGGGCTACAACGAGCACCACAAATAACCACTCCGGGCCGACTGTAAGCGAGTCCGGCATTGCGTAGAACAAAGCTGCCACGCCGAGGAGCGCAACCATGCCGGGCCAGCGTGGCTCGCCTTGACGTTGGACCGGTGACGCCATGTTAGAGATATTCGCACGACGCGCGGCAGGCGCGCTAGGACGGTAGTCGGATAGATGTTGGCTGTGCCTTTTGTTTTGCGATAGGATAACCGAAGCATGGACCGGACCGAGTTCTTAAGGTATTTCGTCCTTAGCGAGATCAGTGATGACTATGAGAATATCGACCAAGTTATCTTTCCAGCGGTAACTAGAATTGGCCGTGACCATGGCTTCGACGTCGAACGATCCGACATCATAGAGGCGCTGAAAGCACTGGTGGCGCACGGCCTGGCGGATGCGTACATATTATCGAGTCGTGAGCCGTTCTCGGTGCGACTCGATAGCATGCCGACTCTCGACGCGCCGGAGGTCGATTTCAAAACATATTTCCTAATCACAAAGAAGGGTCGTAACAGCCTGGTGGGCCGATCAACCAACATTTAGCCCAGCACCGCCAGGACAGGTGAGGGCGGCAATCGCCTAGGTTAAGGCTACTTTAGTGCTTCATTGATCTCGATGTCTCGCTTCAGGATATCGTAACAAGCTCAGCGAGGTCGACTCCCTTTTGTGTAGATTTCCCTGAAAAGTATTCCCAGACTGTCCGTTCAATCGCTACCGGCAAGAAGACCTTTGCGCCAGCGGGGATAGAGTGAAAGCCACGACGACCTTCGCTGAAATCGATGTTCGCGGGCATCTCGTCGTGTTCGATCGGCTGGTCGTTCATAGTTTCGCCTCATAGTACCGCGCCTTGATTTTGTTACCGCGCCTTGATTTTGTCCCATTCGAATTGGAACTGCCGCTCGTTTATGCCCGATCTCCCGGGCCGGTGCCCGAGACGTGATCGTTCCACACCTTTACAAAAAGTGAAAGCGCCGGTGCCTTGTGGCGGCCGATCAACATGCGAACTACCTCTAGACCCGCCCATCCGAAATAAATCCAGGTGATGACCGGCTCGGCGGCGGAGCTAAAGAAAGGAATCGCAAACAAGACGAAGAGCACGGCGGCTTCCCACCAATCCAGTTCCATATTAATCAGGAATACCAGGGCGACAGCCGCTTGCCCCAGCGTCAGCCAGAGTTCCATTTCCTGCTCATCGTCGAACGTGATGGGGGTTGCCGCGCCCATGCTGATCGAATATACGATGGGCAGCATCGCGGCGAGCAAAGTCCACTGATTGATGTTGCTCGAAACCATATTCATCAGGGCCATCGGGGCGCGATCGGAACGGCGGGCCCAATAGAGGGTCGAAAGCATCTCGGGGAATTCGCTCACCAACGGAGCGATCCATTGCACGAAAACGAAGGCTGGCACACCGGCGAGCGTGGCTAGCGCCAGCAGGCTCGCCAGGAAGGGTTCCGCGCTGAAGTAGATGAGCGCGCCTCCCCCGATGAACAGAGCGCCGATAGCGAAGATGCGCCTGCCGCGGCTGGCCTTCACGATGGTGCGCGGGATGATCTCCAATTCGTCGATCGTTTCATGGTCTTCGGATGGAAGCTTTTGTAGAATCCACAGGTACGCACCGTAGATCGCGATCAGGATCGCGCCGTCGTACACCGTGAGCGAGTGTTTGATTGCGATCACCGGGATGTAGAGCAACGCGGCCAGCAGACCCATCACTTCGACGGAGTGATGCTCGTCCAACACGATGCGGCGCAGCGGTTGCCCCGACGCACGCCGGTGCGCAAACGCCGCGGTCGCATAGATGGCCGGCCAGCCGAGTCCCGTAAGCAGGCGCAGCGCGCCGGTTAGGTTCGCCAGCAACAAGTGAGTCTGTTGGTGCCAGGCGAGCACGAACTCGACGGCGAACTCGGGCAGTGTCTGCATCCACGCGAGCATGGCCAGCGCGAACCCCTGCGCCACGAAATACTGTGCGGATTCCGCGGCCCACGCGATCATCAGCGCTGCCACCAGGATGGCGGGAGCGGTCCACAAAATCGTGGTGGCGGTGGTTGCCTTCAACGGTGCGGCGACGAAAAGAAAGAAAAGAAATAGGGGATAGACGGTCTGGAGCAACACGCCCATGGTACAACGAACGTATGCCCGGTTTTCGCGTGGAAACGCCGCAGTGCGCCTATGAAGCTATCGTCGAGCGAGGCTCGCTGGCGCGCGTTGCCGAGTTCCTGCCGGGCCGCGCAGGCGAGATTTTTGTCGTGACCACAGCCGATGTTTGGGAACTCCACGGAGCGAAGGTGGAGCAGGCGCTGGCCGAGCATGCGCACCAGGTGCTGTTCTTTCCTGGCGGCGAACCGCGCAAGAAAATGGCCGAAGTTGAGGCGCTGGCCGAGCAGATGATGGCCGGTGGCGGAGACCGGTCGAGCGTGGTGGTGGCCTTCGGCGGCGGCATCGTGACGGACGTGGCGGGATTTCTGGCGGCAGTGTTCATGCGCGGTATTCCCGTGATCCAGATTCCAACAACGTTGTTGGCGCAGGTGGACGCGGCGGTGGGCGGCAAGACCGGCGTCAACCTTGTGTCGGGCAAGAATCTGGTGGGCAGCTTTCATCAGCCGCTGGTGGTGCTGATTGACCCTGATGTGCTGAAAACCCTGCCTGAGCGCGAGTACCGCGCAGGCCTATACGAAATCATCAAATGCGGCGTGATCCGCGACGCTGAGTTATTCCGTGTGCTGGCGGAGGAGGCGGATAAAGTGTTCGCTCAGAAACCGCAGACAGTGGATCGCATCATCGCGGATGCCGTGCGTATCAAGGCCGAAGTGGTGACCGCGGATGAACGCGAAGGCGATCTGCGGCGCATCCTGAACTTCGGGCACACGGTAGGGCACGCGCTCGAAGCCGATACTCAGTACCAACGCTTCCTGCACGGCGAGGCGGTGGCTTTCGGGATGCACGCGGCGACTGCGCTGGCGGAGCGCGTGGTTGAACTGGCACCATCGGAAGCTGTACGCATTCATTCGGTGATCCGAAGTTATGGACCGATCCCGACGCTATCGGGGATCTCGGCATCGAGCCTGTTTGCGCGGCTAGCGGCGGACAAGAAAACCGTGCAGGGAAAAGTGCACTTCGTGCTGCCGGTGAAGATCGGCGAGGTGAAAGTTGTTACCGGCGTCGACGACCGCGCGGTCATGGACGCCATAGAAGTGGCGCTGAAGTCATGACACCGGCGACGGGCACCACGCCCAAGGGGATCACCAGCGAAGAGGCGGCTTCGCGCTGGGTGCGCGGGATGTTCGGACGGGTGGCAGGACGCTACGACCTGCTGAACCATTTGCTTTCCTTCAACCTGGACCGGAGTTGGCGTGCGCACACGGTGAAGCGCGTGGCCGATGTGCTGGCGCGGCCGGACGCGAAGGTTCTGGATCTGTGCTGCGGCACGGGCGATGTTCTCTTGTCGCTGGCAGCGGCGTGCGGCGGAGTCACGATCTTCGGCAGCGACTTCTGCCATCCAATGCTGATCGAAGCGCAGCGTAAGATCGCGGCGCAGAAAGTTCGCTCGCCGCTATTTGAGGCCGACGCGCTGGTGCTGCCGCTGGCTTCGGATTCGCTCGACTTGATCACGGTTGCCTTCGGATTCCGTAATCTCACTAACTATCGCCATGGGCTGGAAGAACTCGCGCGCGTGCTGAAGCCGGGCGGCACGCTGGCGATTTTGGAATTTTCGCAGCCGACCAATCCGCTGTTCGCGGAAATATACGGATTCTTTTCGACGCAGGTGCTGCCCCGGGTGGGCGGCATGATCTCCGGCTCGCGTGATGCATACTCGTACCTGCCGGAATCCATCAAGAAGTTTCCCGGGGCCGAAGGACTCGCCGAGCAGATGCGCGCCGCGGGATTTGCCGGCGTGGAGTTCGAGCGTCTGACGTTTGGCGCGGTGGCGCTGCATTTGGGGAAGAAGGGATCCAGTGTCCGACCTGCGGGCGCTCCTTAAGAAACACTGGGGCTATTCGGAATTCCGCGCACGTCAGGAGGCCATCGTCGAGGCCATCCTGGGCGGGCGCGACGTCGCCGTGGTGATGCCGACCGGCGGCGGGAAATCGCTATGCTACCAGCTTCCCGCAGTGGTGCTGCAGCGGACCGCGGTGGTGGTGAGTCCGCTGATCGCCCTGATGCAGGATCAGGCGGCAAGCATGCGCGAAATCGGCGTGAACGCGGCGTTCCTCAACAGTACGCTCGATTACGAAGGCGCGCGGGATGTGCGGCGGCAGGCGGAGTCCGGCGCGTTGCAATTGTTGTATGTGTCGCCTGAGCGCATCGTGCAGGAGAACATGCTGAGTTGGTTAAAGCAGGTGCCGCTGGCGTTTTTCGCCATCGACGAAGCTCACTGCATTTCGGAATGGGGGCACGAGTTCCGCCCCGAATACCGCCAACTGGGAATTCTGCGGGAGCGGTTCCCAGCAGTCCCCATTGCGGCTTTTACCGCCAGTGCGACTCGCATCGTCCGCCACGATATTCTCGCGCAGTTGGGCCTGCGGGATCCGGCTTTGTCGGTGAGCAGCTTCTATCGCCCCAATCTGCGTTACGTGGTGCACGAATGCGGGCCGCGGCAGCAGGATGCGATGCTCGATGCCGCGCTCGATTGGTATCAGGAAGGCAACGTCATCCTTTACGCGCCGACCACTAAGGCGGTGGAAGCAATCGCCGGGCGGTTGGGAGGCCAAGGCGTTCCCATCGTGCCGTATCACGGCAAAATGGATACGGCGCAGCGGCAGAGGAATCAGGAACTGTGGATGTCCGGGGAAAAGCGCGTGCTGGTGGGAACTCTCGCGTTCGGCTTGGGGATCAATCAGCCGGCCACGCGGGCAGTGATTCATCTGGCGCTGCCGAAATCGATCGAACAGTTTTATCAGGAGGCGGGGCGCGCCGGAAGGGACGGTGAACCGGCCGATTGCGTACTGCTCTGGCAGAAGCGGGATATCGGCCTGCTGACGCATTTCGTGCAGCAGTTACAGGACTCGGCCGAACGTGAGCGCGCCTGGCAGCGCTACCACACGCTCCGCCGTTTTGTGGAACAACCGCGCTGCCGTCACCGCCAGATCTGCCTGCACTTTGGCGAAACGCCGCGCTGGGAAACCTGCGGATCCTGCGACGTATGCGGCGTCTCATTGGAGTGGACCACCAGGAAATATACGCCGGCCCAGCGGACGAAGACCGCTGCGCCCGCATTCATCGCCAAAGCCGCTGCCGCAGCGGCGGCCCCACCCGCGTCGAATTCCAGCCAGGACTTTCTCCGGGAGAGGTTGCGCGCATGGCGGCGCGATTTAGCCAAGACACAAGGAATGCCGCCGTACGTGATTCTGCACGATGCCACGATTGATGCACTGTGCCGCCAGCGGCCCCGGGATACGGCGGAGTTGCTCGAAGTGCCGGGGATCGGGGAGCGCAAAGCGGAACGCTTCGGAGCGCGGATTCTTGAGTTGATCGCGAACAGAGAGTGAGATCGCCGCGAACCATTTTCTGGCGACCCTATGCTTGAATAAAGACAGCAGGATCGTGGTATGAATCTGAGCCTCGAACTCTCAGACGAAAACGCTGCTCGGCTGAAGCGGCAAGCAGCGGCTCACGGATTAAGCCTGGAAGCCTGGGTGCAAGCACTGGCCTTAGAGAAGGCGCGCGGAGGAGAGTGAGGCGAATCGGTCGAGATCACAAGCGGCACCGCTCGCATTCTTGAAATCCAAAAGCGAGTTAAGCCTGATCCCGAAGGCTGGACAGTCGAAGATTACATCGACCGTGGCCGTTCGTCACGATCTGACCGTCTACGACGCTGCGTATCTGGACGCGGCCATCCGCGAAAGATCGCAGCTTGCTAGTTTGGATGCGGCCAGGTGCAAGGCTGCCGTGAAAGCAGGGATCGCCTTGTTCGAGATACCACAATAGACCGTCTACTAAAACCGCTTCCTATAGAGGAAGTCGATCCCAAACAAGCCATTCGTATCACGCACCGCAACAGCGGACCACTGTCGGCTGAAATCCCACTGGATGCGCACCGTCTGCTCTTGGGTCCGGTTCAGATTGGTGATATAGGTCAGCGTAATATCGCGCGAGATCTGCTGTTCCAGCGTCAGGCGCGCGGCCGGCAGGTTATTATCGGCGTCGAGAGTAGGGTCGATCTTAACGCGGCTGGCGCCAAAGAAGCGCTGCAGGCGATTGGAGAGCTGCTGTGAAACGGCTTCTCCTAGCAGGCTGCCCGCGCTGCCGAAGGATGCACTTGCGGCCCCCAGTTGGCCGCCGACCTGGTTGGACGTTGGATCGCGGCCTACTGCCAGAAGCGCGATGATCTCGTTCGATTGCAGCGGCGGATCGGAACTATAGTTCACGGCCAGACGTTCCGGAGAGCCGGAAACGGTCACGTTCACAGTGATGCCCTTCGTTCGGGTTTCGAGATCAAGATCGAAGACCGGCTCGATCTTGACCGGATTCAGAAAGCGGATATCGCCGCGGTTGACGGTATAACGATTGCCAAAAATCTGGACCTCGCCGCGATTCACAGTGATGGTTCCGAGCAGCGCTGGAACCAGCGGCGTGCCGTGCAGACGCAGGTCCACTTCAGTTTGCACGTTACGCGTGAGAGAGGTTTCGAGCTCAAACAGAGGCGCGCTTTCCAGACGCACATCGAAACGCATGCCGCGCAGATACTCGTTGGGATTCGGCGGCGCGGGCGAGGGCTTGGAGGCTTCCGCGAGCAGCCGTGCGAGATCGGCTCCCGCGCTGATGGCCGCTCGGTTGAGCGTGACAGTGCCCGAAAGCGTGCTAGCGTCCGACGTACCGTTCAGCGCCAGTTGCGCGTTGGAGGTGAAACTGACGTCCGTGGGATAGCGCACACGCACTTGGTTCACGTCCGCTTGCAGGCGATAGATCAGCGTGTCGCCGAATTCTAAGAATCCTCGGAATGCGATTCGCCCGCCGCCGGTTTCCGCAGTCAAAGTTTCGATGGTGGCTCGATTGCGATTGAACAGGATCGTGCCGCTGGCGTTGTCGACTCCGTTGGGCACATCGGTCATGTAGAACGAGGCGTTCTTGAACTCCATACGGCCGTTCATTTGTGGATCGCGAAGGGAGCCGCGGAGGGTAGCATTGACGGTGGCGGTCCCCTTCGCGAGCAGATCCGCATTGAACAGTTGCAACTCCGCCAGATTCACGTTGCCCTTGACGGCAAGATTTGCGCCCCCAGAATCATTGAACGGAATGACGCCAGTGGCCTCAAGATTGGTGTCGCGAGCGGTGAAATGAGCCGCTTCGATGCGGGCTTCCTGGGCCGATACCATAACCAGAATGGGCTGCGTATTGCGGATCTGGACATCTTTCGTCTGCACGTCCAGCTGCAGCGATTGACCTGGCTTGGCATCGATCTGCAAGGTGTCGATCTTCACGTCCGCGCGAAAACCGCGCAGGTTCCGGAGCGACACATTCACGGTGGCGCCCCCTTCGAGGAAACCCTCGAAGGGCGGAGGCGCCGTCTTCTGGGCGTCAGAACCGCGCAGCATCACCAGGTCGTGCAGTGTAGAAATAGTGAGTCGCGAGAAGCGCACGGTGCCGGTCCCCGGATAATCTCCCTGCAGGCTCCACTTCCCCTGGCCGTCGAGCGTGGTCCCGCGTACCTGCGCTTTGGCGTGAAGCGCCAGGTCTGTCCCGTTGGTCTCAGCGGTCATGTTTACATCGCCGAGATTCTGCTGATCCAAGGTTAAGCCGTGAGCAGAAACTTGGCCGCTAATGGACCGCAACTGCAGCGCGCCGCGCTCTATACGAATCTCGGCCGTGGCTTTGCCGTCCAGCCGAGCTTCGGCTCCGGGTTCGAGCCGATGCAGGTCCGCGATGCGCGAGGCGGTGACGGCCTCAGCGGTAACGTCCACGTGAAGATTGCCGTTGTGGATGTCTCCGTCCGGGCTCTCGTAGGCTCCGGAGAACAACACCTTGCCTGAGCCGAGGTCGGCTTGGCCGGCTGTGAATACCAAAGATTGGGCGCTATAACGCAGGTTCGCGCGGACCCGCTCAAAGTGCTCGCCAAAAGCGGTTGCTTGGACGGCATCGAACAGAATATCCGCTTGCGGACGGCGCGCGGTTCCAGAAAGATGGACAGTCGCGGACGCGAGGGCGTCGGCAGAGACACTGGCGACGGTGGCGATCCCGAATTCGCGCGCGGCGGGGGCCAACTGCAGGTTCTTGACGCTCAATTGCGCCGCGAGGGGGCCATCCACGAACTTGCCGTTGGCGGCGTTGGCTGCCCCGGTCATAGCCCCCCCGGCAGCCCCATTCGAAGCAATGATCGCTGCGTCCCCCGTGATCTCGGTCTGGCCTCGTGAAAGTGTCAGATGTTGTAGCGCCACGGAATGTTGAGAGGCTGTGACGTCAGAGCTGAAGCGATCGAAACCGTGGCCTTCAATGCTGGCGTTGGTCACGGTAGCTTGCCCACGAAATTGCGGATCGTTCAAATTCCCGCTCACCATTCCAACCAGCGCGGCCTCGCCTTGCTTGGTGCGATCGAGCTGAAGCGGCAAACTAGTTGGCGCGCCGTCACCCAACAGAGCCAGCGCGGGAAGCACGTCATCCAGGTTTGTCGATCGGGCACGGACGTCCAGGTTCTGGCCCAGCGTGCCAGACAAGATCACGCTGGTGGCGGGCGTCGCGACGTGCGAATCGCCAAAGCTGACTGTCCCGGCTTGCTGGTCGTAGCGAATATCGACCTGACCCTGAATGGGTTCTCCGTTCCCGGCGGGCGCGATCGCAGCCACAGCGTGCACTTTGTTGACAAGCGCCCCCACTACCGAATCCACTTCTAGCGTCCCGGTAAGCGCTCCGTTCCACGGGATCGGACGAGGCGTCAGCACGGCCAAAGCTTCGCGTACGCCCAGACCGTCGAAGTTTCCCTTGAAATGGAAATTCTTCCAGCGGCCCAAGTCGGCTTCGCCCGTGAGACTCCCGCCGAGCGCGGCCGCATTGATCCCGCGCAGAGTGAGTTGCTGCGGCGTCATGCGCAGTGCGGCGCTCGCCGCGGCGTTCTGGATGTGCAAGCGGTCCCGCGTGTATCCCAGTCCGCGGCCGTTGATCTTTCCCGCGAGCGTATAGTCGAAGCCTCCGGCGAAGGAGAACGCAACATCCCCGTCGAAGTTCGCTGAACCGGCCGCTGCTATAGGCAGCGAGAATAACGACACGGCGTCCCGCACCGCGATTGCGGCGGTAGTTTTGAACGTACCTTGCGGAGCCCGTAGATTGGTGAGCGATCCCGTCATATCAATGCGGGAGCCACCGACGTCGATTCGCACTGGAGAGAGCGTCAAGCGCGTGGCATCGAGCGTAAAGGCGGCGGCCAGGCTGGTTTCCGCCGGACTCATGATATCCGACGCTACACGCAGGCGCCGGGACGCGACGTTGCCACGATAACGGGCGCCCGTTGTATCGCGGGTCATTTGCACACGCAGATCCTCACCACTGAAGGCCAGCGGGACTTGGCGAATATCGATGTCCGCAGTCCCGCCGGTCACCGAATAGCGGCGCACCGCCAGATCCACCAGATTTTCAGCCCAACTCTTGCCGCTGCTATGGCCCGGCGGGGTTGGCAGGTTGTTGGAGCCGTCGGGATAAATCACAATGCGGAATCTGGGCTGATCCACGGCCACCGTCGCCAGATCGACCTTGCGCTCGAGCATGGAAATGATGCGCAGACCGATGCTCACGGATTCCACCCGCAAGAGCGGGGCTTCAGAAGCCGGCTCCATGCCATGCAGGACGAACGGTGAAATCTTCGCCGTTAGCGTTTCCCACTTGAACGAAAAGTTGCCGACCTCGACCCGTCCGCCGGTGGCCGACTCGACTTCCGTGACGATCCTGTAGCGTACCAGCTCACGAAACCATCCGCTGCGGACCACCAGCAGTGCCGCGACGGCGCAGACCACCAGCAAGATGGCAGCCGCTACCAGGCACTGGCGGATTAAATGGCGCGCGCGGGTCATTTGAACGCCGCCTCGTGGTAGACGATCGAAGTCTCGCCGCGGGCGATGCCGAGCCAGCGATCGAGGGCCTGCATGGTTTGCTGTTCGGTCAGTAATTTTTCGATATCGTTACGGCTCGCTTCGAAAGTTGGGCGCGTCGAAGTGTTACGGGGACTTGCGGCCAGCTTGTCGTAGTAGGCGCGCAAAGTGTCCTCAGAAATCTCCACTTCGGGGCGGAAGCGAAGATCGGTATAGCGCAACATGCGCAGGCCCGCCGATAGATGTTCCGTCATATCCGCATCCGTAATGTGGGCCTGAGCGAGGACGCTCCTGTATTCCTGATCCGAAGCGTAGCGCGCCTTGATGGGCTCCAGAATAGCGGCGACATCGGCGGGGAGAGGCACGGGCGTCCGGGTTAATGCAGCGTCCTCCAGCACTAGATATTGATCGATCAGACGGTCGGCGGCCTTGCGCTTTTGTTCCGCGCTGAAGTCGGGTTGTTTGCTGTCGATAAAAGCGGAGAGACGAATATCCTGCAGGATGTCTTGTTCGGAGATCACGTGCCGCCCCACGGTAACGGCGATACGGTCGAGCGTCTCGCCGCAAGCGAACGGCGCCGAGCGAAAGACACCTAGTAACGCCAGGCATTCCATGATCCAGATGAGGGCGCGCTGCTGCATCAGAACGTTTGCCCCAGGGAGAAATGGAATTGAAAAGTATTGATGCGTTGCGGCACACCTACGCAGTAGCCGGGATTAGTCTGGCCCGGGGGAGGATTGGGATTGCACAGGAGCAACTGATCGCGGGTTCCGCTGAATCCCACAAAGCGCGGCGAATTGGGACTGTAACTGAAATCGAGCCGAACGGGACCCACCGGAGTTTTGTAAC
>Ga0068863_100004542_pt1 | contig 13685 bp, 13 predicted proteins | sample KBSSwiS62_FD_66596 | JGI IMG/M metagenome (GOLD analysis project Ga0068863, IMG submission 66596) | Switchgrass rhizosphere microbial communities from Kellogg Biological Station, Michigan, USA - KBS Switchgrass S6-2 | ecosystem: Host-associated > Plants > Roots > Rhizosphere > Soil ...
CCAGGCTCTACGAAAAGCGCCGTTAGAGTCAAAGAGCGAAACGCGATTACGCAAGGGATCAGTAATCAACAAACTACCATCATCGAGCACATCAAAGCCGCTAGGCCCGCCCGCCAGCTCGTCCGAGGCTCCGGGCGAGACTAAGAGACTAGCAGGGGCAGCGTTCAGAGATTCCGCCGTCGCTTCCGTACCTAGCGTGCGAACGGGAATTCGTAGGGTCTCGGTTAGTGGAATCGTGCAGACGTTCGCTTCAAGCTCGGGTCGCCCATTGGGGGCATCGCTCGCCAGAAGTGCAAACGGCAGAAAAAGCAGAAAGACGCGAGAGCTCCGTGCCATGTACTACCTTATGATTAAGCGACTTCAGAAACAGTATCCCACTTGCTCGGGAGTGTCTAGCGGCGCGTGATCCACAGAGCGAGCCGCGGGAACTGCTGAAGAGCTAGCTAAGATCTGCTGCTTTGTTTCTACCCGAGAAGCTTTTCCTCTCAAATAACAGCGAACTCGTTTACAAGTGTGCAATCACTTTGCTTGACACCTATGGCCCACCGTGCTAGGTTTCGCGCCGTGTGTTAATTAACCGACGAGACGTCCTCTCACTTCTTCCGTTCGCTGGCAACTCTGCCATCATGCTGCTGGCGGAACTGGGTGAATCTCAAGAGCGCGGACTGCCACAGGATTCCGGGTCTCAGACCGATCAATCAACCTTTGACTTCTGGACGCAAAACATTCGCAACCCTGACACCGCCGGCGGCGGAACACGGTCGCTCGGAACGGCTCCGCGCGCATCATTTGTTTACTACGATGAGCTTCGCGGATTTCTCGCGGCAAGTGACCTTGGGGATGAGGGATTGCGAGACGCCGGTGATTTGGACGTTCTTGTTAACGTTGATCACGTTCGCCCATCGCTCGGGGATCAAAAACGATTTGTGAATATTGAGGGCGGATCTCTTCGCGTCGATGTCCAACAGGCTGCTCCACTGCGATCACTCGCAGAGAGACTCGCGTGGACGGCTGTCGCTGGTTTTCTGCCGGAGAACAAGAAACTACCCCCCATCAAGGAGATGAAGTTCGATCCAGGTGAGAAGTGGGGGCGCTTGCAGTCCATTCCCCTGCCAACAGGAGGGGGCTATTGGACCTGGAACTTCTTTCTGCAGCATCCGAAGAGCCCCTGGATGCGGATTTTCGATGTGATCCGCCGCAGTCAGGGCTTGGCCACAACAATCATCGGGTTAGGCTTCCCGGCAATTGCAACGACTGCGCTGAGGACCGTGGACTCCCTGATTGCGACGTTAACCAAAGACGAGCGAACCGAGTGGCTGTTTCAGAGCCCAGACCTCTACTTCTACGCTACCAAGCGAGCACGCGATGCTTTTGAAGGCTCGAAGCTGCGGCTGAAGAAGGGCATGTATGTCATCATGCCCAGCGACAAGCTCTCGGCATTTGGAAAAGAGCAAGCTGGGTTGACCATTAAGGATGGTCTTATCGTACCCAAGGATACTCCCGGACTCGAGGTTGAATCCGCTGCAAAGGACGTGATTAGGGAAATTACGTATCTTACGATCGGCGTCACCACAAAGCTTCGACCACCTTCCCGGTAGTTTTCGCACGCAAAGCCGCTTTTTGACTGACTTATCCTTTCTGTCCGCAGCCCCACAATCGGGCATTCGTTTTGGCGGCAAGGAAAGCGCGAGCTCAATCGACCATAGGTCGACGACATCATCCCTTTTCTGAAATCACACTCACCCCACAGCAGTCCAGCCGATGCTGGCAACTGAAGCCAAAAGCCTGCTCCAACCGCTGGCCCAGCACATGGATGCGGGAGCGATGATCGTCGGCCCGAGAGAATCGTATTCACACGGGTGATACCTATTGAACGCATAACGACTACTGATGTATCGTTGGCCGGTCATGGAGAGTTCCTTCGTCTCCTATAAGTTCCGCGACTCGGACCGGCAAGTCGCCGCCGACGTCAAGCGACTCATGAAATCGCACCTGCTTACGCCACTGGACGGCGAAGATTTGGGAGGCGCCCAGCTCTGGGCGGAAGTTGGCAAACGGATCCGCTCGGCCGACTCTCTGGTTGCTTTGTTTCTCCTCCCTCACGATCCCACCGACCACACCTGGATCCGGACGGAGTATGACCATGCTTGCGACAGCCAAAGACGTGCGATTGCGGTGGTGCAAGACGGTTTCCCTTGGCAGGATCCCCGTAACAGGGAATACGTAAAACTCGATCCCGCAGCACCATTAGATGGCTTCCTGAAGCTCTCTGCCACCTTGGGCGTGTGGCGGAGGGACGCAGGGCGGCGTGTGCTGGTGCGGCTTCTGCCGGAAATGGTTGCCCGACTCGCCGCTCGCCAAGGCTATTCCTGTCGCTACCGCCTGACCCAGGATTTTCAGGCGATCACGGAATGGATGACCGTGGCACCCGGCGCATCCTTCAATGGCATCGGCTTTCCCGCAAGCGGGATTCGCGAAAATGTAAACATCGAAATTGAAGTCAATGACGGAAGTCGGGCTCTTTACTTCTCCGCGACCGACCCATCTACGATTCCGGCGGAGCTCAGAGCCTACGAACAGAAGTAGCGACGTCATGGACCTCTCGATAAACCAACGAAGTACTCAGGAGCGCGCCGGATGGTGGGCTTGGGAAATCTGGCTCGACGGTCCGGACGCTCTTCTCGACCAAGTCGACGCGGTTGTGTACACGCTGCATCCCACCTTTCCCAACCCAAGGCAGCGCGTGACCGATCGTAGATCGCGATTTTTGCTCCGCTCCGGAGGTTGGGGCGAGTTCATGATCTACGCCGAAGTGAATATGAGCGACGGCCGAACCGTCCCCTTGCGACATTACTTGCGCCTTCAGGAAGTGGCTACCGGTAGCGGCCGCACTTTGTTCTTAACCAGCGCTAAAGAAGACGAGAATCTCGCTGACGATCTGCAAGATCGTTTAGAAAAGGGCGGATTTGAAATCCTTCGGGTTCCCGATTCCGCTTCGATCGCGAAGACGACAGCCGCCATCGTCGTTCTGTCATCCAATCAGAGCTCCTGGTTTGAGAGCGATCTGCAGATGATCCGGGAGGCACACACACCTTTACTTTTCATTACGCTGCAAACCTTCGAGGTTCCGCCCTGCCTGGCCGCCTATCGGTGCCCGCCGAATCCTGACACTCGAGCCGCTGCCGCCGTCGCCTGGCTCGTCCAATTACTCGACCGTCCGCAATTGCCATGGGACCAAGAATCTTTGTCGCCGGCCACCAGTGCCTTCTGGAATCGCCGTCTGGCCCTGGCGGCCATGGATCTGCAACGCGCCACACAGTGCGTGTTCCCGCTGATCGTTGACAACGCGTTCCACGCGGCTGCGCTCGCAGTCGCCCGTAATCTGCTGATTGCGCCTGCCGAGGGGCTGCTTCAGAGGGGCTTGATTGTGCGACTGCGGTCGGGCGACTGCCCCGTCGAGCTGATCGGGCCGGCCAAGGAACTGGCGGTTCTTCGATTGCCCAACGAACTCCCGACCTATCTGTCACCTGCCGAGGCCAGTCCGACCAGCCCACTTGTCGCCGCGTTAGGTCTCGACGCGGGGCTAAGAGTCACCTTGTCTCCCGGATGGCTTACCAGTGCCGCGCAGTCGAATCCATTGACGCATGACGCTGCGAGCACGACACCGGGAGCAGCTGTGGTTTCCCTGGAAAACGGTTCACTCCTGGGCATCGACTTGCGCCCCGGCCGGACTCTGCCCGTCACTCTGATCCGCGACTTGCTGCCGCCTACAATCATCTCTGTTAGTGCCGCCTCTGTAGCTGGCGCGGGGTTGGAATCGGCGCAGGAAGACTTTTTCGAGCGCGCAAAGTCCAAGCCGGAGGATTACGCGAATCGTAAAGGCTACGATTCCAATTTTCTAGGTACCACTGTACCGCTCCCACAAACTCGTAAGCGGACTGAGCTTCTGCGCTACACAAACTTCAGCGTCGCACTGTCTGACGAGCGCCGCCTGACCCTTTATGCCGTGGTGAATATCAATGGGCGCCGCCTCGTCGAGAAGCACCGTGCCGGCGATCCGTGGCAGCTCGACCCGCGCGTCTCGAAGGACCTGCAGGTCGGCGGAGATTACTACCAGGGAACGCCGCTAGACCGCGGCCACATGGTGAGACGCGTCGACCCAGTGTGGGGCAAGGATGCGGAGCAAGCTGAGTTGGATACGTTTCACTATCCCAACTCCTGTCCGCAGCACAAGAATCTCAACCGCAAGACGTGGAACGATCTTGAAGACTATATCTACATCAACTTGCAGCGTGAAGACCTAAAGGTGACCGTTTTTACCGGCCCCGTGCTGGCGGACGATGATGCCGTGTTCCATGGACTAAAACTTCCCAAAGAGTTCTGGAAGGTTGTGGTGATGCAGCGGGACGATGGAAGGCTCTCCGCCACCGCCTATCTGCTGAGCCAAGAGGACATGATTGAGGGCTTGGAGTTTGTCTACGGCGAGTTCCGTACCTATCAGGTCCCCGTCGAACTGATTGAGAAAAAGACCGGCTTGGATTTTGGAAGTTTGCGTGACGTTGATCCAGCGGGGAAGCGAACGGCATTCGAGTCTCTAGAGGGTGCACTTACCGAAATCCGCGGCCCCGAAGACCTCAAACTGGACGAGGTGACCAATGCCCCCGCTGCTGTTAAAGGTCCCGCGGTAGCGCAAGGTGTCTGGAGCGAGCCGGCCGAAGGTGAACGGCAGTTGAATCTAGCCTTGGACACGTTCGATTGGAACACGGCTGACCAACTGCTTAGCGACCTGACGACCCGACTTGTGCGGAGCCCCGGCAATTTTGACGAGCTGTTCGCCCGCCGAATACTTTCACGGTTGCAGCGCAAGCGCCGCTTCGTCCAGGTGACTCGCGCCGGCGACGCGTTCCTCCAAGCGGGCTTCGTGGGCGGCCAGATCCGGCGACGCTACGCCCAAGCGCTTATCGATCAAGGCATTTTTCATGCAGCCGAACGCGTTCTGCGGGCCATGATCGCTGACACCTCGGTTCCTCCGTTTGAACAAGAAGAAGCGCAAGGACTCTTGGGTCGAATCGGCAAGCAAATATATGTGAATGCCGACGCGCCCGAAAACCCAAGGAACGTAGCCCAACTGCAAAACGCAGTCGATTCCTACTGGCTCAACTATGCCCTGGATCCCGCGGAGAACTATTGGCATGGCATCAATGTCGTCGCCTGTCTGCGACGCGCTGAAGCGGACGGCGTCAAGCTACAATCCCCGGCGGCGCCCCTGGAGCTGGCGGGCAACGTTTTGCAAAATCTGGAGAACCGGGAGAAGCAGTCGAAAACTGGAGAACTCTCACCATCTGAACTGGCGACGTTCGTCGAAGTTCACCTCGCGTTAGGTCAATCTGAGGAAGCGATCAAGCGCGCCAAGATGTATGCGGAATGCAACGATGCCGACGCTTTTGAAATTGCCGCTACCCTCCGCCAGCTGGAAGAAGTATGGAGGCTTCGCGACCATCAGCCGCCCGGAGACACGGTCTTGCCGATTCTACGTGCCGCGCTTCTTAAGCGTGCGGGAGGGTCGTTGCAGCTCTCCGTCGCCGGAGTCCGCTCGAATCTTGAAAAGGTGTTTGGAGCGGACCGCTCTGTTTCCCTGAAGTGGTACACGGACGGATTGGAGCGCGCCAAATCGATTGCCCGCATCGAGACCAACGGCAAAGGCTTTGGCACCGGCTGGCTCGCAAACTCCGCGGACTTCTTTCCCGGGCGCAGCGGACTGCTATTGGTTACGAACGCCCACGTGATCGGTCCGGCCACTCCGGATCGCTATCACGACTCCTTGCGTCCCGAAGATGCCACGGTTCACTTTCAGATCCAGGGCTGGAAGCTCCCGCCAGGCAAGGTGCAGTTCCACTCGCCAGTCAACGAACTGGATGCCACTTTTCTGGAATTGCCGAACTTGCCTGCCGATGCCCAAGCCTTGCCGCTTGATCCCCAGCTTCTCGAAGTTGCCAGCCCGCCGCAGCGTCTCTACATCATCGGCCATCCAGGGGGACGCGAATTGGAATTTTCGCTCCAGGACAATTATCTGCTGGCCGCCAACGAACGGCTGGTACATTATCGCACACCGTCAGAGGGGGGATCCTCAGGCAGTCCGGTCTTTGGTCCAACCGATTGGAAAGTGGTGGCCCTACATCATGCCGGACGCAAAGACATGCCGCGGCTCGATGGCCAGCCCGGTACGTATGAGGCTAACGAAGGAATCGCATTGCCCGCATTAGTGAAGGGAACTTCATCGGACACCCCGGTTCGTCTGGCCCATCCGGGCTAATCGGCCACCCCTCTACCCGCCACAATGAAGGCACCCGGACCTTTCGGCGCAAGATTTTGCTCGGCACAACCTATGTTCCGTGTATAAGGTCGTCGGCGTTGTCAAGAGTTTTTTGTGCTGCTCCATGCAAACTTCTGGCTACGCGAGCGGGAGCGAGGTCAGGGTCGTCGGCGCGAAGCGGAAAAATTCTCGAAGACGCTTGACGCTGCAGAAGGCTCGCCAAAATTGTCATCGGACGAAGCACGAGCTTCGCCTTACTCAGGATTCCGTTACGGGTCTCGACCAAGGCTCGTCTCCTTCGAATCCTACGGTGAAACTACATCCACCAACCATGTATTCGATCTTCAACAACTAACCATGATTCTTTCTCCGAACTCCCTCTTCCGTTACCAAGGGAGGCAGGGCGCTCAATCAATTAGCCGATAGGCTTTCGCCTACCACAGGACTTGCCGGGCTACCCTGCATGCGAGCAGACGGCACGGGCTGTGCTGCTTCACGCAGCTTCCAATACAGCCGCACCGCCAATTTTCGTGCGATGGCTACTTTCGCCACCGCGCTGCCACGGCGAAACTTCAATCGTTGATATTCTCGCCGCAATTCCGGATCCAGTCTGGAAGCCGTCTGGGCGGCCTCGACCAGCAAGTAGCGCATCATCGGGTTGCCTTGTTTACTGATGGCGCCCAGCCGTTGCCGACCAGCAGAGCTTTCTTCGCTCGGATTCAGCCCCAGATAACTCACTACCTTTTTACTGTTCACAAAGCGGCTCACTGGCCCCATGGTCAGCACAAACGCTAGTGCCGTCACCGGCCCCACGCCAGCCTGCTGCATCAAACAGGCGGCTGACGGCCGACTTTTCGCAGCTTGCAGCACCGCCTCATCCAACTTCTTGATCCAGGGATCGAGCTGGTCGAGCAACTGCAGCAGCTCTTCCCGGCGCAGACTAGCCCAAGGATCGAGAATCAGGCCTTGCAGTTCCATCCGACCAATCTGCGCCCATAGTTTTTTCCTCCGGCAAAGGCCTTGCCCCATCGCCAACGCGTGCAGCTGGTTCATCACCGAGGTACGAAAGCGAACCAGCTTGTGCCGATGCCGCAGCATTTGCCGCAGATCCCGCTCCTCCGGCGATGGTACTCAGATCCGGGGAAAACGGTTCGTGAGCAGCAAGTCGAGAATATGTAAGGCGTCGCGCGAGTCCGTCTTCTGCTTGCGCACCATAGCGGCACGGATCTCCGCCGCGTCTCCGATCCAGAGTTCGTGCTGGTGTTCTCGCAGCATCCTCTCGAACCACTGCGCATCGCAGGTAGCTTCCATCCCAACGCGGGCCGGGCTCGGAAGCGTGGCATAAAACTTCTTGGCTTCTTCGTTCTCGTGTTCCAACCGGCGCTCAATAACTTCGCCGTTTGCGGGATCCAGCATGGCAATTTGCTGGAAGCGTGAATGGAAATCACAACCTATAATAAGCATCACTCGGCTCCTTTCCTCCGAGTCTTGGTCGAGTCACCTTCGCCAAGTCTACTCGGTCGAGGGGAGCCGACGACCTTATCCAATCAATTATGTAGAACCTAGAACGTTGCGGAGGAAGTGAGACCGTAATAATCCATTGTCAAGACGCGAAACGCTTGCTAGCATGCGCAACACTATCTCAATAGGACGCCGGTGCCTTTGCGGTGGCATTTGCGCTTCCATCTGATCGTTGGAAGTCCGCTTTGCCCGAGGCGTTCACTCTTCGCGATCTCTCGATGTCCAAAGAGTGGTAAAGCACCGGGCGGTCCTAACGGTCAGCGCATAGATTGTCGTGTGCCGGGTCAGAATGAACTATTCCCCGATTCCTTGACGTAGGCAGCTTTCGCTTTGCTGAAACGGCCCACAACTGGTAAGGAGCACCTATGCTGGGACGCGTGTTTGAACTGTCCGGGTTAGTAATTCTCGTGGTTATCGCCGTCCTCGGATTTTTGATCCCGGTCATTGCTGGCGCGATACGCAAGGAATCCGGCTTGTTGAGAGGGATCGAGGCCGCCATTCTGGCGGTACTGGGCGGGTTGCTGGCTCGTGGCTTCATCAGCATCTTGCTGGGGTCGGCAAATGATTCGGCAGGCGCCGGCATGGCGGTTGGATGGGGCTTCTTTTTGGTCCCAGGGTTCGTCGACACAATTGCTTACATCTTTGGTGGCCACCCTATCCTCACCACTCCCGAAATCCTTTTGCTATTCGCCACGATCGTCGGTGGATTTACCGGGATGATGTGGGGCATCTATCAAATCTATTGCTGGGTCGGATTGGGGTTGCTTGCTTTTCCTCTGGACGTTACCTGGGCCCTGGCGGGAAACACGGTCGGATGCGCACTGCACCTTGTCAACATCGGCTGGGGCCATCACGGAGCCGAACCACGAGAAAACGCGCACCGCTATGCACGGGGATTCGGGCTGAGATACAACCCGCGTTACGCATTTACTCAAGGCGCCGTCATGAGTAACCTCGATGAACCTCCGGGCGGCAATCTTTATCGTCATGAGAGGACTCATGTCTGGCAAAATCGGGCTTTCGGCCCAATGTACACTCTCACCTATGTGGCTTGGATGGTGATTTGGTTTGTTCCGGCGGTGGTTGCCGGAATCGCAGTGCAAGGGGCCATTGGTCTCGTCAAAGGGCCTAACAATTGGTGTTATTTCAATAACCCTTGGGAAACGTGGGCATACGCAGTTCAGGGAGCGCAAAGAACTGGTATTGACGGCGTGACCGCGGATGATTGCAAGATGATCTGGCCCGCAAAATTTGTCATTGCCTGGTCTGTTCCGTTTTTCGCGGTGGCAACCGTCCTGGCAGTTTTGACGTTTATCACGGTCTGGGGCGGAAGCGCTCCTGCACAGAAAAAATCAAACCCACCAGCTCGCCGCCCGCACGCACATTTATCTCCGCAGGATAGCTTACCCGGTGGAATTCCCCACCAAAGCGTTTCACTACGGGGACAACGAATTTTTGCGTCGGCGTATGCGGGTGACAACTTGACGGCCGCACGGAGTTCTTCGCATCAGATCGCGTCAAGCAGCCCTTGGAACGTCCCGTTTCGCCAGCGTATTTAAAGCGATTTGCTTGTTCGTGCTCAGAAGGAATTTCTAAGTATTTCCACGGGGAGGAATTCGCTATAACTCAAATGAAATCTGCCAACCCGGCTCGCGAGGTCTGCGTACGGAATTGGCGGATTCAGGAAGGAGATCTGCTATGGGGGCGCTTCGCATGGTATTAGGAGTGGTCGCCGGATTGCTACTGGCTTTCGCCAGTTTTTTCTTGATCTTACATTTTGCGCTTAATTTAACGACGAATACTGCCTTAGCGGTGGCAGGCGTCGCTGGAATCATAGGAGCCGTCTACAGCGCCGTGGCCTTCGCGCGGGGCGTTTACGGCTTAGGACCCTTCAGCATCCTCGGATATCTACTGGACATGAGCTGGTCTCTGCCGAACACGGCTGCATCGCTGCTGGTTTGGTTGCCGGCTTGCATGATCGCCGGCGGAGATTTCGTGGAACCGGATGACAAGAGCCGTCGCTCCGGTACGTTCGTCTATCGGAAGAACCCTCGTGGCGGCGGCTACGATGCCACCACCATCGGAACCGTGATTGGAGGAGGGTGGAGCACCCATGAAGAAATGCACGTCTGGCAGGCACGGTTGTTCGGTTTCCTATATATGCCGGTTTATATCTTGAGCTTGCTGCTCAACCTGTTGTTCCGCTTGTGCACAGGAAAGGTGCAGGATCTTACCATGCAGGCCTATTACAGGATTTGTTTCGAAGACTGGGCGTATTCGGCTGGTTCGACTTCGGGAGAGACCATCAAATGGGGAGCGTGGATTCTCTGGTTCTTCTTATCGTTGATCTACGTTGGCAGTGTGGTGCTTATCTTTGTGGGAGCCTTTGCGGGCATTGTTCTCTTAAGCATCGGTGCGGGGATCGCGTTGGTCGCCTATAGTTTGATTCGGGCTTTTACACCGCCAACGGCCTAGTTCGCATGGACCTGAGTCGATGCCCCCGATAGCGAGCAGTCTTTTGATCAACCAGCTTGCGGTTTCTTTGGCCATCTTCACTAGATCGAGGAGAAGCAAGGGGGGAATCGATGGCGATAACGGAAGCTCAGACACGTAACCAATAGCGTCGGTTAGCTATCATCGACCAGTCCAGGGCAGGAAATCGCAGCTTCAGATTGGTTTTGCACGAGACGGAGGGAGGTTTTATTCCATATGCTCGACAGCATGCGTAAGCCCTTCTTTCTCGTATCTCTGATCGCTATCTTTCTCGCGGTATTTGTCGAACTGGGCTCCATGGCTGTGCTTGGCCCGCACACCTCAGCAAATACGTTCGGCGTCTCACCCACGGGCAAGGCGATTCCCGCCATGGCGTTTCTGGATGGATTGATTTTCTACGCCACGCTAATCATCGGCATCGCGCTACTGATTCCCGAACGCGTACAGAGCAAGGTTCAGGGAATTGCAACTCTGGTGTTTTCCTTTCTTCTGGTAATGGGTTGCCTGGTAGTCGTCTTCGCCGACTTCGAGCTCTTGCTCTTGATGGTCAGTCTGCTGATGTCAGTTCCGTTTGGCACCGCCGCGTACATTATCGGCTGGGGCCAATTCGATACAGATGGAGCGCGCGTAGCGCTCAGCCTGCTCATGACTCTGAAGATCATTTATGGCGTTTGCCTAGTGCTTGCCCAGCAGCGATTTCTTCAGAACAAAGGGCTCGTCCTTATCATTATCACTTCATTTGTATCCAACCTGATCATCGCTTTCCTGCACGCTTTTGTTCCAGGACCCTTGGTCAGCATCACCGACGACATCGCGGCCATCATCATTTGTATCCTGGCTATCATTTGGGCGGTCGTCTATTTGATTGGCGGGATTATTTCTGTGTTTAAGGTCATCGTCTAGCTTGACCGTTGACAACTTCTGTTGCCTCAATCTAAGAGAAGATGTTGCGCTTACTCCAGCTGCACAACGCAGGGAACGAACGGCTGCGGGAAAGCAATGGTTAAGCGTCCCTGCGCGGATAAAATCTGAAACGTAACCTTTGTTGGATGGTCTGTATCCCGCGTTGAGCCATCTGGACCCTTTGGCCAATACTGCTTATTCAGTTTTAGATCTGCTCCGCTACCATCCAAGGTCTGGTATTCAATCGATGCACAATCCGGCGTCGTTGCCGAAAATGTCGCTCGGCGAACCTTGTGGTGACTATCAGGAGAAACGTCAAACGTCGTGGGTTGATCCCCAGTTTTCACAATGAATTTAGCGGGGGGCACATTGCTACGCCTTGGCGGTGGAGGATCGGGCGTCAGCTCCATCGGCTTCAATTTAGGGCTCAACGAGCCGAACAGGTCGCCGAGTTTGCTCCTTGGCGGGTAGGACGGTCTTTTGTCGTTTAGGACGCCCCAAACGACACACACGACGAACAGCACGACAATCAAGATCAGCACAATCAACAATACCTTCGTTCCCGTCATTTGCTTTTCTCTCCCTTGGTGATGCCTGCCGGGATCGAAATTACTCCTACATTCTTTTCTGGCACGGCTCGCGCTAACTCGCCAATCGTGGTCTTAGGGCAGCTCGACTCGAACCAACGCTGCGTCATCTTCCCTTTAGACCTGTAGAGAATTCTTCCGTCCTACTGTGGTTTAAGCCCTTTCTCTCGGGCTAGTAGCCTGTGGTCCCTGAGCACCTTGCTGGCAGCAAAGCCGATCACGATGCAGTTGGGCGCACAAGTATCCATGGGAAAAGAAAGCGTCACCTTACTGCCCGGCTTGACCATTGCGCCTTCTCCGGGACTCGTCGAGGAAACCGGCTTGCTGGTGTCTCCCGTGAACGAGGGTGCGACCGACAACCCGAGGGCGTCGAGAGTGACGATGGCCTGCTCTAGCGTTTGCCCGCTCAAATGCGTGACGCGAACCAATTTTTCCGCGCCCAGGGTCACCTGTACCTTTCCCCCTTTGGGGACCCTTTTTCCTTGGTCAGGGTTCTGGGAGATAATCTTGCCTGCCTCCTGGGGTTTGCCCTCGGCTGTTTGCACATTCTCATCCCGGATCAGACCTTTTTCCTCGAGAGCGGTGTCAGCTTCGCCGAGCGTCTTGCCGTGGAGATCTGGCACTTCGATTCCACTGGGCCTCAATGCCAGCCACACTCCAACTCCCACACCAATCAGCACGAGCACCAGGACCGGAATGAGCCACACAAAGACACTAATAGGTTCCTTTTTAGCCGTTTTGGGCACCGTGAAGGCAAACGCCTGTGATCGGTCGCCTACATCTGGCGTTTGAACCAAAACGAAATCGACCGCAACTTGATATTTCCCGGGCTTAGCCTTGTCCTTGTCCTTCGGCGACACTTCGAATTTGAGCACGAAGACTTTCTCCTGGTCTCTTTCGAAGCGCTGTTCCGTCGGACCATCAATCTTGACCCACCCGTTTTGAACTGCGCCGCTGGGAGGGTTGGTAGTGGGAAGTGACACTGGCACTGCCCGTCCGTCGCAGGCAGCACCGGTCACGTTCTTCACTGTTATTTGACAGCTCGCGCGCCCCTGGCTATCGAGGGTGAGGGGCGAGTTCACTGCAGATGTTATGTGAAAGCACTTGGGCATTTTTAGGTTCCTCCGAAAGCTAAATAATTGGCTCCCTTGCGTTTCTCGCTATGATCCGAATTCCAGGTCATACGTCACATACGCCGGTTTCTCTAACTCAACAATTCGCTCAATCAGGTTACGATGCCCTGCAAGGCCTCCCGGAACGGTGATGCGCAGATGAAAAGGTTTGACTTTCCCATTCACCTGGGGCTGCTCGTCCACTTGAAACCCCTTGGCACCTGTCGCGGTCTCGAGAAACAGGCAGAGTCCTTTGCGCGTCCCGCGCCACTTCGACAAGGTCACGGCGGCGGCCGTCAGCCCTCTTAGTCGCCCGAGCCCCGTCGACAAAGATGGCGTTGATGAAAGCCTCTCCCTGCGCGGCACATCCAGGAGCACTTCAAGATCGACCCAACCTGCCAAATAGGGTACAAAGGCGTCCGGAGCGCGGTTGGGGTCAAAGTTCTCATGAAGACGGTCCAGGGCAGACTCGCACGGCGCGTGCATCGTTTCCATGAGTTCGAGAATCGCGAACAATGGATTTCCCGGCACTGCGGTGTCCTGAAACACCGGTGGCAAAAGTCTTTTAATTCGTTCCTTTTTCATCTTCGGTTACGACTTCAATATCGTGCTCGCCCGAGCAGAACAACCAATTGGGAGGAAGCGTCACCTTGTCGGTAAAGACTTTTTGGGAGCAGGAGCCATAACGTTGCCCACCGTCGCGGCTTCGATACACGCCTGTTTTCCCCGCCGCCAGAACGATGCTGCGACGCGGGT
>Ga0068863_100004543_pt1 | contig 13683 bp, 11 predicted proteins | sample KBSSwiS62_FD_66596 | JGI IMG/M metagenome (GOLD analysis project Ga0068863, IMG submission 66596) | Switchgrass rhizosphere microbial communities from Kellogg Biological Station, Michigan, USA - KBS Switchgrass S6-2 | ecosystem: Host-associated > Plants > Roots > Rhizosphere > Soil ...
GTCACGAGCCGCATCGTCTGCCACATTCACTTCAAGTTTCCGGACGGCTCGAAGATCAAGCGCGCGTTCACCTACGACTGGCGCCTCTGGACGTTGCCCGAGCTGCGCGAGCTGCTGATCGAGGCCGGCTTCTCGAAGGTCCGCGTCTATTGGGAAGGAGACGACGGCGACGGCGGCGGCAACGGCGAGTTCAAGGAGCACGCGACCGGAGAGGCGGATCTCGCGTGGATCGCTTACCTCGTCGCCGAAAAGTGACTTTCGCGCGGCCCTCGCGCTGAAGAACGCGTCGTCTCTTCGCTGCGATTGCGCGGCAGCCGTCACACGGCGCGCCGAGGTCGATGGCGTATAATCGCCCCCGGCTCCCCTCCGGCGCACTCAAGAAGGAAGCCATGGGTAAGGATATCGAGGTTGCGATTCTGTTCGCCGACGTGGTGGGCAGCACGCAACTCTATGAGCAGCTCGGCGACGCGAAGGCACGGCAGATGGTCAGCCGTTGCCTCGATATCATGCGCGAGGCGACCGAGGCGCACAGCGGCACCGTCATCAAGACGATGGGCGACGAGGTCATGTCGACGTTCCCGACCGCCGACGACGCGATGAACTCGGCGCGGCGGATGCAGGAGCGAATCACGACGGACGCGGAGCTCGCCCACGGCAACGGCCACGTCGCGATCCGAATCGGCTGTCACTACGGGCCGGTCGTGCAAGAGCATCGCGACATCTTCGGCTCGGCCGTGCACACGGCGAACCGGATGACGAGCCAGGCCAAGGCAAAGCAGATCATCACGACGCTGTCGACCGTCGAGCGCTTGTCGCCCGAGTGGCAGGCGGTTGCGCGCCAGATCGACATCGCGACCGTGCGCGGCAAGGCCGACGAGGTCGTGCTGTTCGAGGTGCTTTGGCAGCCGGAAGAGGCGACGAGCATGCTTCCGACCGTGGGCCACGGACGCAAGACCGGCGCGCGTCCGAAGCGGCTAAGCCTCCGCTATCAGGGCCGCGAGGTCACCGTCGGCGACGGACGCAAGAGCGCGACGCTCGGTCGCGCCGAGGAGAACGACGTCGTCGTGAAGGGCAACCTGATCTCGCGCGTGCATGCGCGCGTCGAGGCGAGCCGCGACAAGTTCACGCTCGTCGACGAGAGCACGAACGGCACCTTCGTGCAGACGAACGCCGGCGAGGAAATCTTCGTGCGCCGCGACAGCACCCAGCTGACCGGCGAAGGCGTGATCGGCCTCGGCCGCGTCGCACAGCCCGGAACCGCGCTCGCGGTGCATTACGTCGTCGAGGAATAGCACGCTCCACTTTCTCCGCTGGGCATGCGCTTGCCGGACCAACGTACGGCGCCGCCGCGCGGTGTCACCTGTGTTTTCGGTGCGGATCCTCGTGCGCCATTAGAACTATCGGGCTAGCAAACGCCACGGCCGTGGGCAGAGCATGAGTCCCACGGAGGTGGCGCCTGAATCCCACAGTGCTCGACGCGCTCCAACTCGGGATCCCTGTTGGTTTGTGGCTCTTGTACAGAGCGCGGGCGAATCTTCCGAGCCTTTTCTACCACCGCAACTTTCCGGGCCTCGTCGCGATCGGATTCGGAGCACTCGGGGCGCTGCGGGCGGCGCGCTATGCCGTCAACGCGCTGCCGGAAGTCGAGGGCTGGGAGTCCGACGCCATCGCACGCGCGATCGCCGCAGGCCACGGGTTCAGCTTTCCTGGTTGGATGCACTGGCTCTGGGACATGCAGCGTGAAGATCCGAACGCTTTCTTCCCAACCGCCTGGCAGGATCCCGTCTATACCTATCTGCTAGCCGGCATGCACCTGCTGTTCGACGACAAGGCTTACCTTGCCGCCTATGCATTCAACTTCGTCTGCATCGCAGTCCTTGCTTATCTCGTTTATCGCACAGCCTTTCGATTTGCGGGTGCTTGGACCGGCGCAACCGCCGTAGTGCTCCTGAGCGCCCACACCGAGCTTTACGTATCGTTCTTCGCCAACATCACCGCGACGGCGCTCGCAACGTGCGTGATCATGGTCTGCGTGCTCGCGGCGGTGCGCTATTTCGAAAGTCCGACGTGGCGAAGGATCGTCGTGCTCGGGCTCGCTGCCGGCTTCACCGTGCTGGCTTCGCCCGCGGCGGTCTACTTTGCGTACGCACTCGCAGCATCGCTGGTGCTGTACCACCGCTCCGTGCTGAGCACCGGCATCATTCGGGCCGCCGCTTTCCTGCTCGCAGCTGCGCTGGTCGTGTTGCCGTGGTCGATTCGCAATTACGAAACGTTCGGGACCTTCGTCCTCGTTCGCACCGGCGCCGGCGAAATCGCGTACACGAGCACGGTGGCTACCGCGGCGACATTCATGCCGGGCGTGGCGCGTAGTCCCGTTGACGTGCCGTGGACTTCGACGGGACCGGCGGCGGCGATTGTCGAGCAGTTGCAGGAAAGGGATAAGCGTATAGCCCTCAATACTTTCGAATTCGACGTGTTCGAGGCAGCGCCCCCGCCCGGCTATGACGCCATGAATGAGGCTCAGCGCGACGCGGTCCATTTAAAGCGCGCGAAAGAATTCCTAATCGAGCATCCCGTCGTGGCGGCCGAAATGGCCATCGCGAAGTGGAAGGTTTTGGCAACGACCTTCGACGTGTACGGCCTCGCGCTCTTGGCGCTCGCCGTGCTCGGCGCCGCGCTCGCAATCAGGGATCCGAGGAGTTGGCCGCTCACGCTGATGGTCGGCGCCACCAGCGTGGTCTTCCTGGTGCTCATTCCTTACTACGATCGCTATCGGTCTCCGATGGAGCCGTCGATCGTGGTTCTTGCCGCGATTGCTCTGAAGACCCTCGATGAGCGGCTAAGGAGCGCATTCGGCAGGCCGGCGTGAGCGGCGAGTAACCTGCGGCGCTCCGCGGACCCATCCCGACGTCCGCGGCGCGACGAAAGCGGACGCGCGGTTAGGAGAGGCTCGCGACGACCTTCTTGTGCTCCGCGCGCAGCTCGCTCGGCACGCGGTCGCCGAACTCGTCGAAGTACTGGCCTATGTTCTCCATCTCTGCGCGCCACTGCGCCGGGTCGACCGCGAGCAGCAGATCGAGATCTTGCTTCGACACGTCGAGGCCCTTGACGTCGATGTCTCCGGGCTTCGGCAGATAGCCGATCGGCGTCTCGACCGCGCCGACGCGGTTCTCGCAGCGCTCGATGATCCAGCGCAGCACGCGGAGATTCTCGCCGAACCCGGGCCAGAGGAACCGGCCGGCCGAGTCGCGCCGAAACCAGTTCACGTGGAAGATCTTCGGCAGCTTCTCGGAGCGCTTCGCGAAGCTGAGCCAGTGGGCCCAGTAGTCGCCGTAGTTGTAGCCGCAGAATGGCTTCATCGCCATCGGATCGCGACGCACGACGCCGACCTTACCGGTGGCGGCGGCGGTGGTCTCGGATGCGACGCTCGCGCCGACGAGCACCCCGTGCGCCCAGTCCTTCGCCTGATAGACGAGCGGAGCGAGCTCGCGCCGGCGCCCGCCGAACACGAGCGCCGAGATCGGCACGCCCTCGGGCGCCTCGGCGAGCTTCGAATACGCGGGGTTCTGCTTCGCCGACACGGTGAAGCGCGAGTTCGGATGCGCGGCCGGCCCATTGGTGCCGTCGTATGCGCGGCCAACCCAATCGATCGTCGGCTTGCCGCTGCCTTTCTCTTCCCACCACGGGTCGTTGTCGGACGTCACGGCGACGTTCGTGAAGATCGTGTTCTTCTGGATCGTCTCGTAGGCGTTGCGGTTCGTGTGCGGATTCGTGCCGGGGACGACGCCGAAGTAGCCGGCCTCGGGATTGATCGCGCGCAGCTGCCCCGAGGAATCGAGATGCATCCACGCGATGTCGTCGCCGAGCGTCCAGACCTTCCAGCCTTTCTGGCTCTCGGGCGGGATCAGCATCGCGAGATTCGTCTTGCCGCAGGCCGAGGGGAACGCGCACGCGAGATAGTGCGTCTCGCCCTGCGGGTTCTGCACGCCGACGATCAGCATGTGCTCGGCGAGCCAGCCTTCGGTGCGCGCCTGGTAGCTCGCGATCCGAAGCGCGTGACACTTCTTGCCGAGCAACGCGTTGCCGCCGTAGCCCGAGCCGTAGCTCATGATCGTGAGCTCCTCGGGGAAGTGCATGATGAAGCGGCGCTCGGGATCGAGCTCGCCCGTCGAGTGCAGGCCTTTGACGAAAGTCTTGTCCTTCTCGATTCGTTTGAGCGCCGGTTTGCCGATCCGAGTCATCAGGTACATGTTCGCGACGACATAGGGGCTGTCGGTGATCTCGACGCCGCAGCGCGCGTAAGGAGAGTCGATCGGGCCCATGCAATAAGGAATCACGTACATCGTTCGGCCGCGCATGCAGCCCGTGAAGCACGCGTTCATCTGCGCCTTCGCATCGGCGGGCGCGAGCCAGTTGTTGTTCGGGCCGGCGTCGGCCTTGTCGCGCGTGCAGACGAACGTCAGATGCTCGACGCGGGCGACGTCCTCGGGGTCGGAGCGGTGCAGGTAGCAGCCGGGATAGTGCTGCTGGTTGAGCTCGAGCAGCGAGCCGCTGTCGAGCATCTCCTCGACGAGCTTGCGGTATTCTTGCTCGGTGCCTTCGCACCAATAGATTCGATCGGGACTCGTGAGCTCGGCCACCTGCGCAACCCAGTCGCTCAGGCTCTTAAGGCGCGTCGTCATTGGGGTTTTTCGTGACTTTCGTGATGGTGAAGAGCGGCATTATACCGTGGCGCAGCCGCGGATAGGATCGAGCGCCCGAGCCGCGCGCGGCGGGCCGAGCGGCGCGGGCGCGGGTCTCGAGACGGGCTCGCGCCGCGCCCGCGCGCCCGATTATGTAGGAGTGCAACGCCGAGAAGCGCGCGCGCGCCGCGCGCGGGTTTTCAGCGCGCACATTTCCTTCGCTCTCGCGCTCTGCGCCGTCGCGTGGCCGGGCTACGCGCAATTGCCGAGCGCGCGAGCACGTGCAGGGCTCGAGCTCGCGACGCGCGTCGAGAAGATCGTCGCGGGCGCCGGCGCGGACAAGGCAGACGCGCGTCCGCGACTCGTTGCGGCCGACGATCTCTCACCGGGCGACGAGCTCGTCGTCACCGTGACGTTTCTGAATACCACGCAGCACGCGCTCGACGGCCTGCGGATCACTCAACCGATTCCGCCGAGCATGCGCTACGTCGAAGGGTCGGGTGTCGGGCCGGGCAGCCTGGTGCTGTACTCGGTCGACGGTGGTGCGACGTATGGGCAGCCGAGCGAGCTCGCGCTCGTCGCGGCCGACGGCGTCCGCCGCGCCGCGACCGCGGCCGACTACACGCACGTTCGCTGGCTCATCAAGGCGCCGCTCGCGGCCGGGGCGCGCGCGTTCGTGCGCTTTCGCGCGACCGTGCGCGCGGTGACCGAGCCGGCTTCGTCGGCTCCGGCCGATAAGTGACCTCGACAAATCCCGCGTTCGCCGACGATTCGAGACGCGGCTTGGGACCGCTACCGGCTATAGTGAGCGGCGCAGCCAATGGTCGATATCGCCGACATCTTCAGTCCCGACGGGGCGCTCGCCGCTAGCCTCCCCGGATTCAGCTATCGCAAGGCTCAGCAAGAGATGGCGACGCTCGTCGCCGACGCGCTCAGCATGGGCAAGCACGCCGCGATCGAGGCCGGCACCGGAATCGGTAAGACGTTTGCGTACCTCGTGCCGGTGCTCGTATCGGGCCGTCGCGCGATCATCTCGACGGGGACGCGAACGCTGCAGGATCAGCTCTTCGCACGCGACCTGCCGCTGCTCGGAGCGCTGCTCGGCCGGCCGGTGCGCATCGCGTTGCTCAAGGGCCGCGGCAACTACTTGTGCTGGCATCGGCTCGAGGCCGCGCTGCACGACGGCACCCGCGACGCGGCGACGCTCGCCGAGCTGCGCGCGATCGCCAACTGGGGCCGCGCGAGCGCACGCGGCGACTTGACCGAGCTCGAGGACCTCGAGAACGACGACGGGCTGCGAGGCGCGATCACCTCGACCGTCGACAACTGCCTTGGGTCTAAGTGCGACTTCTACGACCAATGCTTCGTGGCCGAGGCGCGCCGCGACGCGCAGGCGGCCGACGTCGTGATCGTGAATCACCACCTGCTGCTCGCGGATCTCGCGTTGAAGGACGGCGGCTTCGGCGAGCTGCTCCCCGGCGCCGACGCGGTGATCGTCGACGAAGCGCATCAGCTGCCGGATGTCGCGCAGCAATTCTTCGGCCTGTCCGCGAGCACGCGGGAGATCGAATCGTTGCTGCGGGATCTCAACGTCGAGGCGCGCGGCGTCGGCGTCGCGGGCGAGGTGGAGCAGGCCGCGAGCGACGTGGCCCGAGCCGTGCTCGACCTACGGCGTTGCTCGACCAGCGTCCCTCCGGGACGTACCCCGTGGGCGGCGGCCCCGGCCGCGTTGCGCGACGCGTTGCCCGAAGTGCGCCGGGCTCTCGAAACGTTGCGCGAAGCCGTCGACGGTTTCGCCGACGCGAGCGCGGCGCTCGCGAATTGCGCGCAGCGATGCGCCGATGCAGCGGCGCGCGTGCGGTTCATCGCGGCCGCGGATCCCGACGACGGCTTGCGCTGGTTCGACTTCTCGACCGGCGCCGTCGCCGCGCATTGGACGCCGTTCGACGTCGGTGCGGCGCTCGCGGCGAGGATCGAGGCGCAGGGCGGCGCGTGGGTGTTCGCGTCGGCGACGCTCGCCGTCGGCGAAGATTTCAGTCACTTCTTGCGCCGCGTCGGCGTCGACGCGCAAATCACGCGCGTGCTCGCGAGCCCGTTCGACTACGAGCGCAACGCGCGGCTCTACGTGCCCGAGGCGCTGCCGGATCCGTCCGACGAGTCGTACGTCGAGGAGCTCATGGGCGCCGTGTGGCCGCTGATCGACGCCGCGGGCGGCGGCGCGTTTCTGCTGTTCACGAGCTACCGCGCGCTGAACCGCGCGGAAACCTGGCTCCAGCGCTGCGCGACGCCCGGGCGCGTGCTCGTCCAGGGGCGAGGCTCGCGCAGCGAGCTCCTGAACGAGTTTCGCCGCGACGGCAACGCAATCCTGCTCGGCACCAGCAGCTTCTGGCAGGGCGTCGACGTCCGCGGCCCTGCGCTGCGGCTCGTCGTGATCGACAAGCTGCCGTTCGCGAGCCCGGGCGACCCGCTCGTGCAGGCTCGGATCGATGCGATCCGGCGCGCAAACGGCGACGCGTTCACCGAGTTCCAGCTGCCGCAGGCGGTGCTCGCATTGAAGCAGGGCGTCGGGCGACTGATTCGCGACTTCGACGACCGCGGCCTCGTCGTGCTCGGCGATCCCCGCTTGCGCACGCGCGGCTACGGACGCTTGTTTCTCGCGAGCCTCCCCCCGATGCCGGTTCTCGACGACCACGGTTCGGCGCTCGCGTTCGCGGCGAGCCTCGACCCCGCGAGGAGCGTCGAGCACGCGGAGCGGGTCCACACCGCCGCCGCATCATGAAGCTGCTCGGCATCGAGACCTCGGGACGCGTCGGCTCCGTCGCGCTTTCGGTCGACGGCCGGATCGAGGAGCGCGAGATCGCGAATGCGCGCGAGCAAACCGAGCGGCTGCTCGCGGTCGTGGACGAGCTTCTCGCCGGCGCGCGCCTCGAGCTGACTGACCTCGACGGGATCGCGTTCGGCCGCGGCCCGGGCTCGTTCACGGGCCTGCGGGTGTCTGCGGCGGTCGCGCAGGGTTTGGCCGCACCATCCCGCCTGCCGCTGCTGCCAGTGTCGAGCTTGCTCTGCCTCGCGCAGCGCGCGCTGCGAAGCGAGCGGGTAGAGCACTCCGTCGCTTGCGCCGACGCGCACATGGGCGAGGTCTATTGGGGAGAATTCGAGCTCCGCGACGGTGTGCTGCGCGCGGCCGGCCCCGAGCGGCTCGGCGCGCCGGCCGACCTCATTCCGCCGAGCGGTTCCACTTGGGTAGCCGTCGGCAGCGGCTTCGCGGCGCAGCGCGAGGCGCTCGGGGCCGTGCTCGCGAAGGCGCAGCGCGCGCTGCCCGAGCTCGAGCCCGCGGCTCAGGATCTTTTCCCGGCCGCGGCCGAGGCGCTCGCGGCGGGTCGCGCGTCGTCGCCGGACAAGGCGTTACCCGTCTATCTGCGCGAGCACACCGCTTGGCGCCGAGCCGACTGAAACCCGCGCCGGGCCTAGGCCAGGCGCCGTGTGCCGCGGCGCTCGGCGCCGGTCTTAACTATTTTGTAACAATGCTCGACTGTAATGACGTGCCCGCCCTGCCTGAAATGGTTAGCCGAGATGAATATGGCGCAAAAGAAAATCCTGGTCGTCGAGGACGAGCGCGCGATTCGCGAAATGCTCGCGTTCAACCTCGGCCGTGCCGGATATGAAGTGCGGCCCGCCGGCGACGGTCGCGAGGCTCGCGCTGCGATCGCGGACGGTCAGCCCGATCTGGTGCTGATGGACTGGATGTTGCCGGACGTGAGCGGGCTCGAGCTCACGCGCCAACTGAAGCGCGATCCGCACACGCGCGAGATCCCGGTGATCATGCTCACGGCTCGCGTCGAGGAGGACGATCGCGTCGCGGGTCTCGACGGCGGCGCCGACGACTACATCGTGAAGCCCTTCTCGCAGCGCGAGCTGCTCGCGCGGATCCGCGCGGCCCTGCGCCGCTCCGTCGTCGCGGAAGGCGAGGTCGTCACCGTCGCTCAGCTCAAGCTCGACGGCGCGAGCCATCAGGTGAGCGTCGAGGGTGCGGAGATCGCGCTCGGGCCGACCGAATATCGGCTGCTCGAGTTCTTCATGCATCACCCGGACAGGGTCTACAGCCGCGCGCAGCTGCTCGACCGCGTCTGGGGCGGCAACGTGTACGTCGAGGAGCGCACGGTCGACGTGCACATTCGCCGGCTCCGCAAGGCGCTCACCCCTTACGGATACGATAGACTGATCCGTACCGTTCGCGGCGCTGGGTACCGTTTCTCACCCGGTCAGACGTGACACTGCCGAACCGATGGGCATCGCAATTCGCTTGGCTGGCCATCTGGGTCATAGCGGCGCTTTCCCTCGGTGCGTGGTTCGGCGGCATGGGCTGGTGGCTCGCCGGCGCGCTCGCCCTATATCTGGCGCGGCTGTTGCGCAGGGTGTACCTGCTCGATCGAGTTCTCGAGGGGGCCACGCGTGTCCCGCTTTTCGAGATGCAGGGGTTGTGGCCCGAGATGTTCGCGCGCGTCGAGAAGATTCGCGCGAAGGCGCGCAGCCGCAAGAAGAAGTATCACAAGCTGCTCCGCGAGGTGCGCGAAAGCACGGGCGCGCTGAGCGACGCGGGCATCATCCTCAACGCCGAGAACGAGATCGTCTGGTTCAACGCCGCGGCGACGCGGCTGCTCGGCCTCAATCCCGCGACGGACGTCGGCAATCGTCTCGACAACCTCGTTCGTCACCCCGACTTCATCGCGTATCTCGCGAGGCCGACGCCGGAGCCGGTAACGGTGCCTTCGCCGAGCGACGAGTCGGGCGCGCTCATGGCGCAGATCGTGCCGTACGGCAAAGAGCAGAGGCTCGTGATCATTCGCGACATCACCCGCGAAATAAAGCTCGAGCGTATGCGGCGGGACTTCGTCGCGAACGCCTCGCACGAGCTGCGTTCGCCGCTCACGGTGATCGGCGGCTATCTCGATGCGCTTGCGGAGGACGAGGCGATGCCTCCGACCTGGCGCGGTCCGATCGGTGAGATGCAGCGCCAGGCCGAGCGCATGACGCGGATCCTCCGCGATCTGATCGAGCTCTCGAGGCTCGAATCGTCCGACAGAACCGACAGCGACGAAGTGGTCGACGTTGCGCGAATGCTCGAGCTCATCGTGGGCGAGTTCGAGTCGCACGGGGGCGAGCACGCGGCCGTGAGCCTCGCGCTCGACTCCGATGTGTCGTTGCTCGGTAACGAGTCGGAGCTGCATTCGATTTTCTACAATCTCGTGAACAACGCCGTGCGCTTCACGCCGCCGACCGGCACCGTGAAGGTCGAGTGGCGCGCCGACGAAGACGGCGCCGTGTTCGAGGTGACGGACACCGGCATCGGCATTCCGGAGGAGCAGATCCCGCGGATCACCGAGCGGTTCTACCGCGTCGACCCCGGCCGCTCGCGCGCCGTCGGCGGCACCGGCCTCGGCTTGGCGATCGTGAAGCATGCGCTGCAGCGTCACGACGGCACGCTCCAAATTCGCAGCCGCGAGAGTCACGGCAGCACGTTCACTTGCAGGTTCCCTTCGCAACGCGTCGTGTCACGCACGGCCGTCGCTGAAGCCGTATAATCGCGCCGCACTCGAGGACTGACACCATGGACGTCGAAGATCTCGGCCACCACATCTCCCGGCGCTTCAACGAGGATCTCGAGCACGTTCGCAGCTCGGTGCTCGCGATGGGCGGGCTCGTCGAGGAGCAGCTCGATCGCGCGATCAAGGCGCTGTCCGATGCCGACAGCGCGCTCGGGCTCCAAGTCGCCGAGGACGACATCAAGGTCAACCGCATGGAGGTCAGCATCGACGAGGAGTGCAGCCGCATCCTCGCGACGCGCGCGCCGACCGCGAGCGACCTGCGCCTCGTGATCGCCGTGCTGAAAGCGATCACCGATCTCGAGCGGATCGGCGACGAGGCCGAAAAGATCGGCGTGCTCTCCGCGCGGCTCGCGAGCCTCGAGAGGCCGTCGACGAACTATCGCGAGCTGCGCAATCTGGCCCGCCACGTGAAGGCGATGGTGCACAACGCGCTCAACGCGTTCGCGCGCCTCGACACGAAGGCGGCCCTCGACGTCGTGAAAGCGGACGACGCGGTCGACGAGGAGTACGAGTCGATCTATCGCCAGGGCATCACGTTCATGATGGAAGATCCGCGCACGATCTCGCGAATCATGGATGTGACTTGGATGGCGCGCGCGCTCGAGCGCATCGGCGACCACGCGAAGAACATCTGCGAGTACGTGATCTTCATGGTCCACGGCAAGGACGTCCGCTATACGGGTTTGGCGAACATCGAGGCGGAAGTCGAGCAGGCGCATCGCAGGCAGGAGACCCGGTCCTGATTTCCACGCGTGCGCAGCGGCGCTGGCTCAACGCTGTCGGTTTCGTCCTATGCGCCGGCCTCATGGGCTACGCGCTCTATACCGAATACGGCCCGCTGCATCTCGACCCGTGCCCGCTCTGCATCTTTCAGCGCGTCGCGATGATCACGCTGGGCGTCGTGTTCGCGGTCGCGGCGCTGCACGCACCGGTCGGGCCGGCGGCGCGCGTTTACGCGGTGCTCGGCGGACTCGTCGCGGCGACGGGCCTCTGCATCTCGAGCTGGCACGTGCACGTGCAGAACTTGCCGGCCGATCAAGTGCCGGCCTGCGGTCCCGGGCTCAACTACATGCTGCAGGCGTTTCCGTTCTTCGAGACGCTGAAGATGGTGTTCACGGGCTCGGGCGAGTGCCACACGATCAATTGGTCGTTCTTAGGGCTCAGCATGCCGTTCTGGGTCGGCATCTGGTTCGTGTTGCTCGGTGCATTGGTCGTGGCAGTGAACTCCGCCCGGCTCGCGCGCTGAGCGCGCGTCACTTCACGAGCAGCAGCTCCGCGATTCGGAAGTAGATCCGCTCGAGCCGATCGAGATCCTCGACCGCGACGAGCTCGTCCACGGAATGGATCGTCGCGTTCAACGGCCCGACCTCGATCACGTCGACGCCGTACGGCGCGATGAACCGGCCGTCCGACGTTCCGCCGCTCGTCGAGAGCTCGGGATCGAGCCCCGTCTCCTCGCTCACGGCCTTGCGGACCGCGGCCGTCAGCGGTCCGCCCTTCGTGAGGAACGGCAAGCCCGCGACGCGCCAGCGGAGCTCGTAGTCGATGTTGAGCTCGCGCAGCAGCGCCTCGATGCGGTCGGACAGCGTTTCGGGGGTCCAGACGTTCGAGTAGCGCAAGTTGAAGCGGCACTTGAGCTCGCCCGGCACGACGTTCGGGGCGCCCGCGTCGCAGTGCACGTTGACCATCTGGAACGTCGTCGGCGGGAAGTGCTGGTTGCCTGCGTCGATCGGCTCGCGCGTGATCGCGGCGACGAATCGTGCGAGCGCGTGCATCGGATTGTCGCCGCGCAGCGGATACGCGACGTGTCCCTGGACTCCGCGGATCGTCATGATCCCGGACAGGCTGCCGCGCCGACCGACGCGCACGGTATCGCCGAGCCGCTCGCTGCTCGACGGCTCGCCGACGATGCAGTACTGAAACTTCTCGCCGCGACTCGACAGCGTCTCCATGACCTTCAAAGTGCCGTCGTCGGCCGCGCCTTCCTCGTCGCTCGTGATCAGCATTCCGAGCGCCCCCGGCGCCTCCGGATGGCGCTCGGCGAACCGCCGGCACGCGTTGACCATCGCCGCGAGGCTGCCCTTCATGTCGGCGGCGCCGCGCCCGACGAGGTGACCGTCGAGCACCTCCGCGGCGAACGGATCGACGCGCCACTGCTCGCGCGGGCCGGTCGGGACGACGTCGGTATGGCCCGCGAACACGAGCACCGGGCGTCCTCTGCCGCGCTTCGCCCAGAGATTGTCGACTTCACCAAACTTGAGGTGCTCGACGGCGAAGCCCGAGGCGCCGAGCTGCTCTGCGATGAGCTGCTGGCAGCCCGCGTCGGCCGGCGTCACCGATGCCTTGCGGATCAGCTCGCGCGCGAGTTGCAGGGTGTTCATGTGTGCATTTCGGGCGGCTTGGCGGCCCGAGACTATAGCAGCATCGGCGGCCGGCCTTCCGCTAGGGCTGTTATGACCGTACCGCGCGCGTAACTGCAATGAAACCTGCGGTAGACTCGGGCCCTCGCCGGAAATCAGACGAGAAAACCGTGGCAGAGATAGCAGAACAAGCAGCCGTCGCGCGCGCGGCGGAGCCGCAACCGTTCCAGCCGAAGGCTATGGCGGACAACTACGAGACCGTCGGCGATATCACTGCCAAGAAGCCCGTCATGCGCGCGCACAACGTCGACGTTTATTACGCCGACAACCGCGCGATCAAGAACGTGAGCCTCGAGATCGGCAGCAACGAAGTGATCGCGATGATCGGACCTTCGGGCTGCGGGAAATCCACGTTCCTGCGTTGCCTCAATCGCATGAACGACACGATCGAGTCCGCACGCGTCACGGGCGACATCACGCTGGACGGCGAGAACATCTACGCGCGCAACATGGACGTCGTGCTGCTGCGCGCGCGCGTCGGCATGGTGTTCCAGAAACCGAATCCGTTCCCGAAGTCCATCTACGACAACGTCGCGTACGGTCCGCGGATCCACGGCATGGCGCGCAGCCGCGGCGAGCTCGACGACATGGTCGAGCTCTCCCTCGACCGCGCGGGCCTCTGGAGCGAGGTCAAGGATCGCCTCGACGACCCCGGCTCCGGCCTATCGGGCGGTCAGCAGCAGCGGCTCTGCATCGCGCGCACGATCGCGGTGAATCCCGAGGTGATCCTCATGGACGAGCCGTGCTCGGCGCTCGATCCGATCGCGACCGCGAAGATCGAGGATCTGATCGACGAGCTCGCCCAGGACTATGCGATCGCGATCGTCACGCACTCGATGCAACAGGCCGCGCGTGTGTCGCACCGCACGGCGTACTTCCATCTCGGTCACCTGATCGAGGTCGGCGACACGGACGACATCTTCACGAACCCGCGGCAGAAGCTCACCGAAGACTACATCACGGGCCGCTTCGGCT
>Ga0068863_100004546_pt1 | contig 13677 bp, 12 predicted proteins | sample KBSSwiS62_FD_66596 | JGI IMG/M metagenome (GOLD analysis project Ga0068863, IMG submission 66596) | Switchgrass rhizosphere microbial communities from Kellogg Biological Station, Michigan, USA - KBS Switchgrass S6-2 | ecosystem: Host-associated > Plants > Roots > Rhizosphere > Soil ...
ACGCGGGAAAAGATCGGCGGCACCAACGCCAAGCGCTTCTACAGCTTGAACTGATGTCGCCGAGTGGCCCACTCGGCCTCAATAGGCCCCTCAGGGGGCTGCCGTTTGCCGAAACTGCAGTTGTCGTGCATCCGTAGTCGTACTATTTGGCGATAACTGCAATCTCGCGACACGGTGGACTGGTTTTGGTCAACTAGAGGCTGAAATCGATGACGCCGCGGATGATTTCGCCGTTCAGCAGATCGCGGTAACCGTCGTTGATGTCGTCGAGGCGATAGCGTCTGGTGATCATCTCGTCGAGCTGCAACTGGCCTGCCTCGTAGAGTCGGGCGAACCGCGCAACGTCGACCCGCGGATTGCACGAGCCGTACACGGTGCCCTTGAGGCTCTTGTTCCACAGGATGAACTCCTGCAGGTTGATCGCGATGGAACTCGTCGTCTGCTTGGTCATCCCGGTCAGCACGCACGTGCCGCCCTTGCGCGTCAGGCTCAGCGCCGCTTGCACGTCGTGCTCTGAAATCAGCGAGGGCGAGACGATGACGGCATCGGCCATCACGCCATGGGTCAGCTCACGAACCACCGCTGCCGCTTCATCGGTGCTGCCGGCACTGTGAGTAGCGCCGAACCGCAACGCGGACTTCTGTTTGAACTCAACGGGATCGACCGCGACGATATGCGCGGCGCCGTTGATGCGTGCGCCTTGGACCGCTCCTGTGCCGATGCCCCCAACACCAACGACGACGACGGTGTCGCCGGACCGGACCTTGGCGCGGTTCTCTGCGGAGCCGTATCCCGTTGGAACCCCGCACGACAGCAGGGCCATCGGGAGCAGCGGCAGGTGCGGATCGATTTTGACGATCGAATCCGTCGACACCACAGTGTGTTTGGAGAATGCGCCGACCTTCGATAGATGGCCGAGCTGACGGCCGTCCGCGGTGTGATGGCGAAAAGTGCCGTCGGTCGGCATGCCTGGAATCATCACCTGCGCGCCCATGTCGCAGATGTACTCCATACCCGAGTTGCACCACCTGCACCGGCCGCACACCGCGACGAACGACGTCACCACGTGATCACCCGGCGCGAACTCCGTCACCCCCTCGCCGACGTCGACAACCACCGCCGAGCCTTCGTGACCGCCGATCATCGGGAACATCGATGGCAGGCCGAACGACTGCATCACCTCGTTGCTCGCGGACATGTCGCCGTTGAGGATGTGCTCGTCGGAATGGCACAACCCGGCGGCCACCATCTCGATCAGCACCTCGCCGGCGCGTGGGGGATCCAGTTCGAATTCCTCGACCGACCACGGGCCGCCCACATCGTGCAGGATCGCGGCGCGACTCTTCATGCGATACGACGGAATGTCACCGGCAGATGCTTCGGCGAGCGGAACGGCATACCGGTGATGTTGGTGTCGTCGTCTTCCATCAGCTCCAAATCGGTCACCCGATCGAACAGGCTCGTCAGCATCGCCTTCGTTTCCACCCGGGCCAGGTGCATTCCGAGGCAGCTGTGAATGCCGCCCGCGAACGAAATGTGGGCCCGCCGTGGCCGGTGAATGTCGAACACGTCGGGGTTTTCCCATCGCTTGTCGTCGCGGTTGGCCGCACCCATGCACAGATTGACCTGGGCGCCTTGCGGGATCGTGATGCCGTGCATCTCGACATCGCGGGTGGTGTTGCGGGTCACCAGGACAAGGGGCGTCTCATACCGGATGCCCTCTTCGATCGCAGCCGGAATGAGTTCGCGGTCCTGCTGAACCGCCGCGAGCTGGCCGGGGTGAGTCAGCAGCAGCTGCAGCAGGTTTCCCGACGACCGATAGGTGGTTTCGAGCCCTGCGGGCAGCAGCAAACGCAGGAACGAGATGATGGCTTCATCGGTGAGTTTCTCGCCGTCGATCTCCGCGCCGACGAGGTCGCCGATGACGTCATCGGTGATCTTGCGCCGCCGCTGGTCCACCTGCTCCTGGAAGTACGTGCCCAACTCGACCGACGCGTTGAGGCCGGCCTCGATGTCCTCGGTGATCGAGATCAGGTCCAGCGACAGCCGCCGAAACATCTCCAGATCCTCCTGCGGCAGTCCCAACAGCGCCGCAGTCACCCGGGTGGGGAACTCGAAGGTGACGGCCTTGACCAGATCGACTTCGCCGTGGTCGAGGAACTCGTCGACCAGTTGATCGCAGATCGGGTCGATCACCTCAGGTTCCCACTGCGTCAGTGCGCTCTGCTTGAACGCCTTGCTCACCAGGCTGCGATGGTCGTGGTGCTGCTTGCCCGCCATGCCGAGAATCGTCGGGCCGAAGACGAGGCCGATGGTCTGGTTGTACATCTCCGAGGCGAACACCGTGTCCTCGCGGAAGGCAGTGAATACGCTCTCGAAGTCGAATAAGGTCCAGTTCTCGGGGTTCTTGAGATCTTCGGGCATCAAGTCGCTCTCCATGAGCGTGCCTCGCCACACCGGCGCCGTGTTGCGCATGTGGTTGAAGAACCCGTATGGATCGGTCGCAAGATCTGGCGCGCTCTGCGAATCGGTGCTGATCGTCACCAGTGCCTCCCGGGGCAGCAGCATCTAGCGGCTCTGACTCCCTATCTTTACTATTTTAGGTATTCTAGGTCAAGGAAACCGAAGGGACATGATGCAGCGGCGACCGGTGTGTGCCATCGAGGATCTGCCTCCGGGAAGCATGAAGCTGGTGCAGGCTGGCAAGTTCGGCGTGGGCGTGTACAACATCGAAGGCGCGGTGTATGCGATCGCCAACTACTGCTCGCACGAGGGTGCACCGCTGTGCGCCGGATACGTTGTCGGCACCAATGAGTACGCGCCGGAGATGCCCGATCAGCTGCGCCGCGTCCGCGAAGGCCGGATCGCGCGCTGCCCATGGCACAACTGGGAGTTCGACATCACGACGGGCGTGAACCTCGCCGATCCGCAGAAGCGCGTTCGCACCTATGAGGTCGACGTGAGCGATGGGCAGGTGTATCTCACCGCATGAGCGAAGCTTGCGAGCGAATCATGAGCACCGAATGCGCCGGCCGAGCCTGCGAGGTCGGCGCATGATTATTGATGCCAACGTGCAACCGCATTTCCGCTACAACGCGGAGATCCGGAAGTTCCTTGGACCCGCACACAAGTTACGTTCGATCCCTGACGTCGAGCAGCAGTGGTACCAGGCGCCGGGCGGCGATTACCGCCAGGACCTGTACGGCAATGGCTATCCGGGATCCGACCCGGACACCGTCGCAAGCCACCTCTTCACCGACGGCGGCGCAAGCCACGCGATCCTCAATCCACTGACCCGCGGCAACATCGCCGATTACCTACTCAACAGCCGGATCTGTGCGGCCGTGAACGACTGGCTGCTGACGCGCTGGCTCGAGCCCGATGACAGCGGCCGGTTCCTCGGCACCATTCGCGTCAACCCCGAGGACGTGAAGGGCGCGGTCGCGGAGATCGAGCGGCTGGCCGGCCATCCGAAGATGGTGCAGGTCGGCGTTCCCCTGCAGTCGCGAGAACCGTACGGCAAGCCGATGTTCGAGCCGATATGGGAGACCGCGGCCGCCCACAATCTGCCTGTGGCCGTGCACATCAACGGCGGCAACGGCGTCGACCATGCGCCGACGTTCGCCGGGCACGCCTATACCTATCCGGGATATGCGGCGTTCATGCCGCTGAACTCGTTCGTGCACCTGGCCACCCTGATCATCGAGGGCACGTTCGGCCGAATTCCCGGTCTGCGGTTCGTGTTCGCCGACGGAGGCTACGACATCCTGACCCCGCTGATCTGGCGGCTGGATACGTTCTGGATGTCGATGCGCGACCAAACCCCTTGGGTGGACCGTTATCCCAGTGAATACTTGCGTGATCATGTCCGGTTCTGCTCGTCGGCGTTCGACGGGCCGACGGATGCCGCGCTGGCCGAACGATGGCTCGATTTCAGCGACAAGGCTGACCTGCTGATGTACGGGTCGGGCTACCCGCACTGGTCGACCTCTGCGCCTGACGACGTGACAGCCGGGCTCAACGCCGAGCAACGGGAAAAAGTGTTGTGGCGCAACGCAAGTGACTTATACAGCGTCACAGAGGGGAGTCTGACATGACGACCGTGGAGGAACGCGCAGACGACTTCGTAGCCCAGGACATCGCCGTGACGATCGTCGACACGGACGTGCACCCGCTGCCGGTGTCGGGTGAAGTGCTGAAGTCATACGCGCCGGCGGAGTGGAAAGACAAGCTGTGGCCGACGGGTAACGCCGTCTCGCCGGTGCCGCACTTCTATGACACACCGGACTCGTACAAGACGATGTCGCTTCGGGTCGACGCCGCACCGCCGCGTGGCGGAGTCGCGGGCAGCGACCCCGAGTTCGCCGCCAAACAGCTACTGGTGGACGCCGGAGTCAGCATCGCGATGCTGGAGCCGATGTGTGATGCCCAGCTGCCGCACGCCGAGCACGTCCTCAAGGCCACTCACAACGACTGGCTGGCCGACGTGTGGCTCGGTGAGAACAACTGGCACGGCCGCTGGCGTGGCGCGATCAGCGTCACCGCACAGGACCCGCATGCGGCCGCTCGTGAGATCGAGCGGTGGGCCGGCCACCCGTACATGGCCGAGGTGTTGATGACGCCGCAGACCCGCGGGATCCCTTTCGGCAGTCCGCATTTCGATCCGCTGTACGAAGCGGCTGCACGCAACAACCTTCCAGTCGCCACCCACCTGATGGGCCAGACTCCATTCGAGTTGATCCCGATCTACCCGGTGGGCAACCCCGCGCATTGGCACGACTTCTTCGCGTCCTGGCCACTGCTGTATGTGTCGCACCTGATGAGCCTGGTGTTCGACGGCGCCTTCGACCGGCATCCCGATCTGCGGATCGTGTTCGTCGAGGGCGGCTTCACCTGGGCGATGCCGGTGATGTGGCGGATGGACCGGATCTGGCAACAGCGCAGGGGCGACCTGCCGCACGTGCGCCGCAAGCCGTCGGACTATGTGCGCGAACACGTCCGGTTCACCACCCAGCCGCTCGAGGACGTCAACGTCGCGATGTACCGCGAGTACCTCGAGATGATGGATCTCGGTGACTGCCTGATGTTCTCGACGGACTACCCGCACTGGAGTTATGACTCGCCCGAGTGGGCGGTGCGGCGGTTCCCCGCCGATCAGCGTGAGCGGATCATGCGCGGCAACGCCACCGCACTCTACGGCCTGCCCTCCACGGTCAAGGCACTGCCGGGTGAACAGCCGCCCGCTGCCTGACGTCTCTGACTTGGTCCGGGAGTACGACAAGTGTTGGTCGAGCCTGGATTTCATTGGCCTCGCCGACCTTTGGGAGCGTGACGATCCGCAGCCGATCTACCTCGGAGACGAGTACGCGGCCCCATTGATCGGGGCCGACGAGCTGGACCGGCATTGGGCGCGTGTCGCCAGCAGGCTCAAGGCGGCGATCGTGACATCGACGCTGCACGAGTGTGACGTCGTCGACGACACAGTGGTGCGAGCCTTGCTGCTCAGCCGCTGGACATTGACGGGCAGGGAGTCCGACGTCGCGCGAACCGGTGCCAGCTGGGTCACGTGGTTGCTGGTGCGGCGCGGCGAGCGGCTGCGCATCTTTCACCAGATGGAGTCCGAGGTGTACCTCAGTGACGGCGCAGGGGAGTAGGCCCGCGGCGCTCGACTTCCAACGGCACCACGGGTTCCCGGGCCGATGGGCCGCGGGTGATCGCGTGGAGACGGATCTCGGGCACGTCCACCGAAGGGTCAACGGTGTCCAGCCACGCGACGGCCTCGGCGACGTCTGCGGCCCGGATCGCGTACATCTCGAACGGGACGTCCTGCAGCATCTCGGTTTCCACCGGCCCCGGTGTGACGATGTTGACGTTGATACCGTCGCGGTCGACCTCCTGCGCCAACGCCAGCGCGAACGCGTTCATGCCCGCCTTAGACGCCGAGTACGCGGTGCGCGCAGGCATCGGCTCGTGCGCGGCCGATGACGAGACGAACACGAACCGCGAACCTGCCTTCATATGGGGCAGGGCAGCCGACGTGACGACGAAACACGAGTCGAGATTCGCCGACATCGTCGCGCGCCACTGCTCGAAAGTCTGCTTGCGCGCATACGTTCCGCCGAGAATCCCCGCCGCGTGTACGACGAGGTCGATGTCACCTGCCGCCTGAACCGCAGGCTGGAATTTCTCCGGATCCGTGGCGTCGGCGACGACGTAGCGCGCACCCATCTCCTCCGCCGCTGCCCGCAGCGGCTCCTCGCGGCGTGCGGTCAGCACGACGTCGTAGCCGAGCTCCGCCAGCTTACGGCCGCAGGCCTTGCCGATGCCGCCGCTACCACCGGTGATCAAGGCCGTTCGCACGCAACACCTTTCAGCGTTGACGCCGCGCAAGCGCCTGCGGGGAGAGTGCGACGATGCGCCGTTCGGGATCTTCTGCCATGAAATAGGCCTGGGTGTCCGCCAAATGGCGCGCGGATAGCTTGCGTGCGCGTTCGGCGTCGCCTGCCTCGATCGCCTCGGCGATCTTCGTGTGAATGCTCAACGCGATGCGGCGCTTGCTCAGCGCCGGGTACTCGCCTTTGGCAGCGGTCTCGTCGGCCCACCACTGCAGGTGGCTGCTCCACAGCGTCTCCAGACTGCCGACCACGGCGATCATCGTGTGATTGCCGCAGCCCCGGACGATCTCGTCGTGGAACTTCCCACCGATCTCGGTGAAGCGGGCACCGTCCTCGATGTGCTCGGCCATCGCGTCGTTGAGTTCCTTGAGCCTGGGAATCAGCGTCTCGCCGCGGTCCGGACGCTTGGCCGCCAGGGCCGCACACATCGGATCGAGTTCCTGTAGTGCGGTGCCGAGATCGGCCAACGGCACAGTGTCGCTTTGCAGCAAGAGCCCGATCATGTAGGCCGCGCTGGCCTTCGCGGGGGCATGTACGACGGCGCCACCTCGATTGCCGCGGCGCACGGACACCAGCCCCTCGGTCTCGAGGATTCGCAAGGCTTCGCGCAACGAGACCAGGCTGACGTTGAACTGCTCGACAAGCACCTCCTGGCGTGGCAGCAGGTCACCGTCGGAAAGCTCGCCGTCGATGATTTGCCGCCGAAGCTCGTCGGCCACGATCTCGGCCGTGCGGCGCGCCGACAGCCTGCGGCGTGCCTCGGGGCCGATTCCCAGTGTTGTCATGTCTTAGCAATATTAACAGCGATTGGCCTGCTCGCAGGCACCGCTATCCGACAAAAGTTACTAAGATGATAAAGAAACCACGGGAGGATGTGCGGTTGACCGGCGATTCGCCTACCCCTCTGCATGACCTTCGCGTCGTCGAGATCAGTGACCGGATCGCCGGCGCGTACTGCGGCAAGTTGCTCGTCGACGCGGGGGCCGACGTCGTGAAGGTCGAGCCTCCGGCGGGAGATCCGTTGCGCCGCTTCACCGCAACCGGCGCCGTGCCTGCCCAGGGCATCGATTCGCCACTGTTCAGTTACCTCAATGCTGGGAAGCGAAGCGTAACAGCCGCATCCGAGGAACTGCTGGGCAGCGCAGACGTGGTGATCACCACCCAGAGGAGCGAGCCGGCGGCCCTTCTCGTCGATTCCCCGCAATGCATAGTGGTGTCGATCTCCGACTTCGGCCTGACGGGCCCGTGGTCGGACCGCCCGGCTACTGAGTTCACGCTGCAGGCCGCCTCGGGGCTGACCGGATTCCGCGGTGATCCTGCTGGCCCACCGATCTCGATCGGCGGGGACCTGGGGGAGTACATGGGCGGGGCGTGTGCCGCCTATGGGGCGTTGGCTCTGCGGCGCCGGGTCCGTCGCGGCGGGCAAGGCGGGCACCTGGACATGTCGATGCTCGAGGCGATCACGCTGATGCAGAGCAGCGAGTGGTTGCATTCGCAGCTACTGCAGGTACCGCCGATCAAGCGCTCGATCGAAGTCCCGTCGATCGAGGAGGCCGCCGATGGTTATGTGGGCATCAGCATGGTCACCGGCCAGCAGTGGCTCGATTTCGCCGCGATGGTGGATTGTCAGGAGCTGACCGAGATCCCGGAGCTTCGCTTCCAGATCGGTCGTTGGGACTACCGGGAGTGGATCCGCGAATGCATCGGACCATGGATGCGCGAGCGCACTGTCGACGAGATCGTCGAACTCGGCCAGTTGTTCCGGCTGCCGATCGCCCCGCTCGGCAACGGCGCGACCATTCCACAGATGGATCACCTGCGCGAGCGCGGTGTCTACCTCGACAACCCGGCGGGCTTCCGCCAGCCACGCGCTCCCTGGCTGATGTCGGCCGCGGCGCCGGCCCCCGTGCGGCCTGCGCCGGGTGTCGGCGAAGCTGACGGTGAATCATTATGGCAGCCAAGAGAATCCACCGAAATCAATGCCTCGGATCTACCGCTGGCCGGAGTGCGTATCGTCGATCTGACCGCGTTCTGGGCCGGGCCGGCCGCAACTCATGCACTGGCGGCGCTCGGCGCCGACGTCATCAAGATCGAGTCGATCCAGCGCCCCGACGGCATCCGGTATTCGGGCGGCATGCGCACCGACGTCGACGACTGGTGGGAGTACGGCTGGGTCTTTCAGGCGATGAACACCAACAAGCGGTCGGTGACGCTGGATCTGGGGTCACAGGACGGCATCCGACTCCTCAAGCAATTGGTCAGTCAGTCCGACGCGGTGATCGAGAACTTCTCGCCCCGGGTGATGGACCAATTCGGCCTTGGCGCAGACGCGTTGCTCGCCGTCAAGGCGGACCTGGTCGTGGTGCGGATGCCGGCCTTCGGCCTGACGGGGCCGTGGCGCGACCGCGTCGGCTTCGCGCCGACGATGGAGCAGATAGCGGGGTTGGCGTGGGTCACCGGCCTGCCCGAAGGACCGCCGGTGCCACCGCGCGGCGCCTGCGACCCGCTGGCCGGTGCGCATGCGGCGTTCGCATTGCTGTCCGCACTGGAGTTCGCCGACCGGACGGGGCGGGGCCAATTGGTCGAGGTGCCGATGATCGAGACCGTGTTGAACGTGACCGCCACGCAGACAATCGAATACGAGGTGTTCGGTGAGGTTCTGGTGCGGCGCGGCAATCGCGGCCACACCGATGCGATTCAGGATGTGTACCGGTGTGCGGGAGACGATGACTGGATCGCGATCTGCGCGCACACCGATGCGCAGAAGAGAGCGTTGTCGGAATTGACGGGTGGCAGCGAGCTGAGTGATTGGCTGGCCGGACAGGACCTCGACGGTGCCGTTGATGCGCTTGCGCACAAGGGGATTCCGGCCGCCGCCGTCGTCTCCCCGTCGGTGGTGACCGAGAACCCGCAACTGCGGCATCGGAGCTTCTTCGAACGCCTCGACCATTCACGGACAGGCGAGGGTTGGTATCCGACACCACCGTTCGCACTGCTCGACGGCACCGAAAGGTGGTTGCATCGCCCACCGCCGACGCTCGGGCAGCACAATGGTGAGGTGTTGACCGAACTATGCGGGCTGACCGGCGAGGATCTCGAGCGGTTGGCCGCCCAGGGTGTGATCGGCACCCGCCCGAAGGGCCTGTGATGGGGGCGTTCGACGTGCTTCTGAATGACGAACGCACCCAACTCGAAGCGTTTGTCGAGGAGTACCGCAGCGCCATCGAGAACACACTTGATGGCCTCACCGAGGAGCAGGCTCGTCGCCGGCTCGTGCCCTCAGCGACGACGCTGCTCGGCCTGCTAAAGCACGTCACATGGATGCAGCGAGTGTGGTTCGAGGAGTGCATCGGAGGTAGGTCTCGTCGGGAACTCGGCCTGGTGAACACTCCAGAAGAGTCATTCCAATTCGCAGACCATGACACCGTTGCCACCGTCAAGGCGGCCCACATGCAGGCCTGCGCGACGGCCAGGGCTGCGGTGGCCAACCTCTCGCTGGACGCCGTCGTCACGGGTCATCGTGCGGGGCCCCGCACAGTGCACTGGGTGTACCTGCAGGTTCTGCGCGAACTGGCGCACCACTGCGGTCACGCCGACATTCTGCGCGAACAAATTCTCGCTGGCTGAGTTCTCCAGATTTGGTTCTATCGCGCCCGTAGTGAGATCGGCATCGCGTCGAAGATCGACATGTTGTTGGTCAGATTCGGGTAGGACACCGTCGGGCGGCCAAGCTCGATATCGTCCGCGCGACAAAGCAACTCGTCGAGCACAGCGCGGATCTCGGCGCGCGCGAGCATCGCGCCAAGGCAGTGGTGTGGCCCGCCGCCGCCGAACGTCACGTGCTGGTTTTCCGTACGGCCGATGTCGAACGTGAACGGATCGTTGAAGACCTCCTCGTCGCGGTTGGCCGAGCGCAGCATCGAGACCACTCGCTCGCCCTTCGGGATGGTGATGCCATCCATCTCGACGTCGGCCTTGGTGCTGCGGGTCCAGAACGCCACCGGCGTCGCCCAGCGCAGCACCTCCTCGACCGCACTGGACCGGATCGCCTCGTCGGCGCGGTACCGGTCAATCTCGTTGGGATTGGCGACAAATGCCTGCAACCCGAAGGCCAACGCATTCTTCGTGGTATCGCTGCCGGCGAATGTGAGTACGTAGAAGAAGATCTCGAGCTCGTTGGCCGGAATGGACAGCTGCTCGCCGCTCTCGTCGGTGACGACCGCGGTAGCCAGCGTGCTCCAGATGTCGTCGGTCGGGTTGCGCCGCTTTTCCGCTGTGAGTTCCAGTGCGTAGGTGAAGACGTTGCCGAACAGCTCGAGCTGCTCCTGCTCCGTCGCCGTCGCGTTTTGCCCGTTGGCCGACTTCAGGATCCGGTCCAACGTCTCGAAGATCTCCGGCCGGTCGTCGTCGGGGATTCCGATGATGTCGCCGATGACCGACATCGGCAGCACATCGGCGACGTCCTCGATCCAGTCTCCACTGCCCGCCACGAGCAACCGGTCGACCAGCGACTTCGCCCGCGTCCGAATGCCTTCCTCGAGGCTGGCGATGGCCTTCGGTGTGAACGCATGCGACATAACCCTGCGCCGCTTCGTCAGCTCGGGCGGATCCATGTGAATGATCGTTGGAATGTCGGCCATCACGCCGATGGTCTGGATGAGCGGGCCGTCCGCCGCGGTGAACGAGTCGGTATCGCGATGAATCCGTTGGGCGTGCCGGTGCTTGGTCGTCATCCAGAAATCGCGGTGCACCGTCTTGGCGACGCCGTCGGTGCGCTCGTGGTGGAAGATCGGCCGCTCGCGACGCAACTCCGCGAACAGATCATCGGGAAAACCGTTCTGCCACAACGCAGCATCGGAAAGATCGACAGGAGTCGTCGTTGGCATGTGAGCTCCTCGCTGGGTGACCTTGACCTAGAATGCCTAAAATAGTAAAAATAGGCAATGGACAGGTTCTGACCTGCCCGGTTGGCGTGCGGACGGAGAGAGCAGTGGCGGACACGGTTACGGACACCACGGACCCGTCGGAACGCGAATTCGGGCCCAGTGGCATCAGCCTCTCCAAGTACCGGTTTCCAACGGGATGGTTCATCGTCGGGTTCGCCTCCGAACTGGCCGCCGGCCAGGTCAAGCGGGCCCACTACTTCGGCGAAGAGTTGGTGATCTTCCGTACCGAAGCCGGCCAGATCAACGTGCTCGACGCCTATTGCCAACATCTCGGCGCGAACATGGGCGTCGGCGGCACCGTGGAGGGCGAGCGGATCGTCTGCCCGTGGCACGGCTGGCGCTGGAACGGCGACGGCACGAACGCGCTGATCCCGTACAGCAAGATCGGCTGCAAGCAGAACGTTCGGATCAAGGCCTATCCGGTGACCGAGTGGTGCGGCTTCATTCTCGTCTGGCACGAGCGCCATGGCCGCGCCCCGTATTGGCAGCCGCCGGTGCTACCCGAGTTGGAGACCGACGAGTACTACCCTCTGCACCCGCACACCCGGATGGTCAACCGGGTCAAGGTGCACGCGCAAATGATCATCGAGAACGCCGCCGATCCGTACCACGTGCAATATGTGCACAAGGCGGCCAATCCGGCCAACACCGCCTCGTTCGAAGTCAGCGGTTACCACTTGCACGCCACGGTCAACGCCGATTTCGGTGGCGGACGGGCCAAGACCTGGCTGACACCCAACGGGCCCGTCGAAGCCAAGATCATCTACGACAACTACTCGTTGGGGCTGGGTGTCGTGCGCTTCCCGTCGGATCTGGTGGCGACCGTTCAGGTCACCGGCCAGACGCCGGTCGACGAGGACTACACCGACTACTTCTACACACAGGCCTCGATCCGCGAATCGGGCGACACCGGCGACAAGCCGACCGGTCGCGCGGCGAGATTCCTGCAACTGCAGCAGGAAGTCATCAAGCAGGACTTCTTCACGTGGGAGAACATGAAATACCTGGAGAAGCCCAACCTCGCTCCGGAGGAGGCGCGGGACTACGCCGCCTTGCGGCGCTGGGCACACCGGTTCTATCCCGGTGAAGAGCCGGCCGCGGGAGATTTCGGTTACACGGCCGACGGCGAGCCCGACCCGGCTGCAGCGAGGGTGTAATGCCCGACGCGGGCTTCACCGTCCCCGCAGTACTGGATCTGCGCGCGCAACAATTCGGCGACCGCGTGATGATGTCGATCGCCGGAACACCGGTCACGTTCGCGCAGATGCGGGACAGGTCCTGCGCCGCTGCCAATGTGCTGATGGATCTCGGCGTCAAGCGGGGTGAGACTGTCGCGCTGTTCACCGGAACATGCCCGGAATGGGTGTACTTCTGGCTCGGGGCTGCGCGCATCGGCGCGGCGCCCGCGGCGGTAAACGCGGCGAGCAAGGGTGAGTTCCTGTCGCACACGCTGCGGCTGTCGCGCGCAGCGGTGGCCCTCACGGATGCCGATCGACAGGGTCGGCTTGCCGAGGTGGCCGATGACGTCGACACGTTGAGATCAGTACTGGTGCAAGGTGATTCGCTCGCTGATGCGCTGAGCACCGCGTCGACCGAACCGCCGTCGGGAGCCACTGCGGAACCCGACGACATCGCGCTGTTCTTCACATCCGGCACCACCGGGCCATCGAAGGCTGTGGTCACCACATGGCAATACCTGTTCACCGCGGCGGCCACCGTGGCATCGACGTGGGAATTCGAGGCGGGTGACGTGCTGTGGACCGCCATGCCCCTTTTCCATCTCAGCGCAGCGCCGACCGTGCTGGCCCCGATGCTGGTCGGCGGAACGAGCGTGCTGGCAAGCGCCTTTCATCCGCGTGAGGTGTGGGACGAGATACGGGCGTGTGGCGCCGTGGGCTTCGCGGGGGCGGGCGCGATGGTGTCGATGCTGTGGAACCTGCCACCCGATCCGCGCGACGCCGAGATCGGACTTCGGTTCATCTCGGCGGCGCCCATCGCGGCCGACATGTATCGCGCCATCGAGGAGCGTTACCGCTGCCGCATCGTGACGATGTACGGCATGACCGAGGCGTTTCCGATCGCCTACAAAGCGGTGTCCGACGAAGGAAAGCCAGGCACGTCCGGTCAGGTCAATCCTGATTTTGAAGTACGGATTGTCGATTTGCTCGGCGAACCCGTACCCGAGGGTATGGTAGGGGAGATTGCCTGCCGGGCGCGGAAGCCACATGCGATCAGCGAGGGGTATGTGGCGTCGGCGTCCGGCGGGCCCCCACTGCAGGTCGAACCCCATCCCGAGTGGTTCCGGACCGGTGATCTCGGGTGTCTGGACAGCGACC
>Ga0068863_100004547_pt1 | contig 13675 bp, 10 predicted proteins | sample KBSSwiS62_FD_66596 | JGI IMG/M metagenome (GOLD analysis project Ga0068863, IMG submission 66596) | Switchgrass rhizosphere microbial communities from Kellogg Biological Station, Michigan, USA - KBS Switchgrass S6-2 | ecosystem: Host-associated > Plants > Roots > Rhizosphere > Soil ...
ATCCGGGGGCTTTTACCAATCGTATCAAGACGACGACATCGTCAACTGTGGCGGGTGCCGACATCGAGCTCGGGAAAACCTGGAAGGCTCATGTCGAGTTGAATTACGGCCTGGAGCACGACACGGTCAACGAATCCGGTGTGAACGCCGCGCTGGCGCAGGCGGCGGCAGCCGCCGGGACGTTCAATCCATTCGGCGTCGGTCCCGCGACCGATCCAGCCGTCATTGCGGCTATCAACAATTTCGACACAAACTATTCAGCGCGCCAGGTGCTGAAGGAAGGGCAGGTCAAGGTCGATGGACCCATTTTCGACATGAACGGCTCTGCCGCGAAAGCCGCTCTGGGTGTTGATTTCCGGCAGGAAGAGTTCGACGGCAGGACCGTCGCTCAGCCCTCGGGCGGTGGCCTCACACCTTACGAGTCAAATGGCAAACGCAACAGCTCGTCGGTGTTCGCGGAGCTGTTTTTCCCGCTGATCGCTGATGCGCCTTTAGCGCGGAAGCTCGATCTGTCAGTGGCGGGCCGCTATGACCACTACAGCGACGTGGGTGGCACGACGAACCCCAAGGTAGGTCTCAATTGGACCGTGGTGGACGGCGTGCTGGTCCGCGCCAGCGTGGGTCGTTCGTTCCATGCACCCAGCCTCGCGGATGCACCCTCGGCCATTGATACCCGCGCCATCCATTTTCCCTGCGCGCCGGGTGCATTCATCGGATGCGCGGCGGCGACCCCGAATGACTACACGGTCATTCTTGCGGGCGGCAATAATCTGAAGCCGGAGACTGCGCGTACATACAACTTTGGCGTGGAGCTCATGCCGGCGGCCCTGCCGGGTGTCAAGGCGAGCCTGACGTACTTCCGCGTGGACTATAACAACGTCATCACCTTCCCGACCTTTGCGCCGGTTACCAACCCCGACACGGCTTACAGCCAATATCGGACCGTTCGTCCCGCCGGTACTACCGATGCGCAGTGGCTGGCGATCATTCAGCCGTTGCTGGCCGGCTTTCGGCACGACGGTGTCGTTTATCCGGATACGCCGACGTTGCCGACGGCCGTGTACGATCTGCGGCGGCAGAACTTCGCCGACGAGAAGATCAACGGACTCGACTACGACCTGGGCTACAAGTTTGATACCGGCTTCGGTGTCGTCAATGCGGACCTTGCCGGCACGCAGTTCATGACTTTTTATCAGCGGATCCCGGGCGTTCCACGGGTTGTGCAGCTCATGGATACCACCTATGCGGTGCGCACCCGGATGCGGGGTCAACTGGGCTGGAGCTTCGGCCAGGTCGCGGCCAGCCTGTTTGAGAACTACACCGGCAAGTACCGCAATACCGCGACTCTTTCACAGGGGCAGGTGGCCAGCTTTCTGACTACGGATGCCCACGTCGCCTGGACGGTGCCCGCGGGCGGGATCCTCGATAAAGCCGAGATCACCCTCGATGCCAACAATCTGTTCGACAAGCGGCCACCGGTTTATTTCACAACGGGTACCAACGGTGTCGTTGGCTTTGATCCGGCAGTGTCCTCCGCGCTGGGCCGGGTCGTCTTCATAGGGTTGCACAAGACATGGTAGAACGATATGCGGCGCTCGTATTGGCGCTGTTCTTCAGTGCTGGCGCGAGTGCCGCCATCGAAAAACTCCAGGTGGAGTATCGCGACAACCCCATTGGCATCGACGTGGCGGCGCCGCGGTTCAGTTGGCAGACGAGTGCCCCCGCCGGTGCGCGCGGAATCATTCAGAGCGCATATCAGATTACAGTCGAGGATCCCGCGGGTTCGACTGTCTGGGACTCGGGAAGAGTCTCAGATGGTCGGTCCGTAGATATTGCGTACGCGGGCGTGGGACTGAAGCCTGCCACGCGATATGACTGGCTCGTGACTGCGTGGCAGGGGAAGGCAGAGAGCTCCGCTCGCTCCTGGTTCGAAACCGGTCTGATGAATCCGGATGGGCGGTTGTCCGGATGGGAGGGTGCGACCTGGATTGGCGGCACGGATGCGGATCGCGTTCTGTACGCGCAGTATCTGCCCATCTTCGATCTCAACTACACGCTGACGATTGCACCGGGCAGCCATCGTGCCGCCATGGTCCTGGCCGCGAATGATCCGCGGCTCATGGATCCCAACAAGAACATCTACCAGTTGCAGAATGCGCGCAACGCCAGTTACTTCAAAGTGGAGCTGGATGTGACGCAAGAGCCTGCCTTGCTGAAGGTTTATCGGGCGGGCTACAGCGCCACGGATGATCCCGGCAAGCCGCTCGGGACTTTCAGGATCAAGAGCGAAGTCATCAACCGGAGCAACGCCCATGCCGCGCATCGCTTCTCGATTCGGGATGAGTTCGGCGAGCTGACGTTGCATATCGATGGAACGGATACGGCTCGAATCAACCTGAATCCGGCCGGGACCGGGCATGACTACCTTACGTATGGACTGTTGTGTGAGATGGGGTTCGCCGTGGAGCCGGGTGAGAACGCATCCTTCGCGGACGTTGCAGTGGTAAATACCCGAGCGCCTGCGAATACATTGTTCCATGAGGACCTGTCCCAATCACCGTACAGGGGCATCTACAAAGGGCTGCGAGTTGCTGACGGTGCGTATCACGTAAGTGGCGGGCGCGCCGGCGCATTCATCGTGGCTGACCCCAGCCATGGGGCCATGCCGATGTTGCGAACGACATTCGATGTCAGGGGCCGAAAAGTCGCGGCCGCCAGACTTTACGTGACAGCTCGCGGGATCTATGAGCTGTATTTGAATGGGAAAAGGGTAGGGGAGGATTATTACAACCCCGGTCTGACTCAATACGACATTACCCATCTCTACCAGACCTACGACGTCACCGGACTGTTGGAACCTGGCAGCAATGCGCTCGGCGCAATGCTCGGCGAGGGGTGGTGGAGCGGCCTGTTGAGCTACGGTAATCTGTGGAACTACTTCGGTGACCGGCAGTCACTGCTCGCGAAGCTCGTGTTGACTTACGAGGACGGCGCGCGCGAGGTGGTCACAACAAACGATGGGACATGGAAGTATTTCAACGCAGGTCCAGTCGTTTATTCGAGCCTGGACATGGGCGAGGTGTATGACGCCTCCCGTGACTCGGCGGTTGCCGGCTGGAGCACATCAGCCTACGACGACCACGCCTGGCACAACGCCGTGAAAACGGACCTCCAGTTTGATCACCTGTCGCTCGTCGGGCAGATCGGCGACCCTGCGAGGATCTACTCGGTTATACGAGCTCAGCGAGTCACGGAGGTTCGCAAGGGCGTCTATGTCTATGACATGGGTCAGAACGTGGTGGGAGTTCCGCGGCTTCGATTTGAGCAGGGTGAGCCCGGCCGGAGGGTGACGCTGCGGGTTGCGGAAATGCGCTATCCTGACTCTGGAATGATCATGACCGAGAACTATCGCGCCGCCCTCAGCCAGGATCAGTACATTATGAAAGCGGGCGCGCAGCAGTTTCAGCCCCGTTTTACGTCTCATGGCTTTCAATACCTGGAGGTCTCAGGACTGGACGTGCCTTTACCCCTGGATCAGGTTCAGGCGGTGGCGATCAGCTCCCTGCATGAGGTTACCGCGAGCTACGAGTCATCGAATGCAGCCATCAACAGGCTCTGGTCGAATCTCGTGTGGTCGAATGTTGATAACTTCCTGACCATTCCAACTGACTGTCCGCAGCGGAACGAGCGCATGGGCTGGTCCGGAGACATCAGCGTATTCTCGCGAACCGCAACGTATGTATCCAACGCGGCTCCCTTCTTTGAGAGACACATGCGTGCCATGCGAGACACGCAGCTCCCGTCAGGCAAGTTCACCGACATTGCTCCCATAGGCGGCGGGTTCGGAGGATTGCTGTGGGGGAGTGCGGGTATCACCGTCGCGTGGGAGTCGTATCAACAATACGGCGATACGCAATTATTACGCGACCACTATGCCGCCATGGCGGCGTACATCGATCATCTCGCCGCGTCGATTGACCCGAAGACCGGCCTCAGCGACGACGTTCAACTGGGTGATTGGCTCGGGCCCCAGGATGGACAACTGGGTGCCGCCTTTCCCGCCACTGCGTATCACATCTTTGATCTGTCGATCATGATGAAGGTCGCCGCCATTTTGGGACATGACGCTGACGTTGAGAAGTATCGCCGGATGTATCAGGAGCGGAAGGACTTCTTTAACAGGACCTTTGTCAATGCGGATAAAAAGACGCTCGGGTTGGTTGGCAGGCCGGTGTTTCCCGGTGGACCGCCGGCGCCCGGGACCGCGACTTTCAAGGTTGCGGACACTCAGACTTCGTATGCGGTGGGTTTGGCGTTGGGGGCTTTCAGTGATGAAAACATTCCCTACATGCGCAAGGCGCTGGCCGCTGCCGTTGAGCGCGAGAATATTGACGATCAGGGTCAGAAGCGGCCGCCTTACTCGCTGATGACCGGCTTCATTGGCACCGCCTGGATCAGCAAGGCGTTGTCCGATGCCGGTCGATCCGACCTGGCGTACCGGGTGCTGCAGAATCATCAGTACCCATCCTGGGTGTACACAATCGATCAGGGCGCCACCACCATCTGGGAACGACTCAATGGTTATACGGTCGAGAATGGCTTCGGTGGAAACAACAGCATGAATTCGTTCAACCACTACTCCTTCGGTGCCGTGGGCCAGTGGTTGATGGCGTACTCACTGGGAATCCAACGCGGCGAGAGCGGATTCAAATCCTTTGTGTTGCAGCCCGAGCCGGATCCCACCGGCCAGATGACCTGGGCCCGCGGTCACTATGACTCACCCTATGGCCGGATCGAAAGTGAGTGGCACGTCGAAAACGGGAAGCTGATTTACACTGCCACGGTGCCGCCCAATACGACGGCAACGTTGTATCTGCCGACGAGCCGACAGGGGAGCGGCCGATCCAGGCACCAGCTCGGATCGGGAGCTCATCGGTTCGAAGCACCCTTTCAGGGCGTTGCGCGCCGGTGGCGCGCCAGTATGGCTGAAGGCGCTTCTCCGTAGGCCTTTGAGAACTCGCGGCTGAAGTGACTCGCGTCGGTGTAGCCGCAGGCAAACGCCACAGAGGTGACATTCCGATCCCGGGGATCTTCCTCCAGGAGCAGCCGCGCCTGCTGCAGGCGCCGTTGCCGGGCAAACGCCTTGGGAGAGTAGCCGCGTGTTCGTTTGAACGCGCGATAGATGCTCCGCGCGCTCATGCCGGTGAGCGTGGCAATCTGCTCGATATCGAACGGTGCATTCCAGTTGGTCGCAATGTACTCCTCGACCTGGCGCACCTGCCAGGGGCCCGCGGTGGGTACGTTGCTTTCGAGCAGCCCGCTCAACGAATGAGGGCAGGTTTGCAACAGGCTGACCATCAGGGCGTGCTCCAGCTCCGCCATGAACAGCATCGGCGCTGTGAATCGCGCATAGTCAATGTTGGCCAGGATGCTGTTGAGGATGGTCAGGAACGCGCCGGACTGCGGTGTTTCCCGGCGCAACACCGGCTCAAAGGTCAGCGGCCGTGTCACCGGGACGCCGGTGAGCGCCACGAGCTTGCGCACGAGAGCTTCGGTACGCACGTGCCAGGCAATATGGCGGAAGCCGGCGCCGAATTCCAGTGTTGCCTCGGCGGGAGAGATACAGGATTGTGTACCTGATATACCTACAGGCCGCGTGTTGATTGTGGTGAGACCTGAGCCGCCGCGTTGAATCTGAACGCGGATGAATGCGGCTTCGCCGCATTCGAGCGTGAGCGGCGCGCAGTTCTGCACGTACCAGAGCTCGCCCGAGGGCAGCTCGTAGCGGCTCGTCCGGACTTCGAATTCGGCGGGCGACTGCGTCCAGACCTGCTGCGCGCCGAATCTGGCCGCCACTCGATTGCGGAAGTCTACAACAGACGAGACGGCAAGATCCTCGTGCCCCTGCAACGGCACTCGCTGATCGGGTTCTCGAGCCCCCGTGCCGCGCTGCACTGTTCCAAAGTAGTTACGTGTTGACAGGTAAACATCCCCCCTGTGTCGAACACTGATGCAACCTAAACTTCCGTCGTCGTCGGCGCAATCGGTTTGGCGCTGAAATACAAACATGGCGCAATAGACAATGCTTGTGTGTTGCCGCGAGAGCAAGCTTGGGCCTTTCGTGGAACATGATGCGATGCAGCGGATATGGCGAGCCAACCTAAAGGGACCGAGCTTCCTCAGGAACAGACTTCGTTGCCCCGCCCGCTGCCGCCGGTACGGATTGAAGTACCGACAGCGGGTCCCTGGAACGACCTGATCGGGGGGTTGAAGGCGCTGGGGTTCACTGTTTCGCTGGCGGGTGAGCAGGATGCGCCGGACACCGTGGTGCTGGTTGTTGAAGGTAGCTTTCCCGCCACGGACGCCAACAGCGCATTAATCATGGTCGCTCGGGAGCACTCCCTTCGCGCGGCGAAAGCAGCTATCGCTGGTGGCGCCAGCGGCTATTTTGCCGCGCCTTTTGATTTTCTGAGCCTGGGCGTGGCCATCTGCGCGGCGGCTGGTCAAGCACGTGCCCTGGCTTCTCTGACGGAGCGCACCGCGCGCCTGCACGCGGCCATGGAAGGCGATCAGACCGTGAATACGGTCGTCGGAATCCTCATGGAGCGATTCCGGCTCCAGCGCGCGGAAGCGTACGCTCGCCTGCGTCGCTACTCCCGGACTGAACGGCGCAAGGTTGTTGAGCTCGCCACGGAGCTCGTGGCAAGCAGTGAAGAGCTCAGCCGCACCATGCGCGCCATCGAGTCGGGGCTCGAGCAAAGCTGACGCGCAATTCTGCTGCGCTGGCTCCCACCCATAGTTTGAACTGCCTCTCAATCCTGCGTCCATTTTTAGCCATCCGTTTCACGTAACGCAGTTGGCAAGCTGCATATGCTTATCTCGCGTCAGTTGAGTCCGTGCACCCCCATGTGCCGGGCTCACCCGGTGACCCGCATCCGCCGCCCCATCCGCGGTGAATGACTCTGCCCAGGCCTCATCCCTGCCTGGTATCGAATCAGAACTATTGAGTCCTGGAGTCATCTGTGAGCATTGCCCTGGTGTTGACCTCACCTACCATTCGGACAATCACGTCCCTGCAGACGGAGCTGGCGGAGCGCCTCGATGAGAGCGGCCCCCTGCAGATTGACGCTACCGCGGTCGACCGTGTCGATACGGCGGGGTTGCAGCTTCTGGCGGCCTTCGTTCGCGACCTGCGGGCGGAAGCACGCACGGTCGAATGGGTCGGTTGCAGCGATGCGCTGCAAAAGGCCGCGCAGGCACTGGGACTGCACTCCGCATTGTGCCTGCCAGGCACGGCGGCTCCGGGCAGCGACAAAAACTAACACTGGCCACCGCAATGGATCTCGATCTCGCACAATTTCACAGTTCATTCTTTGAAGAGAGCTTCGAGGCGCTCGATGGCATGGAGGCGGCCCTCCTGGGGCTGGACGTCGGGGCGCCTGACCCGGAGCGCGTGAACAGCATCTTCCGTGTGGCGCATTCCATCAAGGGTGGCGCCGGGATGTTCGGCTTCAAGGACGTAGCCTCGTTCACCCACACTCTCGAGACCCTGTTGGATGAGCTGCGCTCCGGCCGCATGGCCGTGACGCGCGACATCTCCGACAAGCTGCTGCTGTCCGTGGACGTGATGCGTGCCATGTTGACATCGGTGCAGCGCAAAGAAGCGGTGGACATGCAGAAGGTCGCTGATCTGCAGTTCGACCTGGAAATGATTGTTGCTCAGGGTGCTGGTGGGGCGGCCGCGCCTGCCGCGCCGGCGACTGCGGCCGCTACGGCTCCCGCCGCCGCCGGCAACGGCGCGGCAGCAGCCGGCGCGAACGGCGGATCCAACGCTGCCCGTTGGGCCATTGAATTCCGTGCATTGCCCGAGCTGCTGCTGCGCGGAAATGATCCGATCGCCATCTTCTCCAGCCTCGCCGAGTTGGGCAAGCTGACTGTTGTTGCGAACATGCAGGCCGTCCCGCGCCTGCGGTCTATCGACGCCGAGCGTTGCTACCTCACCTGGACACTGGAGCTCGAGTCGGATTGCGCCCGCGATCAGGTGGATGCGGCGTTCGAGTGGGCGGCGGTTGATTGTGAGCTGACCATCAAACGGGTTGAAGCGGGTGCATCGAGCGCCCCCGCTGCCGTAGCGCCGGCTGCCGTTGTGGAAGCCCCGGTCGTTGCCGCACCCCCGGTCCAGGTTGCCGCAGCACCCAAGGTTGTTGAGGCAGCACCCAAACCAGTTGAAGCGGCTGTTGCAGCCCCGGCGCCTGCGGCCGCATCGGCCTCGACAGCGCAGGCCGCGGCAACACCGGCCGCGGCAGGGCCAGCTCCCAAGCCCGCGGACGCGAAGGAGCCTGCCAAGGCTGCCGCTGCCGGCGGCGAGCACAGCTCCATCCGCGTCAGCATCGAAAAAATCGACGAGCTCATCAACACCGTGGGCGAGCTCGTCATCACCCAGGCCATGTTGAGTGAGCTGGGCCGCAAGTTGGATGGCTCCGTGGCCGAACAATTCCGCAGCGGTCTCAACCAGCTCGAACGCAACATGCGCGAGCTGCAGGAAAGTGTCATGCGGGTGCGCATGCTCCCCATCAGCTTCACCTTCAGCCGCTTCCCACGCATGGTCCGCGATCTCGCCCAGCGCCTCGGGAAACAGATCGAGCTGAAGATGACGGGTGAGCAGACCGAGCTCGATAAGACCGTTCTCGAGAAGATCGGCGACCCGCTGGTCCATCTCGTGCGCAATAGCATCGATCACGGTATCGAGGCCCCCGACGTCCGCGTGAAGGCCGGCAAGTCACCCACGGGTATCGTTCATCTCGATGCCTGCCATCGCGGCGGGCACATTGCTGTTGAGATCCGCGATGACGGCAACGGCCTGGACAAGAGCCGCATTCTGGCCAAAGCCCGCTCGCGCGGCCTCGTCGGCCAGAATGACGTTCTCACCGACGAACAGGTGCATGAGTTGATTTTCATGCCCGGATTTTCGACAGCGGAAAAGACCACCGATGTATCGGGCCGCGGCGTTGGAATGGACGTCGTGCGCCGGAACGTGAAGGAGCTGGGCGGCAAGATCGAGATCGCCAGCGAGCTCGGCAAGGGCTCGCGCTTCATTATTACGTTGCCCCTGACGCTGGCGATTGTCGACGGCCAGTCCGTGTCCGTGGGCAGCGAGACCTACATCGTGCCGCTCACCTCGATTGTCGAGTCACTCCAGTTACAACCTCAAAGCGTCAACCGGCTGTCCGGCCGCGGCGAAGTGTTCTCGTTCCGCGGGGACTATCTGCCCATCGTCCGGTTGCATGAGCTGTTCGGGATCGAGCCGCGGGCCACGGCCCTGCACGAGGGCCTGATCGTGGTCGCGGAAGGTGATGGCCGCCGCATCGGCCTGTTTGTTGACGAGCTGCTCGGTCAACAGCAGGTCGTGATCAAGTCCATGGAGGCCAACTACGGGCCGGTGGACGGAGTCGCTGGCGCCACGATTCTCGGCGACGGCTCCGTCGCGCTGATCCTGGATCTCTCCGGCCTCATTCGCGTAGCGGCTGGCACCGCGCGCGCTGCCTGATTCATTTTTTGAGGACTTAAAACCGTTATGAACGATTCCATCAAGTCCGGCCTGCAACAGGTCCTGACTTTCGTGCTCGGCAGCGAGACCTACGGCGTCGATATCCTGCGCGTGCAGGAGATTCGTGGCTGGTCTTCGGTGACGAAGATTCCGCACGCGCCGGCCCATGTGCTCGGTGTCCTGAACCTGCGCGGTTCCATCGTCCCCATTGTCGACATGCGCATGCAGTTCAACCTGGAGCGCGCCGAATATACGGCAGTCACCGTGATCATTGTGTTGTCCGTTCAGTCGCGCAAAGGCAAGCGTGATTTCGGTGTCGTCGTGGACGGTGTCTCCGATGTCGTGAACGTAGATGACAGCCAGGTGAAAGCCGCTCCCGATCTGGGTTCGCGCGAGGCAACGGAGCACATCCGCGGGTTGATGCCCGTGGCTGACCGCATGGTGGTGTTGCTCGACATCGACAAGCTCATTGCCGGGCAGTTGCCCAATACATCCGATTCAGAGGATCAGGCATCCGCGGCCGCGGCGGCTTGAGCTCCCACATTCGAGGATTATCAGAGGTTCCTAATGGCCAGCAAACGCAAGACCGCCCCTGTCGCGGCCGCCGTTAAATTTATTTCGAAAGCAACTGCCGGTGTCTCGGTAGATCCGGGCGAGCTCGCCAACCTGCGCGGGACGCTCGCCGCCATCGGCAGGTCGCATGCGGTCCTCGAATGCCGGCCCGATGGCACGATTCTCGGCGCCAATGAGAATTTCCTGCACCTGACGGGCTACGAGCTGGCCGAGCTGCAAGGACAGCATCACGATGTGTTGGCAACTTCCGCCGACAGCCATCTGTGGGCAAAGCTCTCCGGCGGAGAGTACGAGGTCGGCCGGTACGAGCTGCGCACCAAGAGCCGCGCGGAAGTCTGGCTGCGGGGCAGCTACAACCCGGTGTTGGATGCCGGCGGTGCCGTCTCCAAGGTTGTGCTTTATGCGACTGATGTAAGTGAACAGGTTGCATCAGAGACTGCGCGCGAGGCACAACTCGAGGAACAGACCCGCCTCAGCCAGCAGATGGCCCAGGCGGTCGTGAAGACTCAGGAAATCGTGCGGGCCGCCACCGAGGGCGATCTGTCCCGCCGACTGGATACATCCAGCCAGAGCGGCGACCTGATGAAGCTCGGCAACGCCATCAATTCGCTGTTGGAGAGCGTTTCCGACATCGTCTCCGGCGTCAAGAACGCCGCGGCCGAGGTGCTGCGTGGCGCCGAGGAAATCTCGCAAGGCAACGCCAATCTGTCACAGCGAACCGAAGAGCAGTCTTCTTCTCTGGAAGAGACGGCCTCGTCCATGGAAGAAATGACTTCCACGGTCAAGCAGAACGCCGACAACGCGGGGCAGGCGAACCAACTCGCCACGGCCGCGCGCGATCAGGCGGAGAAGGGTGGAGCGGTGGTCGGCAGTGCCGTGAAGGCGATGACCGAAATCAACGAGTCCTCCAAGAAGATCTCCGACATCATCGGCGTGATCGACGAAATTGCCTTCCAGACCAACCTGCTGGCTCTGAACGCCGCGGTTGAAGCGGCGCGTGCAGGGGAGCAGGGCCGTGGGTTTGCGGTGGTGGCAACCGAGGTGCGCAGCCTCGCGGGCCGCTCAGCGACCGCGGCGAAGGAAATCAAAGAGCTCATCCAGGACTCGGTCCGCAAGGTCGGTGACGGCTCGCTGCTGGTCACACAGTCGGGCCAGACCCTGGAGCAGATCGTGATGTCGGTGAAGAAAGTGTCCGACATCGTGGCCGAAATCGCCGCCGCTTCGCGCGAGCAGTCCTCGGGCATAGAGCAGGTCAACAAGGCCGTCATGCAGATGGACGAGATGACTCAGCAGAACGCCGCGCTCGTGGAACAGGCGACGGCCGCATCGCAGTCCATGGCGGACCAGGCGCGCGAGCTGAGTGTCATGATGGGCAAGTACCAGGTCGGCGATTCCAGCGTCGGAATGCCCGTTTCCCGCGCACCCGCGCCGAAGGCCGAAGTGAAGGTCATGCCGGAGCGCCGCGGCCCGAATCGCCCGTTCTCCGCCAAGCCGGCGGCACCCAAGCCGGCTGCGCCCAAGGCGGCAGTGCCCCGGCCTCAGGAAGTTCCCGCTGCTCCATCGCGGGCAGCCGCCAGCGGCAATGACGCCGATTGGCGCGAGTTCTAAGAGAGTAACCACCATGACAAGAATACTCGCAGTGGATGACTCACCATCGATGCGTCAGATGGTGGGTGTCACGCTCAAAAGCGCCGGCTATGAGGTGTTGGAGGCGTGTGACGGTCAGGAAGCGCTCAACCTGGCGAAAGGCCAGGCGGCGGTGGACCTGGTCATCACCGATGTCAACATGCCGAACATGGACGGAATAACGCTGGTCCGTGAGTTGCGCGCGTTGCCGCACTACCGTGGGGTGCCGCTGTTGGTGCTCACGACCGAAGCCAGCGCGGAAAAGAAGATGGAAGGCAAGGCGGCCGGCGCCACCGGGTGGGTCGTCAAGCCCTTCAGTCCCGACAGGCTGCTGGCCACCATTGCCCGGATCGTTGCCTGACCTTCGGCGCGGATGCGAGGACGGAAAGTAGATGGAGAAAACCGGTCAAAGCACTGAGGCAGCGCAGGCGGTCGCCGCTTCGGTGGCGCAGATCGAGCTCGCCGTGCGGGAGGTCCAGCCTTCCGTCGAGGCGCTCGGCCTGTTGATCGATCAGTTGTCATCGGGGCTCGGTGCGCTGCGCACCGCGCGGCGCCGCAATGACAATCCCGATGTGGTGGCGGTGTTTCCGGACGAATTCGATCGCGCCGTGGACAAGCTGCAGAAGCAGGTCAACGGCAGCATCATGCACCTGCAGTTCTACGACCGGCTGGTCCAACATCTCAAGCATGTCCAGGACTATCTGTCAGGGACCGCGGGCGAGCTGGCGAGCCACTCGATGTGCGACCCCGCGGATGCGGAGGTCTGGAACTCGATGCGCGAGCGGCTGCGTACCCGCCTGATTTCCCAGGCCCAGCGTCAGTTGCTGGATGCCATGTTGCCTCCACCGGAAGGATTCAATGTCAATTCCGAGCAGGCCCGCGCCGAGTGTGCCACGCAGGGCAGTGTGGAGCTTTTTTGATGTCGAGCCTGTCTGCCGTGGATGAGGGCGCCAACCGGTCCCGTGAGTTTCAGTTCCGGGATGAGGACTTCAATGCCCTGCGCACGCTGGTGCGGCAACGGACCGGCATCAGCCTGTCAGAGGCGAAGCGCGAGCTGGTTTATGGACGCTTGGCGCGGCGCCTGCGGGCACTGGGGCTGCAATCCTTCAGCGCCTACCGCGACCTGTTGGCCAACGATGCCGAAGGCCCGGAGATGGTCGAGTTCATCAATGCCATCACCACCAACCTGACGTCCTTCTTCCGCGAGTCCCATCACTTCGAGTATCTGCGCGAGCAGGTGCTGGTGCCGATGTTGAAGCGCGGCCCCGGGCAGCGGCTGCGAATCTGGTCCGCCGGCTGCTCGACCGGCGAAGAGCCGTACTCCATTGCCATGACCGTGCGCGAGACCGTGCCCGAGAATGTCCGCCACGACATCAGGATCCTGGCTACGGATCTCGACTCCGATGTGTTGTCCCGCGGCAAGAACGGCCTGTACGGCGAGGACCGCGTGAAGGGCTTGTCGGCCGAGCGCATGAGCCGGTTCTTCCGCGAGCAGCGTGACGGCGGCGCGTGCCGCTACCGGGTAGCGCCCGATCTGAGCGAGCTGATCACTTTCAACCAACTCAACCTGATGAACCCGCTGCCCATGAAAGGGCCGCTGGACGTCATTTTCTGCCGCAACGTGGTCATCTACTTTGACAAGGAGACGCAGCGGGAACTGTTCAGGAAGTATGCCCAACTGCAGCGTCCCGGGGACATCCTGTTTCTCGGCCACTCCGAGAACATGTTCAAGGTATCCGATGACTACACGCTCGTGGGCCGGACCATCTACCGGCGGAATGCTTCATGAACCAGCTGCTGCGCGCTCCCGAGGCGCCGCCACGGCCGCAGACGTTGCCTGGATTCGGGCACGTGCACCGCAACTGGGACCGGCAGAACGAGCGCTGGGCGGCGCGGATCCTGCCGGGCGAATATTTCGTGACCCGCAGC
>Ga0068863_100004555_pt1 | contig 13664 bp, 12 predicted proteins | sample KBSSwiS62_FD_66596 | JGI IMG/M metagenome (GOLD analysis project Ga0068863, IMG submission 66596) | Switchgrass rhizosphere microbial communities from Kellogg Biological Station, Michigan, USA - KBS Switchgrass S6-2 | ecosystem: Host-associated > Plants > Roots > Rhizosphere > Soil ...
ACCCCGTGAGAATCGGGGACGGTTGCGCCACTGTTACGGGCTACAGACTCCCACAGCCACTGGTTTCGCGCGTGCGAGACCGGGAAGGCGGGAGCGAGGTCGGAGGCCCGAAGTCAGGATACCGGTTTGGCTGTGCTCGTCGCGGTCCCGTCGATGCGGGACCAACTTCTCCGACCAAGAGAAGGATGAGGCCGGTTCCTGAACCGTTTTCGGGAGGAATTTGAGGATGCCTTCATTCTCCGTTTTGGCGGAGTCTGAAGGCTTTTATTTTGGCCTGCAGCCGCCGTTGGCAGCGATGTCTGTTTTCGATGCCCAATGACTGCAAGCACCTGCGTTCAGACTTCGCGCTGGTCTCTCAATCGCAAACCCGTTCCGCCAGCGCGCGGAACAGTTGAAAGACCAGTCATGAAAATTAGCGGCTTCACTTCTCTGGCATTAGCCAGCTCCTTGTTTGCCGGCGTCAGCGTCCACGCTCAATACGCCGATGCCGTCGTTTCCTACACTCCCGGCAGCGGGGTCAATCCAAACTTCACCAACCCGAACGCCGCGATCGGGGCACCGTCGGGCGTGAATCCGTTCGGCGAATCTGTCGACCCGTTCAATCCGCCTTATGGCACGAACCAGATCGTCGCTCTGGGCGCAGGGGGATCGCTCACGCTTCACCTGGACAGGCCCATCGTCAACGACCCGTCGCATCCCTTCGGGATCGATTTCATCGTCTTCGCCAACGCGGGATTCAGCATCACCAATGGCGACTTTTCCGGCGGAGGCATCACGGATGGGTCGTTGTTCGGCAATAATCCAAATGCAGGCGGCACGCTTGTCTCCGTCAGCGCCGATGGCCTGAATTTTTTTCACCTCGATCCCTCGCGCGCTCGAAGTGTTGATGATTTGTATCCCACCGATGCCAGCGGCAACCCGTTCGTCCCGGTCAATCCGGTTTTGACAAACACCGATTTCGCCGGCCAGGATCTCGCTGGCATCCGCTCGCGATACAACGGCTCAGCCGGCGGCACTCCCTTTGATTTGAATGACGCGATTGACGGCGGAGGCAATTCCGTGCATCTGCCCGGAGCCACTTACGTGAAGATCGACGTGTCCCACGGCGAGTCGGAAATCGATGCGCTGTCGGTCCTTCCGCAGACCGCGAGTTTCCGCGAGAATTTTGCGAGCGATCCGGCGGAGCGCGGCTGGAACGTCTTCGGACAGGCGAATCTGTTTCGCTGGAACCGCACGAATCAATATCTCGAAGCGACCTGGGATTCGTCGCTGACGAACCATTTGTTCTATCGCCGCCTCGACACGGTGCTGACTAAGAATGATGATTTCGGTCTCGCGTTTGATTTGCGGTTGAGCGACATCGCAGTCGGCGTCAACCCCGTCAAGTCCTCAACCTTTGAGTTGGCGATCGGTCTGCTCAATTTCTCCGATGCCACCAGAACCAATTTTGAGCGCGGTACCGGTGTCAACGCAACAGCCGGCCCGCGCAATTTGGTCGAGTTCGATTATTTCCCGGACTCAGGATTTGGCGCGACGATTTCGCCAACCTTGGTTTCGATCAACAACCAGTTTGCCACCGGCTTCGATTTTCCGCTCGTGTTGACGCTCGGCGACTGGTTCCACGTCGCGATGAGATACACTGCCAGCAACCGGACACTCTCGACGACGATGACGCGCAATGGTCAGTCGTTCGGGCCGATCAAGGACGTGAAGCTCGGCGCGAGCTTCACGGATTTCCGGCTCGATACGGTTGCGGTGAGCAGCTACAGCGACGCCGGCCAGGACCCGCAATTTGCCGGTTCGCTCCTCGCGCATGGCGTTGTGGACAACGTCGTCATCAGCGCGCCCGATCCCGCCGTCGCTGATCTAACCGGCACCGTCGTCAACGGTGAGTGGCAAATCGAGTTCACGGCCAGGACAAACTGGCTCTATACACTGCAGCGGACAGAGGACTTTCAATCATGGACCGTTGCGTCACCGGTCACACCCGGAGTGAACCAACGGTTGACATTGGCGGACACAAACGGCGTGGGGGCAAACGCGTTTTATCGTGTGCAGGCGCAACGCCCATGAACAGCATAGGCCATAGGCCACGGCCGATAGGCGCCGGGCTCCACAGATCTTCGCCGGCTCCCGCGGCTCACGCATCACGCATCACGCATCACGCGAACGCTTTCACCCTCCTGGAATTGCTGGTCGTGATCGCGATCATCGCCGTGCTGGCGGCGTTGCTTTTGCCTGCCCTGATCCGGAGCGCGTCTTCGGCGCAACGGATCGAATGCGGGAGCAACCTGCGGCAGCTTGGATTGGCGGCGCAGATGTACTGGGACGATAACGGGGGGCACGCGTTTCATTTTCGTGGCGGCGCCACCAACGGCGGTGACCTCTACTGGTTCGGGTGGCTGGCGCGCGGCGGCGAAGGGGAACGAGCGTTTGATCCGGCCGCCGGGGCGCTCTATCCGTATCTGCGGGGACGGGGTGTGGAAATCTGTCCGGCACTGAACTATGCGCTGCAGCAATTCAAGCGCAAGGCCACCGGCGCTGCTTACGGTTACGGCTACAACTTGTATTTGTCGTCGCCCTCGGGCCAGGAGCCCAAGAGCATCAACAAAATTGTCCGTCCAACCGAAATCGCCCTTCTCGCTGATGCCGCCCAGGTCAATACGTGGCAGGCGCCCGCGTCAACCAGCAACCCAATGCTCGAAGAATGGTATTACATCGATGACAACGCGTTTCAGCCCAACGGACATTTCCGGCATTCACACCACGCCAGTGTCGTTTATTGCGACGGCCATGTCGCGAGGGAACGACCGGTGGACGGCTCCCGCGACCCGCGGTTGCCAAGCCAATTCGTCGCGCGGTTGCGATCGGAGATTCTGGTGGTGCCTTGATTGAATGACGAAGGACCAATGCCAAAAGAATGCCGAAAACCAAAGACGAAGCGGGTCGACCGTGCTGATCCGGCCGATTCGGTTTTCGGGGATTTGGGTTTGTTTCGTCATGAGTCATTCGAGGGAGGCATCATGCGCCCACTTGTTTCCTGAGGGCCTCGGCGATCTTTTGAGTCCACTTCTCCAACATGGCGGAGTCGCGTCCCTCCACCAGCAGCCGGGCTTTCGGCTCGGTCCCCGAGTAACGAAGCAACACGCGGCCGCCTGACGGTTTCACGTCCGCCTCCGCCTCGGACACCAGTTGCGCCACGCCATCCAATTGCTCGAACGGGACTTTTTCCCGAACGCGAATGTTGGTGACCAGTTGCGGATAACGCGTCCAGCACCGGGCCAACCGGGAGAGCGATTGGTCCTTCGCCTTCATGATGCGCAGGATCTGCAACGCGCTGACCAGGCCGTCACCGGTCGTGCTGTAATCGCGGAAAATCATGTGGCCGCTCTGCTCGCCGCCCAGGTTGAAACCGCCGCGGAGCATTTCATCAATCACGTTTTTGTCGCCCACAGCCGTGCGCACGATGCGACCGCCGGCTTCCCGGATGACGGCGTCCAGGCCGGCGTTGCTCATGACCGTGGAGACGAGGGTTTTTTCCTGAAGCGCTCCCTCGGCCATCATTTCCAATCCGCAAATGGCCATCACATCGTCACCATCAATCAGGCGCCCGGTCTCGTCGCAAAACAGCACGCGGTCCGCATCGCCGTCGTGCGAGATGCCGAGATGAGCGCGGTGTTCCCAGACCTTCTGGCACATCTGCTGCGGATGCATGGAGCCGCAATCCTTGTTAATGTTCATGCCGTCGGGTTGAATGCCGTAATCGAAAATCTCGGCGCCGAGTTCGCGCAGCACGCACGGAGTGGATTTGTAGGCGGCGCCATGCGCGCAATCCACCACGATCCTCATGCCTTCAAGCGTCATGCCCTTGGGGAAGGAACTTTTGGCATACTCGATGTAACGGCCCAGCGCGTCGTCAATGCGGACGGCCTTGCCGATGGCCTCGGCGGTCGGGCGAATGTTTTCAATGTCGCCGCCGAAGACCAGTTGTTCGATCTGGCCCTCGATGTTGTCGTCCAGCTTGTAGCCGTCGAGCCGGAAGAATTTGATCCCATTGTCGTCATAGGGATTGTGAGAGGCGGTGATCACGATGCCCGCATCGGCGCGCAGGCTTCGGGTGACGTACGCCACGCCGGGAGTGGGCAGCGGCCCGATGAACAACACATCGACCCCCATCGAGAGAATGCCGGAGGAGAGGGCGTTTTCGAGCATGTAGCCCGACAGCCGGGTGTCCTTGCCGATGACAATTTTGTGCCGGCCCCGGCCGCGCGATTGCAGCGCGATGTTTTTGAAGACGTGGCCGGCGGCACGGCCGAGTCGCAATGCCGTCTCGGCGGTCACCGGTTCGATATTGGCCGTGCCGCGCACGCCATCGGTTCCGAAAATTTTTCTAGGAGGGTTCATTGGCCAGGTTCAGTTGTTTTGGCCGCCCGTTCCGGCAGGGAAACCGGTTCAACCTGCACAACGGACGGTTCCACTTTGAGGACCGCAATTCCTTCGGGCGATTTCACACGGACCTGGCGGATAATCCGGTTCGTGCCCGGGTCGGTTTTGTTCGCGTTTGTCAAATCAGTCACGTCCACCACCGCTTGAATATCCTTGGCTGCGAGGCGAAGCAAATGCCCGCGTTCTCCGCTCACGGTCACTTTCGCCTGGCGCGCATCCAATCGAAAGGCCCACGTGTCCTGCGCCAGGCCCACGATGGCGATCGGAATTTGTGCAAACTCCCCCGTCACCTGTTCGGTCACCAGCGTGGGCAGCAGCGAACTGAACGGGCTTTCCAACAGTCTCGCCTCTTTCCGGTCCGCTGACGAAACAGTAAACCAGATGAGCGATGCCAGGCAAAGTGACACCAGTTTGCGACCCAGATTATTAAGCACATAATCGCGGAGCGCCATACATTATCCGGTCTGGTGCCGCGTTTCCGCCTTGGCCACCGCAGCTCCGGGTTTTCCCGAAGCGGGTGGCCGGTGGAACCACGCGAAGCCGCGGCGCGTCCGCAACCACTCGGACAGGTTCTGCGACTTGGGGTCCTTGACGAAAACCGAAGTGAGGAACGCGCGCAAATGCTCCAGGCTCAACCCGCGGACGAGTTGGCCCTTATAGGCGTACGAAATTCCCCCGGTCTCCTCGGAGACGACGACCACGACCGCGTCGGTCTCCTCGCTCAGACCAATGGCGGCGCGATGCCGTGTGCCGAGCGACGGATTCAGGTCCTGCCGCCGGGTCAGGGGGAAGATGCAGGCGGCCTTGGCAATCCGATCGTCGCGAATAATCACGCCGCCGTCGTGGATGGCGTTGTTGGGGAAAAAAATCGTTTCGAGCATCTCCGGCGTGGCCTGACAGTCCACGGCCACTCCCGACTCCACGACTTCGTCCAGATGGATGGATTGCTCGATGGCGAGGAGCGCGCCGATCTTGACTTCGGACAACCGTTCGGCGGTCTGGATGATGACTTCTATGTTTTCGCGCGTTTCGGTGGCGGATGCGAACAGCGGCAGGTTGCCGAGTTCCGCGAGCATGCGGCGCAGCTCGGGCTGGAAAATCACCAAAACGGCGATCGCCAGGCCGGTCAGGAATTTGGTCAGCAACCAGAGCAACACTCGCAAGTCCAGTGCCGTCGTCACCACTGTCAGCACCAGCAGCACCATCAGAAAACCCACCACGATCGGCCACCCGCGGGTTCCGCGCACGAAGATGAGGGCGTAATAAATTCCCACGGCGAGAATCGTGATTTCCAGCGCCGGCCGCCACCCGTTCTGGAGCAGCAGCCAGACGTTCCGCAATATGTCCAGGATGGTCATTGTTTTCGGGCGAGAATCGCTTCAGCCATTCTCACCGCTTGCGCCGTTTCCGCCACGTCATGCGCGCGAATCATCTGCGCTCCGGCCTCTACGGCGAGGCACGCGCAGGCCAACGCCGCCGGCAACCGCGCCGGCACCTCCAAACCCAGCAATTTACCGATGAACGATTTGCGCGAAACTCCGAGGAGCACCGGGCGCTCCAACCTTGTAAGACGCCCCAGGCCGGCGAGCAACTGCAAATTGTGTTCGAGCGTCTTGCCAAACCCGATGCCCGGGTCCAACACCACTTGGACAGCCTCCACGCCTGCCTGTTTCAAACGTTCCAATCGGTCCACGAAAAAAGCATGCACTTCCTGGAGAACATCGCCATAAATCGGATCCAAATGCATCGTCGCCGGCGTGCCTTGCATGTGCACGCAAACGTAACCGGCGTCCGCCTCCGCCACCACGCGCCACATCTCACGGTCGCCGCGGCTGGCTGCGATGTCGTTGACCACACTGGCGCCCGCCTGCAATGCCGCCCGCGCCACCGAAGGCTTTTGCGTGTCGATCGAAATCGGCACCTTCACTCGGGCCACCAGTCGCTCGATCACGGGCAGAACGCGCCGCAATTCCTCCTCTTCGCTGACCGGTTCGGCGCCCGGTCGTGTCGATTCTCCTCCCACATCGATGATCTCGGCCCCCTGCGCGACCAACTCCGCTCCGCGAGCCGCCGCCGCGGCGCTATCCAGGAATTGGCCGCCATCGGAAAACGAATCGGGTGTGACGTTGACGATCCCCATCACCAGCGCCGGTCGCGGGAAAACAAATTCAAATTGCCGGGCGCGAAAAATCATGCTGGTCGCTGCGAGGAATGGCCTGGCCCACACCTCGGCGCTGCACTGGCCTTCATTCGGTCTTATCCCGGATCCTTAGCAGCCCGCGAACACTTCGCGGGATCGGCCGATGTACTCCGCAAGGCGGCCCGATCTCAATGTTGAATCATCTGGCTCACGCCTTCCACCAGCCGGCGCGCAATAGCGGACACCAGTTCGTCCGGCACGCCCATTTGCGGATTCGCGCTTTGACTCAACATGTGGCATTGATCGTTGACGTAATCGATCAGCACGAACTCGCCGGACTCGGTCAACGCAATCTCGCTCGAGAAGAATTTCATCTCCGTCAACGCAGCGATGCGGTGAACGATGTCGCGCAGAGGCGTGAGGGCCAGTTGTTCCTCTTCCTCCCGGCTCGGCAGTCGGTAGCGGTCCGTGAAACAATTCCACCAGCAGCACCACACCGAGCCAAACACATAAAAGACGCGAAAGTAGGCCGGTTCGCCGTTCGACACCCGGGGGACGATCCGTTGTTGAACCAGATAATGCCGGTCCGGCCACAGAGCCACCGACCGGGCGAGGTCCCGTTCGCTGGTGGCGTCCATGACAACCCCGCGTTTGCCATAACCCATGCCCGGCTTGATGACGAACGGTGAGCCCAAAGCCGCGCGATCTTTTTCAGAGAGCGCCCAGTTCTCCACTTGTTCGCGCGGAACGATCAATGTGAAAGGGAGATTGAACCCGGCCATCGCCAGACGCGAATGCAGCCGGGCCTTGTCGAATGCAGCGGCCGCGACGTCGGGTGGATCGATCACCTGCGTTTTGCGTTCGTGGGCCAAGCGGATCAGACGGTGATAGATATCTTCGGGCAGGTGATGTTCGCTGTGCATGTTGAGCAACGCGCGCGCCCAGATCCTGCCTTTGGCAAACAGATCGCAGAATGGCTCCACCCAGACGGGGTCGATGAGGAAAAAGTTCAATCCCCGCTCCGCGCACTGCTGCTGGACGCGATGAATGAACCAATCATCCGCATCCAGCTTGTGCGTCATTACCAGATCATAAATCCGCGTCACGACAGCGAGTATCTTGCGTGAAAGGAGCGGCTGTCAACTGTTGGTCAGCGCCTGATATCCGATCCAGAAAAGGCACTTGAACCGCCACCCGTCGACGCCCCTGAAACAGTCAAATTCTCCCAGTCCTTGAGAGATCGAAAGCCTAACTGCTCCAGTTCGTGTTCACCACGATCGTAAAAAGTGAGGTCCAAATGAGGAAAGTCTCTCGGACTGGCAGGGCCATACTCGTGTTTTTCCATGGAGAGAGCCTTGATCGTCTCCAAGATTTTCGAACCTGTTTATTTGTGTTTGGGCATGGCAACCGCACGCACGCTTTTGTTTTGTTCGGTGTCTCGCGCCTATTTCGTCCGTTGAATCAGCTCGATTTCGTAGCCTTCCGGCGCGTCCACGAAGGCGAACACGGTGCCGGTGGAGGTGGTGGTCGGGCCGTCGGAGTATTTCAGGCCCAGTCCGGCGAGGTGTTTGCCGAACTCCTCAAGGTTGTCCACCTCGAAAGCGAGATGCGTCAAGTCCGGCTGCACCTGCACCGGGCCGCTCGACGGGAAGCTGCAGAGTTCAATCTGTTCCTCGCTCTCCGGGGCTTTGAGGAAGACCAGTTCCGAGCCGCGCGGCGATTTGTGCCGGCGCAATTCCTCCAGGCCGAGCACGTCTTTGTAGAATTTCACGGTTTTTTCCAGATCGTTCACGCGATAGCGCGTGTGCAGAAGTTTTCTCGCTTTCATTGTTCGCGAAGCATAGACCGGCCGGGTACTAACCTCAACCCTGTTGGTTGAGGGTTGTTCGACGTTCGACGTTGGATGTTGGATGTTGGATGTTGGATGTTGGAAGTTGGAAGTTGGAAGTTGGAAGTTGGAAGTTGGAAGTTGGATGTTGGAAGTTGGATGTTGGATGTTGGATGTTGGATGTTGGATGTTGGATGTTGGATGTTGGATGTTGGATGTTCCTTTCGCCTTCGGACAAATCATCTTGCCGGGACGGAATGCTTTGCGTTACCACAACCGCGTGAATTGGCGACCGCACTGGGCCTGGCTCGTGGTTCTGATTAGTCTGGGCGGATCGGCGACGGCGCACTCCCAGATCGACCCGGAAAAACGGCGACTCTTTCAATTCGGTTACAATCAGCCTTTAATAGGCCGCGGCCCGCTTGCGGGTTACGCGTTTTACTATTACAACCAGCCGGAATTCATTCAGACCAACCTGACGCTGCGACTGGCCATCGCGCCGGTTTACGTGGACTCCGAATTGGGGATTCGCGAGGCCTTGGGCCCGAACACCGACCTGGCGATCGGTCTGGCTGGCGGCGGGTTTGCCGACAGTTACTGGGAAATCCGCCACGGTAATTACCTGCGGGAAGAGTCGTTCACCGGCCATGGTGGCGAAGCCGGCGTCAGCCTTTATCATCGGTTCAACCCCGATCAACAGATTCCCTTGAACCTCATCCTGCGTGGATTTGTCCATTACATCATTTACGAGCCGGATGATCATACCGCACTCGGTTTCGTGGTTCCGCCGGACCACGCGACGGTGCATGTGCGGACCGGCTTGCGCTGGGGCGGGCGCGAGCCACTCATGCTGCCATCGCTCGCGATGGAGCTTTCCGCGTGGTACGAAGGCCAGTACCGCGCCGAATCGGAAACCTTCGGTTTCAACGGCGACCGGGAATTGAAGGCGGATTCGCACCTGTTCTGGGCGCGCGCGCTGCTGGCCTACACACTGCCGGAACTGAAGCACAACTTTTCCGTCAGTATGACGGCGGGGACGAGCCTCAACGCCGACCGGTTCAGCGCCTATCGACTGGGCGCCGCGCTGCCGCTGGTCTCGGAGTTTCCGCTCACGCTGCCGGGCTATTATTTTCAGGAGTTGAGCGCCGATCGTTTCGTGCTGTTCAATGGCCAATACGCGTTGCCATTGGATCGTGCAAACCGCTGGGGCTTGATGTTTTCCGCCTCCACAGCCGTGGTGGATTATTTGCCCGGTTTCGAACAGCCAGGCCGGTGGAATTCCGGAGTTGGGGCGGGCATTGTGCTTCGCTCCAAATCCGAAGCGTGGCATGCCGTGCTGGGTTATGCTTACGGCATCGACGCGATTCGGAGCAACGGCCGGGGTGGGCATACCTTCGGCATCCTCATCCAATATGATTTGGAAGCCGATCGGCGCGGCAAACGACCCTTCTGGGACCCCTGGCTGAACCCGAGCAAATGGCGCGGGTTCGACTGGTTGTTCGGGAGGTAGTCCATGGAGCGTTCGTCCGCCTCCCCTGCTTCATCAGTGGCGAGCGCGACGGGCGCATCTTCTCGCTTCCACTGGAGCGCGGGCGGTCCCCGCCCGCAGCACGTCGCTCAGTCGAGGTGTTCTGGAGCATTCCGGAGACTTTACACCGGGCATGCTGCTGGGGACCGGGACGGTCCGCGGGCCGGTGGTGGCGGTATTAGATACGCCCGGCGCGACTCGATATCTGCTCGCTTCACCGACGGTTTTTCGCCAACCTAAGCCGCGTTCTAAAAATTGCCCATGAAAAGCTCCGTCGAAATTCGCCGCCATTTTGCCAGTGACAATTATGCCGGCATTTGCCCGGAAGCCTGGACCGCTCTAGCCGAAGCCAACCGCGGCCACGCCGTCAGTTATGGCGACGACCCTTGGACCGCGCGCGCCGCTGACCTCGTTCGCGAACTGTTCGAGATGCATTGCGAAGTCTTTTTCGTCTTCAACGGTACGGCCGCCAACTCGCTGTCCCTGGCGTCCACCGGCCAATCCTATCACAGCATCCTTTGTCACGAGATTGCTCACGTCGAAACCGACGAGTGCGGCGCGCCCGAGTTTTTCTCCAACGGCATGAAAGTCCTGCAAATTCCCGGCGCGAACGGAAAGATCGATCCGACGGGCATTGAGCGCGCCGTCAGGAAGCGGAGTGACATTCATTATCCCAAGCCTCGCGCGGTCAGCATCACTCAGGCGACCGAAGTCGGCACGGTCTATTCGGTGGACGAGGTCAAAGCCATCTGGGCGAAGACCAAGCAGTTCGGCCTGACGTTGCACATGGATGGCGCCCGTTTCGCCAACGCGGTCGCGTGCCTCGGCGTGAAACCGAAGGAAATCACCTGGCAGGCGGGCGTGGATGTGCTCTGCTTCGGCGGCACGAAAAACGGCACTCACGTGGGCGACACGGTCGTGTTTTTCAACCGCGACCTGGCGCAGGATTTCGATTATCGGTGCAAGCAGGCAGGTCAACTCTGCTCCAAAATGCGTTTTCTTTCCGCGCCGTGGGTGGGACTGTTGCAGGACGGCGCGTGGCTCAGGCGCGCGGCGCACGCCAACGCGATGGCGCGGCGGCTGTGCGATGGATTAAAGGACATTGGCGAAGTGAAAATACTCTTTCCGACGCAGGCCAACGCCGTCTTTGCCGACCTGCCGCCTTACGTCATCGTCGCGCTTCGGAAGAACGGCTGGAAGTTTTACACGTTCATCGGCCAGGGAGGCTGCCGCCTCATGTGCGCCTGGGACACCAGCGAATCCGACGTCGATCAGTTCGTCGCAGACCTTAAGCGCCTGCTCGTCGAAGCGCCGAAGGATATCCCCGCGGGAACGGCGAATCATCGGAAATTGTAATTCGGTTGTTAAACCGAAACGGGCGATTCTTGACACCGCCACCGGAGCGCGCGGGCGGTCCCCGCCCGCAGCACGTCTCTCGGTCGACGTGGTGCAGAGAATTCCAGGGTCTTTGCGCCGGCTAAACTGCTGCGGACCGGTACCGTCCGCGGTCCGACGCTACAGCAACAGCCGGGCGATCTCGTCGTAGGTTTCAACGACGCGGGTCGCCCGCGAGAGCTTTTCCGCCGGCAACGAATTGGTAATGGCAATCACTGCCATGCCGGCGGCCAATGCCGCTTCAACACCGGAGGCGGAGTCTTCAATCACGCAGCATTCCTTTGGCTCGACCTCGAGCAGTTCGGCCGTCCGCAGAAAAATGTCCGGTGCCGGCTTGCCGCGCGGAACGTCCTCCGAGCTGACGACAACGCGGAAGAAGCGGCGCAAGTTGCGTAAGGCGAGGACGGCGTTAATGGTTGGATGTCGCGAGCCGGATGCCAAGGCCAGCGGGCAGCGCGGCGACAGGTTCGTCAGCAACTCCGGCAGGCCGCTGAAAATGGGTTCTTCCTGTCGCAGCAGCACTCTGAATTTCTCCTCTTTCCTGGCCAGCAATTCCTCGAGCGGCTGCGCCGGGCGATGCCGCGCAATGAAGTCGCGCCAGACAACGAGATCGGATTTGCCGAAGTAGGCCGGGAAATCGATGCCATGAGTCCGGCCATGGCCGATCTCCTCCAGAACCTCGCGGAAGGCGCGCTCGTGAAGAGGTTCGCTATCCACGATGACGCCGTCCATGTCAAAGATGAATGCCTTATGTTTTGTTGTCGTCGTTTCCATGGGCGATGATGCTTTCACAGCTTCGTCTCGCCCAGTTCCAGGATTCGATTGAACTGCGCTTCCGTGAGTGGCATCACGGACAGCCGTGAATTCCGGATCAACAGGATATCCTTCAGCGCCTTGTCGGCCTTGATGATCTCTCTCTCGACCGGCTTTTTAAGCGCTTTCACCGGCGCGAGATCCACGCCCGACCAGTCCCCTTCCGTCGCCGTCGGATCAGGATAGGCTCCCCTGGCGACGCGCGCGATGCCGGCGACCTCTTTGCTCTCGCCGCTGTGATAGAACAGGACCGGGTCGCCCTGGTTCATGGCCCGAAGATTATTTCGCGCTTGATAATTGCGAACGCCGGTCCAGGCGGCTTTGCCCTCCTTTACAAAGTCAGACCACGAGTAGGTCTCGGGTTCCTGTTTCACCAGCCAGAACTTATTCGCCATGGAAAAGTTGTAAGTTCATTTGAACAGAGGGGAAAGCAGGAAAAACAGAAAACGCGGCTTGCAAATTCGGGTGAGATTGGGAAGCTGCACGGCGATTGGCTCGGGGTCGTAGCTCAGTTGGTAGAGCGTCTCGTTCGCAAAAAGATCAAGCCTCGCGGACCCATTTTCCCTCACCTGGACTGACCTGGACAAAACGCTGTAGAATCAGGCACTCGCTGCACTTTCGGCTGGACTCACCGGGACTCAATTATCCCTTAATTTTTTTCACCGGTTAGGAGGAGGTTAGGAGGAAACCTGTTCCAAGCCTCTCAGCTACATTCTACGGCAATCCCAGTAGCTCAGTTGGATAGAGCCCTGCCGACACGCTGCGCATCGAAGGGCCCTCGGGCGTCGTGCAGGTCTGCACAACGTGGCACCAAGACAATTCCTGACGCTCCCTGAGCCGGCGCGACTCCAGGCGCTAGGAGCAGGGGTCCTTCGCATCCCATCGAGGAAAGCGATGGCCTTCGAGGTTCAATCGTCCACCGATTTGAAGCAATGGTCGTCAGTAACCACCGTGACCAATCTCACCGGCATGCTAGAGTTCACGGATCCCGACACGGCAAATTCTTCGCGGCGCTTCTACCGAACGGTACTTCAGTAACTGGAGATCCAGCCACCCGCGCCGTGTTTGTTGTTTTCTTTCGAGATTCCCCATTCCGTGGCGATGGCATAGTCTGCATGCATGAGCGACGTCACGTGCATCCTCGACCGCGTTCAGCGGGGCGATCCCAAGGCTGCAGACGAATTGCTCCCGTTGGTCTATGAAGAATTGCGCAAGCTTGCTTCGTGGAGGATGGCTCGCGAATCGCCGGGCCAGACTCTGCAAGCCACGGCTCTCGTTCATGAAGCTTACCTGCGGCTTATTGGCCAGGAGGAACAACCGTGGCAAAACAGCCGGCATTTCTTCTCGGCGGCGGCCGAGGCGATGCGGCGCATCCTCGTGGAGCGCGCCCGCCAGAAAGCCCGCCAGAAGTACGGCGGCGACTGGCAGCGGGTAAACCTTGATGAGATCAACGTGGCGACCGAGAGCAACGATGAGACCTTGCTCTTCGTCAGCGACGCCTTGGAGAAGCTGGC
>Ga0068863_100004560_pt1 | contig 13659 bp, 10 predicted proteins | sample KBSSwiS62_FD_66596 | JGI IMG/M metagenome (GOLD analysis project Ga0068863, IMG submission 66596) | Switchgrass rhizosphere microbial communities from Kellogg Biological Station, Michigan, USA - KBS Switchgrass S6-2 | ecosystem: Host-associated > Plants > Roots > Rhizosphere > Soil ...
GTGACGGCGGCGGGCAATGTGCCGCATCAGGACGTCATGGACCTGGTGCAGCGGGAATTTGGCCATTTGCAATCGAACGGAGCGCTGGAAGATCACACGCCGCCCAGGACGGAAGCGCCGCTCCACGTTGAGCGCAAGAAAGAACTCGAGCAGGTGCATTTGTGCGTAGGCGTTCCATCGTTGCCGATCGCGCACGAGCGGCGTTTCGGGATTGCGGTGCTGAACAACATGCTGGGCGGTGGAATGTCGTCGCGGCTCTTTCAGAACATTCGCGAAAAGCGCGGTCTGGCGTATGCCGTGTTCAGCGAAATTACGCCTTATTCCGATGCGGGGATGCTGACCGTGTATGCGGGCACGGCGAAAGAAACAGTCGGCCAGGTATTGGACCTGACCATCGCGGAATTTCGTTCGATGAAACAATCACCGGTGACCGAAGAAGAGTTGCGCCGGGCGAAGAACCATTTGAAGGGTTCGCTGATGCTTTCGCTGGAGTCGACCAGCTCGCGCATGTCGAATCTGGCGCGGCAGGAGCTCTATTTCGGAAAGTTTTATTCGTTGGATGAAATTCTGGATTCGATTGAAGCGGTAACGCGCGAAGACGTGCAAACGCTAGCACAGGAATTTTTCCGGCCGGAACGGATTTCCGCTACGGTGCTGGGCCCGGTGAACGGCTTTTCGCTGGATCGTGCCCGGTTGGCCTGCTAACGCGGCTTTTCAATCACATCGCGAGAAAATTTCCCACAAGAGAGCGAGTTTGTACTTGTTGGTGCACTGCGTTCGGCTTATGATTCCGACAGCCGCTTTTGTTCGCCACAAGTCGGGCGTGCTGGGCGCGGCTAGGGGAAACCGATCGGCTTGCGCGTATCCATTTTGGCGTCCGGAAGTTCGGGCAATCTTACGTTGCTCGAAACCGAGCGCACCCGCCTCCTTGTAGATGCCGGCCTCGGCAAACGCGAAACGCTGGCGCGGCTTGCGGCCGTCGAAAAATCCTTCGATCATCTTGACGGAATCCTGATTACCCACGAACACGCGGACCACTGCAACGGGCTACCGCAAATGCTGGGCATGTGGAAAGCCCCGCTATATGTAACGGAGCCGACGTTTGCGGAATTGAAGCGTGTTTTGCCGGACCGGCTGGAAAAACGCCTGCGCGGCGTGGAGACGATTCACGCGGGGCAGAATTTCACCATCGGCGATATTGATGTGCATGCGTTTCGGATTCCGCATGATGCCGTAGAGCCGGTCGGATTCACGTTTCGCGCGAATGGCGTGAAGATGGCGCTGGTGACGGATTTGGGTTACATGCCGGAACTGGTGAAAGTGCATTTGCGCGATTCGGATTGTCTGCTGCTGGAATCCAATCACGATTTGGAAATGTTGAAAGTGGGGCCGTATCCGTGGGTGGTGAAGCAGCGCGTGCTTTCACGCACGGGACACCTTTCCAACAATGCGGTAGGAGAGTATCTGGGCGATCCGGAGGGATTCGATGGTCGCGCGCGCTATCTGGTGCTGGCGCACATCTCGCAGGAAAACAACAATCCCGACGTAGTGAAAATTTCCGCGGAGCAGGCACTGGAGCGGCGTCCCGCCGAGTGCGCGTTTGCGGGAGAATTGTTGCTGGCCTCGCAGCATGTTCCGCTCAAGTCGCTGGAATTGTAGTTCTCCTTACTTCGACAAGACCTTCTCAAAAAAATCCAAGGCGCGGGGGTCGTTGGACTGGCCGAGCCAGAACATAGCCTGTTTGCGAACTTCGGCATTACGGTTGTTTTGCGCGACTTCGATCAATTTGGGTACGCCTTCGTCTTTCGGCATCTGGCTCAGCGCAAAGACGGCTTTCTTTTTCACTTCGGTGTCGGGATCGCTGTCAATTGCGCCGGTGATGGTGCTGGCCGCTTTCTTGCCGGCTTTTTGCGCCAGCCAGAAGAGCGCCTGCCCGCGCACGTGCGTGCTCGTATCTTCATGCGCCATGCGGATCATTTCGTCCACCGCATCATTTTCCCGGCTGATGGAAAGCGCGAAGGTGACGTGAGCGCGCACTTCGGGGCTGGGATCGCTCTTGGCCATACGCTTCAGTAATGTAAACCCGGCTGCGCCACGCGCTTCGCCAGCCCAGAATGAAGCTTCTTTGCGCAGTCCTTCCGGCTTGTCGGGTGCCGTGAAATTGGCGATCGCTTTGTCCGCGGACGGATCTGCGGTCAATGCAAGCGCGGTCAAGGCTCCGCGGCTCAAGCGATCGCCGCCGCGTTCATCGAGTTCCTTGCTGTCCACAATTGTTTCCAGATACCGCACGCTTTCCGTCGGATTCACGCCGGTCAGCCAGATGACCTGCAATCCGCCGGCATCGATAGTGCATTCTTCGGAAACGGCTCGGATCTTGCCGATTTTGCGGGTATCGGCGCGCAGCAACACGATCAAGCTTCGCGGACCTTCCAGTTTCACCTTGTCGTCGCGCAGATTGATGCTGTTGCCGTGGTCGGAACCTTCGAGCTGGCATGGACCACAGTTGCCGTTATTGCCGTTCCAGTTGCCGCAGCAGACTTGGCGGTCACCGCTGACGGCGGGCACCGAATAGGCCAGCCATTGCGCGTGATCGGCGGATCTCGCCCAGGTGTCAACGGTTTGCGTGAAGCTTCCCACGACGGCGCGTTGCTCAACCTTGGCGTTTTCGGTTTTGGGCGCGGACGAAGTTTGCGACTGTGCTTGCGGCACCAGCATGACGGCGGCAACTGCGATACTCAACACGAATCTCGAAACAAGTTTGCTCCAGATCGTCTTCGGCCAGCTCATCTCCGCCTCCGGTTCGCTGAGTGTGCTTACTTGTTCAACAGCTCCATCAGGTAGTCGCTGCCTTCTTTGGAGTTCATCAGCGAAAGTTTCTCCACCGCACGCTTTTTCAGCTCGGGATCTTTTTCGCTTTTGGCGATCGCCACCAGGCCTTTGGCATTGCCACTGATGAAGTAGGCATTCAGGACTTCTTCCTTCAGGCCTCGGTCAGTTTCCTTCGCATAGATGGGTTGCAGCACGTCGGTTTTACCCATCAGGCCGAGATTCCGGATCGCCACGCGGCGCAGTTCTGGATCCTTCTCGCCTTCGGCAGCCTGGATCATCTTCGTGGAGTCACCACCGAGAAAGAACGCTTGCAGGATTTCACGCCGCGTCTCCATGGAAGAATCTGCTTGATAGAGCTGTTGTAGTTCGCTAAGTCCACCGCTCAGGCCCAGCTTTTGAATCGCGTCACGTTTCGCGGACTCATCTCTTTCTGTTTTCGCAATCTTGAATAAGCCATCGCGATTACCGGAAATCATGTAGCTCTGAATGACCGCTCGCTTTACGGAGGGATCGCTGGTGCCGGCATAAATCGAGGCCAAGGTGCTCGCGGCCCTGCTTCCGCCAAATATGCCGAGATACTCGACGGCCTTGCGCTGAAGTTCGGGATTGCTTTGCCCTTGCGCGATTTTTCCCAGAACGGCTTGCGATTCCGGGGAACCGTTCTGCGCGATGACAAACAGAATTTTCGATTTTTCCTTTGGCGAGCCGGCCCCATTGAGCATCTTCTCGGCAACTTGCAGGCCGCGCTGCGGATCGCTGTTCATCAAACCTTGCAGCGCCAGACCTTTCAAATCGCCGTCACTTTGGGATTCGGGATTGGTGGCTTGTCCGGAACGGCTTCTGACTTCGATTTCCAGCGCTTCCGCATCCTTCTTCCATTTGCTGGTTGCGAATTTCTTCTTCAGTTCGGCGATGGTGGTGAGTGCGGCCTCGCGTTTGCCCTGTTGATTTTCCGCGTAAGCCTTCCAGTACATCGCGCCGTCCGCCAACGGACTGTTTTCGCTAATCACATTGCTGAATCTTTCCTCGGCTCGGGCGTATTTGCCGTCGTCCAAAGCTTCGCGGCCGTCGTCATACATTTCCTGGACGCGCTCGATCCGCTCCTGCTCGCGCTCCTTCTTTTCCTGTTCCCGCTCGCGCGCTTCCTCTTCTCTTTCGCGTTTTTCCTGTTCGCGTTCGCGGCGGTCCTGTTCGCTCTCTTGTTCCGCGAAAGCGTTTGGTTCTTGCCAGGTCGAGGCCATAATCGACGCCTGCCCGAATGATTTGGCGGGCCATGCCGGCGTTGCCGCTAGACCGAGAACCAGTCCGCCGATAAGGCCTTTGCGCACTCCGTCTACAATGCTCTTAGCCCAAACAGTCATACTTTGTTCCTCTCTCTTGTCGTCGAATCGGTCTGCGCAGGCTGGGACTTTCTTCCTGTTTCGGCCGTTCGCAATTCTTGCCGGACCACCCGGACCTTCAACAAAATTCCGCGCTCAGCGATGCGCTTCTGGATGGATTCAAACTGCGCCGGAGTAACTTCCGCCGGGCTGTTCGCCACATCCATCAGCACGCGTTCGAGTTCATCGAGCGTGCTGGCCATGGCGCTGTCGCCGCCTTCCAGCGCCGTTTGGCGGTACAAGCGATTCTCTTCCACCAGACTTTCCGCGCGCTTTTGTTCGGCGGAAATGTTGATCAGCTTTTTGCCAGTCTCGGAAGGCGAAGCGTGCGAAAGCTCAACCAGCACCATTTCGGATTTGCCCAGGTGATCGCCAACCGCCACAATCAGCACGCGCTCACGGACTATTTCCGCGCTGGCCGCCTCAACAACGGCTCGGTTGCCAACACCAGTAGCGCCCGGTCCGACTTTCTTGCCCGCGTAAAATGCCACAATCACCAATGCAGCCACTGCGCCTGCTACTGCGAGTCTTTGCGTGGCAAAAAACGTTCGCCACCAGCTCGCGCGCTTTTCCGGGAGGCGCGGCGCAATCTGCCGCCACACTCGTGTGCCGTAGTCCTCGCCCGGATCCGGCACCGGCATCGCATCCAGCGCCACGAACACTTCTTCCAGCCGCGCCAGCTCCGCGCGGCAGTCGGCGCACTCCTTCAAATGAGCAGCCATCGCCTCACGGCCTTTCGCATCGCGTTCGCGGTAAGCAAACAACTCTTCTTCCGTTACGTGTCTCATGATTCCGTTCTCATCATTCTGTTCCGACGGCGCGCGCCGCTCCGCGTGGTTCCGCGAAGGGCTGCAGCGCCAGCCGCAATTTCTGCACCGCGCGAAACACCGTGTTCTTCGCCGCGCTGGTGTTGGATTTCAGTACCGCCGCAATTTCTTCAATTCCGCAGCCGTCCCAATGCCGCATCACGATCGCTGTACGCTCCGCCGGCGTCAGTGTGTCCAACGCTTCTTTCATCTTTGCCGCAAGTTGCGCGCTACCGGCGAGACGCTCCGGTGAAGGCGCAGCATCTTTCACGTCGCTCAGCGGGTCGGTTTCCGGTTCCCCCTCAGCAATGCGCTTGGGCTGCTCGCGCCGTAAATCTTCGCTTTTGCGCTGGCGCAGCCGATCGATCGCGTAGTTCGCGGCAATGCGGTAAACCCAGGTGGCGAAATTCGCGTTGCCGGCGAACTGCTGGAGCTTTTGATACGCGCGCAAAAAAGCTTCTTGCACCACTTCCTCCGCGTCTTCCTTGTTGCCGGTCATGCGATAGGCCAGCCGGTACACATACTGGCTGTGGCGTTCCACGAGCACGCGATACGCTTCGCGTTCGCCGGCGAGTGTTCGCTCCACTGCCACCGCGTCGCTGATCGCCACGCCCTCAGGCTGTTCGCCGCTTGCTCGCATTCTCACCATTAGACAGGAAATGCCCTGTGCGGTTAGGTCACAGCCATGGGCAAGGATTCAACCGCCTAACCATTGCCGACGCTAAGGTAGCACCTTGAAGGGATTGGGTTTATCGGATTTCGGAGGGCGCCTTTGAGTTCCCACAGAGAGAGTCGACCTAGCAAACTATTCGTAACGCAGGGCGTCGACCGGATTGAGGCGGGCTGCGCGCCACGCCGGCAGCCAGCAGGCCGCCAGGGACACCCCGAAGAGCAGTGCAACGACGCAGAAATAAGTCATCGGGTCGGCCGCGCTGACGGCAAACAATAGAGTTCCCATCAGACGTGTAAGCGGAAGAGCGGCCCCGAGGCCAATTGCTGCCCCAATCGCGGACATGGCTGCTCCCTGGGCCAGCACCAGGCGCAGCACCTGGCTGCGCTGGGCACCCATCGCGATACGCACGCCGATTTCCTGCGTGCGCTGGCCCACTACGTAGGAAATCACTCCATAAATGCCGACACTTGCGAGCACTAGCGCGACGCCCGCGAAAATTCCCAGCAGGGTCATCGAGAACCGTCGCTCGGCCAATGAGTTTGCAATGATATCGTTCATGGTTTGCGCGCCGAAAACGACTTGCTGGTTGCTCATTTGCGCGCTGGCTTGGCGTATCGATTCGAAGACTGGTGCAGAGTCCTCCGAGCGCACCAGGACGCTCACTCCGGGGGCTGATTGCGCCATCGCCTTGTCAGGCAACTGCATGAACGGCGTGTACAGTTGAGCCTGCAGTGACTCTTTCTGGTCCGCGTCCAGGCTCCACTGCTTTACGTGGCCGACGACGCCGACAATTTCCACAACCTGATCGCCGCCGTTGTTGAGGTGCAACCGCTTGCCTACAGGATCGATCCCTGGAAAAAATTTGCTGGCGAGCGCTTCATCAATTACCGCGACCCTCTGCCCATGCTCGTCATCCTGCCTGGTGAAAAAGCGGCCGGTTTTCAAGGGAACGCCCATAACCCGCAGATAGTCCGCCTCGACGACGTAGTTCAGCGCCCAATTCATGTCGTTATCGTTCGCCGGCTTCGCTTGGCCGTCGATCCAGAACAGCCACTCATCGTCCGAGCTCAAGGGAAGCGCTCCCCAGGAAAAAGAAACTGCCTGAATTCCTGGAGCCGCCGCGAATTTTTCATGAACTTCGCGAAGCGCGGCACGAACCGAATCCGCGTTCGCTCCGCTCATCGCCGAGGGAAGCGCAAATCCGAAGGTGAGAACGTTCTTCGGCTGGAATCCGGGGTTCACGTTCCACAGTGCGCCAAGCGTGCGAATCATGAGTCCAGCGCCAATTAGAAGAACCAGGGCGAGCGCCATTTCCGCGGCAACAAGCGCGCGTTGCACTCTATGACGGGTGCCGCTGCCGCCACGGCCGCCCTCCTTCAGGGCGGATTGCGCGCCAGACTTGCTGATTTTTAGCGCGGGTAGCAACCCGAAACAGATCCCGGCAAGCAACGATACTCCCGCTGCAAAAACCAGGACGCGCGCGTCGATTCCGACTTCGGCGGCGCGCGGCAGGGTTTCCGGCAGCACACGCAATGCGGCCTTCGTTCCAAAAGCGGCCAGCAAGACGCCGAGTCCTCCGCCAATCGCTGCGAGTAAGAGGCTTTCCGTCAAAAGCTGACGCAAGATTCGCCCGCGACCCGCACCTAGAGCCATGCGCATGGCAAATTCGTGCGCACGACCAGTCGATCGCGCCAGCAACAGATTGGCGACGTTCACCCCCGCGATTAACAGCACGAATCCCACCGCGCCTAAAAGCAGCAGCAGAAATGGCTCTACCTGTCCGAGTACGCGCTCGCGCAGCGGAATCAGAGCGGCGCCGATGCCTTTGTCGGAATCGGGATACGTTTCGGCGAGATTCCGAGCGACGCGCTCCATATCTGTGCGTGCTTGTGCGACCGTGACGCCGGGCTTCAATCGTCCAATTCCATGAAAACCAAGCCCCGCGGCGCGATTCATCAGAATCGGATTGCTCCATTGCCCCACTGGGACATAGAGTTCGCGGGAGCGCATTGTCCCCAGCAGATCAAAATTTGCCGGCACTACGCCGACGATCGTGTAAGCTCTGCCGTCCAGCGTGAGACTCTTGCCGATGGCATCGCTTGCCGAGCCAAACTTACGTTTCCAGAAACCGGCCGTGATCATCGTTACGGGAGCCGCTCCGACGAGGTCTTCGCCTGGGGCGAAATCCCGCCCGATCACCGGAACAACGCCCAACTGGCGGAAAAAATCCGAACTCACAAACTGCGCGTCGATTTGTTCAGCCTCGGCGAGGCCGCTAAGGATAAAGGACGTGCCCCGCTGCACCGCCATGGAAGAAAACGTCTGGTTGTCTTTCTGCCAGTCCAGAAAATTGGGAAATGAAATGGAGCCCGTCGAGAAGTTGGGCTTGCTCTCATGCAGCGTAACCAGCTCTTCCGGATGAGGATATGGCAGAGGATTCAGCAGAACTCCATTCACGACGGAAAACAGTGCCGTGTTCGCTCCGATCCCCAGGGCAAGCGTCACGACGGCGACCGTGAGGAAACGTGGATTCTTCCAAAGCACGCGCAAACCGTACTGAACGTCCTCCAGCAGGTCTCGCCACCAGCGTCCGCCCCACATGTCCTGCGTGACTTCGCGGATCAACAGAAAATTCCCCATTTCGCGCCGAGCCGCTTGCGCTGCGGCGGCTCGCGATTCACTGCGCTGGGCGAGGTCTTCGGTCGCCATTGTCAAGTGCGATTCGAGCTCTTCGTTGAGCTCGTCCGTTCGTTGCTTTCGACCAAGCCAGGGAAAGTTCATGACTCCACCTCATTTCCGGCGTGGTCCAGCACTCCGCCGATTGCTTCGGTCAGCTGCTGCCAGCGTGAGCGTTCCCGCGCCAGCTGCCGTTTTCCGGCAGCGGTGAGGCGGTAATATTTGGCGCGCTGTTTGTTGCCGGAAACTTTCCACTCCGACGCGACCCACTTTTGCCTTTCCAGGCGGTGCAGCGCCGGATAGAGCGAGCCAGTATCGACTTGCAGTATTTCGCCGGAGCGGTTTCGGATGGCCTGGCTGATTCCATAGCCATGGTGCGGCCCCCATTGCAACGTTTGCAGGATCATCAGATCCAGGGTTCCCTGCAGAAGCTCAATCCGGTTTCGATATTGCTGTTTGGCCATAGCCCTTCATCGCCGGAAACGCCACATGATGTAGAGCGCCTACATCCATGGATGTAGAGTCTCTACTCCCTACAGCCAGATTGTCAAGATGCGATATGATGGAGGTGATCCACCGGAAAAAGAGGGATTCGCTTGATTCCCCGCTACACCCGCGAAGACATGGGCCGCGTCTGGAGCGACGCCAACAAATACTCCAAGTGGCTGGAGGTCGAACTGGCAGCTACGGAGACGCTGGCTGAAGCCGGGCAGGTTCCTGCCGAGGCTGCCGCGATCATTCGCGCTCGTGCAAAAGTCGACGCTGCACGCATTAACGAACTGGAAGCCAAGGTCAAGCACGACGTGATCGCCTTCACCATGAATGTCGGCGAATCGATCGGCGATCCTGGCGCAGCGCGCTGGCTGCACTATGGAATGACTTCGAATGATGTGGTGGACACGGCGCAAGCGCTGCTGGTTCGTGACGCGTCGCTGCTGATTGAAGGCGCGCTGGCGAAATTCAGCGAAGTGCTCGCCCGCCGCGCCCAGGAGTTTCGCCACACGCCACAAATTGGGCGCACGCATGGGGTGCATGCCGAGCCCATCACTTTTGGCCTGAAAGTCGCCAACTGGTACGCGGAAAATCAGCGCAACATCGGACGCTTCGCGGATGCCGCCGCGCAGATGCGCATCGGCAAGATTTCAGGTGCGGTCGGAAATGCCTCACACCTGGGCCCGGAAATCGAAGAGCGCATTTGCCAGCGGCTTGGTCTCAACGTAGCTCCGGTGGCTTCACAAGTGATTCAGCGCGATCGCCACGCGCACTATGTGAGCACGCTGGCGCTGATTGCCGCCACGCTGGAGAAAATCGCGATCGAGATTCGCCACTTGCAGCGCACGGAAGTGCGCGAAGCTGAAGAGCCGTTTGCTGGCGAACAGCGCGGCAGCTCGGCGATGCCACACAAGCGCAATCCGGTCACCTGTGAACAGATCAGCGGCCTGGCGCGCGTCGTGCGTTCCAACATGATCGCCGCTTATGAAAACATCGGCTTGTGGCACGAGCGCGACATTTCGCACAGCTCGGTTGAGCGCATCATCCTGCCCGATTCGGCGATTCTGATTGACTACATGCTGGCCAAAATGAGCGCGGTTGTGGCCAACATGCGTGTTTTTCCCGAACGGATGAAGAAGAACCTCGACGCCACGCAGGGACTCGTCTTCTCCGGCCAGCTTCTGCAGGATTTGGTCGAGAAAGGCATGCCTCGTGATGAAGCCTACAAAACCGTGCAGGAGAACGCCATGACTGCGTGGGAAACGGACAGCAGCTTCCGCGAACGCGTTGGCAAGGACCCCGGCATTTCGAAATACCTCGACGCCAAAGCCCTCGAACACACCTTCGACCTCCAGCGACATCTGCGCTACGTGGACGCCATCTTTGCGCGCGTCTTCGGTGAAAAATCGGCCTCGCACAATGCCTGAATTATAGGGCTCACTCTTTCCGCGTAGGGGCTCAGCATGCTACGCCCCCCGGTTGGCTGAAATCGCTGGCAAAAACAGGGGCGCCCCAATCGCGTTTGCGATGGGGCGCCTTTTTCACCTCTTCTGAATCCGACTTGCGCCCGATTCAGCTGCGGAGGCGGAAACTCAATTATTCCACGCGCTGGACGTAGCGTGCTTCTGACGTGTCCACTCGAATCTTATCACCTTCGTTCACGAACGGAGGCACCGGAACGACCAACCCGGTCTCCAGAGTCGCCGGCTTCATGACCGAGCTTGCGGTCGCTTTCTGAATCGTGGGCTCGGTCTGGGTCACACGCAAGTCCATGGTGTCGGGCAAATTGATGCCGATGGCTTTTTCGTCGTGGAATTCCACTTTCACGACGGTATTCGGCACCAGGTAGTACGTGGTTTCGCCCAGTTCTTCACGTGACATCTGCATCTGCTCGTAAGTGCTGGTGTTCATGAAGTGGAAATCGTCGCCTTCGCTGTACAAATATTCGAATTCGATTTCGTCCAGAATGGCGCGTTCCACGAACTCTTCGGCGCGGAACCGGTAGTCAATCATCGTTCCAGTGCGGAGACTCTTCAGCCGTGTTTGCATCGACCCACGTTTGTTCCCAGGCGTTCGATGGTCCGTGCTGAACACCGTATACAGTTCGTTTTCGTGCAGAATGACCATGCCGGGGCGGAGTTGTGTCGCTTTGATGCTGCTCATTGTTCGTCCACTAACCTAGTTGAATTTCGGAAATTCCAGCGGCAGACCACTCAGCCCAGGGCTTGTAAACACAAACCCTGAAACCCATGTGCGATGCGGCGCGAAGGAATCACGAGGCGCGCCGATCAATAAAGCTGTGCTCAGCGCGAAAAGACAGTATAAGGGCGGCTGTTCGCCGGGGTCAATTAAGCAAGACGAGCTTTAAGGCGATGCAGGGAATCGTCAGCGCTTCCGAAAAAGGAGGGTGTCTTTCTCGCGTGTGACGTCGACGCCCCCTGGAAGCTGGATTCGCTTGCCGGGCTCGCCGCCTTGAGCCAGACGACGAATGGAATCCAGGTGCCCGGCGGATAATTGGCCGTGTTTGTCTTTTAGCTGAGCCACAATTTTATGAGCGAGCGCAGAGCGCACGGTGGAAGCTGCCTCCGGTTGCCCCAGATTCGCCGGATCGAGAAATCCGGCAATACTGATTTGCGCAGAAGATTCGCTGCGCTTGACCAACGTTTCGAGGATTCTGGCGGCAAAGCAATCTACGAATTGGGCTTGCTCTCTGGCCCTTGTGGCGAGGCCAGCCAGGTGCTCGATGGCAGCGGGATTGAATTCTTTCACGAGGAGAGGCAGGAGCTTTTTGCGCATGCGGGCGCGCGAGCGGTTGGTGTCGCGATTGGTGGCATCTTCGCGCCAGGGCTGTTTTTTCGTGCGCAAGTACTTGCGCAAGTCCGCGCGGCGAAAATCGAGGAGCGGTCTGTGCACCGAGGCGGCGCTTGGGTGAATGCCTGCCAGTCCGGCAATCCCGGTGCCGCGCAGGATATGTGCTAGAACGGTCTCGGCTTGGTCGTCCATGGTGTGCGCGGTGGCGACGGCGTCGAGCAGGCCTTGACCGGCGAGCTTTTCAAAAAATGCGTAACGGGCGCGACGAGCGGCGTCCTCCAGATTTGACCTCTCGCTGCGCGCTTTGCCAGCGACGTCTGCCCGGCCGATGTGCAGGGTGACGCCAAACTTTTCCGCGAGTGCGACTACGAACTTTTCGTCGGCGTCGGAAGCCTTGCCGCGCAGCCGGTGATTGAAATGGACCGCGCTGAGCACGAAGCCCAATTGGGAGCAAGCTTCCGCAAGCAGCGTTAGCAACGCTACGGAGTCGGCACCGCCGGAGACGGCTGTACCGAGTTTCATGCCTGGACGAAACCATGGAGCGGACTGCAGAGAAGCGGCAAAGCGGCGCTTCAATTCCTCTGTGTAGTTTCCACGTTTCAATGCGGCCTCGTTGGTTGTGAATCATCGCATGAAAATAGCCTTTTGGGTCTTAACAGCAGCGCTGTGCAGCGACAGGGATTGGGCTAGAGACAGAAAAGCGGCAGCAGAGCTGCTGCTCTCCAAAAAAAAGGGCGGTCGCAGCCGCCCTTCCCGAACAAAATCGAGGGTGGTCGAAGTTAGAAAGTGATCTTGCCCATCACCTGAACGATGCGGGCATCAGTGGCGGCTGCCGCGAATGCGCCGTAAGGCGAAGTCGGAGGCTGCACCGCGTTGATGATGGTGCCGAACGCGCTGCTACTTAGGTCGGAGACCGGATTGGCGAAGTTCGGATGGTTGAGAATGTTGTACGCATTGGCGCCCAACGTGAAGCCGAAGCGCTCGGTCAAGCGGAAGGTCTTCTTCAAACCAAGATCGGTGTTGAAGTAGCCCGGTCCGCGGAACGAGTTGCGCGGGATGGTGCCGAAGGTAGTGGGCGAGGGGGCGAACTGCGACGCCGTGAGGCAAGCCGAATCCACGGCAGTTGCACCGCAATTGAGCGGCACAGTCGCGATTGGCTGACCGAGAACGGTGGCATTGAAGAGGTTCAATCCGCCGTTGGCGATGTCGCCGGTGCTGGCACCGTCGGTGACGCTGAAGGGTAGCCCGGAACGATAGAAGAAGGTGCCCGAAACGGTCCATCCGCCAACCAAGGCGTTGAGCGCGCGATTCTGGAACCTTACGGGAAGCTCCCAGACATAGTGGGCGTTCAAGCTGTGGCGAACGTCATAGTCGGAATTGCTGTAGTTCAGAGCCGTGGCGCTGAACGGGCTGAGCTGGTTCAAGAGGCTATTGGTCAAGCTGTAGGGCAGGATGCCGCCGTTCGAGACAGCATCCAACGTGTGGCTGAAGGTGTAACTGAACGAACCGGAGAAGCCGTGCGTGAGTTGCTCCTGCACAGAGGCGGTCAGGCCGTTGTAGTTCGAAACGCCGTTGTTGGTCAGGGTCAGGACGTTTTGCACGCGCGTGTCCAAGGGGGAAGCGGGCAAGTTGCCGAATCCGAAGGCGTTTTGGAATGGATTTTCCAACAGTTCGTCGTAGCCGTGGTTGCCGACATAGTTGACCGACACTACTGTGCGTTGTCCTACAGTGTGTTGGACTTGCAGGTTCCATTCCAAGTACTTGGGGTTTTGCAGCCGGCCAACGACATCGTTCAGGTCGGGCGTGGCGCATCCCGTGGGAGCTGTGTTCAGGAAGTCGGTAACCGTGCCGCCGCCATTGAAAGTGCTCTGGAAGGCGGCGTTGCACTGCGCAATGATGGCCGCCGCGCTGGCCGGATTGGACATGGCATCGATGCTGCCCAGTTGAGAGAGCGAGAAACGAGTCACCTGAGGAAAGTTCGTGGTGAACTGGT
>Ga0068863_100004565_pt1 | contig 13652 bp, 10 predicted proteins | sample KBSSwiS62_FD_66596 | JGI IMG/M metagenome (GOLD analysis project Ga0068863, IMG submission 66596) | Switchgrass rhizosphere microbial communities from Kellogg Biological Station, Michigan, USA - KBS Switchgrass S6-2 | ecosystem: Host-associated > Plants > Roots > Rhizosphere > Soil ...
CGGTCGCCTTCTTGGCGACGAGCTCGGTCCAGGTCGACAGATACGCAGTGTGCGCGTTGATCTTGGTCGCGTCGACGCCGGAGCCGAACGGCGTCGAGCCCAGCGCCTTGCCCACAGCGGCCTCGAGATCATCGAGGAACGCGCTGTAGAATACGAGGTCGTCCTTCGACCCCACGTTGCCGTGGCCGCCGTTCAGGTACTTCCAGTCGAGCGCCGCGAGGGCCTTGAGGTTCGGGCGGTAGTACACGTAGTTCTCGGCGCCGGCGAAGCTCCAGAACGGCGGCTGGTCGGGGTTCACCAGATCGGGCGAATGCACGACCTTGTCTTCGACGAGGAGCCAGGCCGACGCGTCGTCGGTGTGGGCTGCGTGCACGAACCCGTGGAGCTGGACGGTGAGCCCCTCGTACTTGAACGAGCCGCTCGGCCAGCCGACGGTCTCGGTCGGGGCCGGGTGCTTGCTCGCGAGCAGCTTCAGCTTGGCCGCGGTCTCTTGCGAGGCGATCACCCGGAGCTTGGTCACGCCCGCCCGCGCCGACGCTTCGACGATGACCTTGGTGTCGGCGATGTGGTCGGCGTGGTCGTGCGAGTACACGATGGCCGTCACCGGCAGCTTGGTGACCTCGGCGATCGCCTGCAGGATCGCCGGGCCGTGGCCCTCGAGCGGATCGAACAGCAAGACGCCTTTGTCGCCGACGTAGAACGTGGTCGCGTAGTGCCCGGACTCGACGAAGTAGGTCCGCTTCGTCAGGCGCTGGAGGATGTAGGGTGTGGTCTGGTTGAGGCGAAACAGGTGGCCGATCTTGGCCCTCGGCGCGAGCTCGGTGGTGGCGGACGGCGCCACGTACGTGGCCTTCACGGGAGACGGAGCCTCCGGAACCTCGGCGGCGGCGGGGCCAGCGACGAGCAGGAGCGTGGCAAGCAGCGGAGCGCGTTTCATGATCGTCAAGCTGGGCGATCGGCGTCGCCTTGACTAGGCGCAGGCCACGTGCACATTGTTCGGCCAGATCGATCAATGCCCACGTCTCTGGACGACCTGCTCGCGATGGCGGTGTTCGCGCGCGTCGTCCGCGAGCGCAGCTTCACGGCGGCGGCGCCGCACCTGGGGCTGTCGAAGTCGGTCGTGAGCGAACGCGTCACCGCGCTCGAGCGCCGGCTCGGCATGCGGCTCTTGCATCGCACGACCCGCAAGCTGTCGCTGACGCCCGAAGGCGAGCGGCTGTACACGCAGTTCCAGCGCGTGCTCGACGCCGCCGACGGCGCCGCCGACGCGGTGAACGAGGTGAGCACGCGGATCGCGGGCCGCCTGCGGGTCACCGTGGCGGTCGGCCTGGGGCTCGTTCGCATCGCCGGGTGGCTCCCCGAGTTCTCGCGCGCCTATCCGGACGTCTCGATCGAGCTCTCGCTGTCCGACCGGATGGTCGATCTGATCTCCGAGTCGTTCGACGTCGCGATCCGGATCGCTCCCCAGCTCCCTGACTCGGCGCTGGTGGCGCGCCGGATCGCGAGCGATCAGCGGATCGTGATCGCGGCGCCGTCGTATCTCGCCGCGCGTTCAGCGCCGGCGACGCTCGACGATCTCGCGGCGCATTCCTGCCTGCGGCTCGCCGGTGTGCCCGACGAGTGGTCGTTCCTCCGGCGCGACGGCAGCCGGGCGCGGGTGCGGGTGCAGGGGCCGCTGGTCGCCGACAACATCGCGGTGCTGCGCATGGCGGCGCTCGAGGGCATGGGGCTGTCGATGATGGCGCGCTCGCTCGTGGTGGACGATCTGGCGACCGGCCGGCTCGTCCAGGTGCTCGATGGCTTCGTGTGTGAGGAGCTCGGGATCTTCATCGTGTCGCCGCACCGCGAGGTGATCCCGGCGCGCGTCCGTGTGTTCATCGACTTCGTGGCATCCAAGATGTCGGCCACGACGAGCCGCCCGGAGCTCCGGACGTCCGGCAGGTCCGGATCACCGGCGAGGACGCGGAAGAAGAAGTAGCGCGAGCCGAGCCGCGCAGATCCGGCGCTGTCAGTCGACGCCGGGCGGCCGCGCGGGCAGCGGGAACCGCGGCGCGTCGTCGGGCGTCGGCACATGCGACATCGCGCGCAGCGCGACCGGCAGCTGGCCGGTCCACACCGGCACCGCCATGTCCTCGGGATCGTCGATCGGCCCGCCGGTGCGGACCTTCGCGCTGGCCTCGTCGATCGGCAGCGCCAGCACGGCCGTCGCGCGCAGCTCCTTGGCCGACGGCGCGCGGACCTCGCGCGACCGGCCCGGCGCGAAGCGATCGACCAGCGCGTCGAGGAACGCGCGCTTTTCGGCCTCGTCGGTGACCGCGCGCGCGCGGCCGAGCACGACGACCGAGCGATAGTTCACCGAGTGATGGAACGCCGAGCGGGCGTAGACCAGGCCGTCGAGGAGCATCACGCACACCGCGAGGTCCGCGCCGCCGGCGCCGAGCTCGAGCAGGCGGGCCGCCGACGAGCCGTGCAGCACGAGCTCGCGGTCGCGCCGCGCATAGGCCATCGGCAGCACGAACGGATGGCCGTCGTGCACGAACGCGACGTGGGCGACCAGGCCCGCGTCGAGGATCGCGAACACCTGCTCGGGATCGTACGACGCGCGCTTGGCGAGCCGGCGGACCGTCGTGCGCGGCGAGGCGGGCGCCCGGCGATCGCGGACGCCCGCAGAGGGAGGCTTGTCCATGCCGCCAGGATGCGAGATATCTGGTGGGTCCACAACATCCAGATTCGAGAAGTCGAACCCTCCAGATGCCACGTACCTTGCTCCACCTGCCGCCGCCGGATCCCGCGCGCGCGGCACCGCTGTTCGCCCAGATCGCCAATGCGATCACCGATCACGTCCGGCGCGGCCGGCTCGCCGCCGGCGATGTCCTGCCGGGCTCGCGCGCGCTGGCCCGCCAGCTCGGCGTCGATCGCGACACCGTGATCGCCGCGTACGGCGATCTCGAGGCCCAGGGCCTGGTCACCATGGTGCCGCGCGCCGGCACGGTGATCGCCGATCCGCCGCGCGGCGCCGCCGTGCAGCGCGGGCTCGCCCGCCAGGTCGGCTTCGCGCTCGACGCCGGGCCGCCGTCGCTGCATCCGCTGCCACCGCCGCCTGGCGCGATCGTGCTCGCTGCCGGTGTTCCCGATCTGCGGCTGGTCCCGGGCGAGCTGATCGCGCGCGCCTACCGGCGGGCGATGCGGCGCCACGCCGACACCGCGCTGGGCTACACCACGTTCTCGACCGGCCACGTCCGGCTGCGCACCGCGCTCGCCGACCTGGTGCGCGACGCCCGCGGGATCGCGGCGACCGCCGACGAGATCATGATCACGCGCGGCAGCCAGATGGCGCTCGACCTGGTCGCCCGCGCGATCGTGCGGCCCGGCGACGTGGTGTGCGTCGAGGCGCTCGGCTACCGGCCGTCGTGGAGCGCGCTCGAGCGCGCCGGCGCGCGGCTGGTCGGCGTGCCGGTCGACGCCAGCGGCCTCGACGTCGACGCGCTCGCCCGGCTGTGCGCGCGCGAGCCGGTCCGCATGCTGTACGTCACGCCGCACCACCAGTACCCCACCACGGTCGTGCTGGCCGCCGGCCGGCGCGCGCGCCTGCTCGCGCTCGCCCGCAAGCACCGCTTCGCGATCCTCGAGGACGACTACGACCACGAGTTCCACTACGAGGGCCGGCCGGTGCTCCCGCTGGCGAGCACCGACGCCCACGGCACCGTGATCTACATCGGCACGCTGTCGAAGGTCCTCGCGCCCGGCCTCCGGCTCGGCTTCGTGGTCGCGCCGCGCCCGCTGATCGATCGCCTCGCGCGCGAGCGCTTCCTGGTCGATCGCCAGGGCGATCACGCGCTCGAGATCGCGATCGCCGAGCTGATCGAGGACGACGAGCTCGGCCGTCACACCCGCAAGATGCGGCGCGTGTACCACGCCCGGCGCGACGCGCTCGCCAGCGCGCTCCGCGAGCAGCTCGGCGATCGCGTCGTGTTCTCGGTCCCGACCGGCGGCATCGCGCTGTGGCTCGAGACCACGCCGGCGATCGATCCCGACCGCTGGTGCCAGCGCGCGCGCGAGCGCGGCGTGGTGTTCCAGCCCGGCAGCGCGTTCCGCCTCACGCCGGGCCGGGTCGCCGCCGCGCGGCTGGGCTACGGCGCGTGCAACGAGGCCGAGCTCCGCGTCGCGGTGCGCCGGCTCGCCCAGTGCGCGCAGGGCTGACCGGCGCTACGGCAGGACCGTCGTGTCCTCGGTCGCGCTGTTGTTCGCCGGATCGGGGTCGGTCGAGCCGCTGGTCACCGTCGAGCTGGTCACGATCGAGAACCCGCCGGGGCTCGGAGCCTTCCAGGTCAGCACGATCGTCGGCGCCGCGCCGACCGCCTGGCTCGGCCGCGTGCAGGTGAGCACGCCGCCGCTCGGCGCCGGGCACACCCAGCCGGTGCCGAACGCGCTGTAGAACGAGCCGTTCGGCGGCAGCACGGTGGTGACCTTGATCGCGGCGGCAGGATCCGGACCGGCGTTGGCCACGTCGATCGTGTAGCTCACGCACTCGGCGCCGCCGCAACCCGCGACGACCGTGCCCTGCACCGGATCGGGGCTGTCGGCCACCGCCACCGACAGATCGGCGAACGCGTTGGCCAGCGTCACCGTGGTCGCGGTGTTGTTCGCGAGATCGGGATCCGAGGTCAGCGAGCTCACCGCCGCCGTGTTGGTGATGTTGCCGGCGATCGCTGGTGCGGCCGCGGTGATCGTGATCGCGGGCGCCGAGCTCGCCGCGCCCAGCGTGGCGCTCGTGCACGTCACCTGCTGCCCGGTGTTCGCGCACGCCCATCCCGCGCCGCTCGCGGACACGTACGTCGTGCCGTCCGGCAAGGTGTCCACCACCGACACCGCGGTCGCCGCGGTCGGCCCGTCGTTGGCCACCGACAGCGTGTAGCTCAGCTCGTCACCGATCCGCACCGGCGCCGGGGTCTCGCTCGCCGTGATCGACAGGTCGGCGGAGTCGAACACGCTGGTGGTGAGCGACGCGGTGTTGTTGACCAGGTCGAGATCGGCGGTCGACGCCGACACCGTGGCCTGGTCGACGAGATCGCCGCTGGTGCCCGGCGTGGTGATCTGGACCGTGATCGACGGCGCCGCGCCGACGATCAGCAGGGGACGCGTGCAGGTCACGATCTGACCGGCGAGCGCGCAGGTCCAGCCGATGCCCGTCGCGCCGAGGAACAGAACATCGCCGTCCGGCAGGCGATTGGTCACCACCAGGTTGGTCGCGTCGCGCGGGCCGAGGTTGGTGACGCCGATCGTGTAGAACAGGTTGGCGTGCGCCGGCACGGGGCTGGGCTGCGCGGTCAGCGCGAGCGCCAGGTCCGACGGTGCGTTGACCACGGTATCCTCGCTCGCCGTGTTGTTCGCGGCCACCGGATCCGCGGTCGCCGACGCGATCGTCGAGGTCTCGCTCGCGGTTCCGTCGCTCGCGGGCGCGTCGGCCGTGATCGTGATCGCGGGCGCTGTGCCGACCGCGAGTTCGGCCACCGTGCAGGTGACCTGCTGGCCGATCGCGCTGCACGTCCAGCCGATGCCGGCCGCCGACCGGAACACCGCGCCCGCCGGCAGCGCGCTGGTGACCGATACCGCGCTGGCCTGGCTGGGCCCGGCGTTGCGCGCCGTGATCGTGTAGCTCAGCGCGCCGCCAGTGGTCGCCGGATCCGGCGCGTCGATCACGCTGACCGAGAGATCGGCCGCGGACAGCACCGTCGTGGCCGCGGTGGCGACGTTGTTCGCCGGCACCAGATCCGACGACGTCGACGCGACCATCGCGGTGTCGACCAGCGTGGTGGCCTCGCTCGGCGCCTGCACCGTCAGCGTGATCGTCGGCGCCGCGCCGACCAGCAGCGACGGCCGGGTGCACGACACGACCTGGCCGGCCGAGGTACACGTCCAGCCGCTGCCCGACGTGCCGACCAGCGCGACGTTGCCGGGCGGCAAGCTGTCGGTCACCGTCACGCCGGAGGCCGTGTCCGGGCCGAGGTTGGTGACGTCGATCGCGTACTGCAGCGTGCCGTTGCCGAGCACCGGATCCGGCGCGTCGGTGACCGCGATCGCGAGATCGGCGGCGGCGTTCACCGTCGTGCTCGCCGTGGCGGCGTTGTTGCCCAGGTTCGGATCGGGCGTCGCCGCCTGGACGGTCGCGGTGTTCGTGACGGCGCCGCCGCTGGCCGGCGCGATCGCGACCAGCGTGATCACCGAGCTCGCCGCAGCGGCGAGGACCGGGCCCAGGCAGGTGACGTCGTGGCCGGCCGCCGAGCACGACCAGCCCGCGCCCGACGCGCTCGCGAACCCCAGCCCGCCCGGCAGGCTGTCGAGCACCGTCACGCCGGTCGCCGAGCCGGACCCCTGGTTGGTGACCGTGATGGTGTAGGTCAGCGTGCCGCCCGCGGCGACCGGGTCCGGCGCGTCGCTGATCGCGATCGCCAGGTCCGCCGGAGTCAGCACGGTGGTGGTCGCGCTGGCGGTGTTGTTGTCGGAGACCGGATCACCCTGGTCGGCCGCGACGGTCACGCTCGTGGTCAGCGCGCCGCCGGTCGCAGGCACCGTCACGGTCACGGCGATCGACGGCGCGGCCCCGACCAGCAACGTCGCGCGCGTGCAGGTGACGAGCTGTCCAGCGCCGTTGCAGATCCAGCCGATGCCGGTCGCGCCGACGAACTGGACGTTGCCCTCCGGCAAGCGCTGGGTCACCGTCACGTTGGTCGCGTCGAGCGCGCCGTGATCGGCGACGGCGATCGTGTAGGTCAGCGCCGCGCTCGCGGCGACCGGATCCGGCGATGCCGTGATGCTGACCGAGAGCTCCGCGCCGTTGCTCGCCGCGTCGGGGCTCGCGTCGTTGCCGGCATCGTTACCGGCGTCGCCCGGGGCATCGGCCGGCGGTCCAGCATCGACCGTGCCATCGTGATCGGGCTGCATGACGTGAAAGTCGTCTTTGCCGTCACTGCATGCCACGAGGCTTGCGCCGAGCAGCGCGGCGACAGCGCCCGCCCTCCGGCGTCTCGCCCCACCAAGGTGGATGATCGCGCACGCCGCGCCGTAGGTTCTGCGTGTCACCTCGGCGTCATTCGACCGCCGCGGCCCGATATGAAGATATTCCGCGGTAGCGCGTCCTCGCGCGATGCGCTGCGAAGTGCTCTGACGGCCACGCCGGTCCTGCACAGCGAGACGCGGCGTTCAAGTCCGGCGCGCGGACAACCAGGCCGGGGAACCAGCGCACAGCGCAGCCGCCAGGTCGGCCAGAGACGCCGCGGATCAGGTCCGCCGAGCCGGCTTGCCGCGCGACTTCGGCTTGGTCGCTGCGCTGCGCGCCGATCCCGTCGCACGTGCGGGCGGCTGGACGCCACGGCCGCCGGACGCGGTACGGCCAGCTGACTTCGCCGCGGCCGGCCGCGCTGCACGCGCGCCCGCGAGCTTCGAGCGCGATCCCGCGCCGCTGCCGGACCGGGCGCTCTGCACGCGCGATCCGCCACCGGCGCGCTTGGCAGATCTGGCTGCCGGCGCGGGTTCCAGGTGCTCCGGCGGCGCGACCTGGCCGAGCGCGACGATCGTCTGGTACTCGGCCTCGGTCACGGGCTGCACCGAGAGCCGCATCCCGCGGCGCAACAGCAGCATGTCGGACAGCGCCGGCTCGGCGCGGACCCGGTCCATCGTCACGAAGTGCGGCAGCGTCGACACGTACTCGACCTCGACGCAGTCCCAGATCGGCGCGTCGCGCGTGGCCTTGGGATCGTGGTACGGGCTCGCCGGATCGAACTGGGTCTCGTCGATCACGCCGGTGCGCACCACGCGCGCGGTGCCCGCGACGCCCGGCGGCTTGGCGTTCGAATGATGGAACAGCACGGCATCACCGATCGCCATCGCGCGCATGTGGGCGCGCGCGAAGTAGCTGCGCACCCCGGTCCACGGCTCGACCTTGACCCGCGCGAGGTCGGCGATGCTGAACTGCTCGGGCTCGGACTTCATCAACCAGAAGCGCACGATGGAACCGTCCTGCGAGAAGATGGCCACCCTAACACGGGTCGCCCTGGAGACCGCCGCGCGGGCCGGCGGGAAAGCTCCCCGGCGCGCGAGGTCGTTCGTCGATCGTCGGCGCGCGACCGAGGCGATGCGCGCGTTTCGCGACGCGCTGCGCGCCCGACCGTAGGCGGCGGATCACGGTCGGCGCTCGGCGTCGGCGCACAGCCGGGAGCGCGCGGACCGACCACCGGGGCGCCGAGCGCTCCGCGCACACCGCACTTTGCGGGCCCCGACCCTCCCCTGGGCAGGTTCCCGCGCTACAACCAGCGCAACAAGGAGACCCACCATGGCGTTCACACTCCCCGAGTTGCCCTGGGCCAAAGAGGCGCTCGCGCCGACGATTTCGGCCGAGACCATCGAGTACCACTACGGCAAGCACCACAAGGCGTACGTCGACAACCTCAACAAGTTCGCTGCCGGCAGCAAGTACGAGTCGATGTCGCTCGAAGACGTCGTGAAGGCCTCGCATGGCCAGGCCAGCGAGAAGAAGATCTTCAACAACTCGGCGCAGGTCTGGAACCACACGTTCTTCTGGAACTCGCTCGCCCCCAAGGCGGGCGGTGCCCCCACCGGCGCGATCGCGGCCGCGATCGACAAGTCGTTCGGCAGCTTCGCCGACTTCAAAACCAAGTTCAGCGAGGCCGCCGCCGCGCAGTTCGGCTCGGGCTGGGCGTGGCTGGTCAAGAACGCCGACGGCGCGCTGGCGATCGAGACCACGTCGAACGCCGATACCCCGTTCGCGGCGGGCAAGCGCTGCGTGCTGACGCTCGACGTCTGGGAGCACGCGTACTACATCGACTACCGCAACGCGCGGCCCAAGTTCATCGAGGCGTTCTGGAACGTCGTGAACTGGGACTTCGCGAACAAGAACCTGGTCTGAGGCGTCTGGCGCGCGCGGGCGATCCGCCGCGCGCCGATCGGCGCCGCCGCCTCGGCGGCTTGCTCGAATTGTGCAACGAGCCAGGCGCGGCGTCGCCCCGGACGCGAGCGCGGTCACCATCCAGAAACGCTCGCGTTTCTTGGCAGCCGCGCTCGCCTTGCTCCGAACCACGGCGATACCGGCCTCGTTGTATGCGACGTAGTCCACCACACCGGATGGTCACCGCGGATCTCGTCATTTGCATACGACGTAGCGCGCCACACCGGATGATCCCCTGCGGATCTCGTCGAGTCGGACTCGTGCCCTAGCGCACGCGCACGCACAATCTATCTTCGTATCTCACTACGGATCCGCAATAGTGCGCCTATGGATTCGCGTGATATCGCATCTGGCCTTCTGCTGGGACTTCTCGCCGCGGGCTGCGGCTTCCAGTCGTCGCCGAGCGGTGAGCCTCCGGGCGACGCTTCGCCGACGGGGACCAGCAGCTGCGCGTTCGCGACGCTGCTCGCGGTCGATACCTGCCGGCTCGCGTTCGACGGCGATCTCGTCATTCCCGGAGGCACCGCGGTCTACGACACCGCGGCGCACACCGTGACACTCGGCAGCGACGACTTGCAGGTCACGCACACGATGGTCTCGCTCGGCACAGACACCATCGAGGTGATCTCGGCGCGCAACCTGACGCTCGCCGCTGGCGCGCGGCTGGAGGCGATCGGCCCGCTGCCGCTCGTGATCGCGGTCAGCGGCGATATCGTCGTCGGCGCCGGCGCGCAGATCGACGTCAGCTACGGAGGTGCCGGTGCGCAGCCGTCGTGTGCGATGGGCCCGACTCCCGGTGAGTCGGGAACCGGCGGCGGGGGCGGCGGCGGCGGCGGTGGCTTCGGCGCCAACGGCGGCAGCGGCGGGAAGGGCAACAACGGCGGAACACTGGGCACGTCGGCTGGCGGCGTGCGGGGCCAGGCGGTCACGGCGCTGCCGTCCGGCTTGCGCGGCGGGTGCCCCGGCGACGCCGGTGGGGATGGCGGCCTGAGCGGCGTCGGCGGCGCGGGCGGGCGCGGCGGCGACGGCGGCGGCGCGCTCTACCTCGTCGCGGCCGGGCGCATCGAGCTCGGCAGCGGCGCCGCGATCCACGCCGGCGGCTCCGCCGGGCTGGGCGGCAGGTACAGCGCGCTGGGGAGCAACGCCGGCGGTGGCGGTGGCGGCTCGGGCGGCATGCTGTTGCTCGAGGCGCCGCACATCGTCGGCCCCGAGGCGAGCATCGCCGCCAACGGTGGCGGTGGCGGCGGCGGCGCCGACAGCTTCTACAGCGGCGGCGACGGCGCTCCCGCCCTGGCCACGACCAGCCGAGCCGCGGGCGGCAAGGGCACCGCCTCGACCGAGCTGACCGGCGCGGGCGTCGACGGCGGACGAGGCGGCAGCAAGGACGGCCCCGCCGGCGAGGATGTCGTCCGCGGCCTGAGCGGCGGCGGCGGCGGCGGTGGCGGCGGTGTCGGTATCATTCGCCTCCGCGCGGCCGACCTGCAGGTCGGCATGACCTCGCCCGATCCGCGGTGAGTCCTGCGGCGCCGGGCGTCGCGACGACCGATTCCCTGGCCGGCACGATGCGACGGAGGCCATCGTGCCGGCCAGGTTGCCCCCCGCAGCAAACCCGGTGCGCGCAGCGCACGTCGCCGCCCGGCCGGATCCTCGACGGCGCGCGCACGGACGTCCCGCGGATCACGCGCGGGATGCGGCGTCGCCGTCCGCGCTCCACCACACCGCCTGGTCGAGCGGAAACTCGATCCGGTGGATCGCGCCGCGCTCGGGGCACACCAGGAGCACGCCGTCGACCCCGAACGCGACGTGGTACTCGAGCAGCTGGCGCCGCGTCGCCGCGGTCGAAAGGCTCGGCGCTGCCTCGCCGGTCTTGACCTCGGCGACCAGGCGTTCACCGCGCGCCTCGACCAGGTAATCGGCGCGCAGTTCGGTCCGGTGTGGCTCGCCATCGATCAGCGGCGCCCACCAGATCCGCGCCTGGGCCGCGACGATCCGGAACCCCGCGCGCCGCAGCAGCACCGCCGCGGCGTCCTCCCCGGCGCCGGCCCGGACCGCGCGCCGCCGCGCGCGCCGCCCGCCCCGCCAGCGCCCGAGCCAGCGCGCGATCACGAGCGCGAGCAGCGCGCCGGCCAGCATCGCGATCGCCAGCGCGGCCCACGCCAGCTCGGCCGACGGATGACTCACCGCCGCAGCATGCCGCCGCGGTCTGACATCGCCGGCACGGCGGCTACGGAGCGCGCCAGAACGCCGGCCCGAGCTCGTTGTACAGCGCGATCGCGTGATCGCGATAGCCGTCGGCGCGCGACTGGCACAGCGCCGTCGCCGCGCAGCAGCCGTTGTAGCGGCACGCCATCAGCTGGGCCCAGCGCGCCATGACCGGATCTCCGGAGTCGAGCGGAACGGCATCGAGCCATGCGATCGCAGCTGCCGCGCTGCTCGCGCCGTCGATCTCGGCCATCACCTTGTCGATCACGAAGCGAACCGCCGTGGCGGTGCTCCCGTCGACGGTGAGGATCGTGTCTCCGTAGGTCGCGAGCGTGTCCGCCCAGGTTCCGGCGTCGAACTGGAACAGCCCCAGCCCGCCCTGCATCGCCGCGCACGGCCCATCCGCCGATCCGGCGATCACCGGCCCATCGCAGTCGGGCGACGCCGGCCCCATGCACGCGTAGGTGGCCTCGGACCAGCAGTGCGCCAGGTGGGTCTCGCTCATGGCGATCCCCGCCATCAGCGCACCGTTGTGCAGGCCCGCCGCCAGGGTGGCATCCCGGATGGCCGTCAGCCGCGCGCGCTGAGGATGCGATGCATCCAGCGGCGGATCCGCGGAACAGGCGGCGAGCGCGATGATCGCGAGCGGACCGAGCCATGGCGCGTTCACCACGACAGTCTAGCCGCTCGCCGCCCGAAACCGGCAGCGCCGCGGACCTGCCGCGGCGCCGTGACCGATGTCGTGCTCGATGTCGTGAGCGGTGCCGCCGCAGACTACGGCCAGGACTGGTACTGGCGCGGCTGCTGCCTGCGCTGCTGCTGCTGCCGCACTGGCCGGCCGCGCACGACCTCGTCGTTCGGCAGCTCGCCGAGCTTGGTCTTGATCGTCGCCTTGCTGCCGTTGCGGTGGACCACCTCGATGTCGACCGTGGTGCCCGGCTTGATCATCGCGATCGAGTTGCGGAGCACGTCGCCGGTCTTGATCTCGGTGCCGTTGAGCCCGACGACCACGTCGCCCTGAACGAGGCCAGCGCGCCCGGCCGGCCCGTTGGGGTCGAGGCTCCCGATCACGGCGCCGCGCGAGGTGCCGAGCTTCTCTTCCTTGGCGAGCGCCGGCGTCACGGTGCCGATGTGGACGCCGAGGTAGCCGCGGGAGACCTTCCCGTCCTTGATCAGCTGCTCCATGATCGGGCGCGCCATGTTGGTCGGGATCGCGAAGCCGATGCCGGCGTAGCCGCCGCTCTTGGAGGCGATCGCGGTGTTGATGCCGACCAGCTCACCCTTGAGGTTGACCAGCGCGCCGCCCGAGTTGCCGGGGTTGATCGCCGCGTCGGTCTGGATGAAGTCCTCGTACTCCTCGATGCCCATGCCGCCGCGGCCCTTGGCCGATACGATGCCCATGGTCACCGACTTGCCGACGCCGAACGGATCGCCGATCGCGAGCACGACCTCGCCGAGCCGGAGCGTCGACGAGTCGCCGAACGTCAGCGGCTTGAGCGCAGGCAGGTTGCCCTTGAGCTGCAGCACCGCCAGATCGGCCTTGGGATCGACGCCGACGACCTTGGCGTCGTAGTCGTTGCCGTCGTGCAGCGTGACCTTGATGTCGTCGGCGTCCTTGACGACATGCGCGTTGGTCAGGATCCGGCCGCTCGCGGTGACGACCACGCCGGAGCCCTTGCTCATCGCGCGGCGATCACCGGGCTCGCCGAAGCCCGGCGAGAACGGATCGGAGAAGAACGGGTCGAAGCTGGCCGGCCCGGTCTCGACCACGTGCGACGTGGAGATGTTCACCACGCTGTCGACGGCGCGCTCGGCGACGTCCGGGATCGAACCATCGGTGAGAACGACGGGCGCAGCGTGCGCCGTGCTGTGAAGGGGGTGCAGCGCCGCGCCGGCGCCGACGAGACCGACGACTGCGGTCGCAGCCAGGAGGGTACGTAGCGGAGTCATCTTGATTCCTCGTTGAGTACGAATCTGGGACCGTCCAGCGGGTTGCCCGTATTCCGCGACCGCCGCCGTTTCGGGCGGAGCCGCAGGTTACGGACATTCATCTCGAAATCCGATGCCTCTGGGGGATGACCATGAGGCAACCGGAGGTCAAGCCCCGCGCGTGTGCTTCGCGCATTTCTCCCAGTGCGAGCTTGCCACTGCACAGGGGTGAGCAACTTCTGACCAAGTTGCCGGACCATCCGGCCAGCCAGCGTCAGTGAGGCAATCCTGCTAGCAGCTAACTTCCTACATGCAATCACGAAGTCTGTCTCACCAAGTTTTGACGCATAAAGACGTGACCAACTGTCGCGCTACGCGAGAATCTCATCATGACAACATGATCCAGGGCCTCCTCCCGGGGCCATGGAGCTTTGACTCTGGGGTTCTCTGACTGCTTCCGGTAACGTTTCCCCTGCGGCTGTGCAGGTTTTGAAACAGAGTCTTTCAGGTGGTGGGACAACTCAGCGTGTGTGTCGGTGGCGCCACAGATGAGCCAGGC
>Ga0068863_100004572_pt1 | contig 13647 bp, 13 predicted proteins | sample KBSSwiS62_FD_66596 | JGI IMG/M metagenome (GOLD analysis project Ga0068863, IMG submission 66596) | Switchgrass rhizosphere microbial communities from Kellogg Biological Station, Michigan, USA - KBS Switchgrass S6-2 | ecosystem: Host-associated > Plants > Roots > Rhizosphere > Soil ...
GCCGCGCTAGCTCACGCCGCGAACTCGTACTGCACGTGCTCGGCGACGGGCACGAACCCCAGCCGCCGATAGACACCGTTCGACACTGGATTCGCGACGTCGGCGAACAGCACAACGTTGCGAGCATGATCGCGCCAGGCGTGTCGCACCGCAGCCGCAGTGACCGCCGCGCCGTAACCACGGCCCCTGCTCTGCGGCCGCGTGTAGACCGGACCGATGCGCGCCGTGCCAAGCAGACAGCCATGCACCCGCGCCATGGCGACAGGTTCGTCGTCGAGCGTCCACAGCACGACTGTCCCGCCGGCCGCTGCGACGGCACGGAGCACATCGCGGCTCGCGTCCCGGTTCGATGGCTTGCCGAACGCCTCGACGAAGAACGCGTCGAACCACTCCGCGAGCAGTTCGTCGTCATTGGGACAGGCTGTCCGCACGTCGCCAGCGACACCGTCGGGTTCATGGAGTTCGTCGAGGCGGTACAGCGTCTCCTGGAAGCCCACCGTGGCACCGACGCCCGTGGCCTCGACCCACGCCTGACTGAACGCCGTTGCAGTGGAGCGTGTTCCGCGCACTGCTGGGAGATCGGCACACACCGGCGCGAGCGCCAAGGCGGCTTCCTTCGATGACGTAGGCGGCAATCCATTGACCAGCAGAACAGCGTCGCTCATCTGCAACGCCGCACCGACGGTGCCGTCGCAATCGGCCACCGATAGCAGCAGCCGATCAGCCGGCCACCGCGAAGTGCGCAACGTGGTCAACTCAGTAGTGAACCGCACGGGGTCCTTGCGATAGACCCAGCGCGCGACGCGGCCGAAGTCATCCGGCGACGTGTAGAGACGAACGTTCACGCGTTCGAGGGTGAATGAGTGCGCCGCGGAATTCCACTGATTTTCGGTGGAGGAACCGCGTCAGCGGCGACCGCGCTTGGCCTGGCCCGGCTTGCGAGCGACCTTCCCGGCAGCGGCACGGGCGGCCTGCTTCGCGAGGGTCTTCTCCCGCGCAGTGCGTTTCGGCGCAGGGTCGGCCTGCCCTCGCGACGAACCGGGCTTGCGACCACGCACGATTCCGACGAACTCCTCGACCAGTGCCGCCTGCGGGCCCTTTGGGACGGCGAGCGCCACCGGGCATGTGGGCGCGTCGGTGATGGGACGGTAGGTGAGGTCCTTGCGGTGATGCAGCCGCGCGAGCGACTGCGGAACGATGAGCGTGCCGATGCCGGTAGCTACGAGTTCTATTGCGTCCCTGGTGGTCTCAGGCCTGTGCTCGACCTGGATACCGGGGGCCCCTGTCCAACCGACGACGTCGTCGAGTGGAACGAGCACCGGCTCGCCGTCGAGGTCCTCGATGGCGACCTCGTCGACGGCGCTGAGTAGGTGATCGGTCGGCACCACCACCACCGTCGTCTCCTCATAGAGAGGTATGACGGCCGCCCCAGACGTGTCGGCTGACGGCCGCAGCAGCGCCACGTCGACGGTGCCCGCCCGCAACGCGTCGGCGGCGTCTGCCGCGGCGATGGCCTGCAAGTCGAGCCGAACCTCGGGGTGTCGCTGCGCCCATGTCCGAGCCCACTTCGCTGGCGTCACGCCGGGGACGTAGCCAACGGTGAGGCGCGGCGGGGTCACGGCATCAGGCTACCGTCGCGCCACGGGATAGGCTGATGCCGTGAGCAGGCCGAACGCGCAGTCCATGAAACCCGCCACTGCGGCGAAGAAGCTGGACGTGTACTTGCCGGCGACGCCGGTTCAGTTCCAGGAGAACCCGATCACGCGCGCCGAGATCGCGGCCCTACAGGCGGATCCGCCGGAATGGCTCAAGGACCTCCGCAAGAACGGGCCGCACCCCAAGAACCTGGTAGCAGCCAAGTTAGGCGTCTCGATCGCCGGTCTCGCGCGCGGCGGCATCACCGAAGCGCTCACCACCGAGCAGATCAATGCCCTGCTCGAGGAGAAGCCCGAATGGCTTGTCGCGGAACGCGAGAGCTATCAGGGTGTCCTGAGCGAGGAGCGGCGCTTGAAGGCGCTACATGCGGAAAAGGCTCGCAAGAGTTAGTTAGCTCAGCTTACAACATGCAGCTGACGCAACCCTCCACCTCAGTGCCCTCGAGGGCCATTTGGCGAAGCCGGATGTAGTACAGCGTCTTGATTCCCTTGCGCCAGAATCCATCAGGCAAAGGGAACGCGATGGTGGAATAGTGTCATAATCCACCGATAACAGAATTAGGGACCGGAAGGCGTGGACTGCCATGTGGCAAGGGCGATTAGACATATCGAAGTCGCGAAGCCCACACCGAACCACCGAAGTGCCTGCCTGAAATTGGTGTACTTATCGCGAGCTATCGTCGCTAGCGTAGTGGCCTGTGACCACGCATCGTCTCGAACGGCCGACCACACGTTATCGATCACAACGGCCTTACTTGCCAAACTTGGCCAAGCGAACCGGTTATTAGGTCCGCTCGATGTCGTCCTTGGCGTCAACGCTCGGTACTGGTAAGACGCACTCGCCACAAGCGAAGCCACCGATGCAATCACAAGCGCGAGAAGTAGCCATTTGCAATGGAACTGCTGGTTGACAAGTGCGGCGCGAATCACGTCCGCCTTTGATGCAGTCGCAGTTGCCACTACCCCTGTGGCCGCCGCCGCAACAGTGCTCTTGGCGTCCGCATTTTTGATCCAGTTACCGATGTCCTGAATTACGAACTTTGCATCGTCTAAGGATTCCTTGGAGGTCTGCTCGATCGCTGGCGGTATGGCGCGCCACACGCTAGCCAACCTCAGCAACGTACATCTCCGCCGGCCACTTTCCCGTAAACAGCCACTCAACGTAGAACGCGTGCCAGTGCGCCGTCCATGCAACGACCGTTGCGACGGTATCCCGCGCGGGCTCCCAATCGTCCGTCGCGGCTATACATAAATTGCCATTCGTGTACGTGTGGGGCGCCCGAATGTACTGGCGCCCGCGGCGGCGGCCGCGGGCCTCGGGATTGATCGGTATGACTGCAGGGAGCCCGTGATCGAAGCGATGGACTATGCCGACATTGAAGCCGCCGAACTTCGTATCAATCGACCCGAACCACGCGGGCGGCCTGTCTGCATCGCGGGCAACCTCCGAGAAGGTTGGAAAGTACTCGGCCATGGCCGCCCGATCTCGTTCAAGAGCATTGGGCGCGAGCCACCATGGGGCTTTCTCGACATCATCGATGGACTCGCTCCCGCCGTGAAAGGTATGTGTCGTGACCGCTAGCCCAAGCGGGCTGCCTGAAGCGGTCGGCACATCGAAGGTCAACCGTCCCGAAGGCAAGACACGGCGTGCGCAATTGAATCCGTGATGGCGAAGAAGTTGTTGAATTGTCATTGTCAGCCTACTAATTGTTCCAGTGGGCGCCCGCGGATCTCGTCTATCGTCGAGTCGACCCATTGGAGCGAAGCCGCCCACCTATACCTTGAGAAGCCATACGTCTTGTCCCGATAGTCACGGGTATAAGTCTTGGGGGACTTTTCGTGCTTCGTAAGCAACGTCTTGTCGGCGATGTGTGCTGCAAAGTTGTCGCCGACTACCAATTCCCATGATGCAGCGACCTTTTCGCATTTTGCAGCGAAGTTCGTGGCGAATCCGATGACGTTGACCTCGCTCGCCGACGGCACTCCGCTGCGTACGAAGAAGGACTCACCGAAGTCAGCGCCAGCTCGGGCTTGGACCGGTTCAACCCCGCGCGCTTGCAACTTGGGATTCAGGTCGTTCTTTACTGCGTCTAACGCTGTCGCGCATGCCAGCGACGCGATGGCGACGGCGATAGCGGGATCACTTGTTGGTCCGAAAGCCGCAAAAAGTCCATCGCCTCGGAGGCCGAGCACGTGTCCTCCGAGTTCGGCGACGACCGAGGCAAATCCACACAAGACGTTGTGCGCCAAGTCCGTCACTTCGGCGGGATCGTCCCAAAAGGTCCTACCCGTGAAATTCGTCAAGTCAAGAAAGACGGAGGCCATCGAGCATGAGCATCTCTCACCAATCTCCAGATCAGAGGAGATCGGATGCCCCACACCAGGGTTCGAGGCAGACGCCGAACGAAACGACGGATACCGTTCCGTCGGCGTGGTATATCCGAGGACCCTATCCGAAAACCGGCTCGCCGCTTTTGTGATCATGGTGTGTTTAGTCAACGGCCCTACAACATGCAGCTGACGCAACCCTCCACCTCAGTGCCCTCGAGGGCCATTTGGCGAAGTCGGATGTAGTACAGCGTCTTGATTCCCTTGCGCCAGGCGTAGATCTGGGCCTTGTTGACGTCGCGAGTCGTGGCGGTGTCCTTGAAGAACAACGTCAGGCTCAGCCCCTGATCGACGTGCTGCGTGGCCGCGGCGTAGGTGTCGATGATCTTCTCGTAACCGATCTCGTACGCGTCCTGGTAATACTCCAGGTTGTCGTTGGTGAGATACGGCGCCGGGTAGTAGACGCGGCCGATCTTGCCTTCCTTGCGGATCTCGATCTTCGACGCGACCGGGTGGATCGAACTGGTCGAGTAGTTGATGTAGGAGATCGACCCGGTCGGCGGGACGGCCTGCAGGTTCTGGTTGTAGATGCCGTGCGTCTGCACCGACTCCTTCAGCCGCACCCAATCCGCCTGGGTGGGGATGCGAATGTCGGCCTTTGCGAACAACTCCCGCACCCGCTCCGTCGCAGGCTCCCACACCTGGTCGGTGTACTTGTCGAAGAACTCCCCCGACTTGTACTTCGAGCGCTCGAAGCCGCCGAACGCCTTGCCCCGCTCGATCGCGATGCGATTGCTCGCCCGCAGTGCGTGGTAGAGCACCGTGTAGAAGTAGATGTTAGTGAAGTCGATGCCCTCTTCGGAGCCGTAGTGGATGCGCTCGCGGGCAAGGTACCCGTGCAAGTTCATCTGACCGAGGCCGATGGCATGAGAGTCGTTGTTGCCCTGCTCGATTGACGGCACCGACCAGATGTGCGTCTGATCGCTCACGGCAGTCAGCGCCCGGATCGACACCTCGATGGTCTGCGCGAAGTCCGGCGAGTCCATGGCCTTGGCGATGTTGAGCGAGCCGAGGTTGCAGGAGATGTCCTTGCCGACCTTGGCGTAGGTGAGGTCCTCGTTGAACAGCGACGGCGTCGACACCTGAAGGATCTCCGAGCACAGGTTGCTGTGGGTGATCTTGCCCTCGATCGGGTTGGCCCGGTTCACCGTGTCCTCGTACATGATGTACGGGTAGCCGGACTCGAACTGCAGCTCGGCCAGCGTCTGGAAGAACTCACGCGCCTTGATCTTCGTCTTGCGGATGCGCGCGTCGTCGACCATCTCGTAGTACTTCTCGGTGATCGAGATGTCGGCGAACGGGACGCCGTACACGCGCTCTACGTCGTAGGGCGAGAACAGATACATGTCCTCGTTGCGCTTGGCGAGCTCGAACGTGATGTCGGGGATCACGACGCCGAGGCTGAGCGTCTTGATCCGGATCTTCTCGTCGGCGTTCTCCCGCTTGGTGTCGAGGAACCGGAAGATGTCGGGGTGGTGCGCCTGCAGGTACACCGCGCCCGCGCCCTGGCGCGCACCGAGCTGGTTGGCGTAGGAGAACGAGTCCTCTAGCAGCTTCATGATCGGGATGACACCCGAGCTCTGGTTCTCGATGTTCTTGATCGGGGCGCCATGCTCACGAATGTTGCTCAGCAGCAACGCAACTCCGCCGCCGCGCTTGGACAGCTGCAATGCGGAGTTGATGGAGCGCCCAATGGACTCCATATTGTCTTCGATGCGAAGCAAAAAGCAGCTCACGGGCTCACCGCGCTGCTTCTTGCCCGAATTGAGGAAAGTCGGTGTGGCAGGCTGGAATCGACCGTCGATGATCTCGTCGACGAGCTTCTCCGCCAGCGTCGTGTCGCCGGCCGCCAGAGTCAACGACACCATGACGACGCGGTCCTCGAATCGCTCGAGGTAGCGCTTCCCGTCGAACGTCTTCAGCGTGTAGGAGGTGTAGTACTTGAAGGCGCCGAGGAACGTCGGGAACCGGAACTTCTTGGCGTACGCCCGATCCAGCAGCGACTTGACGAAGTTGCGCGAGTACTGGTCGAGAACTTCGCGCTCGTAGTAGTTCTCCTTGACCAGGTAGTCGAGTTTCTCGTCCTGGTTGTGGAAGAAGACAGTGTTCTGGTTGACGTGCTGCAGGAAGTACTGGTGCGCGGCTTCCTTGTCCTTGTCGAACTGGATCTTGCCGTCAGCGTCATACAGGTTGAGCATCGCGTTGAGGGCGTGGTAATCCGTTTCGCCCGGCAACGCGTGGGGTGCGCTGATGGCTACAGGCTCTGAAGCTGTGACGGTTGGTGACACGGCTGGTCCTTCCAAAAATCTGCGAGGCATTCACGTACGGCGACCACGTCATCCGCGGTGCCGATGACTTCAAAGCGATAGAGCAATGGCACGTCGCACTTGCGGGATACCACGACCCCCGCGTAGCCGAATTCGGCGCCGAAGTTGGTGTCGCCTCCGGCGATGACGCCGCGGATCAGCATGCGATTGTGCTCGTTGTTGAGGAACTTGATGACCTGCTTCGGGACGTAGCCCGCGCGGTCGGGATCGGGACCGTTGGCGTGGCCGCCGCCGTAGGTGGGCAGCACCAGCACGTAGGGCTCATCCACCTCGATGGGTCCGTGCAACGGGATCCTGGTGGCGGGTAGCTCCAGTTTCTCGATGAAGCGGCGGGTGTGCTCCGAGACGCTGGAGAAGTAGACGAGATTGCTCTTGAACATCTCGGTGGCTCTCCCTCCGCTCGTTGACTACCCGCTATGCCGTGACTGCGGCTGCTTCGCTGAGTGCCTTGATCCGGTCCGGGCGGAAGCCCGACCAGTGCTCGTTGCCAGCGACCACGACGGGCGCCTGCAGGTACCCGAGGGCCATGACGTAGTCACGGGCCTCGGCGTCCATGCTGATGTCGACGCTCTCGTAGGCGATGCCTTGCTTGTCCAGCGCCTTGTAGGTGGCGTTGCACTGTACGCAAGCGGGCTTGGTGTAGACGGTGACGGTCATCTCGGCACGGCTCCTCTGGCGGAAACTGGACTGACTGGCTACTGCTATTCACTGAGGTTCAGCGGTCCGGCGAGCCTCAAAATTCCTGCCGTCCGGAGCATCGTGGCCGGAGGGCGGGCGGACCCGACGAGCCGGATTCATGAGCTCCGGCCGACCTGAAACGGTACGGGTACCGCGGGGGCCTGTCGGTCTGCAGAACACTACACCTAGTGTCCGACAATCAGAAGAGATACAAGATGTTCTGAACAACATTCGTGGAATTCCCTGGTGGTAAGCATGGGGAACAACCTCCGTTCGGCGTGTCGCGCGGCACGATGACGACGTGCCGCGGTATGGACACAGGTTTATCACCGGCCACCGACAACCGCCGCGGGCCAATCCGAGACAGCAAAGCCGCCGACGAACCACTCGCGGTTCGTCGGCGGCTTGGTAAGCGCTGGGTCAGCCGACCTCGGCGGCCAACTTGCCGACCACGTCGGCCAGCTGCGCCGCTACCTCTGCGTTTTCGCGCGGGTGCTTGCCGTCGAGCGACTTGAACGGCACGGAGAGCTTCAGGTCCTCGATCACCCGCGGCCCAGAGAAACCCAGCGTCTTGCGTGTCTCGTCGTGCGCCCAGACACCTCCGTACTGCCCAAACGAACCCCCGATGACCGCGGCGGGCTTTCCCTTAAGTGCCCCATTGCCGAACGGACGCGACAGCCAGTCGATTGCGTTCTTCAGCACACCAGGGATGCTGCCGTTGTACTCCGGAGTGATGACGAGTGCTGCATCGGCTTGGGCCGCCATCTCCCGCAGAGCCCTGACCGGTTCGGCCACGTCCTCGTTGTCGACGTCCTCGTTGTAGAACGGCAGCTCACCCAGCCGGTCGAACACCTGAAGCGTCACACCGGCGGGTGCGCTCTCGACGGCCAGCTCTGCCAGCTGCCGATTGACCGATGCGGCTCGAAGGCTCCCCACCAGTACCAATACCTTCTTGTCGCCTGTGGCGTCCGACATGTGTTCAGTCCCTTCAGTGCGTTGTGGCCGTCCTTGCCACACCTCAACCGGACCGTAGTCCGATTAATTCCACAGTGACGATTCCGAGTCGAGTCTCCTATGGCAACGGCGGTGGCGCACCACCTGGCGGCGGCCCAGGTGGCGGTGGCGGCCCAGGTGGCGGCGGGGGCGGCGGCGCAGGAAAGGGCAGCGTTATCGGCGGTAAGCCAGGGAGCAGGATGACGTTCGGCTCGGGCGGCGGCGGAGGAGGCACCTCCGGTGCGGGCTCGGGAGGCGCCACGAAGACTGGCGGAGGTGCCACCCCGCTGCTGATGTTGATGGTGACGATCGAACCGGGGAACGCCTTGTCCTTCGGCGTGGTCCCAGCGACGGCACCCTTCGCGAGGTAACTGTCGATCGGGGTGGGCTGGTCCGCGACGACGAACCCCGCATCTTGTACGCGCTTGCGGGCTGCGTCGAGCTTGAGGCCGGTCACGCTGGGTACCGTCTTGGCCGTAGCGCCATCGACATAGCGCGGATCGGTGGGTGGTAGCGCAATGGGACCGAAGTCCTTCGCGATCGGTTTCATCGCCTCGAACCAGGTACGCGCCGGCGACGCACCACCAAAGAGGTTGCCGTTGGCGCACTTTCGCAGCGGATACGAACAGAGCCCCGACGGCTTGGGAGAATCGTCGAAGACGTAGTTGGCGGCGGCGTACTGATTGGTGAATCCAAGGAAAGCCGACGACCGATGCGACTCGGTGGTACCCGTCTTTCCCGACATGGGCAGACTCCACCCCACCGAACCCGCCGAGCCCGCCGCCGTTCCGCCGGTCGTGTCCTTGCTCAGCGCAACCGAAAGCGTGTTCGCAAGACCTTCGGGCACCACCTGCTCGCAAGGGGCGGTCTTGAGCGCTACCTCGCCACCGCGTCGGTCGAAGACCTTGTCGATGGGCGACGGCGGGCACCAGGTGCCGCCTGACGCGAGCGTTGCAGCGACGTTGGACAATTCGAGCGCGTTGAGCTCGAACGGGCCGAGGGTGAACGAGCCGAGGTTCTGTCGCTTGACGTAGTCCGCGAGGCTCTCGTCGCTGTCGGGCTCGTACGCGCGGGCGGTGCCCGATGCGGCGTACGACCGCAGGCCTAACCGCACGGCCATGTCCACCGCACGCGAGACGCCCACCTGCGCAATCAGATTGGCGAACGCCGTGTTCGGCGACTGCGCAAGCGCGTCGGTGACGCTCATCGCGCCGCGGTAGCCGCCCGCGTTCTTCACGCACCAGGTCATCGGCGGGCACCCGGGGATGTCGCTGCTACTGCCCAAACCCGTGCCGCGGAACGTCGCTGGGACGTCGAGTTGAGCGTTGATGCCCATCCCCATCTCGAGCGCGGCGGCGGTGGTGAAGATCTTGAATATCGATCCAGCGCCGTCGCCGACCATGGAGTAGGGCTGCGGCTGTACGGTCTGGCCCGCGGCGAGGTCCAGGCCGAATGTCCGGTTGTCGGCCATTGCCAATACGCGATGCGAGTCCTTGCCCGGCCTGATCACCGACATCACGCTGGCGACGCCGTCCTGCGTGGGGGCTGCCACCGAGTCGATGCCGCGTTTGACGCTGTCCTGCACCTTGGGGTCCAGGGTGGTCCGGATGAGGTAGCCGTTGCGCGCCACGTCCTCACGGCTGAGCCCCGCGGCGGCCAGGTAGCTCAGCGCGTAGTCACAGAAGAACGCGCGATTCCCGGCGGCGATGCAACCCTGCGGAAGCACGTTGGGTCGCGGCAGAACACCCAACGGCTGGGTGGCAGCCGCGCGCAGTTCGTCAGCCTTGTCAGGAAGGTTCTCGATCATCGTGTGAAGCACGACGTTGCGTCGCGCCAACGCGCCTTCGGGGTTGGTGTAGGGATTGAGCGCGCTCGTCGACTGCACTAGTCCTGCGAGCAGCGCCGCCTGCTGCCAGTTGAGCTGCGACGCGTCGATGCCGAAGTAGGTCCTCGCCGCATCCTGGACGCCATATCCGCCGTTGCCGAACGATACGAGGTTCAGGTACCGGGTCAGGATGTCGGGTTTGGAGAGTGCCTTGTCCAACTCGAGCGCCATCCGCATCTCGCGCAGCTTGCGTGCGGGCGTGGCCTCCACCGCCGTCCTGCGCTCGGCTGCGGTCGTGGCGTTGACCAGCAGGTTGTAGTTCTTGACGTACTGCTGCTCGATCGTCGACCCGCCCCTGCCGCCCTCCGCGCCGGTGAGGTAGTCGCGCAGCCCCGTAAGCGTGCCCTGCACGTCCACGCCGTTGTGCTCGGCGAACCGCTTGTCCTCGATCGAGACGATCGCCAACTTCATGGTGTCGGCGATCCGATCCCCTGGCACTTCCCATCGACGCTGTGCATATAGCCACGCGATCGGGTTCCCGGCACTGTCGACCATCGTCGTGACCGTCGGCACCGTGCCCTCCACGATCCGGGCCGAATCCTCGACGATGACGTTGGAAATCTTGGCGACCGAAAGTCCCGCACCACCGACGAGCGGGAACATCAATGCTGCGGCGAGCGCGCCTGCAACCACGCAGTGGAATGCCAGCTTGGCAATCGTCGCCAGCGTGGCTCGCCGGTCGGCCATGCCGCCAGCGTAGTGGTCTCGGCAGACCTGACCTCGAACTGCGCTTCGCTCAGCCGTCCGACAGCAGAGCTAAAGTTCAGGCATGAGCGTCGGCAACGGGTCAGCGGGGCTGTCGCCGTTACCGGTGCCTGATTCCGTGCCCTCCGAGCGTGGTGACGCCGCGCGAAACCGAGCGCTACTCTTGGCCGCCGCCCGCCAGTTGATCGCCGAGCGCGGCTCCGACGCAGTGACGATGGACGACGTCGCTGCCGCCGCCGGCGTCGGGAAGGGCACGCTATTTCGCCGGTTCGGCAGCCGCGCGGGCCTCATGATCGTGCTCCTCGACGAGGACGAGAAAGCCGAGCAGCAGGCGTTCATGTTCGGTCCGCCCCCGCTTGGTCCCGGTGCACCGCCGCTGGAGCGCCTGCTCGCGTATGGGCGCGAGCGCCTGCGCTTCGCGTGGGACCACCGCGATCTGCTGTCAGACGCGGGTCGCGATCCGCAGACGCGGTTCAACCCGCCGAGCATGCTGCATCATGCCCACGTGCGAATGCTGCTCGAATCCGCAGGAACCACGGGCGATCTCGACGCACAGGCCGATGCGCTGATTGCACTGCTCGACGCCGACACCGTCGCACACCAGGTGGTCGACCTCGGTCGAAGCCTCGAGACTCAGGGCGATGCGTGGGAAAGCGTGGCACGCAAACTCTGCGGTTTGTGATGACCGCTTGGGTCTTGCACGTCGATCTGGACCAGTTCCTTGCGTCGGTCGAGCTTCAGCGCCACCCCGAGTTGGTTGGCCAGCCCGTGATCGTCGGCGGCAACGGCGATCCGACCGAACCCCGCAAGGTCGTCACCTGCGCCTCCTACGAGGCAAGGGAGTTCGGCGTCCATGCGGGCATGCCGCTGCGGTCCGCGGCCCGGAAGTGCCCCGATGCGACGTTCCTCCCGTCGGATCCCGAAGCCTACGACGCGGCCTCCGAGCAGGTGATGGGCGTTCTCCGAGACCTCGGCCATCCACTCGAAGTGTGGGGCTGGGACGAGGCATACGTCGGCGCCGACGTCGAGGACCCGTTCGAGCTGGCGCAGCGCATCCGCGCGGTGATCGAGGCCGAGACGGGGCTGTCGTGTTCGGTGGGCATCAGCGACAACAAGCAACGGGCGAAGGTGGCGACCGGATTCGGCAAGCCGGCGCGCACGGGAGGAGCAGAAGAAGGCAAGGGGGTCTTCCGGCTCACCGACGACAACTGGATGGCGGTAATGGGCGACCGAAGCGTCGACGCGCTGTGGGGCGTTGGTCCGAAGACTGCGAAACGTCTTGCCGGACTGGGCATCACGACGGTTGCCGATCTCGCCGCCACCGATTCGTCGGTGCTCACGACGACGTTCGGACCGACGACCGGGCTGTGGATCCTGCTCCTCGCCAAGGGCGGCGGTGACTCCGTCGTCAGCGCCGAGCCGTGGGTGGCACGCTCCCGCAGCCACGTCATCACCTTCGCCCAGGATCTCACCGAGATCGACGAAATGGATTCGGCGATAACCGAATTGGCGCGGCAGACATTGGCGGAGGTGGTCGAGCAGAACAGGATCGTCACGCGGGTCGCCGTGACCGTCCGCACCAAGACGTTCTTCACCCGCACCAAGATTCGCAAGCTGGCCGCGCCGAGCACCGATCCGGCGCCCGTCGTCGCCACCGCCCTCGACCTGTTGCACGACTTCGATCTGGACCGGCCCATCCGGCTGCTCGGCGTGCGGCTAGAGCTGGCGATGCCCGAATGCTGACCACCGTAGCGATGCGCGGGTACCGCTCGCTGCGCGACGTCGTCGTACCGCTGGCCAACCTCACCGTGATCACGGGCGCAAACGGCACAGGCAAGTCGTCGATGTACAGAGCCCTGCGACTGCTCGCCGATACCGGCCACGGCGAGGTGATTGGTTCGCTGGCACGTGAGGGTGGCCTCGAGTCGGCGTCGTGGGCCGGCCCGGAACAGACCAAGGGTGCCCGTCGCACCGGCAGCACACAGGGCACCACTCGCACGCGACCCGTCTCCCTCGAGCTAGGTTTCGCGGCCGACGACTTCGGCTATCTCATCGACCTCGGACTGCCCGTGGACGCGGGACACCGTTCGGCGTTCACCCGCGACCCGGAGATCAAGAGGGAGGCCGTCTTCGCGGGTCCGGTTCTGCGCCCCAGTTCGACGTTGGTACGCCGCACGCGCGACTACGCCGAGGTGTCAGCGGAGTCCGGTCACGGCTTCGACGAGCTCTCCCGGTCGCTGCCGGCCTACCGCAGCGTGCTCGCCGAGTACGCGCACCCGGGCGTGCTCCCGGAGCTTGCCGCCGTGCGAGATCGGTTGCGCAGCTGGCGGTTCTACGACGGGTTCCGCGTGGACTCCGACGCTCCGGCGCGCCTGCCAAGGATCGGCACCCGCACTCCGGTGCTCTCCGACGACGGCGGCGACCTGGCTGCCGCGGTGCAGACCATTCTCGAGGCAGGGCTTGACGATCTGCCAAGGGCGGTGGCCGATGCGTTCGACGGCGCAACCGTCTCGGTAGCGGTTCACGACGGGCTCTTCGAGCTGCAACTACACCAGTCGGGCATGCTTCGCCCGCTGCGGACGGCCGAATTGTCCGACGGCACACTGCGATTCCTGCTTTGGGCCGCGGCCCTGCTGAGCCCGCGGCCACCCTCGCTGATGGTGCTCAACGAACCGGAGACTTCGCTGCATCCCGATCTGGTGGGACCGTTGGCGGCGATGATCAGGGCAGCGGCGACCCACACCCAGGTCGTGGTGGTCACGCACTCGGCGGCCATGCGCGAGCACCTGGCGGCCGACGAAGCCCACGAGATCGAGTTGTACAAGGAGTGGGGTGAGACGCGGATCGCAGGCCAGACGATGCTTACCGCGCCCGCGTGGGAGTGGGGCAAGCGGTGATCCCATTGTTCGCTCGGCCATAAACAGCCGTTCATCGCCGTCCCGTTCAATCTGCCAGGCGGTACACAGCGAAGCGAGGAGTCACGTGTCAATTTCGAAGCCAAACAGCGGGTATCTCA
>Ga0068863_100004573_pt1 | contig 13646 bp, 11 predicted proteins | sample KBSSwiS62_FD_66596 | JGI IMG/M metagenome (GOLD analysis project Ga0068863, IMG submission 66596) | Switchgrass rhizosphere microbial communities from Kellogg Biological Station, Michigan, USA - KBS Switchgrass S6-2 | ecosystem: Host-associated > Plants > Roots > Rhizosphere > Soil ...
CGTACAGCCAGACTCCGAGCACACCCGCTGCGCAAAACCCGGCGCCTCGTCAGCAGGCGTCGAGCGCGCTGCCGAAGACGGCCAGCCCCTATCCGCTGTTCGGGTTCCTCGGGCTGCTGTCGCTTGCCGGCGGCTTCGGGCTGCGGCTGGCACGTAATACCTACTAGTCGTATCGTAGGAGGAATGAATGAGGGATGGAGGACGCCACCGCGCCCTTCGTCCCTTGTTTCTCGTCGATGACGGAGTGAAGCGATGAACCGGTCGCGCGCGCACATTCTGTTGATCACGATACTCACCGCAACGCTTCCGCTGCTGAGCGCGGCGCAGGAGCCGTCGGCGGATTCGCAAGCACCGCAGGTCTTCAAAGCGGGCGCCGAACTGGTCGTTCTCCACGTCAACGTCTTCGACGGACGCAGTGATGCCGTCCCCAACCTGGCGCAAGACGCATTCGCGGTGTACGAAGACGACAAGCTGCAGGACATTTCATTTTTCGAGGCCGGCGATGTTCCGGTCACTGTCGGACTGGTGATCGACAACAGCACCAGCATGCTCACTGAACGCAATCTGATACTCGCGGGAACCAATGCATTTGCAGCGTCGAGCCATCCTGAGGATCAGATGTTCGCGGTGATCTTCAATGAGAACGTCCGTCTCGGACTTCCCGCGTCGGTTGAGTTCACCACGAATCGTTTGCAGCTCGTGGGCTCGTTGGCGCGCTACACGCCTGGCGGCAAGACAGCGCTCTACGATGCGGTGATTGCAGGTCTCGACCACCTGGACAAAGGCACCTATCAGAAGCATGTGCTCGTCGTGCTGAGCGACGGCGGCGACAACGCCAGCGCGCACACGGAGAAGGAAATGCTGCAGCGCGTGCAGGCGAGCAGTGCGTTGATCTATACCGTGGTCGATCCCGATATCTTCACGCCGGGCGAGGGCAATCGGGGCGTGTTGCGGCGTCTCGCCAAGCTCTCCGGCGGACTCGCCTACTTTCCCAAGAGCGAACGGGAGCTGGTCGCGAACTTCACCGACATCGCCGCAAACATCCGCCGCGGGTACAGCATCGGCTACGCGCCGGGCATCAGCAACCACGAACACAATCGACCGCACCGTGTGAAGGTCATGGTGCGCGTGCCGGGTCGTAGCGACTTATCCGTACGGGTGCGCAATGGCTACGCGGAATCTGATTCGCCTGGAAGTCGATGATCTCGGCTTAGCGCCAGGCCGGCGCTCGGCCCGATTCGGCCGTCGCCTGCTGCGGTGGTCCGAGCGCCTGTTGATCGTGTTCGGCATCGTCGGCGTCGCGTATTTCCTGTACGCCTACGTGGAGACGCGCCTCTATCAGGTGTTCGAGGATCGCGAACTCGACAAGATTCTCAACAGCGGAACGGCGGCGGGTCCCTCCGGAACCGAAAGTGAGAAAGCGGGTCCCCGCAATACGTCTCAGCGCGCAGTCCCAGCGAACGGCAGCATGGTGGGACGGATAGAAATACCCCGACTCGGCGTATCCGCGGTCATCAGAGCTGGCAGCGACGCGCGCACGCTGCGTCTGGCGGTTGGCTACATCCCGGGCACCGCGCTGCCGGGCGACCCAGGCAATCTTGGACTCGCCGGCCATCGCGACACATTCTTCCGCAAACTGCGCGACATCAACCCCGACGATGAAATTCGCATCGTCACAGAAGACGGCGTGTTCACCTACCACGTCGAGCGCACGACCATCGTCATGCCGGAGGACGTCTGGGTTCTCAACCCCACCAACTACCCGACGCTGACGCTGGTCACGTGTTATCCGTTCAACTACATCGGCTCGGCGCCAAAGCGATTCATCGTGCGGGCAGCGCTCGCAACAACACAGCCGTCGGCGCGTTCCACGCTCTCAAGTGCAGCTGACGCTACCGCCGCGCGTACCGCGACAGGAGCGCGTGGGGCGAGCCTTGCTAGCTCTACACGAGCGCGCGGGGCGAGCGCTGTCGGGCTCGCCGCGCCTTCGGCCACCAGCACCTCGGTCCGCGCAAAGATTGGAACAAAGAAGGTCAGCGTCCGGTCCAAGCTTGTCAAATCGCAACGAACGGGGGTCAACCTGCAACCGAAGCGATCGACGGCGCCCAAGAGATACGTACGCGCCAAGGCGAGCGTGCCTCCGAGTGCGAAGACAAACCTGCTTCCCAGCGCAAAGGGAGCCGTGCCTGCGAACGCAAAGCGGGCACGCGCGACGGCAACAAATGGGAGCGGGAACTAAGTCGCCCATATAATGCGGAATTAAATCCCGAAAAGATTGGGGTGACCGCGCCCGTCCGATGATTCTCGCGATCTACAACCCGAAAGGCGGCTGTGGCAAGACGACGACGGCGGTCAACCTCGCGACGGATCTCGCGCGCCGCCGGCGATCCGTGCTGCTCGTCGACCTCGAGGCCGACATGGGCGCGTCGATCTCGGTCGGTGTCGGGCCGAGCGACAAGCATCCTTCGATTTTCGAAGTGCTCCTCAATCAACGGCGTCCCGCGGATGCCATCCGAACCGTCGCTCACGTCCCGAATCTCCGCCTCATCTCCGGTTCGCCGGCGTTGGCCGGCATCACGACGGCGTTACGCAACGTGCGCCAGCCCGAACGCCGCCTCGCCGACTGCATCCGACCGCTCGCCGCGACCGTCGACGACGTCATCATCGATTGTCCGAGCAACTTCACCGTGCTCTCCCTCGGCGCCACCACGCTCGCGCAGCATTTGCTCGTCCCGCTCCGCGCCGACTATCTGTCGCTCGAGTCGCTGGCGCATTTCCTTCGGTGGTATCGCGACCGCAGCGCGCACTCCGCCGGAACGGCGCGCGTCGCCGGCATTCTGCTGACGATGGTCGATCACCGGCAGGAGGCCACGCGCGAGATCATCGACATCATCAGGCTGCACAACAAGCGAGGCGTGCTCGAAACGGAGATTCCCGTGGATCCGCGCGTCGCGGAAGCGCCGTCGCACGGCATTCCGCTGCTGCTCTATGCACAGTCGCGTGCCGCACGCGCGTACCGGGCGCTCACCGATGAAATGCTGCGGCGCGTCGCACGCGGCCGCAGACGTGGCTCGTCGCAGCGCTGAGGCTTGCGTGCACCGTACATCTGCTTTAGGATCAACGCGCTTTTGCACTTCCAGTTTGAATTTACTTACGTAATAATTGAATAGCATCCCTATTCGAAACCCGGGATGTTTCGGGTACGGCAGTCGAACCTTTTGGGATTTCAGGATCTTCATGGCCATGCGACCACCGGGCAAGCGAATCGGCAAGAGCGGCGAAGAGATCTTCGTGACCCATCACGAAGTCGCCGATGCGGAGAAACCCAAGAAACGCGGAAGACGACCGTCGCACACGGAGCACTGGACGAAGGTGACGGTGGTCCTGTTCGACCGCCAGATCGTCTTCCTCGACCGCCTCGGGGCCGATATCCGTGCGTCGAGCGGCGTCGCCATCAGCCGCGCGCACGTGATTCGCGCGCTGATCGACGCGCTCAGCGAATCGGATCTCGACCTCACGGGGACGCGATCCGAGGCCGACCTGAAGGCCATTCTGACGGCACGGTTGGGACGCTACCGCGTCTGAACCTGGGTCCAGGTGGGCTGAACCTCGGTTCACTCTGAAGCGCCTCTCTCCCGACGTGATTGGCGGGATCACGACCTTCTTCACGATCTCGTACATCGTGATCGTCAACCCCCGCCATCCTCTCTGGCAGCGGCACCGCCATGCCCTTCACGCCTGTACTGACCGCGACCTGTTGCGTCAACCCATGGTTCAATACGCAACGTGCCCTTTGAACCATGAACCTTTGAATTTATTGAACTCGTTGAACCCGTTGAACCAAATGAACAGGACCTACTGAACCCCTGAACTCCCTGAACCCATTGAACCCAACCGATCCAACCGTTCTCTGGCGGATGACGCGCGGCCGATCCACCGCGCATGCCACGATTTTTCCCGGCGACACGCAGACGACGATTACGTGGTTCTTCGACGGCGTCATGGATCGGGCCGAGAACTACGATTCGTTGGAGCTCGCCGTCGCGCGGGCCGAAGAAATCCGCGGCGTGCTCGAGCGCGACGGCTGGCAGATGGGATGAACCGGTATGATGGTCCGAATGCCCACGCCAGTCAGAGTTCACAAGACAATCGGCGTCAGAGTCGGGCGCGTCCAGGTTGGCGGCGGCGCGCCGGTTGTCGTCCAGTCGATGACGCTGACCGACACGGCCGATGCGGCGGCGACGGCGCAACAGTGCATCGAGCTCGCGGATGCCGGCTCCGAGATGGTGCGCGTCACCGTCAACGTGCCTGAGGCCGCGGCCGCGGTGCCGGAGATCAAGCGCCGGATGCTGGACGCTGGCTGTGAAGCGCCGCTCATCGGCGATTTTCATTACAACGGGCATCTTCTGCTCACGCGGTATCCAGACTGCGCCCGCGCGCTCGACAAGTACCGCATCAATCCAGGCAACGTCGGCACCGGCCGCCGTCGCGACGAACAGTTCGCCACGATCTGCAAGGTCGCCATCGAGCACGACAAACCCGTACGCATCGGCGTCAACGGCGGATCGCTGAATCAGGAGCTGGTTGTCTCCAAGATGCAGGAGAACACCGACCACTCTCTTGGCCGCTCTTCGGAAGAGATCCTGAACGAGTGCATGGTGATCTCGGCGCTGCAGTCCACCGAGCTGGCGATCGAGACCGGAATGCGCCGCGATCAGATCATCATCTCGTGCAAGGTGTCGCGTCCCCGCGATCTGATCGCCATCTATCGCGAGCTCGCGCGTCACACCGATCAGCCGCTGCATCTGGGCTTGACGGAAGCCGGCATGGGGACGAAGGGACTCGTGTGGTCCGCGTCTGCGATGGGCGTGCTGCTGAACGAAGGCATCGGGGACACCATCCGCGTGTCGCTGACGCCGCGGCCCGGCGGCGACCGCCGCGAGGAGGTCTACGCCGCGTGCGAACTGTTGCAGGCGCTCGGCCTCCGGTCGTTTTCACCCAGCGTCACCGCCTGCCCGGGTTGCGGCCGGACGACCAGCTCGACGTTCCAGGAACTCGCCGAGCGGACGCAGGATTACATCCGCGGCCGCATGCCCGAATGGAAGGTGCGGTACGAAGGTGTCGAGACGCTGACGCTCGCCGTCATGGGATGTGTCGTCAACGGCCCCGGCGAATCGAAGGCGGCCAACATCGGCATCAGCCTGCCGGGGACTGGCGAAGCGCCAAACTGTCCCGTGTTCATCGACGGCGAGCACTTTACGACACTTCGTGGCACGTACGACGAGCTCGCGGAGGGATTCCGCGCCCTTGTGGACAATTACGTCGCCACCCACTACACAGATCGTTCGGATCGTTCGGATCGTTCGGATCGTTCGAATCGTTCGTAAACGTTCAAATCGTTCGCGTTCTGTTCGCGGATCGACTCGCCGGGAAATTTCCTAGACAACCGTCGCCGAGTCGGGTAAAACGCGAGCGTTATGGAGAGATTTCGAACGGCTCGAACGATTCGAACAACTCGAACGATCCGAACGATGTTTTTCTGGGCGGCCGTCGCCATCGCCCTCTCTGTCCATCTCAAGGCTCAGGCTCCCGCCCAGACCGGTCAATACGATCGCGCACAGATTGCTGCGGGAGGTATCCTCTACGGCCAGTGTGTGGGATGTCACGGCCCGAACGGTGACCAGATCCCCAACGTGGACTTACGCCGCGGCCAGTTTCCCACGGTCGCTTCGGATGCGGATCTCGTCCGGCTGCTGGCCACCGGCAAACCGGCGTCGGGGATGCCGGCGTTCACGATCTTGCGGAGCGACGAGGTCACCGCGCTCGTCGCGTATATCCGATCCGGCTTCGACGCGATGGGGGCTGCCGTGAAGATCGGCGACCCGGCGCGCGGCGAGGCGCTCTTTTCCGGCAAAGGTGGATGCGCGACGTGCCACCGCGTCAACGGCACGGGACCATACACCGCGACCGATCTCAGTGAAATCGGTCTCACCCGCAAACCGACCTCGTTGGAGCGCGCGTTGGTCGATCCGGCCGGGACGATCATTCCGGGGAATCGCTCGGTCCGCGCGGTGACCCGCGACGGCCGCACGATTCGTGGCCGGCGACTGAACGAGGACTACTACACGATTCAATTAATCGACGAGCAGTCGCGGCTGGTCTCGCTCGTCAAGGCCGATTTGCGTTCGTTCGAACTCGTGCAGACCTCCTCGATGCCCTCGTACGCAACAACGCTGACGACAGACGAGCGGGCCGATGTGATCGGCTATCTGTTGTCGCTGAAAGGGCGATAGCCGTGAAGAAGCTGACGAAACTCCTCGTAGGACTGTTGCTGGTCGCGGCCACCTATCGTCTCGACGCGCAGATCACATCGGATCGCATCCTGCGCGCGGCCGACGAGCCGCAGAACTGGCTGACGTATTCCGGCGGCTATGCGAGCCAGCGCTACAGTATGCTGCGCCAGATCGATACGTCGAACGTGAAGAACCTCGAGCTGAAGTGGATGATGCAGAACCAGGTGTTCGGTCCCTGGGAAACTTCGCCGCTGGTCGTCGACGGCATCATGTACCTCACGCAGCGCCCCAACGATGTCATGGCGCTCGACGCGAAGACCGGCCGGATGTTCTGGCTGTATCGCTACACAAATTCCGGCCGGCAGACGGTGTGCTGCGGCGCCGAGAACCGCGGCGTCGCCATCCTCGGCGATCGACTGTTCATGGGTACGCTCGATGCGCACCTTGTCGCCATCGATGCGAAGAATGGCAAGCCACTGTGGAACGTGAAGGTCGCTGACGACGAGTTCGCTTACTCGATCACGGTTTCGCCGCTTGTCGTGAAGGACAAAGTGATTATCGGCGTCGGCGGCGCCGAGTACGGCATCCGCGGATTCATCGCAGCCTACGATGCGAAGACCGGGCGCGAAGCATGGCGCTTCTACACGATTCCCGGTAAGGGTGAACCGGGGATCGAAACGTGGTCAGGCGATGCGCACGAGCACGGCGGAGGTTCCATCTGGGTCACCGGTTCGTACGACCCCACGCTGAACCTGACGTACTGGGGCGTCGGCAATCCGGGCCCCGACTACAACCCCGATCAACGCAAGGGCGACAACCTCTATACGGATTCCGTGGTCGCTCTCGACGCGGACACCGGCAAGCTGAAATGGCATTACCAGTTCACGCCGAATGACCCCTACGACTACGACTCGGTGCAGGTTCCTGTGCTCGCCGATCTGATGTGGAAAGGGTCGATGACCAAGGCGATGCTGTTTGCGAATCGCAACGGCAACTTCTACGTGCTCGACCGCGAGAACGGCCGCTTCCTGTCGGGCGTGCCGTTCGTGAAGGTCAACTGGATGAGCGGCTGGGACGAAGGCGGCCGGCCAATCCTGACGCCGCAACCTCCCGGTATGTCGACGTACCCGGGCAATCAGGGTGGGACCAACTGGTATTCACCCTCCTACAGTCCTCGAACGGGACTCTTCTATGTGTCGGCGTGGGAGAACTACGGGTCGATCTATCGCAAGGAGAACACGCCCTACCAGGCCGGACGACGGTTCAATGGCGGCGGCTTTCAGGTGACGGCGCCGAATCCCGACGCTCCAGGGATGCGCCGGTATCCGATCAATGACTGGACCGACGCGGTCGGTCACGGCGCGGTCATCGCCATCGATCCGAAGACGGGACAGTCGAAGTGGAAGTTCCAGATGTACGACGTGACCGACGGCGGCATCCTGACGACTGCGGGCGACGTGCTGTTCACCGGCAACCGCGAAGGGTATTTCCACGCGCTCGACGCACGCTCGGGCACCGCGCTGTGGAAAGCCAATCTCGGCGGCGCGATCATGAGCGCGCCCGTGACCTATTCCGTTGACGGCAAACAGTACGTGATCGTCAATTCGGGCAACGTGATGGCGACGTTTGGACTGCGAGAGTAAATCGTCCGAGTCGTTCGGATCATCGCTTTACGGACGGACTACAAGCCGCATCTGAACAACCCATTCCCCGTTTCCCCGAACCAGGTTCAACCACAGTCGTTCGTCTGCTTTCGGTGTGATTTCAAAATCGTAGGTTTCGCCAACCGCAACGAGTTGTCGCGCCTCGCGAATCACCCTTGCCGCGGCCGGCAGTTCAGCGCCATCTTTGCCGACGGGCGTCCACGCCACCGTGTTGAACCCGTCGGTGAGGACGAAGGTCAGCGCCGGAAGACCGGGCGTGATGTTGATCAACCGGAGTCGGTTCGGCACGCCGGCGCGCAGAGGAAAATTCACAGGAGTGCCTGCGGGCACGGCTGCTTTTCCATTCACCACAACGGGTTCACGGGGCTGCCCTTCGAATTCCGGTCCGTCATGTCCAGCAATGAAGATGTGATCGGTCGTCGGGTCAAACCGCTGCCCCGGTTCGAGAACGATGAGCGGGCCGTAGAGGCCGCCGGCGAGTTGATCGTCGTCCGCTGAATGCTCATGATAAATGAACGTTCCCGCACGTGACGGCGTGAACTTCGCGGTGAATGTCTGCCCTGGTTTGATCGACGGTGTGGTGCTGCCCGGCGTGCCGCCCCATCCAGGCACGCCGTCGTAATAACTCTCCAATTCGATGCCGTGCCAGTGAATGGCGGTCGGCGCGTGAAGTTCATTGACGAGATTCACTTCGACCGGTTCGCCGCGTTGCAGCACGATGATTGGACCAGGCACCCGCGCGTCTGACACCGTCGACGTCTGAATCCCTTCCGCATCAACGCGGTACCCCGGCTTCGTACCGTACCGATTCGGGTCCTCGCGCAAGCGCAGCGTAAATCGACGCGGCGCCGCGGATGCGGACGTCTTAGCGATTGATGTTCCGGTGACGCGAATGCCGACAACGATTCCTGCCATCCCTCCGGAAGGCTCATCGATGTGATCGGCCATGTTGTGAGCGACTGCGTCGCCCATCATGTGCACGGTCATATGACAGTGGAACAGCCAGTTACCTGCGCGTTCAGGTTGCCAGTTCATGTCGAACGTGCTGCCCGGCGGCACTGCATGCGTAACTTCCGTCAGCGGTCGATTCAAGAGCTGCGACGTCAGGCCATTGCTCGTACTCACGACATCGAAAAACATGCCGTGGAGATGCATCGCGTGGTTATCCGAGGAGAGATTGATGATGCGCCAGCGGACACTCTCGCCCGTGCGATAGTTCAAGACGTCGGTGGCCGGCCACGAGGTGCCGTTGATCGCGCCGATGTTGTTGCCCGCATCGCCGTTGGTTCCCGGTTTGACCCACAAGCCAATGACCATGATGCGGTCGTCGGGCCGCACACCCGGCGGATCCACAACAAGAGCGCCACTCAGTTGGCTGTCAACGTCGGTACGTGCGCCGAATGCGTGACCGCCCGTCGCGGCCCAATAGTGATACGTACCCGGCGCTCCAGCGCGAAACACCACATCGCGCTTTTCTCCGGGAGGTACCACGACCGCCTGTGCTCGTGTCGCCGGCCGATCCTGCAGGCCAAATACCTCGAGCGACGTATCGGGGAGCGCATTGCGGATTGAGACATGAATCTCAGTGCCCGTTGGCACACGGATAAGTGGTCCGGGGATCAGCAGCGATCCACCTTCCTCGCGAAACGCATAGACCGAGAGCGTTCCTCCATTCGCTCCCTCCGGGCGCCACTGGCCGCGCTCGGCCACCACGTCCAGCGTCAGAACGTTGCTCGCGAGCATCCCGGCGGGCCGTCGATTATCGTTTGCGGAAATCGGCGCAATGGATTGCGCAAACGTCATTGCTGGCAGGTTGATGAAGATAAGAAACGCGGCGCCAAGTCGGATGGTCACACCAATCTCCTTATCGATTCGACGAGGTCCCGCCGCCCTCGTCGCGACGTACATCAAGAAGACGAAAGTGTTGTCGCGAAACCCGCAGCGGATTCTAGCTGGGATCGCGCCGAACTCGCCTTCTTTCCATCAGAAAACGTCGAACGCGTCCTATTCCCGTCATGCTTTCGGGCCGACTAACTGTAGCGGGGACCCTTCATCCAAACTGTGAAAAAGCGTGCTTCCGGCACTCGCCTGGACAGCGAGGCACTGTGGGAATGGAATCTGGCGTCGAACCGGATCCATTTTTCGCCTCGATGGATCGCGCTCGTCGGCGGTGACGAGCACGACGTCGCCAACACTCCAGACGAGTGGCTGAGCAGGGTCCACCCCGAAGAACGCCCCGACGTCCTGCGTCACATCGAGGCAGCGCGTGCCGAACAGGCCGAGGACGTCGACTTCCGGCATCGGCTCAGGCACAAGGACGGGCGGTATCGCTGGACCGCATGCCGCGTGTCAGCCGTGCGCGACAGCAGCGGAGCGGCTGTGCGCCTGACGGGCGCGCACACCGACATCACGGTCGAGACCGTCACCGACAAGCTCACGGCGCTCCCCAATCGGGTGCTCCTCGTCGATCGTCTGGCGCACTCGATCGAGCGCGCGCAGAAATATCCGGGATTCCATTACGCGTTGCTGCTGCTCGACCTCGGCGGACATTCGTCGGCTCCGCTCCTCACCGCCGCCGCGCGGCGCCTGGAAACGAGCCTTCGCATCGCGAATATCAATCCCACGCTGCGCAGCAACGACCTCGTGGCGCGCGTCGAAGCCGACCAGTTCGCCGTGCTGCTCGACGGCCTGAAGGCCGTCAGCCACGCAAAGGTCGTCGCCGATCGCCTGCTCACGGAAATCCTCGCTCCGTTCACGATCAACGGCCGTGAAGTCTTTCTGTCGGCGAGCGTCGGCGTGGCCGTGAGCGCCACCGGGTACGCACAGGCCGAGGACGTGCTGCGCGATGCCGACACCGCGCTCCACCGGGCACGGGTGCTCGGCGGATCGCACTGTGAAGTCTTCGATACCGCGATCCTGCAGTCGCATCAGGCCGAATTGCAGCTGGAAGGTGACCTGAAGGAGGCGCTCGAGCGACGCGAATTCCGTCTGCTGTACCAGCCCATCGTGTCGATGACGTCGAATCAGATCGTCGGGTTCGAAGCACTGGTGCGATGGCAGCATCCCGTCCTCGGCGTCATCTCGCCCGTCGATTTCATTCCAATCGCCGAGAGGACGGAACTGATCGTGCCGCTCGGGGAATGGATCCTCCGCGAGGCCTGCACCCGCGTGAAGGCGTGGCAGGACACCCCGTCGTTTCCGAAGGACCTGTGGATCTCCGTCAACCTCTCCGGCGTGCAACTGAAGGATCCGGCACTCGTCCAGCGCGTGGGCGCCGCACTGAACGACTCGGGTCTGCAGGCGCGAAGCCTCGTCCTCGAACTGACCGAGAGCATGGCGATGGAGAATCCGACCGGCGTGAAGAGCCTGCTCATGCAGCTCCGTTCGACCGGTGTGCGCATCAGCATCGACGATTTCGGTACCGGCTATTCGTCGCTGGCGCATCTTCGGCAGTTTCCCGTCGATGCGTTGAAGCTCGATCGGTCGTTCGTACGCGGCATCGAGTCGCGACACGACAGCGCCGCCATCGTCGGTACGTTGACCGAAATGGCCGTGCAGCTCGGGCTGCACGTGGTTGCGGAGGGCATCGAAAACGAGAAGCAGCTGGCGCTCCTTCGCTCGCTCCGTTGCCACGCGGCGCAAGGTTTCCTGTTCGCAAAGCCGCTTGACCACATCAAAGCCACTGAGATTCTGAGCATCGGGCTTGCGCCACGGACGGCGCGCACGCGCACGAAGCCGGCACTACGGCTCGCCTCGATGCCCCAATGGGGACGCGGGTCGGCGCGTCAATTGGGCTGGGCGGCAGCCGCGGTCGCCGGCCTCTTCGCCGTCGTCGGCCTGTTCGCCGGACGGCTCCTGTCGTCGCCGCGGGCGCCGCTGGAGCCAATTGCCGCGGCCGATCTCCAACCGCCGCCAACCACGATCGCTCCTTCCCCAAATCAACCGCCCGCCACAACACCAGCAGTCGTCGTAGTCCCACCCGCTCCAGTCGCTGCCGTTAATGCACCGAAACCGCTTCCCCTCATCGCCGAATCAACCACACGCGAGAGGTCGAGGGCGCGCGCTGTGGCTGATGTCCCTGTGCAGAAATCACTGGACCCGATAGCGCTCACACCTCCACGGCCCGCGCCCGCCTCTGAGACGCCCGTCGTCGAGACGACACGACCCGATGCCGCGAGCGTGCCGACATCTGCCGTGGCGTCGTTCGTGTCGATTCGCGTGATGCACTACCACCGCGTTGGACATTGCGTCGGTCAACTGGTCGCGTCCCGTGACGGAATGACCTTCGTTCCCGAGAGCAAAGCCAGCAGGGACGGATTCGAGTTCAAATACAACGAATTCGTCCACGTCCTGGAGGACGAGACGCTGACGATCAAGTCGAGCACGAGAACGTACCGCTTCAAGGCGTTCATCGACAAGGGTCGGAACGATCCTTCACTCGACGAATTCGCGACTCGAATCTCGCGCTGGCGCTGAGCTCACGCCGCTTTGCTGCGGTGTGCAGACGCACGCACGCAATGCAGAATCCGCAGCACGGCAACTTCATCGCGCCGCAGCTTTGACGCGACGCGCTTGAGGGCCGCCGGCAGCGGTCTCGAGAGCCGGGACGGCATCGACCGATCCATGTAGCACTCGAGAATCGCCGGATGGATGTACGACTTCCGGCACACCGCGGGCGTATTGCCAAGTACTCCGGCAACGGCTTCAATGGCGCGGACCACATTCTTCTTCGCCGCAGCCATTGAATCGACGGGACGACATTCACGCAGCGCGCTCGCCGCCAGCACCGTGCCAAACCACGTGCGGAAATCCTTTGCCGTGAAGTCGGCGCCGGTCACCTCCCGCAGATAGGTGTTCACGTCGGCGGAGTTCACATCCTGCGTGTGCCCATCCTCGTCCACGTACTGGAACAGCTCCTGGCCTGGCAGATCGCGGCATTGCTTCACGATGCGTGCGAGACGGCGATCGTTGATCCCAACAGTGTGCCGCTTGCCGCTTTTTCCGCGGAACTCGAAGCGCAGCGTCGAACCCTTCACCTCGACGTGCTGATCGCGCATGGTGGTCAGGCCAAACGACTTGTTGGCCTTGGCGTACTCTTCGTTGCCGACGCGGATCAAGCTTCGTTCGAGCAACTGCACCACCGTCGCGAGCACTTTCTCGCGCGGCAATCCGGGCCTGGCGAGGTCGGCAACGGTTCGCCTGCGAACCACGGGAAGGAGCGTCGCGAACGCTTCCATCCGCTGGAACTTGTTGCCGTCGCGGGACGCACGCCAGTCCCGGTGATAGCGGTATTGCTTACGGCCGCGAGCATCACGGCCGGTTGCCTGAACGTGACCTCTCGGGTCGGGACAAATCCAGACCTTCTTCCAGGCTGGCGGAATGGCGAGCGCACGAATCCGTTTCAGATCGGCGGGATTTTTCAGGAGACGACCGTCAGGCCGGTAGTAGCGGAATCCAAGAGCGCCCATTTGGCGCGTGATTCCTGGCCGCTGGTCGGCGACGTAATGGAGACCTGCTGACGCAGCCGACACGATGGGGTCGGCGCCCGGAGGGACCGCACGCCTGCGAGCCACGGTCCCCTACTGGCCCGAGTCGATCTGCAGACCGTTGGCGATGTCCTTTACACCCGGCGCAGCCTTCGTCATGTCGCCGACTCGATTCTTCTCGTCGGCGGTGCGAACCGTTCCTT
>Ga0068863_100004578_pt1 | contig 13638 bp, 15 predicted proteins | sample KBSSwiS62_FD_66596 | JGI IMG/M metagenome (GOLD analysis project Ga0068863, IMG submission 66596) | Switchgrass rhizosphere microbial communities from Kellogg Biological Station, Michigan, USA - KBS Switchgrass S6-2 | ecosystem: Host-associated > Plants > Roots > Rhizosphere > Soil ...
CGGGTGATCGAGATCGAAGAGGTGTTGGAGGCGAGCAGGGTGTCGGGGGACAGGTGCGGCGTCAGCGCCTTGAAGATGGTCTTCTTGGTCGCTTCGTTCTCGGTCGCCGCCTCGATGGCGATGTCGACGCTTCCGATCTGCTGCAGTTCGGTGACGGGCGTGAGGCGGGCCATCGCCGCCTCCATCGTCGCCGGATCGATGATGCCCCGCGCGACGTCGCGGACCATGGTCCGTTCGATATGGGAAATGCCGGCCTCGATCCGCTCCATGCTCACGTCGTGGAGGAGGACGTCGTAACCCGCCAGGGCGGCGACGTGCGCGATGCCTGAGCCCATCTGACCCGCGCCGACCACGCCGACCGACTTGATTTGGACCATGCCGAAATGCCTCAAAAGATACCGTGACGCCGTCCCGGGCCGCGCTTGTGACGGGTTTCTAACACACGTGCAAGGCCACGCTGCAAGTGTTTTGCTGCAACGCAGCGAGGATTCAAAGTCCTCGACCGGTCATCGGTTCCCATCCGGCGGTCCGGAAACTTCAGCCAGGAGCCAGTCGCGTAACGCGAATATTCGTCTCAGCTTGCGGCTGTCGGCCCGCCAGACGACGTAGAAGCCCCAACGCGACTGGACTTGCTCCTGAAGCGGCCTGACGAGTCGGCCGTTGGAAAGATCGTGTTCCACCAACGTGCTACGGGCCAAGGCGACGCCCAGTCCCTGGGCCGCGGCTTCGATCAGCAGCAGCGAATCATCGAAGATCACGCCGGGCGGCTCGTCCGCCAGAAGCCCGAAATTGGCGAACCAGGGCCCCCACGGCTGATGGCGCTGGCGCAGCAGGGTGACGCCCAGAAGGTCGGCGGGACCGTGGATCTGGTGGGCGGCCGCGAATTCCGCACTGCACACTGGATAGAGGGTTTCCAGGAACAGACGCTCGGTCTGGAGCTCCGGCCAGACGCCCAGGCCGTAGCGCACGGCCATGTCCGCGCCGTCGGTCACGAAGTCGGCGCGGCGCTCCTCGACGCGAATCTCCAGGTTCGCGCCGGCCGGGTCGGCGGTCAGGCGCGGGACGCGCGCGGCGAACCAGCGGCTGGCGAACTGCGGGTCCAGGCTGATCACCAGCGGGTCGCGCTCGGCGGCGGCGGCGAAGGCGGCCACGCCGTTGCGCAGAAGGCCCAGGCTCTTGTCCACCTGACGGGCGAGCTCGGCCGCCTCGGGCGTCGGGATCATGGCGTTACCCCGGCGCTCGAAGAGCTTGGCGCCGAGTTCCTGCTCGAGCCTGCGGATCTGCTGGCTGACCGCGCCGTGGGTGATCGAAAGCTCGGCGGCCGCCCGGCTGTAGCTTCGGTGCCGGGCGGCCGCCTCCAGGGCGCGCAAGGCCAGGAAGGGCGGAAGGCGGCTCATGGCGAGGTTGTTAGCCGAGGTAACAACCTGGGGCAAAAACTATCGTTCGGCTTTCGCAGCCGGCGCGGGCATCGTCCCGCTCGCCGACGTCGCAATCGCCTCGAACCCAAACCCAGCTAAGGACACGTCTCATGAAGGCCCAGCTTCTCATGCTGAGCGCCGTCGGCCTGCTGATGGCCGGCGCGGCTCACGCCCAACCTCCCGAGGTCCGGCGGTTCCTGGACGACGGCCGCGCCGCAGCCGAAGCCAAGCTCGCGCAATCCGGGGTCGACCTTTCCGGACAGACCGTCGCCGTGCGCGCCGTCGTCACCGGCGAGGGCCGGCTGAACAACCTGCGCGTCGTGCGCTCCACGGGGTCCCTGGAAAAGGACGCCGCCGTCGCCCAGGCGCTGCATCGGCTGCGGGTGGAAGCGCCGCCCGTGATGCTCTCCGGCGCCGAGGTGACCCTGATGCTCGGCGCGGCCGCGCCGGCGACCGCCGCGCGTCCCACGGCGGCGACGGGGGGCGGTGCTTGAGGCCAGTTCGACGGCCCGTCGCCGGAACGAGAATGCAAAAGGGGGCGGCTCCGCGAGGAGCCGCCCCCTTGTCGTTGCGCCCTGCGGACGAGCGTTACTTTCCGGCCGCGGTGAGCGCGTCCATGAGCTCCGGCACGGCGACCTTGTAGTCGGCCACCAGGCCGTAGTCGGCGACCTGGAAGATCGGCGCGTCGGCGTCCTTGTTGATGGCGACGATGTACTTGGAGTCCTTCATGCCGGCGAGGTGCTGGATCGCGCCGGAGATGCCGATGGCCACGTAGAGCTCGGGGGCCACCACCTTGCCGGTCTGGCCGACCTGGTAGTCGTTGGGCGCGTAGCCGGCGTCCACCGCGGCGCGGCTGGCGCCGACCGCGGCGCCCAGCTTGTCGGCGAGCGGCTCGATGACCCGCTGGAACTCCTCGGCCGACCCCATGGCGCGGCCGCCGGAGACCACGATCTTGGCGGCGGCGAGTTCGGGACGCGCCGACTTGACCAGTTGCTGGTCCACGAAGCGGGTCTTCGCCGCGCCGTCGCCGGCGCCGATGCTCTCGACAGCCGCCGAGCCGCCCTCTTCCGCCGGCTTGAAGGCGGTGGAGCGGACCGTGATCACCTTCTTGGCGTCGCCCGACTGCACGGTCTCCAGCGCGTTCCCGGCGTAGATCGGGCGCACGAAGGTGTTGGCGTCGACGACGTCGATGATCTCGGAGATCTGCGACACGTCGAGCTTGGCGGCGATGCGCGGGCTGAAGTTCTTGCCCTGCGAGGTCGCCGGCGTCAGCACGGCGTCGTAGCCGGCCATCAGCGGCACGATTACGGCCTCGATGGCTTCGGCCACGCCGTGGCCGAGCGCGTCGCTCTCGGCCAGCAGCACCTTGCGCACGCCGCTGATCTTGGCGGCGGCGTCCGCGACGCCCTTGGCGCCGGCCCCGGCCACCAGCACGTCCACGTCGGAGGACAGCTTCAGCGCGGCGGTGACGGTCTTGTGGGTGTTGTCCTTCAGCGACGCGTTGTCGTGATCGGCGATGACGAGAACGGCCATCAGAGAATCCCCGCTTCGGTCTTGAGTTTGGAAACCAGTTCGGCCGCGTTTTCGACCTTCACGCCGCCGGCGCGCTTCGGCGGCTCGGTGACCTTCAGCACCTTCAGGCGCGGGGCGACGTCAACGCCGATGGAGCCCACTTCCTTGATGTCGAGGGGCTTCTTCTTGGCCTTCATGATGTTGGGCAGGCTGGCGTAGCGCGGCTCGTTCAGGCGCAGGTCCGCGGTGATCACGGCCGGAAGGTCGATTTCCAGCGTCTGCAGGCCGCCGTCCACCTCGCGGGTGACCTTGGCCTTGCCGGCTTCCAGCTCGATCTTGGAGGCAAAGGTGGCCTGCGGCCAGCCGAGGATCGCCGAAAGCATCTGGCCAGTGGCGTTGTTGTCGCCGTCGATCGCCTGCTTGCCCATCACCACCACGTCGGGCTTTTCCTCGGCCACCACGGCGGCGAGGGCCTTGGCGACGGCCAGGGGCTCAAGGTCCTGGTCGGTCTGCAGCAGGATGGCGCGGTCGGCGCCCATGGCCAGCGCCGTGCGCAGGGTCTCCTGCGCCTGGACCGGACCGATGGAAATGGCCACCACTTCGGTGACGGCGCCCTTCTCCTTCAACCGCACGGCCTCTTCGACCGCGATTTCGCAGAAGGGGTTCATCGACATCTTGACGTTGGCCAGGTCGACGCCCGACTGGTCGGGCTTCACCCGCGCCTTAACGTTATAATCGATCACCCGCTTGACCGGGACCAACACTTTCATGGATCGCTAGCGCCTCTGATCGGGAAAGGAATTTTGAAACGAGCGGGCAATAACGCTTCCCACGCGGTTTGCAAGCTTGCGCAACGTGAGAGGGCGGTCCGCAGCGGCTAGCCTGACCCCGCCGCCTTGGGGTAGAAGCCGCCGGATGTCTCGGTTCATCGATCAGCTCAAGTTGATTTTCCTCGCCGTTTTCGCGGTGCTCAGCGCCGGCGTGCTCATCTACCACTTCGGCTGGGTGCGTCCGGCGCAACAGTGCGAAGTCGAACAGCATAAATGGTGGGACCCGGCGGGACGGGTGTGCGCCAAGCCGATCCTGATCTCCGACATCACCGGCCGCACCATCGAGGACAAGGCCGCCGAAGCCGAGGCGCTGAAGGCCATCGGGCGCGCGCCGCGCCGGGCGGCGCCGGCTTCGAAGTAGGGGCCAGCCCCTTCCCCTCGATGGGGGCCGTCGCATATGGCTGGGCGGGCGCGTTTTCAGCCTTCTCCCTGCAGGAAGGGGCGAAGGAAGACGAGGCGGCGGCTAGACCCCGCGCGTGGCTCCGGCCTCCCAGAGCACGTCGGCCGCGCCGTTGTCGTTGGCGTAGCGGGCGGCGACGAACAGGAAGTCCGAGAGACGGTTCACATAGCGCAAGGCCGGCGGGCCGATCGCCTCGCCCGCGTCGACCGCCGCCACCATCACCCGCTCGGCCCGGCGGCAGACCGTGCGGGCCAGGTGCAGCGCCGCCGCGGCGGGCCGCCCGCCCGGCAGGATGAACGAGGTCAGCGCCGGCAGGGCGTCGTTAAGCTGGTCGATCTCGTGCTCCAGCCGGTCCACCTGGCTGTCGATGATGCGCAGGGCCGACCCCTCCGCCTCTGCGGGCTTGGCCGGCGTCGCCAGGTCCGCGCCCAGGTCGAACAACTCGTTCTGGATGCGGGCCAGCATGGGGTCGAGCGTGGCGTCCGAGGCGGTGTGGACCCGCACGAGGCCCACGCAGGCGTTCAATTCGTCGATGGAGCCGTAGGCCTCGACCCTGGCGGAGGCCTTGCTGACCGGCGCGCCGGTGACCAACCGGGTGGTCCCGGCGTCGCCCGTGCGGGTGTAGATGCGGTTCAGGACAACCATGGTCAGGCGTGCTGCCGCCACCAGACGGCGGCCATCAGGACGACGATGGCGACGGCCTGCATCACCACGCGCAACCGCATCAGCTTGTTCGAGTACGACCGTCCGAAGTCGCCGCCGCGGAACAGGGCGTAGATTCCCACGGCCAGGACGATCGCCACGGCGGCGAGGGACGCGGGGATCAGGAAGCGGAATAGATGGTCCATCGCGACCATTCTAGACGCGTTCAGCGAAAGCCGGGACGGGTTTTCCGATCGCCCCGCGGCCCCCTTGGAACCTCTGGTTAAGCTTGTTTCGTAAGCGCAACAAAAAAGTTGTCAGGCGATCATGCTCAATGAGTGAAAATTAGAAGAATAACGGCCTGTTTCGCCGAATTTTTCGGATATCGTAGCGGATGCGACGCTCCGCCGCACTTGGCGTCGCCGGGCGAGGGGATAGTCCAGCACTGACATGCTTCGCAAACCATGATTAAATGAACATGTTCAACAAGGCCGCAAGCCGGGTCCGCCGGCGGCTCGGAAGGACGGGATGGGATGGTGACGGCCGTTCGCGTGCTGGCATTGCGCGGTTGAGATGAACCGTCACGTGAGCCCCATCAAGGACGCCTCCAGCAAGATCAAGCCGATGACGCGACGCGCGGTCGCCAAGCAGCAGACGCGCCGCCGCATCCTCGCCGCCGCGCGCCGGCTGTTCAGCGAACTGGGCTACGAACGCGCGACGATCCGCGACATCGCGTCGGCGGCCGGCATGTCCACGGGGGCGGTGTTCGCCAATTTCAGCGACAAGGCCGACCTGTTCCGCGAGATCATGATCGAGGACATGGGCAAACTGGCGGCCCAGATGAGCGAAGCGGCGGCGCAGGGCGGCGACGTCGAAGAGGTGCTGGTCCGTATTTTCGAGGCCGGCTACACCTTCTACCAGGACCGCCTTCCGCTCGCGCGGGCCGCGTTCAGCGTCGGATGGTCGCTGGACGACGGCGAGGCCCTGAGGACCCAACCGGCGACGGGCGTGCTGCGCGAAATCTTCAGGGATGCGCTGTTCGCCGGCTTCACGAGCGGCGAGCTGCCGCCGGACCCGGAGTTCGAGCTGCGCGCGCGCATGCTCTACGACGGCTATCTGTCGAATTACATCGAAGCCGTCTACGGCGCGTCGGATTTACAATCCCTGATGGACACGGCGCGGGGACAGATCCGCATCCTCCTGGCCGGCGCGCGCCGGGGTTGAGCTTCACTTCGCGGCCAGTTGTCGCATTAACCTAGGGTTGCTGTCCGACCGAGCAATTTCACGTCACGAAGTTCTCTGAAACGCGCCCATCGCCGTGAGCGGATGCGCGGGATGGGACGGGGGCGTGGCTTGAGCGTGCGGCGGCATCAAAAGGAGGCGACCCGCAGCCGCGTGCTGGACGCTGCGCGCGACCTATTCGACACCGTGGGCTACGAGGCGACCACCGTGCGCGCCATCGCCCGGCAAGCCGGCGTCTCCGTCGGCAGCGTCTTCACCACCTTCGCCGCGAAGGGCGAGATCCTCAGCCATGTGATGCAGGAGCGGCTGGACGGGCTGTACAGCGAGCTCGACCGGGTGGCGCAGAACCTGCGGGGATCGACGGCGGACCGCCTGCGCTCGATCTTCGCCATCCACTATTCCTTCGAGGCGCAGCGGGCCCGACTGTTCCTCGCGCACATCGCCGCAGCCTTCGACTGGTCGGCGCCGCCGCACGTGCAACCCTACGGCCGCAACCCGCGCCTGCGGGGCATCCTTCGCGACTGCCTGGTCGAAGGCCGCGCGCGCGGCGACGTGCACAGCGAGGCCGACCTGGAGCAGGTGATCGACTTATTGTTGGCCGCCTATGCCTGGACCTACAGGCTGGCCGCCTGGGAAAAAGCCGACGTCAGCGAGATGAGCCGGCTGATGGACCGGCAGATCGGGCTCATCGCCAATGGCTACGGCGCGCCGTCGGAAGACTGATAGTCAACCGGGTCGAGTCGTTAAATACACGTCCTGATTGTGTCCAGCGGGATGCGGCGGACCTAGCGCCGCTCGAACGCCATCGTCCCGTCGAGAAAATCGAACACCGAGGCTTTCAGGATGCCGTGGGTGATGATGGAGAAGTGGTCGCACCCCGGGATGGTGACGCCGTAGCCTTCGCCGAACATCGCCGCCAGGTCCTCAGGGTCGCCCGCCCCCTCGTCGTACTGTCCCGCGACCACCAGGGCCGGCATGGGCAGGGCCTGAATCGCGGCCACGTCGAAGCGCGGGCTCGACGACCGGCTGGCCGCCGCCAGCGCCTTGCGGTCCTCGCCCTGCTCGTCGGCGAAATGGCGGAAGCTCTTCAGCATCTCCGGATGGATGGACTCCACGTCCTCGGCCAGCATCGCCTCGGCCATGGTCATTCCGCCGGGCGGCGGCGGCGAGGGATCGAGCAGCTTCCCGCCGACGCCGGCCAGGATCAGGTTGGTGACGCGGTCGGGGGCGTCCAGCGCCGCCTGCAACGCGGTGCGCGTGCCCATCGAAAAGCCGAACATGTCGGCGCTATCCAACTCCAGGTGGTCCATGAGCGCCAGCACATCGCTCGCCATATTCTCCCGCCCGTAGGCGGCGGGGTCATAGAGCTTCTCGCTTTCGCCGTGGCCGCGCTGGTCGAGGGCGATGCAGCGGATCCGCCGGCGCTCGAACGCCTGATACCAGCCGGTGCGCCGCCAGCCCTCGTTGCGATTGGAGGAATAGCCGTGCGCCAGGACGATGGCGCCGCGCCAGCCGGGCGGCTGGATGTCGTCATAGGCGATGGTCACGCCGTCGGAGAGGAATGTAGCCATGGGTTCAGCCTAGTCGGGCGGACGCGGCCGGTGCAAGCCCGCGCCGGGGTCACGGCGCCTCGCCGGTCCACTCCCAGTGCCAGGGCTCGAAGGGATAGTTCACGAAGCCGAACCGCCCGGCGTTGGCGACCAGCCAGCGGTAGGTGGCGGTCTTCGACTGGTAGAGCCGGTTGAGGTCGGCGCTGGAGTCGGGACCGAAGCCGGGCGCGGCGCCCACGAACATGTCCACCGCCAGCCCGGTGCGGTGCGGCGAGCAGGTCGCCCGCACGATCCCGTCGCAATTGTGCTCGCGCGCGCAGCGCTCGGCGTCGGCGTCCGGCGCGCGGAAGGCCGAGAAGATCGTCAGGTTGCGCGGGTCGCCGCGGATCGCCGGCTCAGCGGCGCGCGCGGCCTGCGCCATGCGCCGCCACGCCGCCAGGGCGGCGGGCCGCAGGGAGACGGCCTTGCCGGCGTAGCCTTCCGAGGCTTGCGCCGCCTCCAGCCGGCTGGGGTCCGGCGGCGGCGGGCAGGCCTTTCCGAGGCGCACGAACGGACGCGCGTCCTGCCACCTGGCCTTCATCCGACCGAAGCTCTCCTCGCCGAACCGCCCGGCGCCTCCGAGGCCTTCGCGCCCCTGCCAGGCCGCCAGCGCCGCGGCGAAACCCGGGCTTTTCGGGTCGCAGGCCGAACCGATCTCGCGACCGATCAGCGGCGCATAGATCTCCCACCCCGTCTCCGGCCGCCGGAAGGGGGCCCAGGTGAGCCGTTGCAGGCTGTCGGCGTTCGCCGCCGCCGCCGCGGCGAAGGCCGGATCGTCGCAGGCCGCGGGGCTGGGCGGGGGAGGCGGGGGGAAAATCAGCGGCGGCGACCGGTCGGGGACGGGGGACGGCTGCGGCCGTTCCGGCGGCGCAGGCGCGGAGGGCGCGGGCGACTGTGGACCGCATCCGGACGCCGCCAGCGCGAGCGCCAGCGCAAAGGCCCGGAACCGGGCCGCTTGTGGGGCCTTCACCTTCACGGACGCGATTGTGCGTGCGCAGGAGGCGAAGCGCCCAATGAATTCTCGATTGTACCTATTGACGGCGGTGCTCGGCGGCCTTGCGGCCTGCTCCGAGCCGCCTCCGGGCGAAGCGGCCCGGCCGGCCGCCGAAGCCGGCTCGCCCGCCCTGGCGGCGACGCCCCCGCTCGCCCCCTCGGCGAGTCAAATGGGCGCCGACGCCGAAGCCGTCGTCGCGGCCGCGCCTGCGCCCGCCTCCGCCTCGCCGGTCGCCAAGGCCATCGACGCCAGCGGCCTGCCGGGGCCGACGGCGGATGCGGCGAGCGCCAAGCGGGCGCTGATCCGCGCGCAAGTGCTGCTGGACCGCGCCCACTTCTCGCCGGGCGTCATCGACGGCCAGAAGGGCGAGAACCTGCGCCAGGCGCTGGCGGCGTTCGAGGCCGCGCGCGGCCTGCCCGCCGACGGGTTGCTCGACGCCGACGCCTGGGCCGCGCTCACCGCCGACGCCGCGCCCGCCATGCAGGACTACACGATCACCGCCGAGGACGTGGCGGGGCCGTTCACCGCCTCCATCCCCACCGATCCCGAGGCCATGTCGAAGCTTCCCAGGCTGGGTTACGCAAGCCCGGCGGAGCTGCTGGCCGAGAAGTTCCACATGGACGAGCCGCTGTTGAAGGCCCTCAACCCCGCCGCGGACTTCGCCAAGGCCGGGACGGTGATCGTGGTGGCCGCGGTGGCCGACCGACCGCTGGCCGCCAAGGTCGCCCGCATCGAGGTCGACAAGGCCGAGCGGGAGGTGAGGGCCTATGGCGCCGACAACGCCCTGCTGGCGGTCTACCCGGCCACGGTGGGCTCCACGGACCGACCGGCGCCCACCGGCGAATGGGAGGTGCGCACCATCGCGCCCAACCCCACGTGGACCTACGATCCCACGCGGCTGACCTTCGGCAAGGCCAAGGAGGGCAAGCTGACCATCCAGCCCGGGCCGAACAATCCCGTGGGCCTTATGTGGATCGACCTCACCAAGGACACCTACGGCATCCACGGCACGCCCGACCCGCGCCGGGTGGGCAAGAGCGAGAGCCACGGCTGCGTGCGCATGACCAACTGGGACGTGGTGCAGCTCGGCAAGGCGGTGACCAAGGGCGCCAAGGTGGTGTTCGTGGGCGCCGAGACCAAGGCGGGGAAGGGGTGAGCCAGGTCTAGCTCCGCCAGCGCAGCGTCACCGGCTCGATCGGGTTCGCGAACGGCCGGCCCTCCCGGCGGCTGGCGGCCCATTCGCGCTTGAGCTGCTGGTACCACTTGGCCTGGCGGTCGGCGTCGTCGATCCACATCAGCGACGGGTCGTAGCGCAGGCCCTGGTTCTGCAGGTTCACCATCGCCCCGTCCTGGCGCAGGAAGGCCCGCGCGCCGGCGGCGATGAACGGCCTGAGGAACAGGAACGCCGGATGGTCGGACCAGACGACCTGGGTGATGCGCGTGCGGGTCGCGGTGACCGGGGTCAGGCAGGTCAGGGACAGCACCTGGCGCTGGCCGACCGTCACATGCTCCCAGCGCAGGCCGGGGATGCGGAAGACGATCTCGGTGAGCGGCTGGCCGCCGAGGATGGCGTAGGCGCGACTGTTCTTCGACGGCTCGTGGCGGACCATGGCGAAACCCGCCTCGCGGGGCTCGAAGCGCTTGGCCTTTTCGTGCTGGCTCTTGGCCGAGCGCCACCACCACTGCTGGTGCACGAAGGGGCCGTGGGCCGGGTCCATCAGGCCCACCACCGCGTGGTCAACGTGGGCGTCGAAGGTCATGCGGTCGACGAGCTTCGGCCCGCCGCCGACGACGCCGGGGAAGGTCGGCGGCGGTTCGGTCGGCTCGCCATCGGCGTCCGACGCCATCCAGACGAAGACCAGGCCCTGGCTCTCGGCGACGGGATGGCGGCGCACGCGGATCTTCGAGACGTCCATCGCCTGGCCGTCGACCAGCGAGGGGATGGCGGCGCAGGCCCCGTCCAGGCCGAAGCGCCAGCCGTGGTAGGGGCATTCGACGCTCTCGCGGCCGTCGGCTTCCCGCTCGAAGCGGCCGGCGGAGAGCGGCGCCGCGCGGTGCGGACAGACATCGCGCAGGGCGACGACCGCGCCGGCCGGCGCGCGGCCCAGGAGGACGGGTTCGCCGAGCATCTCGTAGCGGGCCAGGCGGCCGGGCTTCAGGTCGCTTGAGAGCGCGGCGACGTACCAGATGTCGCGCAGGAAGCCCTCGCCGAACTTGGCGGCGCTCTGGGCGGGCTTGGCGTCGCCTTCGGGCATGATTGGCCTTAATCGCCCGCGACGTGCAGTTCGACAAGCCGCGCGGCGTACGGCCCGAGCGTCAGGCGGTTTCCCGCGAGCGCGCCGTCGCCGGCCTGGGCGTCGAGGACGCTCGCCCCGGCGAGCCGCGGATCGTCCAGCCGCGCGGCCTGGTCGCCCATGTTGAAGACGCAGAGGACGGCCTCGCCGCCGGCGCGGCGCACGAAGGCGAGGAGGGGCTCGGGGGCGTCCCACAGCTCCAGCTCGCCCTCGCTGAGCGCGGGCGAGGCCTTGCGCAGGGCGATCAGGGCGCGGGTGAAGGCCAGGGTGGAGGCGGGATCGGCGTCCTGGGCGGCGACGGTGAGGCCGGCGTGCTCGGCGGCGGCCGGGAGCCAGGGCGTTGCGGTGGAGAAGCCGAGGTTCGGGGCGTCGGGCCGCCACGGCATCGGCGTGCGGCAGCCGTCGCGCCCTTTGACGGTGGGCCAGTAGAGATCACCGACCGGGTCGCGCAGTTGGCCGCGGGTCAGGCGGGCGTCGCCGAGGCCGAGTTCCTCGCCCTGGTAGAGCAGCACCGTGCCGCGCAGGGCGATCAGAAGCGCCAGCATCAGCTTCGCCACGGCGGGGGGCGCCTCGGCGCCGCCGAAGCGGCTCGCGGTGCGCGGCACGTCGTGGTTGGAGAACGACACCGTCGGCCAGTGGTCCGGGAAGCGGGCCAGGGTCGCGGCGTGCGCCCGCACGAAGGCGGGCGACAGCAGGGCTTCCTGAAGCATCACGAAGGTGTAGGCCGAATGCAGCCCCTCGTCGGGCGCGAGATAGGCGCCGCAGCGCTCCTCCTCCTCGGAGAACTCGCCGAACACGAAGCGATCGCCGTGCGCTTCCACGCGGGCGCGGATCTCGGCCAGCACCGCCTTGTTTTCGGGAAGGTTGGCGTCGTGGAGGTGGCGTTGCATCTCGCTGGCGTGGGCCCAGTGGTGGTCGCCGCGTTCGGGCGCGGGCACCGGCGGATTGTCGGCCAGGGCCGGGTCGTGGAGGTAGGTTCCAGCCACGTCGAGGCGAAACCCGTCGACGCCGCGCTCCAGCCAAAGGTCGAGCACGCAAAGCGCCGCCTCTTTCGCGGCGGGATGGCGCCAATTCAGCTTGGGCTGCTGGCGCAGGAACTTGTGGTGATAGTGCTGGCGCCGCGCCGGCTGATAGGCCCAGGCCGGACCGCCGAACACCGAGAGCCAGTTGTTGGGCGCGGTCCCGTCGGCCTTCGGGTCGGCCCAGACGTACCAGTCGGCCTTGGGCCCGTTCGGGCCGCCGTCGCGGCTGTCGGCGAACCAGGGATGCTCGTCGGAGGTGTGCGCCAGCACCTCGTCGAGCACGACCTTCATCCCCCGGGCGTGGCATGCGTCGAGCAGGGCCTGGAAGTCCGCCAGGGCGCCGTAGTCGGCCTGCACGCCGTCATAGTCGGCGATGTCATAGCCCCAGTCGCGGTTGGGGGAGGGATGGATCGGCGACAGCCAGATCCCGTCGACGCCCAGGCTCTCGATGTAGTCGAGCTTGGCCAGCACGCCGGCCAGGTCGCCCTGGCCGTCGCCGTCCGCGTCATAGAAGCTGCGGACGTAGACCTGGTAGAGAACCGCCCCCTTCCACCAGGGCCGCAGGATCAGGCCTCGTCGGTGCGGCTGATGATCCGCGAGACGATGCCATAGGCCTTGGCCTCCTCGGCGCTCATCCAGAAGTTCCGCTGGGTGTCCTTGACCACCTTGTCGAAGGACTGGCCGGTCTCCGCCGCGATCATCCGGTTGACCCGGTCGCGCATCTTCACGATCTCCTCGGCCTCGATCTTGATGTCCGAGGCCTGGCCGCGCACGCCGCCGGCCGGCTGGTGCAGCAGGAAGCGGGTGTTGGGCAGGCACAGGCGGTTTTCCTTGGTGGCGCCCAGGAAGATGTGCGCGCCGGCGCTCGCCACCCATCCGGTGCCGATCACCTTCACCTTCGGTCCGCAGAAGCGGATGACGTCGTGGATGGTGTCGCCGCTTTCCACGTGGCCGCCGGGTGAGTTGATCATCACCCTGATGTCCTTGTCGTTGTCGGCGGCCATCGCCAGGAGCTGGGCGGTGACCCGCTCGGCCAGGCGCATGTCGATCTCGCCGAACACCAGCACGGTGCGGCCCTTGAACAGGGCGTTCTGCACCGGTCCCGACGTCATCGGCATGTCGGGCTTGCGGGCCTGGTCGTCGTCGTCCTCGTCGTCCAGCCGGGTCCACATGGGGGCAATCTCCTCGTCTCGATTCGCGGCGCAACCTGCGTCGGCCCGCGGCGCGCCGCAAGGGGGCGCGGAAGCGCGTCGCTTGACCGGTCCCTCCCCAAGCGGCAAACGCCGGCCTTCAAGACAGAAAAGGAGGCCCGGATGGAGCTGTTCGACCTGAGCGGCAAGGTCGCCGTGATCACCGGGTCCTCGCGCGGCATCGGCCGGGCCATCGCCGAGCGCATGGCCGAACACGGGGCCAAGGTGGTGATCTCGTCGCGCAACCTCGACGCCTGCGAGGAGGTGGCGGCCGCCATCAACGCCAAGCTGCCGGGCGCGGCCATCGCCGTGGCCGCCAGCATCTCGCGAAAGGCCGAGCTGGAAGCCCTGGTCGCCGAGGCGCGCAAGGCGTTCGGCAAGATCGACGTCCTGGTCTGCAACGCCGCCTCGAACCCCCACTACGGGCCGATGCTGGGCGCGGGCGACGACGCCTTCAGGAAGACGATGGACAACAACATCCTCTCCAATCTGTGGCTCGTGCAGA